>ENA-UOJM01000050-UOJM01000050.1-human-gut-metagenome-genome-assembly--contig:-P116-NODE-50-length-182270-cov-34.175831_pt1 | contig 182270 bp, 179 predicted proteins | sample MGYA00242349_ERZ723896 | MGnify/ENA metagenome assembly ERZ723896 | reverse complement strand
AGCGGGTGCTGAAGCTGAAGGTCATCGACCTGAAGACCGATCCCCAGCTGATGGGTGCCCTGGGCGCCGCCGAATACGCCCGCCAGAAGGGCATGGCCCGCTGACCATGGACCAGCATACCCATTCCCACCAGCACCCGTATGACCACGACCACCCCCATCCGCATACCCACAGCCATACCCAGACCAAGGCCGTTCTGAATCGCCTGTCCCGGGCCCAGGGGCACCTGGAGTCTGTGCGCAAAATGGTGGAGCGGGGCGAGGACTGCACGGAGGTGCTGGTGCAGCTGGCGGCGGTGATCTCCGCCCTGAACAGCACCGGCCGGGTGATTCTCAAGGATCACATTGCCCACTGCATCGTGGACGCTGTGGAGTCCGGCGACAACGAGGCCGTGGAGTCCCTGAACCAGGCCATTGACCGATTTATGCGGTAAAATTTGTGAACATTTTTCCAAAACAATTGACATTTTTCAACATTGTGCCTATAATTTAGTATAGGATAGAGGATCAGAGGAGCCCCTGTCACCTGATGATGCAAGTGAAGTGCCGCCAGATCAAAAAGCAGCTGGAGGAGAAGGGTGCTCTGAACCCCGCCCAGCAGCTGACCTATGACATGGCCACCAAGGGGGCCAGCGCCGTCTGTCCCGAAAATCTCCAGCCGGTCATCGACTGGTCCAATTCTGTGAAGTAAGGAGCGAGCTTATGGAAAAGGTGAAAGAAATCCTGCTGGTCGGCGGCAAAGCCGCCCTGGACAGCGCCGTGGAGCTGGGCCGCAGCGTGGTGCAGCTGGCCGCCCGCCTGGGCGGTACCGCCGCCTCCTTCGTGGGCAAAAAGACCTGCGCCCTGGCCAAGGAGCATCGCCAGCCCCTGCTGCTGGCTGCCGCCGTGGTATCCGGCGTTCTGGCCGTGGGCTCTGTGGTGCTGTGGCTGGTGTGCCGGAAAAAGTAGGTTTCCTATCGTATTTTATAACAGAGCGGGGGGACGCGGTGCGTCTCCCCGCTGCTGACAGAAAAGAGGAGTCAATTTATGGAAAAAAAGGCATTCAAGGCGGAGTCCCAGCGGCTGCTGGACCTGATGATCCACTCCATCTACACCCACAAGGAGATCTTCCTGCGGGAAATCATCTCCAACGCCTCCGACGCCATCGACAAGCTGTGCTATCTGTCCCTGACGGACGAAAACGTGGGGCTCAAGCGGGAGGATTTTGCCATCACCCTGTCCATCGACAAGGAGAACCGCACCCTTACCGTCAGCGACAACGGCATCGGCATGGATGCGGATGAGCTGGAGAACAACCTGGGCGTCATCGCCTCCAGCGACACCTTCCAGTTCCGGCAGGAGCTGGACAAGGAGGCCGAGGCCGACGTCATCGGCCAGTTCGGCGTGGGCTTCTACTCCGCGTTTATGGTGGCGGACCACATCACCGTTATCTCCCGGAAATACGGCCAGGAGCAGGCCTATCGCTGGGAGTCCGACGGCCTGGAGGGCTACACCATCGAGCCCTGCACCCGTGACGCCGTGGGCACCGACATCATCATGCACATCAAGCCCGACGGCGAGGAGAAGGATGAATACAGCCAGTATCTCCGGGAGTATCCCCTGTATAAGCTGGTGAAGAAGTATTCCGATTATATCCGCTTCCCCATCAAGATGCTCATGCCCCACCCCCAGGTGAAGGAGGGCAGTCCCGAGGATAAGCCCGAGTATGAGGAGGTCTTTGAGTGGGAGACCCTCAACAGCATGGTGCCCCTGTGGCAGCGGAAGAAGGCCGACGTCACCCGGGAGGAGTATGACAAGTTCTATCAGGAGCGCTTCGGCGATCCCGCCGCCCCTCTCAGCGTCATCACCGTGTCCGCCGAGGGCGCCGTCACCTACAAGGCCCTGCTGTATATCCCCTCCCAGGCCCCCAGCCAGTATTACACCGAGGACTATAAGCCCGGCCTGCAGCTGTACGCCTCCGGCGTGATGATCATGGACAGCTGCGCCGACCTGCTGCCGGACTATTTCAACTTCGTCCGCGGCGTGGTGGAGTCCCCGGACCTGAGCCTGAACATCTCCCGGGAACTGCTGCAGCATGACCGGCAGCTGAAGATTATCTCCGCCAACCTGGAAAAGAAGATCAAGGCCGAGCTGGAGCGGATGCTGAAGGACGACCGGGAGAGCTATGAGAAGTTCTACCGCAGCTTCGGCCGCCAGCTGAAGCTGTGCGCCCTGGACAACTACGGGGCCAAGAAGGAGCAGCTGCAGGACCTGCTGCTGTTTTACTCCTCCACCGAGAAGAAGCCCGTGACCCTGGCGGAGTATGTGTCCCGGATGCAGCCGGACCAGAAGTTCATCTATTTCGCCTCCGGCGACACCGTGGACGCCATCGACCATATGCCCCAGACGGAGCTGCTGAAGGACCACAACATGGAGATCCTGTACTTCACCGACAAGGCCGACGAGTTTCTGCCGGACATGCTGCAAAAGTACCAGGATAAGCCCTTCCGCTCCGCCATTGACGGGGATCTGGAGCTGGGCGATGAGCAGAAGCCCGACGAAACCGACAGCTATCAGGAGGGCTTCGCCTTCCTGAAGGAGGCACTGGGGGATAAGGTGGACCAGGTGAAGGCCTCCACCAAGCTCAAGACCCATCCGGTGTGCCTGTCCAGCGGCCAGGGCATCACCTTCGAGATGGAGAAGTATTTCACCGCCGTGCAGCCGGAGCTGGGCATGAAGGCCAAGCGCATTCTGGAGATCAACGTGGATCATCCCGCCTTCGCCGCCTTCGAGACCGCCCGGATCATCGACCCGGACAAGGCCAAAAAGTACGCGGAGATTCTCTATAACCAGGCCTGCCTCATCGCCGGCCTGCCCATCGAGAACCCCTCCGCCTACACGGACCTGGTCTGCTCCCTCTGGAAGTGACCATAAAAAATAAGCCCTCTCCCACCGGAGAGGGTTTATTCTTATGGCTTATTTTGCTATGCAAAAGCATAGCAAAAAATAGAATGTGCCATTCCCTCGCCCCTTCGGGGCAACCGGGAATGATGCACAAAACTTCATGCACAGAAGAGTTTGCCTGTTTTCGCGGTGCGCCGCACAGTGCATGAAGTTTTATGCCGAGATGGGAAACAGCAGCTTCAGCACGCCGAAGACCACCAGGGACGCGGCAGCGGCGATCAGAAAGATGAAGCAGGTCCTCCGGTCCCGTTGGGCCAGGGCCTGGTCCTCATGCTCGTTCTGCCACCGCACATAGAACCAGGCCGCGCACAGCAGACAGACAATCGGCGCAAACAGCAGGCCGATCATGGCAACGTATTCCATAGCAGTTCCTCCCTCGCTTTTTCTCCAGTATACCCTATCTGCGTTCCCCCGTCAATTGTGGGTTTTCCCCAGAGGGCCGGGTGGTTGATTTCCCCGGGAAATGGTGTTATCCTATTATAAAAAGAGAGAACCGAGGAACCGCACTTATGACATTCAGCCATCATCACGCCCCTGCCCGGCGGGACGTGGACATGACCCAGGGCAGCATCACCCGCCACCTGATCCAGTTCGCCCTGCCGCTGCTGGCCGGAAACGTGTTCCAGCAGCTTTACAACATGGTGGACACCTGGGTGGTGGGCAACTTTGTGTCCAACGAGGCCTTTTCCGCCGTGGGCACCGTGGGGCCCATCATCAATATGCTCATCGGCTTCTTTATGGGCCTGTCCAGCGGCGCGGGGGTGGTCATCAGCCAATACTACGGGGCCCACCGGCCCGAAAAGGTCCGGGATACCGTCCACACGGCCATGGTGCTGACCCTGGTGCTGTGCGCGGTGTTCACGGCCCTGGGCCTGGCCCTGATCCCGGCCATGCTGGACCTGATGAACACCCCGGCGGAGGTGCTGCCGGAATCTACAGCGTATCTGTCCATCTATTTCTCCGGCATCACGGGCCTGCTGATCTATAACATGGGCTCCGGCATTCTCCGGGCCGTGGGCGACTCCCGGCGGCCCTTCTATTTTCTGGTGGTGTCGGCGGTGCTGAATACCGGGCTGGACCTGCTGTTTGTGATCCGGTTCCACATGGGCGTGGCCGGTGTGGCCTGGGCCACCATCATCGCCCAGGCGGTGTCGGCGGTGCTGGTGCTGGCGGTGCTGATGCGGACGGACAGCTGCGTCCGGGTGGAGCTGCGGCGGCTGCGAGTCCACTGGGACATGCTGAAAAAAATCGTCCGGGTGGGCATCCCGGCGGCTCTGCAAATGGCCGTTACCGCCTTTTCCAACGTGTTCGTCCAGTCCTATATCAACCATTTCGGCGCGGACTGCATGTCCGGCTGGACGGCGTATACCAAGATCGATCAGCTGATGTTCCTGCCCATGCAGTCCCTGGCCCTGTCCGCCACCACCTTTGTGGGGCAGAACCTGGGCGCAGGCGACACCCCCCGTGCCCAGCAGGGCGTCCGCCGGGCGCTGGGGATCTCCCTGGCGGTGACGGCGGTGCTGATGGTCCCGGTGCTGGTGTTCGCTCCCCAGCTGACGGCCTTCTTCAACCGCAAGGCCGAGGTGGTGGCCTACGGCACCCTGCTGCTGCGGTATATCTCCCCCTTCTATCTGCTGTGCTGCATCAACCAGATCTACTCCGGCGCGCTCCGGGGCGCAGGCAACAGCCAGGTGCCCATGGTGATCATGCTGGGCTCCTTTGTGGTGTTCCGCCAGATCTATCTGTATATCGTGTCCCATTTCATCACCAATACCCTGCTGCCCCTGGCCATGGGCTATCCCGCCGGATGGCTGGTGTGCAGCGCCGCCACGCTGCTGTATTACCGCAGGGCCGCCCTGGGCAGGCGGCGGCTGGTGGAGGATAACTAAAGCTGGAGGAAGCCCGTCTATGCGTCAGATCAACGTATCCCTGGGACAGCGGTCCTATCCCATTCTCATCGGCCCGGGTCTGCTGGGTCGGGCGGCGGAGCGGCTGAGCGCCCTGCCGGTAAAGCGCTGGGCCGTGGTGGCCGACGAGACTGCGGCGTCCCTTTATGCCGGGAGCCTGGGGCTACCGGTGTATGCTTTCCCCGCCGGGGAGGGCAGCAAGTGCCTGGCGGTGTATGAGTCCCTGTGCCGCCGGATGCTGGCTGACGGCTTCACCCGGGCGGACGGCATCGTGGCCCTGGGCGGCGGCGTTGCCGGAGACCTGGCGGGCTTTCTGGCCGGGACCATCCTGCGGGGCGTCCCCCTGGTCCAGATGCCCACCACCCTGCTGGCCCAGGTGGACAGCAGCGTGGGCGGCAAAACCGGTCTGGACCTGCCGGAGGGAAAAAATCTCATCGGCTGCTTTTACCAGCCCTCCCTGGTGCTGGCGGACACCGATTGCCTGGGTACGCTGCCCCGGCGGCAGCTGTCCTCCGGCATGGCGGAGGTCATCAAGTGCGGCGTTATCGGGGACGAGGAGATCCTCCGCCATCTGGAAACGGCGGCAAAGCCGGATCTTCCCTGGCTGGTGGAGCGCTGCTGCCGGTATAAGGCGGCGGTGGTGGCCCGGGACGAGCGGGACGGCGGAGACCGCCGCCTGCTGAACTTCGGCCATACCTTCGGCCATGCCTACGAGGCCGCCGGAGGGTACGATAGCTACACCCACGGTGAGGCCGTGGCCGCCGGGATGATGCAGATGCTCCGCTGGCAGGTGTCCCATGGGCTGGGCGGGCAGGAGCTGCTGGACAGGCTCACCCCCCTGCTGGAGCGGTGGGAGCTTCCCGTCCGGCTGCCCTGGGATGGGGCGGCGGACTATCTGGCCCGGGACAAGAAGCGGGCCGGAGATCAGGTTACCATCGCCGTGGCTCAGCGGGCCGGGGCGGGCCGCCTGCTGACGGTACCCCTGGCGTCCCTGCTGGAGGTGGAGTGATGGACCTGCGCCTGTATCCCGCCCCTTTGCGGGGCGCGGTGACGCCGCCGCCCTCCAAAAGCCTGCTGCACCGGCAGCTGATCTGCCTGGCCCAGGCGGGGCAGTTCCCCTGCCCCCCGGACCCCGCCGACGACGTTCTGGCCACGGTCCGGGGCCTGTGGGCCCTGTATCACCGGCCGGAGCCGGTCATCGACTGCGGGGCCAGCGGCAGCACCCTGCGGTTTCTTCTGCCCCTGGCCATGGCCCGAGGCCAGGTAGGGACCCGGTTCACCGGCACCCGGCGGCTGCTGGCCCGTCCCCTGCCCGGGGACTGGGGCCTTGCGCCCACGGAAAACGGTCTGCGGGTCACCCGCCCCCTTTCCCCGGGCCGCATCCCGGTGGACGGAAGCCGGACCTCCCAGCTGGTTTCCGGCCTGCTGATGGCCCTGCCGGGCCTGACGGCGGACTCGGAGCTGGTTCTGACCGGCCCCCTGGCCTCCCGGCCGTATGTGGACCTGACCCTGGCGGTGCTGGAGCGGTGCGGCATTGTCATTGAGGAAAGCCCCGGCGGCTTTTTCGTCCCCGGCGGGCAAAGGTTCCGTCCGGTTCCCATAGAGCCGGAGCCAGACTGGTCCGCCGCCGCCTTCTGGCTGGCAATCGCCGCCCTGGGCTGTCCCGTGGAGGTCACGGGGCTGCGCCGGGACTCCCTGCAGGGAGACCGGGCCGCCGGGGCGCTGTGCCGGTGTCTGCCGGATGTCGTGGACCTGACGGATATCCCGGATCTGCTGCCGCCGCTGGCGTTGGCGGCGGCGCTGCGGCCGGGAACGGAAACCCGCTTCACCGGGGCCGCCCGGCTGCGGGACAAGGAGAGTGACCGCCTGGCCTCGGTATCGGCGGCGCTGACGGCCCTGGGGGGCCGCGTCCGGCAGGAGCCGGAGGGCCTCACCGTATGGGGCACGGACCGTCTCACCGGCGGCGAGGCCCACAGCTGCGGCGACCATCGCATTGCCATGCTGTGCGCCTGCGCCGCGCCTTTCTGCACCGGCCCGGTGCTGCTGCGCGACGCCGGGTGCACCGATAAATCCTACCCCGGCTTCTGGGCGGATTACCGCCGCCTGGGGGGACAAACGGAGGAAGTATAAATGCTGGATTACACCATTTTCGGCGAATCCCACGGCCCCGCCGTGGGGGTGCTGGTCACCGGCGCGGCCCCGGGCCTGCCGGTGGACCGGGAGATCATCGCCCGGGAGCTGGAGCGCCGGGCCCCCGGCGGCCCTCTGGCCACCGCCCGGCATGAGCCGGACCGGCTCCATATTCTCAGCGGCGTCTATCAGGGCTTCACCACCGGCGACCCCATCTGCCTGGTTCTGGAAAACCGGGACACCCGGTCCGGGGACTATGAGGCCCTGCGGAATAAGCCCCGGCCCGGCCACGCGGACTACGCCGCCTGGGTGCGCAGCGGGGGACACAACGATCCCCGGGGCGGCGGGCCCTATTCCGGCCGCCTGACGGCCCCTCTGGTGGCGGCGGGAGCCATGGTGAAGGCCTGGCTGAAAGAACAAGATATTGAGCTGAAAGCGCAAGTTATTGATGAAAACGCCCTCCGGCAGCAGGCAGCAGAAGCCAAGGCCGACGGGGACTCCGTAGGCGGGGAGATCGCCTGCACCGTCACGGGGCTTCCGGCGGGGCTGGGCGGCCCCGGCTGGCGGGAGGCGGTGGAGTCGGAGCTGGCCCGGCACCTGTTCGCCATTCCGGCGGTGAAGGCCCTGGGCTTCGGCGACGGCGCGGCCCTGGCCCATATGCGGGGCAGCCGGGCCAACGACCCCCTGCGCACCGACGGTACCCGCATCCGCACCGTCACCAATCACAACGGCGGCATCAACGGCGGCGTCACCAACGGTATGCCCCTGACCTTTACCGTCACCTTCAAGCCCACCCCCTCCATCGCCCTGCCCCAGGATACGGTGGACCTGTCCCGGATGGAAAACTGCACCGTGGCCGTTACCGGCCGCCACGACCCCTGCATCGCCCTGCGGGCGGCCCCCATTGTGGAGGCGGCGGCGGCCCTGGCCCTGTGGCGGGTGCTGGATCCCCGGGGCGGCGGCCTGGACACCCTGCGGCTGCAGCTGGACGATGTGGACCGGCAGCTGGTGGGGCTGCTGGTCCGGCGGCAGGAGCTGTCCCGGGACATCGGGGCCTATAAGGCGGCCCACGGTCTCCCGGTGCGGGACCCGGAGCGGGAGGCCCAGGTGCTGCGCAGCCGGGGCGACCTGGCCCCGGAGCACCGGGCGGAGGTGGAGCGCCTGTATGAGACGCTAATGGCCCTGAGCCGGGAGCAGCAGTCGTGAGGAACCTGATTTTTGTGGGCCTGCCCGGCAGCGGCAAGAGCACCGTGGGGCGGCTGTGCGCCAAGGCCCTGAACCTGCCCTTTGTGGACGCGGACAAGTTCCTGGAGCAGAGGGAGGGCCGTTCCGTCGCCGATATCTTCGCATCAAGCGGCGAGGGGTATTTCCGGGACCTGGAGTCCCGGGTTCTGGCGGAGCTGTGCCGCCGGGAGGGCATCGTCCTGGCCACCGGCGGCGGCGCGGTGCTGCGGCGGGAGAACCGGAGGCTGCTGCGGGACGGGGGCCTGGTCATCTTCCTGGACCGGTCCCCCTGGGCCATCCGCCGCACCCTGCGGCGGCAGGGGCGTCCCCTGCTGACGGATGACGGGGCCATTTTCCGCCTGGCCCGGCAGCGGCGGGATCTGTACCGGGCCGCCGCCCACCATTCCGTCAACAAATCCACAGCCCGCCAGGCGGCGGAGGAAGCCGTCCGCCTATGGAGAGAGGAGCAGACATGAAAATTCTCATTCTCAACGGCCCCAACCTGAACCTGCTGGGAAAGCGGGAGCCGGGCATCTACGGCACCGGCAGCTACGACGACCTGTGCATGGAGCTTGTGGCCTATGCCGCCGCCCGGGACATCCGGGTGGACATCCGCCAGAGCAACCACGAAGGGGTGCTCATTGACGAAATACAGGCCGCTGACGGGGTGTATGACGGTATCGTCATCAACCCCGGGGCCTATACCCATTACAGCTACGCCATCTATGACGCCCTGCTGGCCGTCAGCGTCCCGGCGGTGGAGGTCCACCTCAGCAACATCAACCGCCGGGAGTCCTTCCGCCGCATCTCCGTCACCGCTCCGGCCTGCCGGGCCCAGATCGTGGGCCATGGCTTCCTGGGCTATATGGAGGCCATCGACCTGCTGGCAGGAGGTGGTCCTCTGGTATGAGGCTGTGCGTCATCGGCGACCCGGTGGGGCACAGCCTGTCCCCCCTGCTGCACCGGCGGATGCTGGACCGGGCGGGATTGACGGGCAGCTATGAGACCGTCACCGTGACCCCGGACACCCTGCCGGAGTTCCTGGCGGCGGCCCGGGCCGGGGCCTGGGACGGCTGCAACGTCACCATGCCGCTGAAGCAGGCGATCCTGCCCCTGCTGGATGAGCTGGACCCGGCAGCCGCCGCCTGCAGGGCGGTGAACACCGTGTGCTTCCGCCGGGGCCTGGCCGTGGGGTACAACACCGACGCACCGGGCATCCGGGCGGGGCTTCTGGCCCACGGCGCGGACCCCCGGGCGGGGCAGGTACTGATCATCGGCAACGGCGGGGCGGCCCGGGCGGCCCGCTTCGCCCTGGGGGACTGCCGCCTGCTGACGGCGGCCCGGCACGGCGGGGACATCCCCCTGGACCGGCTGCCCCAGGCGGCCCGGGGCAGCCTTGTGGTCATCAACGCCACCCCCCTGGGGATGGAGGGCTTTCCGCCCTTTGCCAGCCTCTCCTTTCTGGACGCGCTGCCCCCGGGCGCGGCGGTGTTCGACCTGGTATACCACCCCCGGCAGACGGCCCTGCTGGCGGCGGCCCAGGACCGGGGCCTCACGGCCATCGGCGGCATGGAGCTGCTGGTGCAGCAGGCCATCCTGGCCTTTTCCCGCTTCACCGGCACGGCCCTGGACCGGGAGTCCGTCCGCCGGGATCTGCTGGCGATGGTGGAAAAAGCATAAAAATACACGCCGCAATCCTCTCAGATTGCGGCGTGTTTGCGTGCGTGTAAGCACAGGCCTGCGGGGCCGTGGGGGCCGAGTTATAACCTGCACCGATTCAGCAGGTGGGTTGTCTCCAGCTTGCTTCGTAGCTTCCAACTTCCAGCCGCAGACGGCAGCCGGGAGGCCTGCTGTTCACATACTGATCCGACATCCCCTATAACAAAATGTGAGGATAAAAAAGGCCCGTCACACCTCGCAGGGAGCCGTCTTCCGACGACACCCATAGTATAGCAGACCCGGCGGGAAAATAAAAGGGGAAACTTGCGGATTCCCCCTGGAATTTTCCGGAAGCGGCCCCCGCCCTTCGGCATTTTCACGAAAGGGCTTTCGGTTTGCTAAAATCGTTTCCGGCATGGAAAAGGCGCTCCATTGGAGCGCCTTTTGTGTTCCATATGCCGGATGCAGCATCCATAAACCGGAAACCGGTCAGGAATTTTCGTCATCCTCGTCCATCAGCTGCTCCATAAACAGGTCATACACCCGCTGCAGCTCCTCGTCGCTGTCCAGGGTGGTCAGCAGCTCCTCGCCGTTTTCCGTCACGGACTTCAGGATCACCAGGCCGAAATCCTCGGCGGCTGCCTCGTCGGTCTCGTCGTCCACCGTGGGGAAGAAGGCCATATAGGTCTGGCCGTTGTCCTCCAGGGCGTCCACATATTCCAGCTCGATGTCGTTGCCGTCCTCATCGGTCAGGGTGATGAAATTGGGGCCGAATTCTTCGCTCATTTCCGTTTACCTCCTGTTGCAGTTGCCTGTATCATACCCGATTCCGCCGGAAAAAGCAAGTGATTCTTATTTTTCCCGCAGCATCCGCAGCACCCGCCGGGGTGTGGGGGGATTGCCCTTATACAGGGACATCAGCCGGTATACCCGGCCCGCCAGGGCCGTCAGCAGTCCGGCGCACACCACCACCAGCGCCAGGGACACCAGGCCCCCCAGCAGGGAGGTCTGCCCCAGCAGCACCCGGCTGGGCGTCACCAGAATGGCGGTGAAGGGCACATAGTCCAGCCACCGGGCCGAGGAGGTCATGCCGTCCATGCCCCCGGCGAACATGCAGCAGAAGAAGCTGGCCACCAGCACTAGGGAAAACAGCACGTTGGTGCTGGACAGGTCCTCGGCCTTTCCGGCCATGGACCCGCCGATGGCGGACAGACTGCAATACAGCAGGAATCCCGCCAGCAGCAGTCCCGCCGCCTCCAGCATGGCGGGAACGCTGAACAGACCCGTCAGCCGTCCCACGCCCTTGAGCACCTCCAGCAGCGGCAGGGTCACCCCCGTCTGCCGGACCACGGCTCCGCCGATGGCAAAGCCTCCCGCCAGACCCGCCGCCCATACGGCCAGCTGCAGAAGCCCCGCCAAGGCCGTGGCCAGCACCTTGCCCAGCACCATGGCCCCCGGCTCCACGGACACCAGGAACAGGTCCATGAGCTTGGAGGTTTTTTCCAGGATCACGCTGGCCGCCGTGCTCTGGCCGTACAGCAGCACCAGGAAATACAGCAGCATCAGCGATGCAAACGGCAGCAGCATGGACAGCAGGCCCATGGCCTCCCCTTCCCCGGTCTGCCCGCCGGTGACGGTGACCTCCACCGGCGCCGTCAGAAGGGCCCTCTGCTCCGGCGTCAGCTCCGCCCGGTCCAGGGCCTCCTGGGTATAGCCCTCCTCCATCACCGGATTCTGCTCCGGGGCGGCGTTTTTCTGGTGCTGGGCCGCCACAGTCAGGGAGAGGATGGGGATCAGCAGGCACGCCAGGGCCACCGCGATGGTGGCCGTGCGCCACCCCCTCTGCCGCAGCTGCTGGGTCAGGGTGAAGGAAAACACCCGTCCCAGTCCCTTGTATCGTTTCATCGGACCGCACCTCCCTTGGCCATGGACATCAGCTCACGCAGCTTCACCCGGCTGCCCCGGTGCACGATGAGTCCCGCATATACCTGGGACGCCAGGGTCAGCAGACCCCAGATCACCGCCGCCTGGATCGCCCAGGACGCCAGCACCAGCCAGAAGGGCACATTGCCCCCGGCAAACTGCACCGGGGCGCAGAAAATACTCACAACGGGGCACAGGGTGGAAAACACCGCCACCGGCCCGGAGGACACGGCCCCCACCACGCAGGAGGCCAGATACCCCGTCATGGTCAGCAGCATCACAGGCCCCGTGGCCTCGCCTGCCTCCTCCATGCCGGAGCAGCAGGCCCCGGCCACGCCGCCGATCAGGGACATGGTCAGATACCCCAGCCCCAGGGACACCAGCAGCACCAGCAGCACCCCCGCCGCCTGCCACAGGTCCTCCTGCACCCGGGGCACAGCCGCCAGCAGGCCGGACAGCTGCTTCTGCAGCACGCCGGGGCCCATCAGCCCCGCCGTCAGCCCGCAGGACACCCCGAAGCCCGCCAGCATGGCCAGCAGCCACCCGAAGGTGAAGGCCATCACCGCCAGGATCTTCCCCGCCAGCAGGGCCATGGGCTTCACGCTGACCAGCAGCAGCTCCACCAGCCGGGAGTCCTTCTCCTCCACCACGGCCCGGATCACATAGGACGCGCTCATCAGGCACAGGATCATGGCCAGGATGGAATAGCCGTACTGGACCCAGAAGCCGTCCTCATGGGAGTCCTCCTCCCCGGTGGATGCCGTCAGGGCCTCCAGCTGCCGGGACGACAGGCCCGCCGCCCGAAGGCAGGCGTCCCGGACGGCCTGCCGGGCCGTCTCCGCCAGCTGGGACAGCTCCCCGGCGTCGGCGGTTTCGCTGCCGTTCACCGCCACCTGATAGCCGGTCTCATCGCCGGTGACCGTCACCACGGCATCCGGCTCCCCGGCGTCGGCGGAAAAGTCCGTGTCCGCCCAATAGGCGTCGCCGGAGAAGTCCAGTGCTAGGTCCGTGCGGTTGTCCACCCGCACCGACGCCAGACCCGCGGTGTCCGATGTCTCCGGCGTCTCGCCGCCCAGGAGGGCCGTCAGCGGCATACTCACCGCCGCCAGCAGCACCATGATGATCAGCGTCACCCGGTTTGCCCTGCTTTTCAGCAGCTGCGACAGGGTGAAGCGGTACACCTGGCCCGTGCCGGACAGGTCACGCATCGGACTCACCCCCCACGGTTTCCACGAAAATCTCGTGAAGGGACGGCTCCCGCAGGTTGAACAGCACCACCGTGACCCCGGCCCGGGTCAGCCGGGCCAGCAGGTCGTTGGCCTGCTCCTGGCCGGTGACCTTCAGCTGATACTCAAACTCCTTCCGGGTCACGATCTGCGCCCCGCTTTCGGCGATGTACGGCCCGGCGTCCTCCTCGGTTTTCAGCTGTAAATGCACCCGGCCGTAGCCCTTCTTGATGTCGTTCAGGTGCCCCTGCAGAACCGTTCTGGACCGGTCCAGAATGGTCAGGTCCGTGCAGAACTCCTCCACCGTGGCCATTTGGTGGCTGGACATAATCAGGTATTTCCCGGCGGCGATCTCCTCCCGGATGATCCCCTTGAACAGGTCCGTGTTGATGGGGTCCAGGCCGGACAGGGGCTCGTCCAGGATCAGCAGCTCCGGGTCCGACAGCAGGGCCGCCATCAGCTGGATTTTCTGCTGATTGCCCTTGGACAGCTGGTCCGGCCGCTTGGGCTTTTCCCGCTGGGCGGAGCCGCCCAGAAGCCCCCGCCGTCCCGTCTGCGCCGGGGCGCTGGGATAGAGATACTCCTCCACCTCCAGCCGCTGTGCCCAGTACCGGATGCGCCGTTTGGCCTCCGCCCGGGGTACGTCCCGCAGGGACGCGAAGTACAGCAGCTGGTCCATCAGCGCATACTTGGGGTATAGGCCCCTCTCCTCCGCCAGATATCCCACGTTGCAGCGGCTGATATCCAGCGGTTCCCCGTTCCACAGCACCTCTCCCCCGTCCCGGGACAGCATATTCAGCATCATGCGGATGCTGGTGGTTTTTCCCGCGCCGTTGGTGCCCAGCAGGGCATACACCCCCGGCCCGGGCATCCCGAAGGACAGCCGGTCCACCACCGTCCTGTCACCGTATCGCTTGGTCAGGTCCTTTACCGTCAGGCTCATGTTTCTTCCTCCTCCCAGAATAACTGGTCCAATGTCTTGTCCAGCGCCCGGCAGATGGCGATGCACAGGCGGATGGTGGGGTTATAGTCCCCCTTTTCGATGGCGTTGATGGTCTGCCGGGACATGGACACCATGTCCGCCAGCTGCTGCTGGCTCAGGTCCTTGGCGGCCCGGGCCGATTTCAGGCGCAGATTCTTCATGCCTCCGCGTCCTCCTGCTCCTCCCGCTTCTGGCGGCGCAGACGGACCAGCATGCACACGAACATCACCCCGAACAGCACCCCGCAGGCCGGGGACAGGGCGTTCCAGGTCAGCAGTCCGTCCTCCACCAGGTCCCCGCTGCGCAGCTGCAGGAGGAAGTTGGGGATCTGGCACAGCACCACCGCGCCGAACAGCCACAGATAGGTCCGGGGATTCTGGGCCACGGCGAAATACGCGTCCTTCCGGACGCAGGCCACGATGAACACCCCGATGGACAGAAAGATCAGCATCCACGCCGACACCCCGGGCTTGGCCCAGGGGCCCCAGATGGCCTCCACCCCGGTGTTGACGGCCAGGCTGAGCATCAGCGTCAGAAACGCCCAGCGATAGGCTACCCCCCGGGCGGCCATCTGCCGCTCGTCATACTCCGGCTTGGGCCGGCCCTGCTTCTTCCGCACCGCCGTCAGTATCGCCGTGACCACCGCCACGGCCATGATCCCCGCCAGAATGCCCGCCAGATAAGGCTCCATATCCATCGCTCCTTTCATACTGATTCTTGATTAAAAAATTTAATCAAGAATCCCGTGCGCTGCGCGCACGCACAGCGTGGGAAAACACGCTGTGCCGTCTCATACAAAACCTGACGCACCTCCGGTGCTATAAAAAGCTTTTCAAGCTTTTTAACAGGTTTTAGTATCATACTGTTGCCCCAGCATATCACCCGCCCGACAGTTTGTCAAGTATATTTTACAAAAGTTTTACTTTAGCTGTCACCCGGGCAGGCCGCCCTTTTCTCCTCGACAAAGGCGGCCCGGCCGGGTATAATGGTTCTATCCCACCAAGGAGGACCACGGATATGAAGAAAAAGCGCCTGTTTCTGATCCCCCTGTGCCTGTTGCTGCTGGCTGCGGGGTGGCTTCTGCTGCGAAGCCGCATTCCCCAGCGGTGGTACACCGCCGATGAGCTGGGCATCCCCCAGCTGCAAAGCCCCCTGGACGCCGACGGCGACGGCGTGGACGACTGGACGGACATGGTCCTGGGCGCCCGGGCCTATATCGGCACCCACCCCCACTATAAGAGCAAATACTACGCCGGCGGCTATCCCGACGACGGCCTGGGGGTGTGCACCGACGTGATCTGGCAGGCCTTCCGGGCGGCGGGCTATTCCCTGAAGGACCTGGTGGACCGGGACATCGCCGACCATCCAGCCTGCTATCCCAACATCGAGACCCCTGACGGCAACATCGACTTCCGCCGGGTCAGCAATCTGGATACCTTCTTCCGCCGCCACGCCCAGGTGCTGACCTGTGACCTGGACGATCCCGCCCAGTGGCAGCCCGGGGACATTGTGATCTTCGGCGACCGGGACCACATCGGCATCTGCTCCGACCGCCGGAACCGGCAGGGGATCCCCTTCCTCATCCACCACGGAAACCCCATCGACGAGGCCGTGGAGCGCAACGACATGGGCAAATATGTCATTACCGGCCATTTCCGCTGGATGGGATAAGGTTTTTTATAAAAAACGCCGCCCTTCCGTCACAAACCGCAAAATTTATCTTGCAATTCCCGGCGCACTGTGGTATTATATTTCAGCATTCCGCACAGGGGCGGACTTTCGGTCGGTGCCGCAAGGTTGGCCGGGGGGAGGAAGCTCCTGGAGGCAACAAACTAAAAATCAAAGGAGAAATGAAACCATGGCTAACCAGAACGTCGTATCCATGAAGGCCCTGCTGGAGGCCGGTGTCCACTTCGGTCACCAGACCCGCCGCTGGAACCCCAAGATGGCCCCCTACATTTACACCGAGCGCAACGGCATCTATATCATCGATCTGCAGAAGACCGTGAAGAAGCTGGAGGAGGCCTATAACTTCGTGCGTCAGCTGTCCGAGAGCGGCCAGTCCCTGCTGTTCGTGGGCACCAAGAAGCAGGCTCAGGAGGCCATCAAGGAAGAGGCTCTGCGCTGCAATATGTACTATGTCAACGCCCGCTGGCTGGGCGGCATGATGACCAACTTCAAGACCATGCGCACCCGTATCGACCGCCTGAACCAGCTGAAGACCATGCAGGCCGACGGCACCTTCGATATGCTGCCCAAGAAGGAAGTCATCAAGCACCTGGGCGAGATCGAGAAGCTGGAGAAGTACCTGGGCGGCGTGAAGGAAATGAAGAAGCTGCCCGGCGCCCTGTTCATCGTGGACACCCGCAAGGAGCGCAACGCCATCGCCGAGGCCCATCGTCTGGGCATCCCCGTTGTGGCCATCGCCGATACCAACTGCGATCCCGACGAGATCGACTATCCCATCCCCGGCAACGATGACGCCATCCGCGCCATCCGCCTGATCTCCTCCATTATGGCCAACGCCATGATCGAAGGCCGTCAGGGCGAGCAGACCGAGGAAGCCGCCCAGGAAACCGCTGAGTAAGCGTATATTTTCAGGCTGTATCACCGCGTAACCACGGGGCAGGGTGTATGCCCTGCCCCTTTTACTGTATTATTATGAAATTGGAGGAACTAAGAATGTCTTTTACTGCTGCTGATGTGAAGACCCTGCGCGAGATGACCAGCGTGGGCATGATGGACTGCAAGAAGGCCCTGACCGAGTGCGACGGCGACATGGACAAGGCCGTTGAGTATCTGCGCGAGAAGGGCCTGGCCAAGGCCGCCAAGAAGGCCGGCCGCATCGCCGCCGAGGGTATGTCCTATGCCCTGGTGGAGAACGGCGTGGGCGCCCTGGTGGAAGTCAACTGCGAGACCGACTTCTGCGCCAAGAGCGACCTGTTTGTCGCCTTCGTCAAGGATATCGCCAAGGCCGTTCTGGATAACGACCCCGCCGATGTGGACGCCCTGATGAACTGCAAGTATCCCGGCACCGAGCTGACCGTGTCCGAGACCATGCCCGAGAAGGTCATGTCCATCGGCGAGAACCTGCAGATCCGCCGCTTCGTCCGCTTCGCCGACAACACCAGCGTGGGTTATGTCCATGCCGGCGGCAAGATCGGCGTGCTGGTGAATCTGGCTGCCGACGTGGACGTCACCGAGATCGGCAAGAACGTCGCCATGCAGATCGCCGCTCTGAATCCCCGCTTCTGGGATAAGTCCCAGGTCACCGAGGACGTCCTGGCCGAGGAGAAGAAGATCGCCCTGGCTCTGATGGACAGCGATCCCAAGATGGCCTCCAAGCCCGCCCAGGTCAAGGAGAAGATCGTCATGGGCAAGATGAACAAGTTCTACGAGGAGAACTGCCTGCTGCAGATGGAGTTCGTCCGCAGCGACCTGTTCCAGGGCACCGTGGAGCACTACATTGCCGACGCCGCCAAGAAGCTGGGCGGTTCCGTGAAGTTCGTCACCGCCGTTCGCTTCCAGACCGGCGAGGGCATCGAGAAGAAGCAGGAGGACTTCGCCGCCGAGGTCGCCGCTCAGATGAACATGGGCAAGTAAGCTCCCTCCCCTACCGTATAGAAAATCCCGCGCCGGTTCCGGCGCGGGATTTTTTCAGCTCTTTATCACTTTTTCAGCCGCTTGTCGCACTTCACGGCCAGCTTGGTGCCCACCGTCTGGAACAGCTGCACCAGCAGAATCAGCAGGATCACCGCCGCAAACATCACCAGGTATTTATACCGGTAATAGCCATAGTCGATGGCGACCTTGCCCAGGCCGCCGCCGCCGATGATGCCGCTCATGGCGGAGTAGCCCAGAATGGTGGTCAGGGAGATGGTGACGTTCTGGATCAGGGACGGCACGCTTTCGGGGATCATCACCTTGCAGATGATCTGCATGGGCGTGGCGCCCATGCTCTGGGCCGCCTCGATGATGTTGGGGTCCACCTCCCGCAGGCTGCTCTCCACCAGTCTTGCCACAAAGGGGAATGCCGCCACCACCAGGGGAACGATGGTGGCCGTGGTGCCCACGGCGGTGCCGATGATCAGCCGGGACAGGGGGAACACCATGATCATCAGAATCAGGAACGGGATGGACCGCAGCAGATTGATGATGACGTTCAATGCCGACAGCACCGGCTTCGGCAGGGGCAGGACGCCGTCCTTCTCCCCGGCCACCAGCAGCACCCCCAGGGGCAGGCCCAGCAGGATGGCCAGGGCGGTGGACAACACCGTCACATAGAAGGTCTCCCACAGTGCCATGGGAAACTGGGTCAGAAAGGCGGTTTTCAGCTCCGCCAGGGACTCCGCCGTAAACAGATCACTGTACATCCACGCTTACCTCCTCTGCCTGCAAATTGGGGATAGTCCGGAAAAACTGCCAGGCCCGGTCAAACTGGCTGTTGGGGATGCCCAGCAGCATACTGCCGTAAACCTCCTCCGACAGCTTCTGGGTGCTGGCGGAGATGACGTTGGCATAGATGCTCTCCTCCGCCGCCAGCCGGGCCACCATGGGGATGGCCGTGGTCTGTGCGCTGCGGAAAATCAGCCGGATGCGCCGCTCCTGGCTGGGGTCGGACACCGCCGCGTCGGCTCCGCCGGGGAACACCAGGTGCCGGGCCGCCTGGGACTTGGGGGCGGAGAACACCGCCGATACCAGGCCGTTCTCCACCACCTCGCCGTCGTCCAGGATGGCCACGTGGGTGCAGATCTCCTTCACCACGCTCATCTGGTGGGTGATGACCACCACGGTGATGCCCAGCTTGCGGTTGATGTCCTGAATCAGCTCCAGGATCTGCCGGGTGGTTTTGGGGTCCAGGGCGCTGGTGGCCTCGTCGCACAGCAGCACCTTGGGATTGGTGGCCAGGGCCCGGGCGATGGCAATGCGCTGCTGCTGGCCGCCGGAGAGCTGAGCGGGATAGGCCTGGGCCTTATCCGGCAGGCCCACCAGCTCCAGCAGCTGCCGGGCCTTGGCCTGGGCCTCCTTCCGGCCCACCCCGGCCAGCTCCATGGGGAAGCAGATGTTCTGCAAACAGGTGCGCTGCATCAGCAGGTTGAACCGCTGGAAGATCATGGTGATCTCCCGCCGGGCCGCCCGCAGCTGGGCCGGGGTCATGGCGTCCAGCTGCTGGCCGTTGACGATGACCCGCCCCTCCGTGGGCCGCTCCAGCATATTGATGCAGCGGACCAGAGTGCTCTTGCCTGCGCCGCTCATGCCGATGATGCCATAGATATCCCCGTCGGCGATGGTCAGGGACACGTCCCGCAGGGCGTCCACCCGCCCGCCGGCGTTTTCAAAGGTCTTGCTGACATGCTGTAATTCAATCAAGGCTGCTGCCTCCCCTTCTGTTGTTGATAAACGGTTACTTGGAAGCCTTCAGAGCGTCCAGGCTGGTCTGCAGGCCGCCATACAGGCCCATGGGCTCCACATGGATGGCGCTGACGGACACGATGTGGGTGTTGTTCTCGGCGTTGAAGTCCTCCAGATAGGGCAGGTGCTGGAAATAGTTGGCGTCCAGGGTGCCGTCGTCCACCACGGTGTTGGGCACCACATAGTCGTTATAAACCTGAATGTCCAGGGTGATGTCCTTAGCGGCCAGGATCTCCTTGGCCACCTCCAGAATCTCGGCGTGAGGCGTGGGGGAGGCGGCCACGGTGATGGTCTGGCCCTTCAGGGCGTCGTAATCCACGGAATCGTCATAGCCGTTGCCGGGGTTGGTGACGGTGCTGACCACGGAGCCGTTGTACTTGCTCTCGATGAAGCTGGCCACCTGCCGGCTCTCCAGAGCGGCCTTCAGGGCCAGGATCTTGGGGGAATTCTCGTTGCCCTCCTTCACAGCCAGGATGTTGGCATAGGCGGAGGAGGAGCCCTCGATGGCCAGGGAGTCCTTCACGGGGTTCAGCCCGGCGTTGATGGCGTAGTTGGAGTTGATGACGGCGTAGTCGGCGTCCTTCAGCATATCGGGCAGACGGGCGGCCTCGGCCTCCACGATCTCCACGTTATAGGGGTTCTCCACAATGTCGTTCTTGGTGGCGGTGATGCCTGCGCCGTCCCGCAGCTTGATGATGCCGTTTTCCTGCAGCAGCAGCAGGGCCCGGGCCTCGTTGGTGGTGTCGTTGGGAACGGCGATCTTCAGGGAGGTGCTCTTGGAGCCGCAGCCCGTCAGGGCCAGGGCCAGGGACAGGACCAGCGCCAGAACCAGCGCCGTCAGCTTCACGGAAGTCTTTTTCATGATGTATTATCTCCTTGTTATCATTAATACTGATTCTTGATTAAAAGATTTAATCAAGAATCCCGTGCGCTGTGCGCACGCACAGCGTGTGAAAACACGCTGTGACGTCTCATACAAAACCTGACGCACCTTCGGTGCTATAAAAAGCTTTTCAAGCTTTTTAACAGGTTTTGGTATAATTTGGTGATTGGTTGGTTTTCAGAATGGATGGAACGTCCGGCGGCCCGGGGCCACATTCGGTCATCCAGCAGGTTCAGCAGGCCCGGCATCAGGCGCATGGTTTTTCAGCTCCTTTCTTATTCTGCCATGCTTTCGCACAGCAAAAAAACAGCGGAAGGTCATTGACCTTCCGCTGCCGCAAACGCTTCATTCAGGCAGGTGATGAAAGAGAATGACCATTTTTTCCACAGCAAAGCATGCACATGCCGCACATGTGCATCATGGTCATCATCATGCTGTTGTTGCAGAGCAGCTTCGTCATGGCGCATTCCCTTTCTCGCCGCAGGTGCGGCGGTTTTCGTTGACGGGTGCATATTAGCACCATCCGTGCCGTTTGTCAAGGCGTATTTTTCATATTTTTTCATCGTGATGCAAATATTTTCTCGCAGCCCGCCGGGAATAATCTTGCAAAAAAGACCGGTTTTTTCGATTTTCACCCGTCTGACAAGGGTTTTCTCTTGTCACAGGTTCACAATTTTTTTACAGATTCTTTCTTGCTGGAATAGGGGATTTATGGTATGATAAATACTAATGGTAGAGATTGCGTATCTGCCCGTCAGCCCGGACAGGTACGCTATCGTTTTGATGAACGGAATGGATGAAGGAGGAATCGTTTGTTGTCTCGCAAGAAACCTGATCTGTTGACCCAGCAGGCCCGCCTGCGCCGGAAGCACCGAGAAAAGGGCCAGGTCCTGGCCATTTTCTGCAAGCCCATGCGGGAATCCCTGACCTCGGTGCTGCCCATCACGGCCATCGTCCTGCTGCTGTGCTTCACCGTGACCCCGGTGTCCAACAACGCCATGATGGCCTTCCTGGTGGGAAGCCTTCTGCTGATCGTGGGCATGGGGCTGTTTTCCCTGGGCTCCGAGATGTCCATGATCCCCCTGGGCGAGGCCGTGGGTAAGGAAATCACCCGCTCCAAGAAGGTGTGGATCATCGTGGCCATCAGCTTCCTGATCGGCGTGATCATCACCGTAGCGGAGCCGGACCTGCAGGTTCTGGCCAGCCAGGTTCCCGCCATTGAAAACAATGTCATCATCTGGTCCGTGGCCCTGGGCGTGGGCGTGTTCCTGGTCATCGCTCTGCTGCGTATCCTGCTGGGCATTCCCCTGTCCTATCTGCTCATCGGGTTTTATGCAGTGGTGTTCACCCTGGCCATGTTCGTGTCCCCGGACTTCTGGTCCATCGCCTTCGACTCCGGCGGCGTCACCACCGGCCCCATGACCGTGCCCTTTATCATGGCTCTGGGCGTGGGCGTCAGTGCCGTCCGCAACGACAAGCACGCCGGAGGCGACAGCTTCGGTCTGGTGGCCCTGTGCTCCATCGGCCCCATCCTGACGGTGCTGCTGCTGGGTCTTTTATACAAGCCCGACGGCAGCAGCTATACCCCGGTGACCGTGCCCGACGCCCAGGACACCGTGGAGATGTTCCGCTCCTATACCCACGCTCTGCCGGAGTATTTCAAGGAAATTCTGGTGTCCCTGGCCCCCATTGCCGGGTTCTTCCTGATCTTCCAGCTGCTGACCCGCCGCCTGAACCGCCGCCAGGTCATGAGCATGATCGTGGGCTTCCTGTATACTTATCTGGGCCTGGTGCTGTTCCTGACCGGCGTCAACGTGGGCTTCATGCCCGTGGGCAACTTCCTGGGCCAGAGCATCGCCTCCCTGGAGTGCAGCTGGGTGCTGATCCCCATCGCCATGGTCATCGGCTACTTCATCGTGGCGGCGGAGCCTGCCGTCCACATTCTCAACCGTCAAGTGGAGGAGATCACCGCCGGCTCCATCCCCGCCAGCGCCATGAATCTGGCCCTGTCCATCGGCGTATCCGTGTCCCTGGCCCTGGCCATGATCCGGGTGCTGACGGGCATCTCCATCATGTGGTTCCTGCTGCCGGGCTATGCCCTGAGTCTGGCTCTGTCCTTCGTGGTGCCGAAAATATTCACCTCCATCGCCTTCGACTCCGGCGGCGTGGCCTCCGGTCCCATGACCGCCACCTTCCTGCTGCCCTTCGCCATGGGTGCCTGCGACGCCCTGGGCGGCAACGTGGTCACCGATGCCTTTGGCGTGGTGGCCATGGTGGCCATGACCCCCCTGGTGACCATCCAGCTGCTGGGCGTCAGCTATAAGCGCCGCATCAAGCGCACCGCCCCCGTGGCCGTGGCCGAAGTGGAAGAGATCATCGAGCTGGCATAGGAGGAAACCCAATGAAACGACTGTATCTTATGATCACCATCACCAACCGGGTGGTTGGCTCCGGCCGGTTTGTGGATTTTTACCGGGCCTTCGGCGCGCCGGTGGTGTTCACGGCCCTGGGCCGGGGCACCGCCAGCGACGATGTGCTGAGCTATCTGGGCCTGGAGGCCACAGAGAAGGCCGTGCTGTTCTCCGTGGTGACGCCCGCCTGCAAGGAGACCCTAGTGAAGGAGCTGGTGTCCACCATGCACCTGACCGCCCCCGGCAGCGGCATCGCCGTTTGCCTGCCCCTGAGCAGCATCGGCGGCAAGTCCGCCATGAACTACCTGACCTCCGGCGACCCCTCCAAGGCCCCGGAAATCGACATTGAGGAGGACCATACCATGAAGGAAGCAGCCTATCAGCTGATCGTTGCCATCGCCAACCAGGGCTACACCGATAAAGTCATGGAGGCGGCCCGGTCCGCCGGAGCCCGTGGCGGCACCATTGTCCACACCCGCTCCACCGGAGCCGAGGACGCCGGGAAGTTCTTCGGCATGTCCATTGCCGAGGAGCGGGAGATGATCTTCATCGTGGCCCCCACCAGCGAGAAAAACGCCATCATGCAGGCCATCATGGCCCAGGCCGGCCCCAGCACCAAGGCCCAGGCCATCACCCTGAGCCTGGCCCTGGAGGACGTGGTGGGCCTGTTCACCACCAACCCGGACCAATAACAAACGCACTGCCGCCCCCGGTTTCCGGGGGTGGTTTTTCTTGTCAAACGCCCCCCGGTCTGCTACAATGGGGAAAAACACACAGGAGGTGAGACCATGGAGGAGCATGCGGTCTATCGGGTGCTGATGGTGGAAGATGACCGGGGCATCGCCCAGGCGGTGCAGACCCAGGGAGAGCTTTGGAATTTACAGGTGCGCCAGGTGCAGGACCTGCGGCATGTGATGGAGGAGTTCGCCGCCTTTTACCCCCATCTGGTACTGCTGGACATCGGCCTGCCCTGCTTCGACGGCTACCACTGGTGCACGGAGATCCGCCGGGTCTCCCGGGTTCCGGTGATTTTTATCTCGTCTGCGGCGGACAATATGAACATCATCATGGCCATGAACCTGGGTGCTGACGACTTCATCGCCAAGCCCTTTGACCAGAGCGTGCTGATGGCCAAAATTCAGGCCCTGCTGCGCCGGACCTACGACTTCGGGGCCTCGGCTCCGGTGCTGGAGCATCGCGGCGCGCTGCTGAACACTGGGGACAACACACTGACCTATCAGGGCCAGCGGGTCTCCCTGACGAAAAACGAATACCGTATCCTGCTGTGCCTGATGCAGAGCAAGGGCCGGGTGGTGAGCCGGGAGAAGCTCATGGAGCGCCTGTGGGAAACCGACAGCTTCGTGGACGAGAACACCCTCACCGTGAACATCGGCCGTCTGCGGAAAAAGCTGGACGCCGCCGGTCTGCCGGGGTTCATCACCACCCGGGTGGGCCTGGGCTATATGGTGGGGTGAGGGCCATGCTGACCGGATATCTGCGGCAGCGGCGCAGGACGCTGCTGGCGTTTTTCCTGTTCGGCGGCATCTTCGCCGCCGCCTTCGCCCTGTACCAGCTGCCGCTGCGGGCGGTGGCCTATCCCTTTGTGCTGTGCGCCGCCGCCGGGGCGGTGCTGCTGGCCCTGGACTATCGCCGGGTCCTGCGGCAGCACCGGCGGCTGGAGCTGCTGCGGCAGCTGCCGGAGGAGCTGGCCGACGCCCTGCCCCCGTCGGACACGGTGAAGGAGGCCGACTATCGCAGCCTTGTGACCCTGCTGGCGGAAAGCCGCCGGGCCATCCGCACCCAGGAGGAGCAGCGCTACGGCGACATGGTGGACTACTATACCATGTGGGCCCACCAGATCAAAACTCCCATTGCCTCCATGCGCCTGACCCTGCAGAACGAGGACTCCGACCTGGTCCGCTCCCTGTCCGGGGATCTGATGCGGGTGGAGCAGTATGTGGAGATGGTGCTGGTGTTCCTGCGGCTGGACAGCAGCACCACCGACTATGTGATCCGTGCCCACAGCCTGGACGATATCGTGCGCCCGGCGGTGCGGAAGTTCGCCGGGGAGTTCATCCGCCGCCGTCTGCGGCTGGACTATCAGCCCCTGGACCGCACCGTGGTCACCGACGCCAAGTGGCTGGGCTTCGTGGTGGAGCAGGTGCTGTCCAACGCCCTGAAATACACCGCAAGCGGCTCCGTGACCATCGCCATGGACGGCGATGACCTGTGCATCCGGGACACCGGCATGGGCATCGCACCGGAGGACCTGCCCCGGATCTTCGACCGGGGGTTCACGGGCCTCAACGGCCGCCGGGACACCCGGGCCAGCGGCATCGGGCTGTACCTGTGCCGCCGGATCTGCCGCAGCCTGGGCCACACCATCCGGGCCTCCTCCGTGCCCAACCAGGGAACGGAAATCCGCATCGGTCTGGGCCAGAAGAAAACGTTGCCGGAGTGAAAATCGCCCCAAATCGCAAACAAAACACGACACCCCGTCAGGGGTGTCGTGTTCTTCTATCTTAACACTTTTCCATATGTAAAACAACTGAAAATTTACATAAAATTAACACTTAAAAATTGTCGAATATTGCCCCTTGCAAGATCAAAACCAGAGGTATATAGTATGAAATGTGATTTTTCGGTAAACAACTTTACAAAACCCATGCGAACTCCGGAAAAAGTCAACTTTTTTCGGGTCTAGTTTTTTTGGGCAAAAATTGCAAAAGCGCCATAACCTGATGTTAAGGAAGCGTTAACGGCGATTTTGCCGGAAGGGAGGCGGAACCATGACAAGAGAGGACGCAGTGGAGCGGCTGTGCGATGTATACGGCGGCAGCTTCGACATCACCCGCTGTGAGGAGGCGGAGCTTCCCCTGGCGGCGAAGATGGACTTTTATGTCCACAACTCCAAATATGTGCTGTCAAAAAAAGCCAAGCTGTGGGAGGCCAACAGCTTTGAATATGTGTATCTGTTCACCGTTCCGCACCTGACCCGGGAGATCTACGAGCAGTGCGAGCGCCTGGCCTACGAGCAGGGCAGGGCCCGCATCCGGCCCGGCCCCAACCACATGTACACCTATATCTCCGCCATCTTCCTGTGCGACTCCTGCGACCCGGAGGCACGGAAGGCCCTGAAGCGGTGCCGCCGGTACGAGAGCTTCCGGCTGTCCTATTGGGGATGGATGGATTTTCATACCGCTCTGGTGGTGCTCCCGGAGGAATCCGTGGCCACCAACGCCAGCGGACACAGTGCAGCGCAGGTGCTCAAACGAGCCCTGTTTCATAAGCAAAAGAGAAAATTGTTTCGAAAGGAGAGAAGTTTATGAATGCTGCTTTGTTCCTGATCATTGGCGTTGCCGTGCTGATCGTAGGATATATTTTCTACGGCGGCTGGCTGGCCAAGAAGTGGGGCGTGGATAACTCCCGCGTCACCCCTGCCCACGAGCTGGAAGACGGCAAGGACTATTGTCCCGCCAAGGCTCCCGTTCTGATGGGCCATCACTTTTCCTCTATCGCCGGCGCAGGCCCCATCAACGGCCCCATCCAGGCCGCTGTGTTCGGCTGGGTCCCCGTTATGCTGTGGGTCCTGATCGGCGGCATCTTCTTCGGCGGCGTCCATGATTTCGGCGCCCTGTTCGCCTCCATTCGCCATAAGGGCGAGTCCATCGGCGAGGTCATCGGCGACGCCATCGGCGCCCGGGCCAAGAAGCTGTTCATCATCTTCGCGTATCTGACCCTGATCCTGGTGGTGGCTGCATTTGCCTCCATCGTGGCCAACACCTTCAAGGCCACCTATGTGGACGGCGTGCTGGATAAGGCCGCTTCCGCCGCCAACGCCTCCACCGCCATCATCTCCATCATGTTCATCCTGATGGCCATCGTCTTCGGCTTCTTTGTCTATCGCCGGAATGCTCCTCTGGGCATCTCCACCGTCATCGGCGTCATCGGCATTGCCGTGTGTATGTACATCGGCCTCCAGTGGCACCCCATCTATCTCAGCGGCAACACTTGGATGATCATCGTTGGCCTGTATATCGCCATCGCATCCGTCACCCCCGTGTGGATCCTGCTGCAGCCCCGTGACTATCTGAGCTCCTTCCTGCTGTATGCCATGATGATCCTGGCGGTCGTGGGCATCATCGGCTGCCACCCCACCGTGGATATGCCTGCCTTCACCGGCTTCAAGGACACGCTGGCTCCCTCCGGCACCTCCCTGGGCTACATGTTCCCCGCCCTGTTCGTGACCATCGCCTGCGGCGCCGTGTCCGGCTTCCACTCCCTGGTGGGCTCCGGCACCACCGCCAAGCAGCTGGATCAGGAAAAGGACGCCAAGCCCATCGCTTACGGCGGTATGCTGATCGAGTGCGCTCTGGCCCTGATCTCCGTCTGCGCCGTTGGTTACATCTGGGCGCAGTATGCCGACGGCACCACCGTGACCCCCACTGTGGTGTTCGCCACCGGCCTGGCCTCCATGTTCTCCAAGGTGTTCGGCGCCGGCTGCTACAACGTGGTGTATTCCATGCTGATTCTGGCCGTGTCCGCCTTCTGCCTGACCTCCGTGGATACCGCTACCCGTCTGGCCCGCTATATGTTCCAGGAGTTCTTCACCGCCCCCGGTGAGAGCCGCGAGAACATGCCCGGCTGGAAGAAGGTCGTGACCAACCCCTATGTGGCCACTGCCATCACCGTGGTGGCCGGCGTGGCCCTGGGCATGACCGGTTATGCCAAGATCTGGGCTCTGTTCGGCGCTGCCAACCAGCTGCTGGCCGCCCTGGGTCTGCTGGCTGTGTGCTGCTGGCTGGGCAAGATCGGCCGCAACAACAAGATGTTCTACTTCCCCATGTTCTTCATGCTGATTGTGACCCTGACCTCCCTGGCGTTCACCATCAAGGCCCAGTTTGCCGGTATCGCTGCCGGCGGCGAGGGTGTTGCCTGGTTCTACATCCGCGCGATCATCGCCATCCTGCTGGTGGTTCTGGCCATCGTGCTGGTGGTGGAGGGCATCCAGGCCCTGTCCCGCAACAAGAAGGCTGCCGCCGCCAAGTAACGGCCGCGTGACACCTTCCGTTGCATAAAGCAATATAACAAATCCCGCCCCCGGCAATCGCCGGGGGCGGGATGCTTTTGCGTTCCGCCGATCTCCTTGCCGTGTCATTGCCAGGAGCGAAGCGACGCAGCAATCCGTTCCTCGCGCAGCGGCCCGCTGAGGGCAGCGGGCCCTACGGACGGCTTCCGGGAATCCTCCCATTTCCGGCAATCTCCCGGTACACCTGGCGCCCCACGCCCCCCTGAACGCCGAAACAGCCGTCTGACCGACGGCTGCTTCAACACGATTCACTTTCATATCCGCTTCCGATACACCAAGCTGTCCTCTTTTCCGAAGGCCCGGGCGGCATGCGCCACGGTGATGGCCGCCTCCCGGGAATAGGGGAAGAACAGCAGCACCGGGGTCTTGAAGGTCAGCACGATGACCTTGGGGGTCATCACGCACACGTCCCAGTCCGCCCAGTCGAAATGGGTGGGCTTGCCCTTTTCGTTCTCCTCCCGGATGCCGCCGGCGTCGAAGTTTACGGTGCCGTCGGGGCCGTTCTGCTGCCGGAACTGCTGCCAGCTGCGGCGATAGATCCGCCGCAGCATACCCCGCAGCACCAGCTCCATCACGCCGCAGCCCGCGCACACCCCGGCCATGGCCCAGGACATGCCGCCCAGCTCCAGCAGGGCTGTCATGGCCCCCAGCACCGCCGCCAGGATCAGAAAGGCGATCCCCCGCCGCAGCAGTCCCCGGGCATACCAGGTGAAGCTGCGGCACCGGGCGTCATGCTTTTTCAGCCGGCGCCGCCGGGCCGCGATGCCCTGGGCCAGGTCAAATAGCCGCTCCGTGTCCGTCAGGTGATAGTGCAGCTGGAAGAAGGTCTCCCCTGTCATGCCCGCTCAGCCGCCAGGGCCTCCTCCAGGGCGTGGGCCATCTGGTCGGGGCAGGAGGTGGGCTTGGGGCCGCAGTGGATGCCCTTCATCCGCTCAATGGCGTCCTGGGCGTTCATGCCCACCACCAGGCGGCTGATGCCCTGCAAATTGCCGTTGCAGCCGCCCTCCACGCTGACGCTTTTGATCACGCCGTTCTCCAGCTCCACGGTCATCTTCCGGGAACAGACGCCCCGGGGGGTATAAGTATAGGTCATATCGCTCAAACTCCTTTTGTGTAATCAGGAGTCCATTATACCCCACCGCGCCGGATTTGGCAAGACCTACGCCCGCTGCTGCTTCCGCTGCAATTGCAATCGGTCGGCGATCATGGCGATAAACTCGGAGTTGGTGGGCTTGCCCTTGGCGGAATTCACCGTATACCCGAAGTATTTTTGCAGCGTCTCGATGTCCCCCCGGTCCCAGGCCACCTCGATGGCGTGGCGGATGGCCCGCTCCACCCGGGACGGCGTGGTGCAGAAGCGCTTGGCTACCTCGGGATACAGTACCTTTGTCACGGCGTTGATCACATCCATGTCATTCACCGCGATCATGATGGCCTCCCGTAGGTACTGGTATCCCTTGATGTGTGCCGGGACGCCGATCTCGTGAATGATGGCGGTCACCATCCCCTCCAGAGCTGGGGCAAAGGGAGCCTCCTCCTGCTCCGGTGCGGCGGCCTGCCGCATCAGCTCCAACAGGGACTCCTCGTTCACCGGCTTGGGCAGGAAGAAATACACGCCCATTTCCATGGCCTGGGCCACGGTCCGGCGGCTGCAGAAGGAGGACACCACGATGGTCCGGGGCGCGCCCTGGCCCAGCTGGTTCAGCTGCCGCAGCAGCCCGAACCCGTCCAGGCCCGGCAGCACCACGTCCGTCACCAGCAGCTGCGGCCGCAGCCGCCGCACCAGGTCCAGGGCCTGGTCCCCATTTTCCGTGCTGCCTGCCACATGGAACTCGCCGGTGCCCTCCATCCGTTGTCGCAGCATGGTCCGAAACTCCTCATTGGCGTCTGCCAATACCACTGTTACCTTGTTTTCCATTTTGTTCCAACCCTTTTCCACACAATTTACACAGCCAAGGCTGTCGGTTTCACGACAAACCAACATTTGTCGCTTGACCTGCATATAATTTACCAGGATTGGACAGGTTTTTCAAGGGGTAATTGTCGAATACTCATAATTTCTTTTCGACAAAACCATGTTAATTTGTTGTAAATGACATATATTGTGGTTCTTAACAGGTCTTTAGCCAGCATCTTGTTATCCGCCTCGAACGAAATTTGCCCGATAGGACTCGTTGATTTCCCGCAGCTCCCGCTTTCCCTCGATATATGGGCGGTACATCTCCTCCACTCGTCCTCCGCCGAGATTGCCGCACCCGCTGCACCCGCCGCAGCCGCCGTCGCACAGGGCCCGCCGGACGATCTCCTCCCGCTGGGCCCGGGTGGTGTCCTTGATGAGCACCGATTTCATATGCCGCACCTCCCCTCCTGGTCAGTATACCCCCGCCCCGGCGCTATATGCCCAAATTTTTTGTTCCGGACGCCAAATTTCGCCTTGACATTTTGGCTAAAATCCTGTATGATACTCCATGTTGTAAAGCATCATAACTTTACATAGGAGGGACCATCGTGAAGAACCAGACCTATCGCATGACGATGCTGTTCGATTTTTACGGCGAGGTCCTGACCCCGCGGCAGAAGGAATTCTTCGACCTGTACTATAACGAGGACCTGTCCCTGGCCGAGATCGCGGAGAATTACGGCATCTCCCGCCAGGGCGTCCGGGACGTGATCGTCCGGGCCGAGGCCATCATGACCGACCTGGAGGACAAAACCGGCCTCATGAAGCGCTTTATGCTGATGCAGCAGCAGGTGCAGGCCATTCTCGCCGCCGCCGAGAAGATCCAGACCGTCAACTACCGGCAGTATGACAACCCGGAGCTGGCCCGTCTGGCCAACGAGATCACGCGCAGCGCCCAGGCGCTGAAGGAGTAACACCTATGGCATTTGAAGGACTTTCCGAAAAATTAAGCGCCACATTCAAACGCCTGCGGGGCAAGGGCCGCCTGACGGAGGCCGACGTCCGGGAGGGCATGCGGGAGGTCCGCCTGGCCCTGCTGGAGGCCGACGTCAGCTATAAGGTGGTCAAGGACTTTGTGGCCCAGGTCACCGAGCGCTGCGTCGGCGCGGACGTTCTGGACAGTCTCACCCCTGCCCAGCAGATCGTCAAGATCGTCAACGAGGAGCTGGTGCAGCTGATGGGCGGCACCAACGCCAAGCTGACCTTCGCCTCCAAGGGCCCCACCGTTGTGATGATGGTGGGCCTTCAGGGCGCCGGTAAAACCACCAACGGCGCCAAGCTGGCGGGCCTGATGCGCCGCCAGTTCGGCAAGCGCCCCCTGCTGGTGGCCTGCGACGTATACCGTCCCGCCGCCATCACCCAGCTGCAGGTGGTGGGCAAGCAGCTGGACATCCCCGTTTTCGAGATGGGACAGGCCAATCCCGTGCGCATCGCCGAGGAGGCCATCAAATACGCCCGGGACCACGGCCACGACATGGTGTTTCTGGACACCGCCGGTCGTCTGCATGTGGACGAGGCCCTGATGAACGAGCTGAAGAACATCAAGGCCAAGGTTCATCCCAACGAAATTCTCCTGGTGGTAGACGCCATGACCGGTCAGGATGCCGTCAACGCCGCCACCGCCTTTGACCAGGCCCTGGGCATCGACGGCGTCATGCTCACCAAGCTGGACGGCGACGCCCGAGGCGGCGCGGCCCTGTCCATCCGGGCCGCCACCGGCAAGCCCATCAAGTTCGTGGGCACCGGCGAAAAGCTGGACATGATCGAGCTGTTCCACCCGGACCGCATGGCCTCCCGCATTCTGGGCATGGGCGACATGCTCACCTTCATCGAAAAGGCCGAGCAGCAGTACGACGAGGAGCAGGCCCGGAAGCTGGAGGAAAAGCTCAAGAAAAACCGCCTGACCCTGACGGACTACATGGAGCAGATGGACCAGCTGCAAAAAATGGGCAACCTGGGCCAGCTGGCCGGGATGCTGCCCGGCGACATGGGCAAGCAGCTGGACGCCGCCAATCTGGACGAAAAGCAGCTGGGCCGCACCCGGGCCATCATCCAGTCCATGACCCCTCTGGAGCGGGAAAATCCCTCCATCCTCAACGCCAGCCGCAAAAAGCGCATTGCCGCCGGCTGCGGCTTGCAGGTGTCGGATGTGAACCGGCTGCTGAAGTCCTTCGAGATGCTCCAGCAGCTCACCAAGTCCATTTCCAAGGGCCGCTTCGGCGGCTTCGGGGGACCCGGCGGCATGCCTACCCTGGGCAAGGCCAAAAAGGGCAAGCTCCAGGGCTTCGGTCGGAAAAAACGTTTGAAATAAGTGCACAGGCATTTATATAATCTGAAATTACATTACAATTTGGAGGAAAAACATCATGGTTAAGATTCGTCTGAGAAGAATGGGCGCCAAGAAGGCTCCTTACTATCGCGTGGTCGTGGCGGATTCCCGCTATCCCCGCGATGGCCGCTTCATCGAGGAGATCGGCACTTATAACCCCTGCGTCTCCCCTGCCGAGATCAAGATCGACGCTGACCGCGCCCGTGAGTGGATCAAGACCGGCGCTCAGCCCACCGACACCGTTCGCGCCCTGCTGAAGAAGGTCGACGTTCTGTAAGGCAGGGGCACCATGAAGGAACTGCTGCTCTACATCGCCAGGAGCCTTGTGGACCACCCGGACCAGGTCACGGTGACGGAGGTGGAAAACGGCGACGAGCTGACGCTGGAGCTGCGCGTGGCCCCCGAGGATATGGGTAAGGTCATCGGCCGCCAGGGCCGCATCGCCAAGGAGATCCGCACGGTCGTGCGCTCCTATGCCCAGCGCACAGGCGTCAAGGCATCCGTGGATATTGTGGACTGATCGTCCGATATCCCTGCAATGGCTGAAAAAAGAGACAGACACTTTCGTGTCTGTCTCTTTTTTACGCATTTTCGTCCAGGTTGCGGAATACCGGCCGCAGCAGCAGGGCCGTCACATAGCTGAGGCTGCTGTATCCGATCAGCACCCACACGATGCTCAGGTAGAACCCCACCTCCGGGATAAACACGCTTACCCCCACCGGCACCGCCCAAACGGCCCAGATCAGCAGCATCCGGGGCAGGTGCCCCACCGCCACCAGCATGGCGTTTTTCAGGTGGTTGCGCCAGGTGTTTTCATACCGGGCCATCAGCGGGAAGGCGAAGGTCATCACCATGGCGGCCAGCTGCAAGGCGAACACCGCCAGCAGCTCCCACAAAAACGAGTCGTTCAGCCGGGCCATATACAGGTCGAAGCCGCACAGGGCCGCCACCGCCAGCAAAATCAGCCACACCGGCGTGGCTTTTTTCCAGTTTTCGCCCCAGGCCCGGAAGAATTGCCGGGCAACGTGGCCGTCCTCCCCGGCGATGAGCTTTCCCAACACCTGGTACAGGGCGGCGCAGGAGGCCCCCATGGTCACCACCGGCAGCGAGCACACCAGCCACAGCACATTCAGAACGATCAGGCTCCAAACCCGCTCCATGCCCCGGGCAAAGGCCCCGTTGGGGTCAAAAAACGACTTCAGCACCGCTTATTCCCCCTTCAGCAGGTCCCGGAACCGGTGGGGCGTCTCCTGTCCCGCCAGCACCCGGGAGGCACCGGCGGCCAGGGCCTCCATCTCGAACTCACCGGCCATAACCTCCACCGGCGCGATAAATCCTACCTTTTGGGTCAGGTAATCCGTCACGTACCGGGAGTGGGCAATGCCGCCGGTGAGGATGATGCGGTCAATGCGGCCGTCTGCGGCGGCGGCCAGGGCCCCGATGGACTTGGCCGCGGTATACAGCATGGCGTCGTACACCATCCGGGCCTTCTCGTCCCCGGCGGCGATACGGCGCTCCACCTCCATGGCGTCGCTGGTGCCCAGGTGGGCCAGCAGGCCGCTTTTGCCCCGCACCAGCTTCATCATCTGCCCCCGGTCATACTTGCCGGAGTAGCACAGCTTCACCAGCTGCTCGGCGGCAATGCCGCCGCTGCGCTCCGGGGCAAACAGCAGCTCGTCGTCCCGGACGTTATCCACCATTTTCCCGCCGATGAACAGCCGCACCGACGCACCGCCGCCCAGGTGCAGCACGATCAGGCGGCACTGGTCAAAGGGCTTGTGCAGCACCGTCTCCGCGCAGCGGATGGCCATGGCCCGGGTGTTCAGGGCGTGGCCCATCATCCGCCGGGGCAGCTCGGGAATGCCGGTGATCCGGGCCATAGGCGGCATCTCGTCCACCGCCACGGGGTCGTATACATAGGCCGGGATGTGCAGCGGCTCCGCCAGGTCCCGGGCCATGACGCAGCCCAGGTTGGAGGCGTGTGCCCCCTGGGTGATGGCGGAAAGATAGCCGATCATGTCCTGGTCCACGGCGAAGGCCCCGCTGGGGCAGGCCGGCAGCATGCCGCCCCGGGCGCACACTGCGTCCAGGGTGGTCAGGTCGAAGCCCGCCAGCGCCTCCTCCACGCACCGAAGGCGGAAGGGGGCCTGGTCCATGATGGCGGCATAGGGGGCCAGCTCCTCCCCGCTGTGGCGGATGGTTTTCTGTAAAAGGGCCTTCTCCCCCTGAAACACGGCGATTTTGGTGGAGGTAGACCCTGGGTTGACCACAAGGATGCAATATTCCATACCCTTATGCCTCCTTCCGGTCCGGAAATGTTACCCCATTGCACCGCAGCAGCATCCGGAAGGGGTAGTCCCGGTCCAGATAGTTCCGGCAGTACCATTCATAGGTGGCCTGGGGCAGGTGCACCAGCTCCGGCGCTTCGCAGCGGAAGGTCTCAAAGGTATGTTGGTCTCCGGACAGCAGCGCCGCCAGCAGCTCCAGCCGCCCCTCCTGCCGCAGGCGCTCCAGGCAGGCGTCCATCACCGCGGCGCAGACCCGCTCCTCGTCGTCGGCCCAAAGCTCCTTGTTGCCCAGCCAGAACAGAAATTCCTCCGGGTCCAGGTCCATTTTCGTGGTGATCTGGGACAGCTTGTAAAACCCCGCCCAGTCCCGGTCCCGCAGCACCTGGGTCAGATACTGCACCAGGCCGTCGTCCAGGGCCACGCAGTCCAGCAGTACCTGGAAGGCGTGCTTTCCGGCGTCCGGGTCCGGCTGCTGCGGCTGTTCCGGTTCCTCCGGGGCTGCATCCCCTTCCCCTGCCAGCTGGGTCAGGGACTCCGGGTCGAAGCTGTCGAACACCTCCTGGGGGATCTCCGTGCCGTCCTGGGCGGCGCACATCCGCACCAGGGTGGGAATGTCACCGGCCTTCTGCATCAGCTCCAGGCTGCGGCGCATGGGGTCCGTCTCCGTCAGGGTCACCCCCTCCGGGGCGGCGCGTTTCCCGTCCATGATCTCGCCGATATATTGCATGCAATAATCCATCAAGGTCATAAAAAAGCTCCTCACTTTGCAGATATCTACCCCAGACTATACCATATCCGGGACGCTTTTGCAAGGCACAGGATCGCCCCGGCTTGTCCCGGCCCTGTCCCGGGATAAATCACCCCTGTCCCGGGACAGAAACTGTCCAAAAAGGGCAGCGCCCTTTTTGGACAAAAGGCTTGCAGTCTGCCGCGCGCATAATTTGTTCGCTGAAAGCGAACAAATTCCACACTTGCAGACTGAGAAGTATTTTTTGCCAGGTACACGCCCCGGCAAAAAATGATTCCATTTTATTTGCCGCCTGCGGGCGGCAAACTCTGCGAGGCTTTTTTGACAAACTGAGCCGCACCTGCGGGTGCGGCTCAGTTTGTAGGGAGTAACCATTATTTTCCTGTTTTGGGGTGCTGATGATGCAGGTGCAGCACCGCCTCCAGCACGCCGCCGCCTACCGCCAGGGCCTTGTCCGAGGCGGTGGTACAGTACTCCGGCTTGCACCGGGGGTCCACGTCTCCGGCCTTCATACCCCGGAAAACCGGCGTTCCATCGGCCAGAATGCCCCGCAGTACGCCGTCAATGGTGCATCTCATGGGCTGGCCCGCCACCTCTCCGGCGATGTCTCCGGCCCGGACCACCGCGCCGATTTCCAGCTTCTGGCAGAAAATCCCCTCCGCCGGGGCCCGCAGCACCCGCTCCCCGGCATATCCGCCGATGAGGCCGGGAATGTTGGTGTTGGGCAGGGCGCTTCCCCGGTAGATCACCCGGCCCAGGGTATGGCCCCGCATGGTCTCCACCACGGCGTGGCAGTCCTCCCCCGCCGTGAAGCCCGGGCCGATGCCCACGACAATGGGCGCATCGTCCATTTTCGTGCCCAGGTTGCGCTTGGCCAGAATGGCGTCCACCAGGGCATCCGGCCGCAGGCGGGTGCGGCAGGTGCAGTCCGGGTCCGCCAGCACCGGGATCAGCCCCTGGGCCAGCAGGGCCTCCGCCTGGTCCGGGGTTTCCGCCCGGCGGGCGGTGACGTCCTCCACCGTCATCTCCCCCAGGATAATGGCCTGGGAAAAGCACACCGTCCGGCGGATGGCCGTGGGGGCGGGCAGATCGGTCATAACCACCTGCATCCCGGCCCGGTACAGGCGCAGGGCGATGCCGGTGGCGATGTCCCCGGCGCCGCGAATGAGAATTTTCATAAAAGCTCCTCGATTTCTTGCCGTTTTCCCAAGAATAACACGTTTTTGCGGCTGCGTCAAGGTTGACGGGGACCCTGGAAGCTGGTACAATAGGGGCATGGATGAGAAAATGACGTACAACCTGACGGTCCGGCTGTTCTGCGGAGAGAAGTGCTTCGGGCCGGGAATGGCACAGCTGCTGCGGAAGGTGCAGGAGCTGCACTCGCTGCGGGCGGCGGCCATGTCCATGAACATGGCCTATTCCAAGGCGTGGACCATTACCAAAAAGGCTCAGGAGGCCCTGGGCTTTCCTCTGCTGCACTCCGTCACCGGCGGACGGGGCGGCGGCGGCGCAGAGCTGACGCCGGAGGCCGTGCGGATGATGGCGGCCTATGACGACTACTGCCGGAAGCTGCGGGCCTATGCCGACGACCTGTTTCAGGAGGAGTTCGGCTATTTGCAGGAGGAAAACGGAGGTCTTTGATTCCTTCCTCCTGTGCTATCTCATCAAAATACATACAAAGAGGGCTGTCTCGTGACGAGACAGCCCCCTTTATGACTGTCAAAAAAGGGCAAAGCCCTTTTTTGACAAAAGGCTTGCAGTCTGCCGCGCGCATAATTTGTTCGCTGAAAGCGAACAAATTCCACACTTGCAGACTGAGAAGTGTTTTTTGCGACGTACACGCCCAACGGAAGTCCCCTTGGGGGGCGCCGCCGCAAAAAACGAACCAAACTTGCTTTGCCGCCTGCGGGCGGCAAACTCTGCGAGGCTTTCTTTGACAAGCTGAGGGCTGTCTCGTCACGAGACAGCCCTCTTTTGGGGTGAAAAATGCGCCTCAGCCCAGAGTCACCTGGGTGTCGGTGAAGGTCAGGGCGGCCTCGTAGCAGGCGGTCACCACCCGGACGAAGTGGGCCACGTCCCGGCTGCCCATGGTCTCGAAGCAGGAGTGCATGGCCAGCTGGGCCATGCCGATGTCCACGGTGTTCACCGGCAGCTTGGTGTTTGCGATGTTCCCCAGGGTGGCGCCGCCGGCCTGGTCGGGACGGTTGGCGTAGTGCTGGGTGGGCACCTGAGCCCGGCGGCAAATCTCCTGGAAGGCGGCGGCGGAGACGGCGTCGGTGGCATAGCGGGGGGAGTGCTTCACCACCACGCCGCCGTTGAGCACCGGGGCCTCGTTGGCGTCCGCCAGCTCCGGGTGGTTGGGGTGGCGGGCATGGCCGTTGTCGCAGGACAGCAGGAAGCTGTTGGCCACCAGGCGGCGATAGTCCCCGGAGGTGAGGCCCAGGGCGGTGGTGATGGCCGTCAGCGTCTCCGGCAGGAAGGCGGAGGCCGCGCCCTGCTTGGTCTCGGAGCCAATCTCCTCGTTGTCGAACACACACAGCACCGGGATGGCGGTGGTCTCATGGGCGGTCAGGAAGCCCTGGGTGCAGGCGAACACGCAGGCCAGGTCGTCCAGCCGGGGGGCGGACAGGAACTCCCCTGCCGGGCCCCAGACGGTGCCGGGCTGGTTGTTATACAGGAACAGGTCCCGGGCCACGATGTCCTCCGGCTGGCACCCGGCGGCGGCGGCGATCTCCCGGTCGAAGCTGCCCTTCTGCTCCCCGCCGGCGTACAGGGCCACCAGGTCCTGGGCGGGGTTATACTTGGTGCCGTTGTTGCCGTCCCGGTTCAGGTGAATGGCCACCCGGGGGATCAGGGCCATGTCCTTCTTCATATCCACCAGGCGCATATCCAGACCGTTTTCCCGGCGGACCAGCACCCGGCCGGCCACGCTCAGGGGGCGGTCCAGCCAGCAGTCGTTGATCATGCCGCCGTAGCGCTCGGCGGACAGGCGGACAAACTCGCCGGCAAGCTCCGCGTGATCCCGCAGGCGGAAGCAGGGGGAGTCGGAGTGGCTGGCGGTCAGCACAAAGCCCGTGGGGCGGCCCTGGGGTACACGAAAGGCCATCAGCGAGGATCCGTTCTTAGTGACAAAATACTTCCCGCCGGGGGTCAGGGTCCACTCCCCTGCCGTCAGCTGGGTGTAACCCTCGGACAGCAGACGCTGGCGGAGATTCTCCACCGCGTGGAAGCAGTCGGGGCTTTTCTGAATGTATTGCAGCATGGATGAAATCATGATAATCCTCCCATTTTTTCGATAATGCGTATAAAAAGGGGCGTCCTCCGGCCGGAGGACGCCCCTTTTGGGGTCTGATCTTTCCGCAGTCAGCGGAACAGAAGCGTCAGAATCAGGATAAACACTCCGAATCCCACCAGATAAGCCGCACAGATCAGCAGCGACGCCTTCATGGTTCCGAAGAAGAAGGCATGCCGGTCCTGCTTGCTCAGGGAATTGTCAACCCAGGGGGGAGATTTCTTGGCTTCCTCCCGCTCCTCCGGCTGCTCCTCCCGCTGGTAAGCGCTGCCGGGCAGATTGCCGAACAGCGACGGGCGCTTCACCTGGGACATGTCCGCTATGGTGCGGCCGTCGTCGTCCTCCCAGTGTTTTTCCTTCCTGGCCATTACTTCTGGTCGTACAGGTGGCAGACCACGAAGTGGCCGGGCTCGATCTCGCGCTGCTCAGGCACCTCGGTCTTGCACTGCTCCATGCACTGGGCACAGCGGGTGTGGAACTTGCAGCCTGCGGGGGGATTGGCGGGGGAAGGAATGGAACCCTCCAGCACAATGCGGTTCATCTTGGCCGTGGGGTCCGGCACGGGGATGGCGGAGAACAGGGCCTTGGTGTAGGGGTGCAGAGGATTCTTGAAGATATCCTCAGTGGCGCCGTATTCCACCAGGTTGCCCAGGTACATGACGCCCACGGTGTCGGAGATGTGCTCCACCACGGACAGGTCGTGGGAGATGAACAGGTAGGTGAACTTGTACTGCTCCTGGAGCTCCTTCAGCAGGTTGATGATCTGGGCCTGGATGGACACATCCAGAGCGGAAACGGGCTCATCGCAGACGATGAACTCGGGCTTCAGAGCCAGAGCGCGGGCGATGCAGATACGCTGGCGCTGGCCGCCGGAGAACTCGTGGGGATAGCGGTCCTTGTGGAAGGACTGCAGGCCGCAGTCGTCCATGACCTTGTCGATGTAGTCGTCGAACTCCTCCTTGGAGACCAGTCCGTGCTCACGGACGGCCTCGCCGATGATCTCGCCCACGGGCATACGGGGCTGCAGAGAGGAGAAGGGGTCCTGGAAGATGATCTGCATCTTGGTGCGCATGTCGCGCATCTCCTTGGCGTTGAGGTCATAGACCTCCTGGCCGTTGAACAGCACCTGGCCGTCGGTCTTTTCGCCGGACAGACGGAGGATGGTGCGGCCGGTGGTGGTCTTGCCGCAGCCGGACTCGCCCACCAGACCCATGGTGGTGCCGCGCTTGAGGTTGAAGGTGACGCCGTCCACGGCCTTCACGTAACCCACGGTCTTGTTGAGCATACCACCCTTGATGGGGAAGTATTTCTTCAGGTCCTTGACCTGGAGGATATACTGAGGATCGTACTGGACCTGCTCCTCAGCGGTCTTCTTGACATCAGCCATTCTGAGCGTCCTCCTTTCCGTAGTAACGGTAGCAGCTGACCATATGGGTGGGGGACAGCTGGATCATGTGAGGATACTCACCCTGGCAGCCTTCCACGCACATTTCGCAGCGATCCTTGAAATAGCAGTAGTTGGGCATGTTGATGGGGTTGGGGACCTTGCCGGGGATGGAATACAGCTTATCCACCTTCTTACCGACCATGGGCTTGGAGGCCATCAGGCCGATGGTGTAGGGGTGAGCGGGATTGGCGAAGATCTCCTGGGCGGTGCCCTTTTCCACCACGCGGCCGGCGTACATGACCACCACATAGTCGGCCATTTCGGCGATGACACCCAGGTCGTGGGTGATCAGCATGATGGAGGAGTTGATCTTATCCTTCAGGTTGCGCAGCAGGTCCAGAATCTGGGCCTGGATGGTCACGTCCAGAGCCGTGGTGGGCTCGTCGGCGATGATCAGGCGGGGATTGCAGGACAGGGCCATGGCGATCATGACACGCTGACGCATACCGCCGGACAGCTCGTGGGGGTACATCTTATAGACGCCCTCGCTGTTGGCGATGCCGGCCATCTCCAGCAGATGGATGGAGCGGGCCTTGATGTCCTCGGGGGTCTTGCCCTCACCGTCGTGCAGGGCAATGACCTCGTCCAGCTGGGCACCGATGCGGAACACCGGGTTCAGGCTGGTCATGGGCTCCTGGAAAATCATGGACATATAGTTGCCGCGGAGCTTCTGCATCTGCTCGATGGGGGTCTTGGTGATGTCGTAGGCCTTGCCGTTGCCGAGATTCAGGCGAATCTCGCCCTCCACGATCTGGCCCTGGGGCCGCTGGAGCAGCTGCATGATGGACAGGCTGGTGACGGACTTGCCGCAGCCGGACTCGCCCACCACGCCCACGGTCTTGCCGATGGGCACGTCGAAGGAGACGCCGTCCACAGCCCGGACGGTACCCACGTCAGAGAAGAAGTAGGTATGCAGGTTCTCGATCTCCAGGGAGTTATTCTGGTCGTGCATCTGGGTGAGGAACTCCTCCTCAGGCACGTTCTTGCGCTTGTGCAGCTTTTCAAACTGGTCCGTGATCTTGCGGTTCTCCCGGGAAATCCGGCGAGACTCCTTGGCGGACAGATAGCCGCTTTCGTTTTTCTTAGCCATATGATCTCCTCCTTCCTCAGCGCTTCATCTTCGGGTCAAAGGCATCCCGCAGACCGTCGCCAACCAGGTTGAATGCCAGAACCGTCAGCAGCAGCAGCACGCCGGCGGGGATCCAGATGAACCAATAGGTGGTCAGAACGTGGGTGTTATTGACGTCGCTGATGATATTGCCCCAGGAAGCGAAGGGGAACTTGACGCCCAGGCCCAGGAAGGACAGGGTAGCCTCCATGATGATGACGCTGCCCAGGCCCATGGTGCAGGTGACGATCAGCTGGGGAATGACATTGGGGATCAGGTGCTTGAAGATCCGGCGGGACACGCTGAGGCCGCAGGCCTCGGCGGCGGTCATGTACTCCTGCTCACGCAGGGACAGGATCTGGCCGCGGACCAGACGGGCGATACCAGCCCAGCCCAGGAAGCCCAGGATCAGCATTAAGTAGACCATTCGGATGGTGGGGTCCACGCGGGATGCATCCATGGCCGCGCCCAGAATAATGATGATGGGCATGGAGGGGATGCAGTAGAAGATATCGACGATACGCATGATCAGGTTATCCACCCAGCCGCCGAAGTAGCCGGAGATACCGCCGAAGATCACGCCGATGACGGTCTCAATGATGATGACGATGAAGCCGATCAGCAGGGAGACGCGGCCGCCGTACATCAGGCGGGTCAGCATATCCATACCGTACATATCGGTGCCCAGCCAGTGGTCCTTGCTGGGGAAGGAATACTGATCGTACTGACGGCTGGGCTTCTCCTGAAGGATCTTCCAGCTCATGGTGGCAGGATCATACTCCAGATCGTACTCAGCGGTGGCGCTGGTGGGAGTATCCTCCTGGGTGGGAGCGTTGGGGTCCTCGGTGTTGATGCCGGAGGACGGCTCCTCGGTGTCGGGCTCCTCCTCAGGCTCCTCGGCGACGATCAGGGACTCGTCGGTATAGCTGAAGGCAGCCTTGCCGTTTTCAGCTGTGGCAATGGCGGCATACAGCTTCTCCTTGAAGTCGCGGGTCAGGAACACGTCGGGGGAAATGGCGTTGACGATGATGTTGCTGACATAGGCCACATCGGCGCCGTCCTGGGAGGTGATGCTGCCATCCTCAGCCAGGGTGTAGGCTACGCCGTCGGCGGTGAATTCCTTAGCGCCGGAGGCGGAGGCCAGCAGGGCCTGATAGTTGAACTCGAAGGACAGGGTGCTGTCCTTGGCGGAGGCGTTCACCAGCTTCTTGCCGGCGTAGCCCACCACCTGACCGTTGTATTCCACGGAATAGAAGTCGTCGGAAACCTTGGTCAGGGTGAAGTTGTCGCTCTTGTTGGAGAAGGTGGTCTTCCCCTGCTGGATGGCCAGCATAGCTCTGGCCTGGGCGGTGAGGCCGAACACCTCGTCGTTGTTGCTGGCGTACTGGAACTCGGTGTTTTCCTTGGCTGCGCCGAAGTTACGGCGGATGGTCTTATCGGTGTAGAAGAACTGGTCCTGACCATAGGGGGAGATCAGGCCGCCGATGAAGGAAAACACGAACATGAAAACCAGGATGACCAGACCGGTGACGGCCATGCGGTTGCGGATGAAGCGCTTGGCCACCAGCATACCGGGAGAAAGGACCTTAACACGACGGTCATCGTTCAGAGAATACTGCTCCTGAGCAGGCTCCTGGTCGGCGTGCTTCATTTCCTCGCGGATCTCCTCACGGATCTCCTGCTCGACCTGCTGCTCATTGATCTTATCTTTGCGATCTGCCATTTTACTTCCTCCTCCCTTCTTAAGCGATGCGTACGCGAGGATCGACCACGGCGTACAGAATATCAGAAATCAGGTTACCCAACAGGGTCAGCACGGCCATAAAGACCAGGTAGAACATGGAGAACGGAATGTCGCCGCCCACCATGGACTGGTAGGAAATGTAGCCGATGCCGGGGATGGAGTACAGCGTCTCGGTGATCAGTGCGCCGGAAAACAGGCCGGGCAGAGAACCGCCGATGATGGTGACCAGGGGGATCAGGGTGTTGCGGAACGCATGGTGATAGATGACCTTGCGCTCGGACAGACCCTTGGCCCGGGCCGTGCGGATGAAGTCAGCGTTGAGCACCTCCAGCATGTTGGTGCGGGTGTAACGCATGAGGGAACCGACGCTGATAACCACCAGGGTGACAATGGGCAGAACCAGATGATGTCCCATGTCCAGGAGCTTCGCGAAGGCTGAGAGCTGCTCGTGATTGCGGCCGGTGAGACCATACAGGTCGAACCAGCCCAGCCTCACGGAGAAAACCAGCTTCAGCAGAGAAGCAAAGAAGAAGGTGGGCAGCGAAATACCGGCCAGAGCCAGCACCGAAATGACATAGTCTGTCTTGCTGTACTGCTTGGTGGCGGCAATGACGCCCAGGGGGATCGCGATGATGATCTGCAGCACGAAGGCGATAAGGCCCATGAAGAAGGAGATCCACACACAGTTGTTGAATACTTCCGTGACGGGTTTGGTCCACAGCCAGCTGTCGCCGAATTTGAAGGTCAGCATCTGGCCCAGCCACTTGAAGAAGCCGGGGATAATGCCCACATCCAGGTTGTACATGTGGGTGAGCTGCTCCATCCACTCCTCAAAGGACTTGGAACCGGGCTGCATGGACTTCTGACGCGCCATAGCCTCCACGTAGGACGTGGGGAGACAGCGCATCAATGCGTAGATGACGAATGCGACAAGGAACAGGATGACGATTGAGATTAGAATTCTTTTGATGATGTATTTGCGCACTGATAACCCTCCGATCTGATGATACAGTGATGCAGATTGGCGGAACACGTCTGTTCCGCCCCTCCCTATAGACTACCCACTGCACATCAAGCAACACCCCCGGCCCCGCCCGGGTCGCTCCTTGATATGCAGTCGGGGCACCCCCCGGCGGCCGGAGCCGCCGGGGGCGTACCTTGTGACTTAACCTATGTTGTCGTACAGGTCTTGGGTGCGGAACTTTGTCAGTTCAGCTCGATCTTCTCGGCCTCGTTCAGCCAGCCATAGAAGGTGGTGATGTCGGGGGTGACAGTGTTCATGTTGACACGCTGGGTGGAGAAGATGATGGCGTTCTGACGCTGATAGACAGGAACCTCAACGGCCCAGTCAACGATGATGTCCAGGCAGGACTTGTACAGAGTCTTACGATAGCTCTGGTCCAGAGAATTGCGGGCATCCAGAATCAGCTGGTTCAGCTCGGCATCGTTGATGTCGTACATGTAGTTGGAGCCGCCGGCAGCCTTGCCGTCCATGCCGGAGAAGTAGATCTGATACATATCAGGATCCGGGGTGGCGTTCCAAGCGGCAGCCCACATGTCAGCCTGGTCGGCCTCGATGGTATCCCACAGCTGCGTGCTGTCGGACAGGTCGGTGACGATCAGGTGCACGCCGATCTTCTCCAGAGCCTTGGAGGCCTCGGTGAGGATCATGAAGGAGGGGTGATCGCCCTTGCCGTCGGCGGGGATCAGGGCCTCGCGCTCGATGGCGTAGTTAGCGGTATCCATACCACCCTCGGGGTTGGAGACGACCTTGCCGTTCTCGACCTTGCAGCCGGCGGCCTCGAAGAAGGTCAGGGCAGCCTGCAGGGCGGCCTCATACTTCTGCTCGTCGTTCATGTCGGAGGTATAGATGTCCTTACCCTGAGCATCCACAGAGAAAGCGACCTTGTAGCCAGGATCGGCAGCCTGAGGAGCAGCCCAAGAGGTGTTGGAGATGGGGTAGTTGATGACGGAAGCGCGCTCGCCATAGTAGGACTCGATGGCGACGGTGCGGTAAGCAGCCAGAACGGTGGCGAAAGCCTTACGATAAGCCTTGGAGGCATCGGAACCGGGCTCCTTGTTGACGTTCATGGTGTTGGCGCTCATGCCGAGGTAACCATAGCCCAGGTTATCCACGGTATCGGTGGTGATGGCGGGGCCGTTGACATCGTCGTTCTTGTTGGCAGCCTTGATGGCGTCCACGGTGGTGGCGCTGAAGGAAGGATCGGTGATATCCACGGTGCCGGTGACGACGCCGTTCAGCTTATCGTCTTCCTGAGTCTGCAGGAAGTTGACATACTTGGTCTTGGGGGCGCCCAGATAGTAGGAATCGTTAGCCTCGAAGTTAACGGTACCATTCTCGAACTTGATGAACTTGTAGGGGCCAGCACCCAGGGGGGTGGTGGTCTTCTCGCGAACGTGGCTCAGATCGCCCTTGTCAAAGCCGAACTTGTTGTTGTCGTAGTCATACTTGGTCTTCTCGCCATAGTAGTGCATGGGGGCGATGGTCACACCCAGCTGATAGATGGCGGTGGCGTCGACCTGGGTCAGGGAGACGGTCATGCTGTAGTCGCCGGTCTTCTTGATGCCGGAGATGTTGGCAGCGGAGGTGCCGGTCTCGATACCCTTGGTGTACTTGGTCTCGTAGTCGTTCAGCAGGCTGGTGAAGGTGGTGCCTTCGGGCTTCTCAGTGTCGACAGCCTCGGCCAGGGAGGGATACTTGGCGACGATGGCGTTGAAGGCATCCGCCTCGGTAGCATCGGCGGGCAGCTCGAAGCCCCAGTTGGCCATGCAGGCGGCAACGGAATCGCCCTCGGCGTTAGCGCCCTGGGCAATGCAGTACTGCATGATGGCCTGGACGAACTTCACGCCGGCCTGATCCACGTCAGCCCAGAAGGCAGTCTGATCCGCCTCTTTCCACTTGGAGAAGTCGGTGTTGTCGCGGCCGGCAGCCAGCATCAGGTTGTACAGGGTGTCCATACCGGAACGGTAAGCATCCATGCCCTCGATGGGCAGAGCAAACAGGGTGCTGTTGCCGTCGTAGGTAGGATCGCACAGGACGTACATGGAGAAGATGACGTCGTCGATGGTGATAGGCTCGCCGTCGGAGAACTTCAGGTCCTCGCGCAGCTTGAAGTTGTAGTCCACAGTGCCATCGGTGTTCTCCACGATCTCGCAGTCAGCGGGACCATAGTAGGTGTAGTCGGTGCCATTGTAGGCCTTGGTTTCGCCTTCGATACCCTTCATGATGATGGCGCCCTGGCGATCGCCGTTCAGCAGGCTGATAGCGGTCATGGCCCAGACGTCCTGGTCATAAGCGGTCTCGGAGAAGAAGGGGGAGAACTTGCTGTTGAACGGGGAATAACCCACGACCAACGGGGTGTCGTTGTTCTGCTTGCCTTTGTTGCCGCAGCCAACGAACAGGCCCAGGCACATGACAGCGCAAAGTACCAGAGCCAAGATACGGGTAGCTTTCTTCATTGGAATCCTCCTTAAATTTTTTTGAACGCGGGCAGAAGCCCGGAGTTCACAAAAGAAATTGGTGGATCACGCCTGAGGCGTATCCAAGTCGCGGGCGGGGAGCTTTTCCCATTTCAGGGTCAGCATATACCGCCACAGGAGCCACGCTCCCCCGGCCACCAGCGCCTTCAGCGCCAGGTAGGCGATCACGGAGGCCACGCGGCCGCCGGAGCCGTTCATGGCCAGGTACAGCACCATGGTCACGAAGCCCAGGCCCGCGAAGATCATGCAGAGCATGGCCCGGTGGGGCAGCGCCTGCACGCTCTTTTTATAAATGTACTCCCGGATGGGTTCCTCCGCCTTCCGCAGCCGGAGCACCGCCCAGATCACGCTGACCGCCGCCGCGGCCTCGCAGATATAGGGGAGGATGACGTACCAGCAGTTCAGCATGGCGGGGGCGTCGCTGCATCCGCCGGCCACCACGGCCAGCATGACGGCAACGCTCAGTCCCAGCAGCTCCCGCTGGACCCGGTCGCGGCTGCGGCCCTGGTCCACATAGGAGTAGTGGGCGCCGGTATATACATAATCACCGGCAAGATTCACATGGAAATCGTTGAGATGGGCACGGCGTCCGCCGCGCTTTTTATTCTTTTCTGCCATGATCTTTCCTTTGGGGACGGCTGGGTGCGTCCACGGCTCGCTGTCCACTACGCACCAGTCTGTTCGCCGATGGCGGACGGTTTTTGTGCATTTTACTTATCGCCGCCCAGGATTAAAATGTTTTCCTAATTGTATCATGAAACAGTAGATTTTTCAACACTAAGATTAAACTTTCTGTGAATATTCCAAAAAAAATGACAATTATCCATTTTCTTTGTATTTTTATTCTCTTGCGCCGGATTTTCTGCTGTTTTTATCCGCTAACTTTCGCCGCAGATTAACGGTTAACAATTATATCTCGCAGATGTTTTCGGTGAACAGTTAGGTCAATTCGATCATGTTGTGGCAGAGCTGATAGTACTTCCCCTTCTGGTCCAGCAGCTCCTGGTGGTCGCCCCGCTCGATGATCCGCCCCTGCTCCAGCACCATGATGGCGTTGGCGTTGCGGACGGTGGAAAGGCGGTGGGCGATGACGAACACAGTGCGCCCGGCCATCAGGCCGTCCAGCCCCTGGCCGATGAGCTTCTCGGTGCGGGTGTCCACGGAGGAGGTGGCCTCGTCCAGAATCAGCACCGGAGCCCGGGACACCGCCGCCCGGGCGATGGCCACCAGCTGGCGCTGGCCCTGGCTGAGGTTGGCGCCGTCGGAATAGAGGACGGTGTCGTACCCCTGGGGCAGGTGGGAGATGAAATAGTGGGCGTTGGCGATCTTGGCGGCCTCCATGCACTCCTCATCGGTGGCGTCCAGGCGGCCGTAGCGGATGTTCTCCATCACCGTGCCGGTGAACAGGTGGGTGTCCTGCAGCACGATGCCCAGGGAGCGGCGCAGGTCGTCCTTGCGGATGTTGCGCACGTCGATGCCGTCATAGGTGATGGAGCCGGCCTGGATATCGTAAAACCGGTTGATGAGGTTGGTGATGGTGGTTTTTCCCGCGCCGGTGGAGCCGACGAAGGCGATCTTCTGGCCGGGCTTGGCGTACAGGGACAGGTCCCGCAGCACCGGCTTTTCCGGCACATAGGCAAAGTCCACATGGGAAAAGCGTACATCGCCCCGCAGGGGCACCAGGGTGCCGTCCGGCATACGCCAGTGGTAGTCGTCGCCCTTCTGCTCCAGGGTCACCTGGCCCTGGTCCTCCTCGGGAGGCAGGTCCAGGATGCCAAAAATCCGCTCGGCACCGGCCAGAGCCATCATCAGAGCGTTGAACTGCTCGGAGATCTGGCTGACGCGGTCGGCGAAGGTGCGGACATACTGCAAAAAGCCGATGAGGATGCCGCCGGCCCCCTCCCCTGTCAGCCACAGGACGCCCACCGCGCAGGTGATGGCGTAGAAGATGTGGGACAGGTTGTTGAGAATGGGGCCCACCATGGAGGTGACGGTGGTGGCGGTGGTGGAGGCCTTGCACAGGTCCTGGTTGATGACGTCGAACTGCTCCATGACCTCCTTTTCGTGGGTGAACACCTTCACGTCACGCTGGCCGGTGATCATCTCCTCCATATAGCCGCTGACGGCGGCGGTGAGGCGCTGCTGGCTGGCGTAGGTGCGCTTGCTGATTTTGGTGGTGACCCGCACCACCAGCACCACGATAGCCCCCAGCACCACCATGATGGCAAACAGCCGCATGGACAGGGCCAGCATCATGGCAACGGTCCCCACCAGGGAGGTGATGGAGATGGCCAGCTGGGTGATGCTGTGCTGCAAAAGCTCGTTGGTGGCCTCGATGTCGCTGGTGTAGTAGCTCATCAGGGCGCCGGTCTTGTTTTCGTCGAAGAACCGCACCGGCTGGCGCTGCATGGTGTCGAACAGCTCCGTGCGCAGCTGCTTCATGATGATGGCGCTGCACTCCAGCATCAGCCGGTTCAGCAGATAGTTGGTCAGGGCCGACAGCAGATACAGGCCCGCCAGGCCCAGGATCAGGCTGATGTACTTGGCGTAGGTCTCGTTGGGAGCCGCACCGCTGGCCTCCAGCAGGTTTGTCAGGGGCTTCATGCAGTAGGCAGCCCCGATGGTGGCCGCCACATAGGCCAGAATCGACAGCATGGCCGCCGTCAGCAGCAGGCGGCAGTGCTTGAAGTAGCACACCAGCCGCCACAGGATGGCGAAGGGGTTCTCTACCTTTTTATTATATTTCTGCAGGTCAACTCGCGGCATGATCCACCGCCCCCTCTCTCATCTGGCTCTCGTACACGTCACGGTAAATATGGCTGCGGGACAGCAGCTCCTGATGGGTGCCCATGTCCGCCAGACGCCCCTGGTCCAGCACCACAATGCGGTCGCAGGACATGATGGAGTTGATGCGCTGGGCAATGATGACCTTGGTGGCGCCGGGCAGGGCCGTCCGCAGACAGCGGCGGATGTGCTCGTCGGTGGCCATGTCCACGGCGGAGGTGGAGTCGTCCAGGATCAGGATCCTGGGCTTTTTCAGGATGGCCCGGGCGATCAGCAGCCGCTGGCGCTGGCCGCCGGACAGGTTGGCGGCGTTCTGCTCCAGCACCGTGTCATAGCCGTCGGGGAAGCGGTCGATGTACTCGTCGGCCCGGGCGATGGCGCAGGCGGCCTGCATCTGGGCCAGGGTGGCGTTGGGGTCTGCCCAGCGGAGGTTGTCGGCGATGGTGCCGGAGAACAGGGAGCCGTTCTGCAGCACCATGGACACGCCGCTGCGCAGATTTTCCAGGGTATACTCCCGGACGTCCCGGCCGTCCACCTTCACGGTGCCGGACAGGGCGTCGTAAAACCGGGGGATCAGGCTCACCAGGGTGGACTTGCCCTCGCCGGTGCCGCCGATGACGCCGATGGTCTCGCCGGAGGCGATGTGCAGGGTCACATGGCGCAGGGCCAGCTTGTCGGGGTCCCGGGTATAGCTGAAGCAGACGTCCTCGAAGTCGATGCTGCCGCTTTCCACTGCGGCGTCGGAGGGGCCGTCTGTGATGTCAATTTTCTCGTCCAGCACCTCGTTGATGCGGACCAGGGAGGCCTGGGCCCGGGACAGGGACATGACCAGCCAGCTGATCATGGACAGGGAGTTCACCGCCATACCGGCGTAGTTCACCAGGCTCACCAGCTGGCCGGTCAGCAGGCCGGTGGTCCGGAAAATGATCTCCCGGCCGCCGAAAAACAGAATCAGCACGCTGCACGTCCACATAATGCCCATGGTAATGGGGCCGGACAGGGTAAACAGGCGGCCTGCGCCCAGCTGGGCCCGGCGCAGGTCGTCGGTGGTTTTGTCAAAGCGCTTGGACTCGTAGCCCCCCCGGACGAAGGCCTTCACCACGCGGCTGGCCACCAGATTCTCCCGGACGGCCTGGTTCATGCCGTCCATCATCTTCAGCATCCGCTTGAAGCGGGGCTGGCCCACCTTCAGCAGGATCACCATCAGCACCACCAGCAGGGGGATGCAGATCAGCAGCAGGGGCGCAAGACCCGGGGAGACGATGAAGCTCATGACCGTGGCCAGGATCACCATCACCGGGGCCCGGTACAGGGTCACCAGGGACTGACGCATGGTATCCCGCAGGGTGTTGATATCCGTGGTGGCCCGGGTGATCAGCTGGGGGGTGGAGATGTGGTCGATGTTGGAGAAGGAGAAGCTCTCGATCTTCCCCAGCAGAGTGCTGCGCATATTCCGGGCGAAGCCCTGGGTGGCAATGGCGGAGCAGCGGGCGGCCAGAACGCCCATGGCCATGGACAGGCAGGCCACGCCCACCATAACGGCCCCCACCGTCAGCACGAAGCGGTTGCGGTTGGCGATGAGCTCCGGGGAAAACAGCCCCTGGAGCATGAAGGTGCTCTCCCGGTACAGGCCGCCGTCCACGATGGTGGACATGAGCATGGGGATCAGCAGCTCCAGCACCACCTCGGTGATGCCGAATATCAGGGCGGCTGCCGTCCAGCCCTTATAGCGGCCCAGGACAGGGCCCAGGTGCCGGAAAAGCCCCGGTTTTTTCTGTGTCTTGATAAGACGTCACCTCTGTTTCTTTTATGCAGGATTTCTGAAGTTATACACGGCTATTATATCAGACCCCGCCGAGTTTCACAAGCGGAAAAATTCCGCGGCATTTTATCCGCCAGAATCCACAAAAAGCGCAAAAAAATGCTGCAAGCGCAGCGCTTGCAGCATTTTTTCATTTGGGTGAAACTTACTTCAGCTCGACCTTGCCGCCGACTTCCTCGACCTGCTTCTTCAGAGCCTCGGCGTCCTCCTTGGACAGACCCTCCTTCATGGTGGTGGGGGCGCCCTCGACGGCAGCCTTGGCCTCGGCCAGACCCAGACCCATGACCTCGCGGACGACCTTGATGACCTTGATCTTCTGAGCGGCGTCGAAACCGGTCAGGACCACGTCGAACTCGGTCTTCTCCTCGGCAGCGGGAGCAGCAGCGCCGGCAGCGGGAGCGGCCATGGCGGCGGCGGACACGCCGAACTCTTCCTCCAGAGCGTGGACCAGCTCGGACAGCTCCAGAACGGTCAGGCCCTTGATTTCCTCGATCATAGCAGTAATCTTCTCGGACATTTTGATAAGCCTCCTAATTGTAAGATATTTGTTTGATTTGAGTGGGACGCCGTGCGCCCCGGGGTGGTGCCGGAATTTATTCGGCGGCGGCTTCCTCGGCGGGAGCGCCGTCCTTCTCGGCGATCTGCTTCAGCACGCAGGCCAGAGCAGAGATGGGGGCCAGCATGGTGCCCAGAACCTGGGCCTGCAGCACGGGCAGAGCGGGGATGGAAGCCAGAGCATTCACGGTCTCCAGGGAGACGACCTTGCCTTCCATGAAGCCGCCCTTGATCTCGAACTTGCCATTGAGCTTCTTTGCATAGTCAGCGATGACGCGGGCAGGGGCGACGGGATCGTCCATGCACACGGCCAGGGACGTGGTGCCGTTGAGCTGATCATCCAGCTCGTTGAGACCCACGTTGTTGAATGCAAAGCGCAGCAGGGTGTTCTTGATGACAGCGTATTCCACGTTGTTCTCGCGGCAGTCCGCGCGCAGAGCGGTGTCCTCTGCCACGGTGATGCCCTTGTAATCAACGATGACACCGGCGGCTGCATTCTGCAGCTTCTCGGTCAGCGCCGCCACGATGGCCTGCTTTTCGGACAGAACTTTTGCGTTGGGCATTCTTTGATTTCACCTCCGGAAAAAATGTCGGTGCGTTCAAAAAGAAAACCGTCCCTGTATCCAAGGACACAAGGACGGTGTAAAGCAATCGGAAACGATTTGCCATCCTCGGCAGGACTTACGGCTTGCGCCACCTGCTGTCTTTGGAACGCATCTGGTATTATATCAGGGGCGTGACGGTTTGTCAAGCCGAAGATATCAAATGTTTCAGCCGGTTTTTTACAGCTGCTTGTTGGCGTTCATCTTGACGCCGGGGCCCATGGTGGAAGCGGCCACGCAGGACTTGATATACTGGCCCTTGGCGGCGGCGGGCTTGGCCTTGATGATGGCGCCCAGCAGAGCGGTATAGTTCTCATACAGCTTGTCCGCGCCGAAGGAAACCTTGCCGATGGGGCAGTGGATGATGTTGGTCTTGTCCAGACGATACTCCACCTTACCGGCCTTGACTTCCTTCACGGCCTTGGCCACGTCGGGAGTGACGGTGCCGGCCTTGGGGGAGGGCATCAGGCCCTTGGGGCCCAGCAGCTTACCCAGACGGCCCACAACGCCCATCATATCGGGGGAAGCGACCACGACGTCGAAGCCGAACCAGTTTTCCTTCTGGATCTTCTCGACCATATCCATATCACCGACGAAGTCGGCGCCGGCCTCGCGGGCAGCGTCGGCCTTGTCGCCCTTGGCGAACACCAGGACGCGAGCGGTCTTGCCGGTGCCGTTGGGCAGGACGATGGCGCCGCGGACCTGCTGGTCAGCGTGGCGGGAGTCGACACCCAGCTTCACATGCAGCTCGACGGTCTCGTCGAACTTGGCGGATGCGGTCTTGCAGACCAGCTCCAGACCCTCCTTGGGATCATACAGGGTCCCGCGGTCGATCTGCTTGGCGCTTTCTTTATACTTCTTACCTCTAAACATCTCTTACACCCTCCTTATTCGCCCACGACGACGCCCATGGAACGGGCGGTGCCGGCGATCATGCTCATGGCTGCTTCCAGGGAAGCGGCGTTCAGATCGCGCATCTTCAGCTCGGCGATCTTCTGGACGGAGGCCTTGGAGATGGTGGCCACCTTGGTCTTGTTGGGCACACCGGAGCCGGACTCGATGTTGCACTCCTTCTTGATCAGCACAGCCGCGGGAGGCGTCTTGGTGATGAAGCTGAAGGAACGATCGGAGTAGACGGTGATGACCACGGGGATGATGAGGCCCATGTCATTCTTAGTGCGCTCGTTGAACTCCTTGGTGAATGCCTGAATGTTGACACCGTGCTGGCCCAGAGCGGGGCCGACAGGGGGTGCGGGGGTCGCTTTGCCTGCAGGAATCTGCAGCTTTACATAACCAACAACTTTCTGTGCCATGGATAGGCACCTCCTTCATAAAAATGTGGTAGCGGCCGGTCGATACCGGAAACCGCTTTTGGCGAGACGGACACCGTCTCTCCCACTTGCGCCGGAGGGAATGCTCCGGCCTGCCGCGCAGAGACTGCTGCGCCTCAGTGCAGAACCTCCACCTGATCGAGCTCCAGCTCGATGGGGGTTTCTCTGCCGAACATGAAGACCGCCACCCGGACCTTGTTCTTCTCGGGGTCGATCTCCTCCACGGTACCGGTGAAGCTGGTAAAGGGGCCGTCCGTGATCTTCACGGTGTCGCCCACGTTGTACAGCACCACGATCTCGTGCTTTTCCACGCCCAGGGCCGCCACCTCGTCCTCCGTCAGGGGGATGGCCTTGTTGGCCTCGCCCACGAAGCCGGTGACGCCTCGGATGTTGCGGATCAGATGCCAGGTGTCATCTGTCAGGATCATCTTGATGAGGACGTAGCCGGGAAATACCTTGCGCTCCACTTCCTTCATGACGCCGGACTCGGTGACCTCGGTGACGGTTTCCATAGGGATCTCCATCTTGAGGACCATATCGGACATGCCGCGGTTGACCACGGATTTCTCGATGGCCGCCTTCACGGCGTTCTCGTAGCCGGAGTAGGTGTGGATCACATACCATTTCGCGTTTTCAGCCATGCCGCACTTCCTCAGCCGGTGAAAGCGTCGATGAGGGTCTTGATCAGCAGCACCGCCACGCCGTCGAAGATCCAGATGCAGGCGCCCACTGCCACAGAGCACAGCAGCACCGTTCCGGTGTTCTTGGCGGTGGTCTTGCCGTCAGGCCAGACGACCTTCTTCAGTTCGCTTCTCATCTCGCGGAACCACTTGCCGTGGTCCTTCTTGACCTTTTTTTCCTCTGCCATCGTGCTATCTCCTTCCAATTACTTGGTCTCGGTATGGACCGTATGCTTTCTGCAGAAGGGGCAATACTTGTTCATTTCAAGACGGTCAGGGCTGTTCTTCTTGTTTTTCATCGTGTTGTAGTTTCTCTGCTTGCACTCGTTGCATCTCAAAGTGATCTTCACGCGCATCTAACGGCACCTCCTTATTAGATTGGCGGCCGGCGAAGGCCGCTCTCTGCCTCCCTGCCGGACAGGGCGTCTCTCCCGCGCCGAAGCGAAAAGCGCGCAAAAAGAAAGCCCCATACTCACAGGTAATGTTGATTTTATCACACGGGCAAGTGTCCGTCAAGGTCTTTCCGGAAGAAAATTTCGGTTTTTTCGGAGAATTTGCTTCCGCAGCCCCTCTATTCGGGCACTCTTTCATAGGACACGGGCTCCCCGTCCCGGAACGTCACCGTGAACCCGGTGCCGGGCTTCACGGAGTAGTCGTACCGCCCGCCGCCGAACCAGGTCATCATCAGCCCCGCCGTGACGCCGCCGTGGACCACGCACACGGCGTCCTCCCCCGACGCCAGCACCTGAGCCATGGCGGCCCGGTTCCGCTCCAGCACCTGGGGGGCGCTTTCGCCGTTGGGGCAGACGTTGTGCTCCACGTCGGTGATCCACGCCTGATAGGCCGCCGTGTCCTTCAGCTCCTGATAGCTTTTCATCTCGAAATCGCCGAAGTTCATCTCCCGCAGCCCCGGCAGCTGCTGATGGGCCACGGGGCCGTAGATGGCCTCCAACGTCTGCTCCGTCCGCAGCAGGCCGCTGGTGTAGTACCGGGCGGCCCGGGGATAGGCCGCCGCGTTTTCGTGCAGCGCCGCCAGGGATTCCGGCAGGGCGGGGATATCCGCCGCCCCGTAGTACAGGTCCCGGCGGCTGCCGTCGGTTTCTCCGTGGCGCAAAAGGGTCAGCTTCATTTCAATTCCTCCGTCAGTCCGCAAAATATCCGGTATACATGACCGGCCTGCTCCGCCAGCTGCCGCAGCAGCCGCCCATGGCGCTCCCGCCAGGCCCGCTCCCCGGCGTCTATGGGCACCACGCCGCTGCCGATCTCCCGGGAGATCACCACCTCCGCCGCCAGCAGCAGGGGCAGGGCCGCCTCGGGGGCCTCCTGCCGGGTCAGGGCCTCCAGGTGCACATAGCACCGGGCAGGAACGGGGGCGCTTACCGCCAGGTCGCAGATATCCTCCGCCGCCAGGTCGTATTTTTCCGCCGCGAAGGTACACTTTCCCTGGTACGCGCCGCCAATGATCAGATCCATCCTCTCACCTCCACAGAATCGCCGCCCCGCAGCCGCACAGCTCGCCGATGGTCAGGGCAAAGCCGGAGATATCCCCGGACATGCCATCCAGATTCCGGAAGCCGTACCACACCGCCAGGCCGTACCCCACGGCGGCGGCCAGAGGGCCGAAGCTCCCGTCCAGCCACAGGGGAAGGCCCACGGACAGGGCCAGCAGCACCCACAGCGCCGCCCCATAGCCGCCCCGGGCGGGGCCCATGGCGGCATACTGGCTGGTGCCCATGGGCCGCAGCCCCAGCACCGCCAGCCCTGCGCAGGCCCGGGTGGCCGCCGGGATCAGCAGCAGGGCCAGCCAGGATACGTCCTCCGCCGCCAGGAACAGGCTCCACTGGCCCATGGCCAGCAGCACCATGCAGATCACGGCGAAGGCCCCGCAGTGGGAGTCCTTCAGGATTCGCTGCCGGGTGGCCAGGTCCCGCCGGGACAGCACCGCGTCGCACACGTCCATGTAGCCGTCCAGGTGCATGAACCCCGTGACCAGCCACGGCACGGCGGCGCACACCGCCGCCCGCACCGGCCCCGGCGCGCCCCGCAGCAGAAGCCACGCCCCGGCCCATACGCCTCCGGCCAGCAGGCCCACCAGGGGCATGCACACCAGCATTTTCTGCCGGGCGCCCTCGCTCCATATCTTCCTGGGGCAGGGAATGGCCAGGAACATCCCCCAGGCCATGAAAAATCCGCATACCCAATCACGCATCCGGCAGCTCCCCCTTCCATACCCGGACGCAGCCCGCCGCCAGCTCCGCCACCGCGTCAAATTCCGCCGCCAGGGCCCGGCAGATCTCCGCCAGTCCCCGGCGATAGTGCTCCGTCCACGGCTCATAGGTCACGCCGTCCCGCCACAGCTCGTCGCATACGCACACGAAGTGCCGGGGATACCGGCTGACGGTCAGCAGCTCCCGGGCCGTCCGGGCGGCGGCTGCGGCGTCCGGCTGCGGGCCGGAGAACATCTGGCACGCCAGGCACGCTGTGACGCTGTCGAACAGCACCGCGCTTTCCCGGGGCACCAGCGCCAGGCCCTCCGGCAGAGCCCGGCCCCGCTCCAGGGTCCCGAAGCCCCAGCCGTCCCGCTCCGCCAGGTGGCGGCGGACGATGGCCCGGTCCTCCGTGTCCCGGGGCTCCAGGGTGGCCCAGTAGATCATGGGCCCGCCATCGGCCAGCTGCCGGGTCAGCCGCTGGCCCAGCATGCTTTTGCCGCTTTTGCTGCCGCCAAGAAGTAAAATTCTCATGATTTGTCCACCGTGAATGCGTCCCCCTGCCGGATGGGGGCCAGATATCCGTCCTCAATGGCCGCCTCCGGGAAGGTGGCCATATGGTTCAGCACCGCGCAGGCCCCCTGCATCACCCGGAACAGCAGCGGGCAGCCGCTGCCCTCGCCCAGCCGCATCCCCAGCAGCAGGCACGGCTCCAGCCCCAGCTCCCGGGCCGCCAGGCGATACCCGATCTCATAGGAGGCGTGGGACAGAAACAGTGCGTCCCGGACCCGGGGACACAGGCGCACGGCGCACAGGGCCGCCACGATGGAGATGTATCCGTCCACCGCCGCCGCCAGCCCCTCATGGGCGCAGCCCAGAAACAGCCCCGTCATGGCGGCAATGTCCAGGCCACCTACCGCCGCCAGAACGGCCACCGGGTCGCCGGGGTCCGGATGATGCAGGGCCAGGGCCTGCCGCAGCACCCGCTTTTTCGTCTCGAAGCCCCGGTCCGTCAGGCCGCCGCCCCGGCCGGTCACCTCCTCCACGGAGGCCCCGGTCAGCGCCGCCAGCACCGCGGCGGAGGTGGTGGTGTTGCCGATGCCCATTTCCCCCACGCCCACGGCGTCTATGCCCTCGGCCTTGGCCTGCCGGGCCAGGTCCAGCCCCACGGACAGGGCCCGGAGGGCCTCCTGCTCCGTCATGGCGGGCTCTGCGGCAATGTCGCCGGTGGAGAAGCGGACCTTCCGGTCCAGCACCTGGGGGCAGGGCACCGGCGTCCGGATGCCCACGTCCACCACCTGCACGTCGTCGCCGAAGTACGCCGCCAGGGCGGACATGCCGGTTTTGTGCCGGGTCATGTTCACCGCCTGCTGCACCGTCACGGACTGGGGGGCGCAGGATACGCCCTCCGCCACCACGCCGTTGTCCGCCGCCAGCACCGTCACCCGGCACCGCCGGACCTCCGGCCGGGCCGTCCGCAGGATCCCCGCCAGCCGGATGGACATATCTTCCAGCGCCCCCAGACTGCCCGGGGGCTTGGCCAGCTCCGCCTGCCGCCGCCGGGCGGCGTCCATGGCGTCCCGGTCCGCCGGGAGAATGGACTCCATATATGCTGTCAATTTTTGCCTTGTCATGTGTTCGCTCCGTATCCGTGTTCCCGCAGCCACACAAGAGACGGGCCGCAGTCCTGATTTTCCAATGTGAACGTGGCTGCGGGGCACAGGGCCAGCACCGTGTCCAGCACCTGCTCCATAGCCAGGGTCCCCTGGCCCAGGGGGTCGTGGAGGTCATTGTGCCCTGCGTTGTTGTGCAGGTGGACGTGCCGAAGCCACGGGGCCATAGGGGCCACCCATTCCAGAGGCGGCACCCGGCTGACGAAGGTGTTGGCATGGCCCACGTCCAGGCACAGGCCCAGACGGGGGTCGTCCACTCGCCGGGCGATCTCCGCCAGCAGCCGGGGCTGCGGCTCCATGACGTTTTCCAGGGCGACGGTCATATCCGGCGGCAGCTGCCGCAGGAAGTCCCGCCAGAAGAGCACCGACTGCTCCACATACCACTCCGGGAAGTACACCTGGGGCACGAAGCCCCCGTGGATCACCAGCCGCCGGATGCCCAGCTCCCGGGCCATATCCGCCGCCTGGCGGTAGCGCTTTTCCGTCACCTGCCGCACCAGAGGATCAATGGCGCAGGGAGCCAGCTCCGCAAAGGGCGCGTGGAACCAGAAGCGGTGAAGCCCCGCCATATCCGCCCGGACGGCGGACAGCACCGCCGGGTCCTCCAGGTTGGGGGCATAGCAGAATGCCGCGATCTCCAGCCCCAGCCCGTTTTCCCGGGCCAACTCCGCTGCCCGGCTGTCAATGCCGGACAGATACAGACGGTCCCACAGGGCTTCCCGTCTCATATGCGCATTTCCCCCCTTATTAAATATGCAACAGCCGTCCCGCCAGACGGCCGGAGGCCCAGGCCCACTGCAGGTTGAAGCCCCCGCAGTCGCCGTCGATATCCAGCACCTCGCCGCAGGCGTAGAACCCCGGCACCAGGCGGCTCTCCATGGTTCGGGGGTCAAATTCCCCGGTGCGCAGGCCCCCGGCGGTGACCTGGGCCTGGTCAAAGCCGCAGGTGCCGGTGACGGGCAGGGTAAACTCCCGCACCTGGCGGCACAGGGCCTCCAGCTGCCGGTCCGTCAGCTCCGATACCGGCTGCCCGCCGGATATGCCCGCCGCCTTGCACAGCATCCGCCCCAGCCGGGGGTGGACGCTGCCGGTCAGCAGCGCCCCGGCCTCCTGCCGGGATAGGGCCGTCCGCTGGCTACGCAGCCAGGTCAGGGTATCCTCCCGGCTCCACCCGGGCAGAAAATCCAGGTGCAGCGTCAGGCCGTCTCCGCCGGTGGCCGCCTGGCGGGACAGGTCAAACACCGCCGGGCCGCTGACGCCGTATTCCGTGAACAGCACCTCTCCCTGACCGGCGGTCAGCGTCTCACCCTCCCGGGTCAGAGTCAGGGCAGCCTGGGCCTTCACGCCCTTGAGGCCCCGGGGATAGGTGGGGTCGGTGCACACCTGCACCAGGGAGGGGTACAGCACCGTTCGATGGTGGCCCAGCTGCCGGGCCAGCTGATAGCCGTCCATGCCGCCGCCCAGCTTGGCCCCGGCAGCTCCACCTGCGGCCAGGATGCACCGCCTGGCCGTGATGACGTCCCCCTCCTCGGTCCGGGCCTGGAACTGCCCGTCCCGGTGCTTCAGCTGGCGGATGACGCAGCCGGTGCGCACCCGGATGTTCTCCTGCTGCTCCAGGGCGAACCGCAGCACATCCAGCACCGATGCCGCCGCGTTGCTCAGGGGATACACCCGCCCGCCGGGCTCCGTCACGGTGACCAGGCCCAGCTGCCGGAAAAAGTCCAGGGTCCCCGCCGCCGACAGCTCCGGGTCCTCCAGGGCGAAGCGGCAGAAGTCCGGCTCCTCCCCGTGATAGCGGTCCGGCAGGGCGTATTCATTGGTGAGGTTGCAGCGGCCGTTGCCGGTGGACAGCAGCTTCCGGCCCACCCGGGCCTGCCGCTCCGCCAGCACCACCTGATGGCCCTGCCGGGCCGCCGTCAGGGCTGCCGCCATGCCCGACGCGCCGCCGCCGATGATGAGCACGTTCATCGCTCCGCCTCCAGCCGCTTCCGGGTCAGATACCCCTCCAGCATCAGGGCCGCCGCCACGGCATCCACGGTTTTCTTCCGCTTTCTGGCATTCTGTCCGTTATTGAACAGGATGTTGTGGGCGTCGATGGTGGTGCGCCGCTCGTCCCAAAGGGTCAGCGGCAGGCCCGTCAGCTCCTTCAAGGTCTCGCCGAAGGCGGCGGCCTTCTCCGCCCGGGGCCCCAGGGTGCCGTCCATGTTCTTGGGATAGCCCAGCACCAGCTCCCCGACCCCGTGCTGGGGGATGAGGGCGGCGATCTCCTGGGCCACCACCTCCGGCCGGCGGCTGTTGATAACGGTGGAAAAGCCCGCCAGCGTCCCGGTGGCGTCGGAAATGGCAATGCCGGTGTGGGCGTCGCCGTAGTCTATGGCCATGATCTTCATGGGAAGTACCTCGCTTTTTTGTCATTCCCTTCTATCATACACGATTTTTCCCCGGCCTGCAACAAAATAAAGACGGTCCAAAAAGGGAAAAGCCCTTTTTGGACCGTCCTGTCAAAAAATCTTTTTTGACAAGCTGCGTTTTTATTCCTCCGCCCCGGCGGCGGGCAGGGTCAGGGTCACCTTGAACAGGTCCCCGTCGATGGTCAGGCGGAAGCCGCCGCCCTGCAGGGACATGAGGCTGGTGGCGATGGACAGGCCCAGGCCGCTGCCCTCGGTGGAGCGGGAGCTGTCCCCCCGGACGAAGCGCTCCGTCAGCTCGTCGGCGGAGATATTCAGCGGATACCGCGAGATATTCTTCACCACCATCCGCACGCCGTCCTCTCCCGCCTCCGTGGACAGATACACCCTTGTCCCGGGCATGGCGTATTTGCAGATGTTGCTCATCAGGTTGTCCAGCACCCGCCACAGAAGCCGCCCGTCGGCCATGGCCGCGGCTCCCGGCTCACACAGCGACAGCACCGGCTCCAGCACCTGCTTTTCCAGCCTCTGCTGATACTCGCCGCACACCTGGCTCAGCAGCACGTTCAGGTCCGTGGGGGCCAGGGACACCGGGATGTTCCCGGTGGACGCCTTGGAGGCCTCCACCAGGTCCTCTGTCAGCTTCCGCAGCCGCTGGGACTGCCGGTCCAGCACCTCCAGGTATTCCCTTGCGCTGTCGGAGGGCATCTCCTCCTTTTTCAGCAGGTCCACATAGTTGACGATGGAGGTCAGGGGCGTTTTGATGTCGTGGGACACGTTGGTGATCAGCTGGGTTTTCAGCCGCTCGGACTTCATCTTCTCCTCCACCGCCTGCTGGATGCCCTGCTGCACGGAGTTCAGGTTGGCCGCATGGCGCTTCAGCTCCGGCAGCGCCCCCCGGCTCAGGGTGATGGGATGGGAGAAGTCCCCCTTGGCCAGGTTTTCGCCCCCCTGCTGCAGCTTCCGCAGGGCCAGCACCTGCCACATGGCCGCCCCCAGAATCAGGATATGCAGCGCCAGATACACCACCAGCTCTGCCTCGTTGAGATCATACGCAAGCATCAGCAGCTCCGCCGCCATAAGGGCGACGAGCACCGCGGCGGTTTTCCAGGTAAGGGGCAGGCTCAGCACCAGCACCCGCAGATGCCGCCAGGCCCAGACCGCCCCCCGGCTCAGCAGCCGCAGCAGCCGCAGCACCACCAGGTCCGCCAGCACCATGCCGGCCTTGCACCGGGCCGTGAACGCCAGGATGAACAGGTACGCCAGGGCCACGAACACGACCTCCCCCAGGACGGACGAGGGGTAATACGAAGCATTCTCATAGATCTGCCACTCACCGGCCAGGGCCAGCACAAACAGGTCCACCGGGATCTTCTCCACCCAGGTCAGATGGATGCCCTCATGGCCCGGCCAGTGTCCCGCCGCCGACAGGGAGAACACCAGGGATGCCGCAGCCACCACGGCGCACACCGCCGTCACGGCCCACAGCATATCCAGGCGCCTGTCCGTATGCATGTTATAGACACATATGTATACCAGCTCGACGCCGCCATACACCGCCGCCGTGCCCGGCAGCAGGGTCAGCAGAAAGGCCAGGGCCTTGGCCCATGGCTTTTCCAGCAGCTTTTTCATTGCGCCGCCCCCTCCATTTTGTACCCCTTGCCCCACACCACCTTCAGATACCGGGGCTCTGCGGGGTTGATCTCGATCTTCTCCCGGATGTGCCGCACGTGGACGGCCACGGGATTGTCCGCCGCCGGGTCCTCGTGCCACACCCGGCGATAGATCTCGTGGGGCGAGAACACCTTCCCCGGATGCTGCATCAGCAGCCGCAGAATGTCGTATTCCAGGGGCGTCAGGTTCACGGTGTCCCCGTCCACGGTGACGGTCTTGGCATTGTCGTCCAGGCTCACTCCGCCGATGGTCACGGCGGTGGGGGCCACATGGCCGCCGCCCAGAGTCATATACCGCCGCAGCTGGGACCGGACCCGGGCCAGCAGCTCCACGGGGTTAAAGGGCTTGGTAACATAGTCGTCGGCTCCCATATTCAGCCCCAGCACCTTGTCCGTGTCCTCGGACTTGGCCGTCAGCAGGATCACCGGCAGATTCCGGCTCTGCCGCAGCCGGGTCATGGCGGTGATGCCGTCCATCCCCGGCATCATCACGTCCAGCAGGATCAGGTGCACCTCCTCCCGGTCCAGCAGGCGCAGGGCCTGATAGCCGTCATAGGCCGTCAGCACCCGGTAGCCCTCGGCGGACAGATAGATGTTCAGGGCCGACACGATGTCCTTTTCATCGTCGCAGACCAGGATGGTGTACATGGTGATCGCCTCTCATTTCTCGGATTGCACCGGCGGCAGACTGCCGGTCAGAAGGGCAGCAGCTCCTCCCGGCCCCGGCCCCGCAGGGACGCGGCGCTGACCCGGTGCTCGATGGGCTTCCACTCTCCCTTGCTGAACAGCGCCGCAAAGGAGATGGGAATATAAGTAAACATAAACAGCGGGAAGGTGAAGGCGTACAGGACCTTCTTCACCGCCTTGGTATGGATGCGCTTCCACTCGGTGACGGTGGTGATGGTCCCCAGCACAAACAGAGTCAGATACATATTCAGCAGCATCTGCCCCACGGACCACAGGGCGATGGTCAGGTCCTCCCCGTGGACGGCCCCCAGAATGGCCGCCGTCACGTTGCAGACGATGGCCGTGGCCGACAGGACGAAGGCCGGCATAATGGCCGCCGCCATATCATAGCAGGAGAAGCTCCCCCCGGCCGCGCCCCGCAGCAGCTTGGCGCCGTAGCCCCGGAATACCTGCAAATACCCCTTGGACCACCGCAGCCGCTGGTTCCAGGACTGGCGGAAGGTGGTGGGCTGCTCGTCATACAGCACCGCGTCGGGGCAGAAGGCGATCTTCCGGCCCCGGGTCACCTGATCCACGGAGAACTGGATATCCTCCGTCAGCAGGTGGAAGGGCCAGGGGCCCGTCTCCTCCAGCACCCGGCGGCTGAACAGGAAGCCGGTGCCGGACACGGCGCAGCTGGTGCCCAGCAGGAACCGGGCGTGATTGAGATACCGGCTCTCCCGCAGGAACCACAGGGCGTAACCGGCGCTGATCCAGTTGTCGCCGTAGTTCTTGCTGTTGCGGAAGCTGGTGACGATGTCATGGCCGTCGGAAAACGTCCGGTTCATGGCCTCCACATAGTTGGGAGCCAGAATATTGTCCGCGTCAAACACGAAGTAGCCGTCGAAGCCCTGGGGATAGTCCTGCTCCAGGTGCTCCAGCAGCTCCTGCAGGGCGTAGCCCTTGCCCACCTGCACCTGGTTGAACCGCTCATACACGTTGGCCCCGGCCACCCGGGCCACCATGGCCGTGTCGTCGGTGCAGTTGTCCGCCAGGACGAAAATGGACAGCAGACCCTGCGAATACGTCTGTCCCCGGAGGCTGGCGATCAGGTCGCCGATGACCCGCTGCTCGTTCCGGGCACAGATCAGAACGGCGTACCGGTTGTCCTTGGCCGGGCCGTGGGGCCGGGCCTTCCGCAGCCAGGGCACCGGGATATACAGGAACTGATAGGTATAGCAGACGAAGAAGATAACCGCTATGACAAAATTGATGGTTTTTAACGTTTCCATAGGCGCTTTCCTTTCTCTGTGCGTACAGCGTCAAGTGTATCAAGATAATTGATACACCAAGTGTACTACATCTCCTCCGTTCTGTCAAGTGCGGAACGGAGGACGGCGGGATATGAGATGCGGTTCGTCTATCCCGGTTTATGACGTCCAGTATAAAGAAAAACACTTAAAGAAACAAGGGGGGAACCTTTAAGATTCCTTAAAGATGGTATAACAGTTTTGTCACCTGGTCGTCACAGTCCGATTTTTCGGACAGCGACCCTGGTATACTGAGGGCACAGTGAAAGAAATTAAGTCTGTCGAAAAACTCAGAAATCTTCCGTCATCGGAAAGGAAGATCGTTACGAAAGAAACCCATCAGGGGTGTCTTTCGTTTGCAATCACAGGTTTTTCGGAACTTTTAAGTTCTGAAAAACCGCACACAGATTGTCAAAAAAGACTTTTTTGACAATCTGTGAAATCCCACCAGGAGGTTACGTTATGAACAAGTTTTACGATTATCTGATGCCCGATATGTCCCTGCCCGCCATCGGGGCGCTGGTGCGGTATATCCGCCGGTTCACGACGGCCATGGGCGGCGACATCCCCGTGGAGGGCCGGATGGGGCGCTACGGCTTCTGCGCCGCCGGAGACAGCCAGCAGGTCCGGGTATACTGGGTGCAGGTGGGCCGCCAGCGGATCCCCGTGGACGCGGTGATCTGATACTGATTCTTGATTAAAAATTTAATCAAGAATCCCGTGCGCCGGGCGCACGCACAGCGTGTGAAAACACGCCGTGACGTCCCATACAAAACCTGACGCACCTTCGGTGCTATAAAAAGCTTTTCAAGCTTTTTAACAGGTTTTGGTATGAGGCATAGGACGCGCCGGGCGGCGCATAGGCTGGGTCTGAGGTGGGGACGATGATGTGCCGATTTTCACAGCTGCGCCGCAAGGAGGTCATCAACATCTGCGACGGCAGCCGCCTGGGCTGCGTGGGGGACCTGGAGCTATGCATCCCGGAGGGCACCGTCAAGGCCCTGATCGTCTTTGGCCCCTGCCGGTTCTTCGGCCTGTTCGGCCGGGGGGAGGACTACTACATCCCCTGGGACTGCGTCCAGCGATTCGGTGAGGATATCATCCTCATCGACAAGCCCTTCCAGCGCCGGGAGGGGGAAAAGAAAAAGCGGCGCTGGTAAAAAAAACGGCTGTGCCCCTCCCGGGCACAGCCGTCTTTTTCAGTTTGTCAAAAGAGCCTCGCTGAGTTTGCCGCCCGCAGGCGGCAAGCCTTTTTTGATAAAGCTCACAGCACCTTGGACAAAAAGCTCTGCAGCCGGGGACTCTGGGGGTTGTCGAACAGGGCCTGGGGCTTGTTTTCCTCCATGATGACCCCCTGGTCCATAAACAGCACCCGGCTGGCCACCTCCCGGGCAAAGCCCATCTCATGGGTGACCACCACCATGGTCATGCCGCTCTGGGCCAGCTCCTTCATCACGTCCAGCACCTCTCCCACCATCTCCGGGTCCAGGGCGGAGGTAGGCTCGTCAAACAGCAGCACCTCCGGCTCCATGCACAGGGCCCGGACGATGGCAATGCGCTGCTTCTGGCCGCCGGAAAGGCGGGAGGGGTACTCCCCTGCCCGGTCCGCCAGGCCCACCCGCTCCAGCAGGGCCATGGCCCGGGCCTCCGCCGTCTGCTGGGACTCCTTTTTCAGCAGCATAGGGGCCAGAGTCAGGTTCTTCAGCACCGTCATGTGGGGGAACAGGTTGAACTGCTGGAACACCATGCCCATTTTCATCCGCTGGCGGTTCAGATCGGCGGCGGGGTCCGTCAGGTCCACGCCGTCCAGAAAAATCTTCCCGCTGTCCGGGGTCTCCAGCCGGTTCAGGCACCGCAGAAAGGTGGATTTTCCGCTGCCGGAGGGGCCGATGATGCACACCACGTCCCCCTTCTCGATGTCGGTGGAGATGCCGTCCAGCACGGTGACACCGCCGAAGCTCTTGTGCAGGTCCTTAACGCTTATCACTTCTGCGCAGCCTCCTTTCCAGCAGTCCCAGCAGCTGGGTCATGCCGATGACCAGCACCAGATACACCACGGCCACCAGCATCAGGGGGTTGAAGGAATCATAGGTGTTGTTGCGGATCAGGTTCCCGGCCCGGGTCAGGTCCTGCACCGCCACATAGCCCGCCACGGCGGTCTCCTTCAGCAGGGCGATCATCTCGTTGCCGATGGCCGGCAGGATGTTCTTCATGGCCTGGGGCAGCACAATGTGCCAGGCGACTTGCAGCCGGGACAGGCCCAGGCTGCGTCCGGCCTCCATCTGTCCCGGATCCACGGCGGCGATGCCGCTGCGCACCAGCTCCGCCACATAGGCCCCGGAGTTGATGCCGAAGGTGACGATGCCCACCACCAGTCCGTCGGAGGATTTGAGAATCAGAAAATAGAAGATCAGCAGCTGCACCACCACCGGGACGCCCCGGATCACCGTGGTATACACGCTGCACAGCCAGCAAAGGGGCCGCAGCAGGCGGCTGTCCTGGCCGCAGTACTTGATCATGGCCACCAATGACCCGATGACCACGCCGATGACCAACGCCCCCGCCGTAATAATCAGGGTGTTCTTCAGCCCGTCCACCAGCAGGAGATAGCGCTGCTTCTCCACAAAGGTGGTCTCCAGCTGGGCCAGCCACCGGGCGAAAAACTGGCCGATACTTTGCAAAGCTTCCATCAGCTCAGGGGGGACACATACACGGTGTCATACTCCTGGAAAATCTGCTCCACGGTGCCGTCCTGCAGCAGCTGGCTCAGGGCCTGGTTCACCTGGTCCACCAGGTCGCTGCCCTTGGCAAAGGCCAGGGCGTAAGGCTCGCTGGTCATGGCCTCGTCCAGCACGGTGAGGTTCTGCTCCCCGGCCATCTTCACGGCCACCTCGTTGTCCACCACCCACGCGTCGGCCTTGCCGCTGGTCAGGGCGGCCTGGGCGTCGATGTTGGAGGCGAAGGACAGAATTTCATACCCGTTGTCCAGGCAGTAGGTCTCGGCGGTGGTGCCGGTCTGGACGGCGATGGTCTTGCCGGTAAGGTCGGCCTTGCTCTGGATGTCGCTGCCGGGGTTCACCACGATCACCTGGTTGGCCAGGAAATAGGGGTCGCTGAAGTCGCAGTTTTTCAGACGGTCGGCGGTAATGCTGATGCCCGCCACACCGGCGTCATAGCGCCCGGCCTGGATGCCGGGGATGATGGAGTCGAAGTCCACCTGCTCCCACACCAGCTCCATGCCCAGCTTGTCGGCAATGGCCTGCATCAGCTTGGGCTCGATGCCCACGATGTCGCTGCCGTCCAGGGACTCGAAGGGCGGGAAGTCCGGGCTGGTGGCCACCACCAGCTGCTTCTTTTCGCTGCCGGTTTTGGTATCGGTGTCGGTATCGGTATTCTTGCTGCCGCAGGCGGCCATGGTCAGCAGCATGGCGGCGGCAAAAAACAGGCACAGGAATCTGGTAAAATGTTTCATATCAATATCTCCGTTTCTTTCATGTATGTTGTTTGTATAGAGTCAGATTCACATACATGGTCGTCGTCGGAGAATGGTATGCATAGTCATATAAATGCCCTTTCAGTGAATAAAAATTGAAAACCAAATGCGATTACGGATAAAGATACTATCACACCGACCTAGTCATGTCAAGTGTTATTTGAATAAAAATACAAAAAATAACCCCATACGCATTTTTATGCGTATGGGGCCGTGCGTTATTCCTGGGGATTGGGGATGGTGACGGCGATGCCGTTGACCTCCACCCCGTCGTCGGCGGGGATGAGGATGAACCGCCGCCCGTCGATGATCCGGGCCTCCACCATATAGCTGTACTCCGGCGGCACGGTGATCTTCACCTCCGGGGTGGTGATCTGGAACTTCCCGGCCTCGATGATGTTCCGGGGGTTCAGGGCCGCGTCCTGGCCGTACTGCCTGCGGCACTGGTCCTGAAAGGCCTCCACCTTCTCCTCCGGCACGCCGCTGCCGGTGAGCACGTCCCCCACCTCCCGGACGGACAGGGTCAGCGGCTCCGGGTCCCGGCTGTCCTTATGCTCCTGGATGCGGCCCCGCAGCTGCTCATGGACCGCCTGCACCACGTCATAGCTGCAGTCCTTCTCCAGGGTCTCCGTCAGGGCGGCGGCGAACAGGTTCTGCTGCTCCTGGGGAGACATGGGGGCCTCCTGAACGCAGAACACCGCGTCGATGACCTCCTGGTGCAGCTGGGCGGTGTCCTTGCTGTAAAACAGGGCGTTATAGATGTTGGCGGCCCGGTCATCAAAGGCTGGGAACAGGAAGCCCAGGGCCGGAGGCTGGGCGATATGCCCGGTGGAGCTGCCCCGGAACTCCTTGTCCCGGTCGCTGTACTGCAAGGCCAGGGTGGGGTCCTTCACCGGGCATATGGCGCACACGAAATACCGGAACACCGTCTCCGATGCGTCGGGTACCTCCAGATCGTCCCGGCTGCGATGGGGCACGTCATAGGTATCGGCGGCCAGCAGGATCAGATAGCTGCTCTCGCCCATGTCGATGGCGTCGATGATCCGGCGGTACAGGCTCTCCCGGGCGTTGGCGTCCTGCAGCTCCGTCTGGCGCAGGGTCTGGAGCAGGCGGTGCTCGTCGCTGTCCGCCACCTGGGCGGTGGAAAACACGATGTCGATAAGGTTCCGGCCCAGGGCGCCGGACAGGGTCTTTTTCAGCAGGTTCAGATACATCTCCTGCTCCTCCTGGGACAGCAGGCCCAGCGGCGCGTCCACATAGGAGATGATCTGGCGGCTGCTGCTGACATAGCAGCCGTATACCTTGCTGATGGCGGTGCGGTCCGGCTTGAACCGCCGCCGCAGCTCGTTTAGCTCCTTCTGATTCATCCGTTCTTCCTCCCACAGGCAATTTTCTCCCATCATAGCACGATTTGCCCCGCCGGGCAAGAAAAAATCCGCCCTTGCAAGCCGGGGCGGTATCTGCCATAATAGAGAAAAACGAGACAAAGCAGGTTTTGCATATGGATACAAACAGCAACCAGGCCCGCCGGGTGGTCATCGGCATCACCGCCCATGTGGACGCGGGGAAAACCACCCTGGCCGAGGCCATGCTCTACCGCACCGGCCGGCTGCGGAAGCTGGGCCGGGTGGACCACGGCAGCGCCGCCATGGACAGCCATCTGCTGGAGCGGGAGCGGGGCATCACCATCTTTTCCAGCCAGGCGGAGCTGCCCATCGGGGATCTGGAGGTGACTCTGCTGGACACCCCGGGCCATGTGGACTTCTCCGCCGAGATGGAGCGGACCCTGTCGGTGCTGGACTACGCCATTCTGGTGATCAGCGGCGCCGACGGCGTCCAGGCCCACACCCGCACCCTGTGGCGGCTGCTGGAGCTGTACCGGATCCCCACGTTTCTCTTCGTGACGAAAATGGACTTCGGCCGCTGCGGCCGGGGGCAGATGATGGAGCATCTGCGCCACGAGCTGGGGGAGGGGTGCGTGGACTTCACCCCCGCGGACCGGGAGCGGCGCATGGAGCAGCTGGCCACCTGCCGGGAGGATGCCCTGGAGGCGTATCTGGACGGCGGGGAGGTCCCCGACGCCCTGGTGCGGCAGCTGGTGGGGCGGCGGCTGGTTTTTCCCTGCTGGTTCGGCTCCGGGCTGAAGCTGGAGGGCATCGACGAATTTCTGGAGGGGCTGGCCCGGTATGTGGAGCCGCCGGTGTATCCGGAGACCTTCTCCGCCCGGGTGTTCAAGATCAGCCACGACCCCCAGGGCAAGCGCCTGACCCACCTGAAGGTCACCGGCGGGACCCTGCGGGTCCGGGACGCCGTGTCCTATGCCGGGCACCAGGAGAAGGCCGCCCAGCTGCGCATTTACAGCGGCGGCCGGTTCCGGGCGGTGGACCAGGTCCCCGCCGGAGGCGTGTGCGCCGTCCAGGGACTGACGGCCACCTGCGGCGGCCAGGGCCTGGGGGCGGAGGAATCCGGCGTCCGGCCGGTGCTGGAGCCGGTGATGCGCTATCGGGTGGCCCTGCCGCCGGACTGCGACAGCCGCACCCTGCTGCCCCAGCTGCGCCAGTTGGAGGAGGAGGACCCTCAGCTGCGCTTCACCTCTGACGGAGGGGAAATTCATGTGTCCCTGATGGGCCGCATCCAGGCGGAAATTCTCAAAAGTCTGGTGTCGGAGCGCTTCGGCGTGGAGATCAACCTGGACCGGGGCCGGGTTTTGTATAAGGAGACCATCGACGGCCCCGTGGAGGGCGTGGGCCACTTTGAACCCCTGCGGCACTATGCGGAGGTGCATCTGCTGCTGGAGCCCCTGCCCCAGGGCAGCGGCGTGGTGACGGCCACCCGGTGCAGCGAGGACCAGCTGGACCGGAATTGGCAGCGGCTGATCCTGACCCATCTGCAGGAGAAGGACCACCTGGGAGTCCTCACCGGCTCCGCCATCACCGACGTGAAGATCACCCTGATGTCCGGCCGGGCCCATGTGAAGCACACCGAGGGAGGCGACTTCCGCCAGGCCACCTATCGGGCGGTGCGCCAGGGGCTGATGCAGGCTAAAAGCCGTCTGCTGGAGCCGTATTACGCCTTCCGGCTGGAGGTACCGCCGGAGCAGCTGGGCCGGGCCATCAACGATGTGCGCCTGCGCAGCGGCAGCTTCGACACCCCGGAGGAGGCCGGGGACCTGACCTTGCTGCGGGGCCGGGTGCCGGTGACGGAGTTTGACGACTATGCCCAGGAGGTGGCATCCTATACCGGGGGCCGGGGCCGCCTGTCCCTGGAACCGGCGGGCTACGGACCCTGCCACGATCCGGAGGCCGTGATCGCGGCGGCGGACTATGACCCGGAGGCCGACCCGGACAACACGCCGGACTCCGTGTTCTGCGCCCACGGCGGCGGCTTCACCGTGAAGTGGGACAAGGTGCCGGAGTATATGCACCTGCCCGGCTGCCTGGAAAAGCCCCGGGAGGACACGCCGGTGCGCCGCCGGTGCAACCGCCTGGACGATGCGGAGCTGGAGGCCATCATGACCCGGGAGTTCGGCCCCGTGCGCCGTCCCCTGTACCGTGCGCCGGAGAAGCGGGAAGCCCCTGCCGATACCGGCCTGCGGGAGATCGGCCAGCGCTGCTATGTGGTGGACGGCTACAACGTGATCTTCGACTGGGAGGAGCTCCACGCCCTGGCGGACCGGGACCTGTCCGCCGCCCGGGAGCGGCTGATGGACACCCTGTGCGGCTGGGCCGCCTTCACCCACACCCGGGTGGTGCTGGTGTTCGACGGGTACAAGGTCCCCGGCAATACCGGGGAGAAGTTCGACTACCGGGGCATCCATGTGGTATACACCCGGGAGCGGGAAACCGGCGATATGTACATTGAGCGGTTTTTGCAGCAGGTAGGGAAAAACGACCACGTCCGGGTGGTGACCTCCGACGGGCTGATCCAGCTGTCGGCGGTGCGCACCGGGGCCATGCGGATGTCCTCGGCGGAGTTTGGCCGCCAGGTGTCCGAGGCCGCCGGCCAGATCGCGGAAATCCTGAAAACCATGCACCAGTCCGGCGGCAGCACCATCGGCCAGCGGATGAATAAGAGCTGAAAAAGCCTGTGTATTCGGCGTGAATACACAGGTTTTTTATATTCATCCGGCCTTGGGCGGGCGCTCCTCGGCCACCAGGTCCAGGGCCTCCTGCATTTCCTGGGCCGTCTCGCCCTCGACCTCCTGCTCCCGTATCCGGGCCGGGGACAGGGCCTTTTCGGCGGCCTCCTCCCGTACCACGGCGATATACGCCCCGGCGATCAGCGGCAGGGCGCACCAGGAGCCGAAGTACCCGAAGGCCTTCACGGCGAAGAACGACGCCGTGGCCCCCAGGTGGAAGCACAGCAGGGTGGCGGCATAGAACCCCGCCTTGCCCAGATACGCCCGCTCCCCCTCGCACAGGAAGTGGGCCAGGGCCAGGGCGGTCTGCTTGGTGTTGTTGGTGGAAAAGATGGTGGAGCTGTTGAAGCCCCTGGCCCCGGCAAAGGTGCTCCACTGGACGCTCATGGCGAAGAAAATGGGGTACAGCGCCGCGATCACCGGCATATTCTCCGGGAAAAAGCCCACGGCCACCGCCGCCAGGGCGTCCACCGCCGGGCAAAGCCGCCGCATATCCACATGGAACAGGTGCGGCAGCAGCACCGTGGACATGGTGCCCAGAAAATAGATCACCAGGCACAGCAGGTGCAGCAGGGCGCTGCCGCCCTTTCCGTGGAGGGCATCCATGACCATCTCCAGCAGGTTCATGGTCTGGGCGCTGGCCAGCACGCCGCATCGGGCCAGGATGGCGTAGCCGCCGAAAAAGCCGCCCACGGCGGCAAAGGACAGGTGCCGGTAAAAGTCCGCCCGGGAACTGTGTTTCTGATGCATGACAGAATCCTTCCGTTTCCGCGGCCATGCCGCCTCTCCAGTATAGCACGGGTTTTTCCTTTCGCAAGAGAAAAATCTGTGGGTTTCGCCGGGATTCCGGGGAAAAAACCCGGAAAATCCCGCCATTTTCCGGAAAAAAACTCTTGCGCTGGGAGTGTTTTTGTGGTAAACTACTGCATAGTAAGGAAGTGTTGACAGAGAGTGGACAGTTTGTCCGCTCTTTTTCTTGGGCAAATTTGCCCCCTTAAAAATTCCGGAAAAGACAGGAGGTCCGGCATGAAAAAGGTAACGGAGCTGGTGGCGGAGCTGGCTGCGCCCGCCGTGGCGGAGCAGGGCTGCACCCTGTGGGACGTGGAATACGTCCGGGAGGCCGGTCAGTGGTATCTGCGGCTGTATCTGGACAAGGACGGCGGCGTGGACATTCTGGACTGCGAGGCCGTCAGCCGCAAGGTCAGCGACCTGCTGGACCAGGCGGACCCCATCGAGGGCAGCTATACCTTTGAGGTGTCCTCCGCCGGGGCCGAGCGCCCCCTGAAGCGCCCCTCGGACTTTGAAAGGTTCCTGGGCTCCCCGGTGCTGGTGAAAACCTACAAGCCCAAGGACGGGCGCAAGGAGTTTGCCGGTGTGCTGGCGGGGTACGACAACGGGGCCGTGCTGCTGGATATGGGCGGGGCGGAGCCCCTGCGGTTCGAGAAGCCGGAGCTGGCCCTGGTCCGTCTGCGTGTGGAATTCTGACGATACAGTATAGAATAGGAGAAATACCATGAAATGCGAAGAAATCTTTGCCGCGCTGGAATTGCTGGAAAAGGAACGCGGTATTCCCCAGGACTTCATGATGGGCAAGATCATCCAGGCCCTGACCGCCGCCTATAAGAAGGACCACGAGGGCGTGGAGAACGTCATCGTGGACGTCAACGAGGAGAAAAAGGACCTGCGGATGTACGTCCAGAAGGAGATCGTGGAGGAGGTGGAGAACCCCGGCTCCCAGATCTCTCTGGAGGACGCCCGGGCCATGTCCGCCAAGTATCAGCTGGGCGGCGTGGTGAACATCCCCGTGAAGAACGTGGAGTTCGGCCGCATCGCCGCCGGAAACGGCAAGCAGGTCATCATCCAGGGCCTGCGGGAGGCCGAGCACGGCATGATCTATGACGAGTGGGGCTCCAAGGAGCACGAGATCCTCACCGGCACCGTCCACCGCATCGACCCCCGGGGCACCGTGCATCTGCGCATCGGCTCCGGCAACGAGGCCACCGAGGGCCTTATGGGCTCCAACGAGCAGGTCCCCGGCGAGGAGCTTACCGAGGGACAGCTGGTGAAGGTTTACCTGGTGGAGGTCCGCCGCACCACCCGGGGTCCCCAGGTGATGGTGTCCCGGACCCATCCGGGCCTGGTGAAGCGCCTGTTTGAGCTGGAGGTGCCCGAGATCTACGACGGCACCGTGGAGATCCGCTCCATCGCCCGTGAGGCCGGCAGCCGCACCAAGATGGCCGTGTGGTCCTCCGACGAGAATGTGGACCCCATCGGCGCCTGCGTGGGTCCCAAGGGCCAACGGGTGGCCGCCGTGGTCAACGAGCTGCGGGGCGAGAAGATCGACATCATCAAGTATTCCGACGACCCCGCCGAATACATCGCCGCCGCCCTGGCTCCCGCCGACGTGGTGGAGGTGCGCCTGTCCGACGAGGGCAAGCTCTGCCGGGTCATCGTCCCCGACGACCAGCTGAGCCTGGCCATCGGCAAGGAGGGGCAGAACGCCCGCCTGGCCGCCCGTCTCACCGGGTACAAGATCGACATCAAGCCCGCTTCCTATACCGGGGAGTAAGCGATACAGGAAAGGAGGACCATCATGCAGAAGCCGCGGAAGATTCCCCAGCGCATGTGCGTGGGCTGCCGGGAAAAGCGGGACAAAAAGGACCTGCTGCGGGTGGTCCGCACGCCGGAGGGCCAGCTGGTGCTGGACGCCACCGGCAAGAAGTCCGGCCGGGGTGCCTATGTGTGCCGGGACCCGCAGTGCCTGAAGAAGGCCCGGAAGTCCCGGGCGCTGGACCGGATGCTGGAGGTCAGCATCCCCGACGAGGTTTATGAGGCGCTGGAGCGCCAGATGGAAACGGAAGCATGACAGAACACATTTTATCCATGATCGGCCTGGCCAAAAAGGCCGGTCAGGTGGCCATCGGCGAGGAGCCGGTGGGCTCCGCCGCCCGGGCCAAGGACGCCCGGGTCATCCTGGTGGCCCAGGACGCCGCCGCCGGGTCTGTGCGCCGGGCCATGTCCTTCGGCCAGACCGGGGCGTGCCTGTGCCTGACGGTGCCCTTTGACAAGGACCGGCTGGGCCGTGCCCTGGGCCGCACCAGCTGCGCCATGGCAGCCATAACGGACATCGGCTTTGCCGAGGCCATCGTCAAAAAGCTGGCGGCGCTGGACCCGGAGCGATACGCCCCGGCGGCCCAGCGGCTGGAGGTGAAGGCCCTTCGCGCGGCCCGGCGCCGGGCGGAGCAGGCCCAGCATGAAAAGAATCTGCGCCGGGGCAAGAAAAAAGCCGCCCCGGTTCAAGCGGCCCCTGCGCCCCAAGCGCCGCAGAAGCCGGAAAAGTCCGCCCGCCGTCCCCGGCGGCCCGGGCAGCGTCCCCAGGGGGAACGGCCCCGTTTCGCGGGCTCCCGCCCGGTGCATAAGGGCAAGGGGTCCCCGAAAAAAAGCAAGTAAGGAATCGAATCACAAAGATGGAGGTGGCTCTATTTGGGTAGCGTAGGTAACAAATACAGAGTGCATGAGGTGGCGAAGGACTTCGGCGTCCCCACTAAGCAGATCACGGAGATTCTGACCAAGTATGCCGAGACGCCCAAAAACCATATGCAGGTTTTGGGAGATCGGGAGCTGTCTCTGATCTTTGAGAGTCTGACCCAGCACAACCAGGTTTCCGGCATCCAGGCGATTTACGCCGATGCCGCCAAGCCTGCCGAGAAGAAGGCGGAGCCCGCCGCCAAGCAGCAGCCCGCCGGCAAGAAGCCCCAGCCGGAAAAGAAACCCCAGCCGGAGAAGAAGCCCGTCAGCCGCGTGCCCCAGACCAAGGTGGTGGACACCCGCAAGGCCACGGCCGTGAACATGGACAAGTACGACGAGAAGCTCCAGGATATGGCCGACGCCCGCACCGGCAACAGCCGCCGGGACCAGCGCCAGACCCAGGGCAAGGAGAAGATCCGCAGCAAGTCGGGCCGCCGCAGCGGCCCCCAGAGCAACAAGAGCAAGCAGGAGGAGGCCGACCGGCTGCGCCGCCTGCGGCTGGAGGTCATCAAAAAGACCCCCGTCACCGTGCAGATCCCCGATGAGATCAGCGTGGGCGAGCTGGCCAGCCGCATGAAGAAAACCGGCGCAGAGGTGGTCAAGTGCCTGATGAAGAACGGCGTCATGGCCTCCCTGAGCCAGATCATCGACTTCGACACCGCCGCCATCATCGCCGAGGAGATGGGCTGCAAGGTGGAGAAGGAAGTGGTGGTCACCATCGAGGAAAAGCTCATCGATGACCACAAGGACGAGGACAAGGACCTGGTGCCCCGTGCCCCCGTGGTGGTGGTCATGGGTCACGTGGACCACGGCAAGACCAGCCTGCTGGACTATATCCGCAACGCCCATGTGGCCAGCGGCGAGGCCGGCGGCATCACCCAGCATATCGGCGCCTATCAGGTGCAGATCAACGGCAAGCCCATCACCTTCCTGGACACCCCCGGCCACGAGGCCTTCACCTCCATGCGCGCCCGGGGCGCCATGGTCACGGATATCGCCATCCTGGTGGTGGCCGCCGAGGACGGCATCATGCCCCAGACCGTGGAGTCCATCAACCACGCCAAGGCCGCCGGGATCCCCATCATCGTGGCCATCAACAAGATGGATAAGCCCGAGGCCAACCCCGAGCGCATCAAGCAGCAGCTCACCGAATACGGCCTGGTGTGCGAGGAGTGGGGCGGCGACACCATTGTCTGCCCCATCTCCGCCAAGACCGGCATGGGCGTGGACAACCTGCTGGAGATGCTGACCCTTACCGCCGAGGTGGGCGAGCTGAAGGCCAACCCCAACCGCGCCGCCCAGGGCACCGTTATCGAGGCCCGGCTGGACAAGGGCCGGGGCCCCGTGGCCACCCTGCTGGTGCAGAACGGCACCCTGAAGCAGGGCGACATCATCATCGCCGGTACTGCCGTGGGCCGCGTCCGGGCCATGGTGGGCGACAAGGGCCAGAAGCTGACCTCCTCCGGTCCCTCCGTGCCTGTGGAGATCACCGGCCTGTCTGAGACGCCCTCCGCCGGCGCCACCTTCAACGCCGTGGCCGACGAAAAGCTGGCCCGTGAGCTGGTGGAGCAGCGCAAGGCCGAGGAAAAGGCCAAGGCCAACGCCCCTGTCACCAAGGTCTCTCTGGAGGATCTGTTCAGCCAGATCCAGGCCGGTGAGATGAAGAATCTGAACATCATCGTCAAGGCCGACGTTCAGGGCTCTGTGGAGGCCGTGAAGGCCTCTCTGGAGAAGCTCAGCAACGACGAGGTCCGGGTCCGGGTCATCCACGGCGGCGTGGGCGCCATCAACGAGTCTGACGTGATGCTGGCCTCCACGTCTCAGGCCATCATCGTGGGCTTCAACGTCCGCCCCGACAACGCCGCCCGGGATTCCGCCGCCCGCGCCCATGTGGACATGCGGATGTACCGCGTGATCTATGACGCCATCAACGAAATCGAGTCCGCCATGAAGGGCATGCTGGCCCCCAAGTTCCGGGAGGCTCTGCTGGGCCATGCGGAGGTCCGCCAGACCTACAAGGTCTCCGGCGTGGGCACCGTGGCCGGCTGCTATGTCCAGGACGGCAAGCTCCAGCGGAAGGACTGCCAGGTCCGCCTGGTCCGGGACGGCATCGTCATCCACGAGGGCGTTCTGGCCTCTCTGCAGCGGTTCAAGGACTCCGTCAAGGAGGTGGCCGCAGGCTACGAATGCGGCCTGTCCATCGAGAAGTTCAACGATATCAAGGAAGGCGACATCATCGAAGCCTTCACCATGGAGGAAATCCCCCAGTAACGGCATATACCGCCCCGGAACACAGACCGGTCCGGTCGCCTTCCTGCGCAGCGCCGCTGCGCCCGCACGCAAGTGCGTCCAAGTGTTTTGCGAAGCAAAACCTTGCTTTGGCGGAATTCACTTCCGCCAAAGAGGGTCATATCCGGGGTCCCCATGAAACCCCGTTTCATGGGGCGGGCGATATCATCGAAGCCTTCACCATGGAGGAAATCCCCCAGTAACGGCATATACCGCCCCGGAACACAGACCGGTCCGGTCGCCTTCCTGCGCAGCGCCGCTGCGCCCGCACGCAAGTGCGTCCAAGTGTTTTGCGAAGCAAAACCTTGCTTTGGCGGAATTCACTTCCGCCAAAGAGGGTCATATCCGGGGTCCCCATGAAACCCCGTTTCATGGGGCGGGCGATATTATCGAAGCCTTCACCATGGAGGAAATCCCCCAGTAAACACACAACCCAGAGGGCGGGCGCTTCGCCCGCCCTCTTTTCATCTCATCGAAAACGAAAGGAGACCGACTATGGCATCCAACCGCATTCCCCGCATCAATGACGCCATCCAGAAGGAGCTTTCCGCCCTGCTGCGCACCGTCAAGGACCCCCGGGTGTCCGAGGGTATGCTGACCATCACCCATGTGGACACCACCAGCGACCTGCGCTATGCCCGGGTCTATGTCAGCGCCCTGAACTGCCCGGATGAGAAGGGCCTGCTCAAGGGCCTCAAGTCCGCCGCCGGTTATCTGCGACGCGAGCTGGGCAGCCGCGTCGACCTGCGCTATACCCCGGAGCTCCAGTTTTTTATCGACGATTCCATCGCCTATGGCGCACACATTCTGGATATGCTGAACCATGTGAAGCCTGCCGATCCCCGGAACGCAGACATCGTTCCGCCCGAGGACCGGGAGGATTGAGGAGGGCTGTGCTATGACCACCGCTGAAGCCGCCCGGCTGCTGCTGGGCTGGGACGAGCTGCTGCTGCTGACCCATGTCCGCCCCGACGGCGACACCGTGGGCTCCGCCGCCGCCCTGTGCCAGGCCCTGCGGGACCGGGGCAAGACGGCGTATCTGCTGCCCAACCCGGAGCTGACCGCCACCTATGCCCCCTACGCCGCCCCCTACGCCGCCCCGGAGGGCTTCGTCCCCCGCCATGTGGTGTCGGTGGACATTGCGGCCCTGTCCCTGCTGCCGGAAAACGCCCGGCCCTATCAGGACCGCATCGACCTGGCCATCGACCACCACCCCTCCCAGGAGTTTTTCGCCCGGGAGACCTGTCTGGAGGCCGAATCCGCCGCCTGCGGCGAGATCGTGTACAACATCGTCACCCTGATGACGCCGGTGACGCCGGAGATCGCCCTGCCGCTGTATGTGGCCGTCTCCACGGATACCGGCTGCTTCGTCTATTCCAACACCACCGCCCGCACCCACCGCATCGCCGCCGCCCTGATGGACTGCGGCATCGACGTGGCGCCGGTGAACAAGGCCCTGTTCCGCACCAAGAGCCGCACCCGTCTGGCTATGGAGGCCTGGATGGCGGAGTGGGCGGAGTATTATGACCACGACCGGGTGGTCGTCATGCAGATCCCCCTGTCCCTGTGCTTGGATTACAAGGCCACGGAGGCGGATGTGGAGGAGCTGTCCAGTCTGGCTGCCCTGGTGGAGGGCACCGACTGCGGCGTGACCCTGCGGGAGCTGAAGGACGGCCGGGTGAAAATTTCCCTGCGAACCGGCCCCCGGGTCAATGCCACAGAGGTCTGTGCCCTTCTGGGCGGCGGCGGCCATGCGGCTGCTGCCGGTGCCACGCTGCACGGCACCCTCGGCGAGGTGAAGCAGGCCGTGCTCCAGGCCATCGACATGGTGGCGGGGGAGGATTGACAAAAGGAGCGACCCATGGCAAACGGAATCATCATCATCGACAAGCCCGCCGGGTGGACGAAACTGTCAAAAAAGGGCAAGGCCCTTTTTTGACAAAATTTGCAGTCTGCTACGCGCATAATTTGTTCGCCGATGGCGAACAAATTCCACACTTGCAGCCTGAGAAGTATTTTCGGCCAGGTACACGCCCCGGCCGAAAATGATTGCATTTTATTTGCCTCCTGCGGCAAGGTTTTGCTGCGCAAAACGCTTGTACGCGCCATCAGGCGCGTTTAGCGCAGACTTTTCACAAGGAGCGACCCATGGCAAACGGAATCATCATCATCGACAAGCCCGCCGGCTGGACGTCTATGGACGTCTGCGCCAAGCTGCGGGGGATTCTGAAAACAAAAAAGGTGGGCCACGCCGGGACTCTGGACCCCATGGCCACCGGCGTTCTGCCGGTATTCGTGGGCCAGGCCACCCGGGCGGTGTCCTTCGCCGAGGACGGGGAGAAGGAGTACGTCGCCGGGCTGCGGCTGGGCCGCACCACCGACACCCAGGACACCTCCGGCGAGACTCTGGACACCCATCCGGTGCTCACCGGCCGGGAGGACCTGGAGCACCTGCTGCCCCGGTTCACCGGCCCCATTGAACAGGTGCCCCCCATGTACTCCGCCATCAAGATCGGCGGACAGAAGCTCTACCAGATCGCCCGCCGGGGCGGTGAGGTGGAGCGCCCGGCCCGGCCCGTTACCGTTTATGAGCTGGAGCTGCTGGACCAGAGCGGCCCGGCGGACTACACCCTGCGCATCCGGTGCTCCAAGGGCACCTACGTCCGCACCCTGTGCCACGACATCGGCCAGGCCCTGGGCTGCGGCGGCTGCATGAGCAGTCTGCGCCGCACCATGGCCGCCGGATTCACCCTGGACGACGCCGTGACCCTGGACCGGGTGCAGCAGGAGGGCGAGGCCCTGCTGGCCCCGCTGGACTCCCTGTTCCGCCAGCACCCGGCCTACCGCATCCGGCACCCCCGGGTGGACGCCCTGTGCCGCAACGGCAACCCCTTCACCGTCCGCCAGCCCCTGCCGGAGGGCCTCTACCGGGTCTATGGCCTGGAGGGCGAGTTTCTCTGTCTCAGCCGCCTGGAGGGCGGCGTGATGACCTCCCTTAAAAACTTTTTCGGAGCGTGAGTACCTTGAATCGAACTGTTATCGCCCTGGGCTTTTTCGACGGCGTTCACCGGGGCCACGGAGCCCTGCTGGAAAAAACCGCCGCCCGGGCCCGGGAGCTGGAGGCCGTCCCCGCCGCCTTCACCTTCGACCGCCCGCCCAAGGAGGTGGTCACCGGCCGCCCGGTGGGCCTGATCAACACCCCCGACGACCGCCGGGACCTGATGCAGCGGCTTTACGGCATCCGCCAGGTGATCATCGCCCCCTTTGACCGGGCCATGATGACCATGCCCTGGCAGGATTTCATCGACGATCTGCTGATCGGTACCTATGGCGCGGTGCACCTGGTGGCGGGCCACGACTATCACTTCGGCCACCGGAACCAGGGGGACCCGGACAAACTCCTGTCCCGCTGCCGGGAGCGGGGCATCGGCTGCGACATCATCCCCCAGGTGACCCGGGACGGCATCACCGTCAGCTCCACCTATATCCGCACCCTTATCGAAAGCGGACAGATGGAGCGGGCCGCCGATTTCCTGGGCCACCGCCACTGCCTGACCCGCACCGTCACCCACGGCTGCCGCTTTGGCCGCACCATCGGCATCCCCACGGTGAACCTGACGCCGCCGGACCATGTTCTGCTGCCGGAGCGGGGCGTGTATGTGACCCGGGTGTTCCTGCCGGACGGCACCAGCGTCCCCGGCGTCACCAACATCGGCACCCGCCCCACCGTCAGCGACGGCGACGCCGTGTCGGTGGAGACCTTCCTGCTGGATTTCGACGGCGACCTCTACGACAAAACCATCCGGGTGGAGTTCTGCCGCCGCCTGCGCCCGGAGCGCAGATTCGCCTCCCCCCAGGAGCTGAAGGCCGAAATTCAGCACAATATCCAACAAACCCAGGACTATTTTATGGAAAACCCCGAATAACCCCCCGCCGCCTGCCTCCGCAGGCGGCGGTCAGCTTGTCAAAAAAATCTTTTTTGACAAGCTGAGTGCGGTTTTTCAGAACTTAAAAAGTTCTGAAAAACCTGTGATTGCAAACGAAAGACACCCCTGATGGGTTTCTTTCGTAACTATCTTCCTTTCCGATGGCGGAAAATCTCCGAGTTTTTCGACAGTCTCCCCGCCGCCTGCCTCCGCAGGCGGCGATTTTTCATGCATTCGTTCACAATTTATTTACAAAAAAGGTCAAAGAAAGTCAAAATCTCCTATTGACATTTTGAGACCCGGTGGTATACTATAGTCAAAGGTCAAAGAAAGGCAAAGTCAGACAGACCGAATCGAAACAGAAAGGAAGTGAAGGGCTTGGGTACATCGGATATGATCGCCCGGTTCATCCAGGCGGAGCTGGAGGAGGCCAACGGGGTTCTGGAGCTGCAGCGCAGCGACCTGGCCCAGCGCTTTGGCTGCGTCCCCAGTCAGATCAATTATGTGATGTCCACCCGGTTTTCTCCGGAGCACGGCTACATTGTGGAGTCGCGCCGGGGCGGCGGGGGCTACATCCGCATCACCCGGGTGCAGGTGGACCGCCACACGCTCTTGATGCACGTCATCAACTCCGTGGGCGATACGCTGGACCTGGCCAGCGCCCGGGCCATTCTTTCAAACCTGGTCCAATCCCAGGCGGTGGAGCGGAACGTGGCGCAGACCCTTCTGTGGGCCGTGTCCGACAATTCCCTCCGCTCCGTTCCCAAGGACCGGCGGGACGATTTACGGGCCAGTATTTTCAAGCAGGTGCTGATCCACCTGGTTTGAGTTTTCAATAAGGAGGCAATCATTATGAAATGTCAGAACTGCGGAAAGAACGAAGCAACGTTTTACTATAGGAGCAGCATCAACGGCCGGGTCATGGAGAGCCATCTCTGCCCCCAGTGCGCCCGTCAGCTGGGCCTGGTGCAGGATATGCGCCGCCCCATGATGAGCAGCTTCTGGGACGATGACGATTTCTTCACCCGTCCCTTCCGGATGCTGGAGCCCCTGCTGGGCGGCTTCGGCAGCCGCCTGCTGACGGAGTTCCCGGAACCCGTGGACGTGACCCAGCAGGCCCGCCGCGCGGCGGAGGAGCCCCGGGAGGACAACCTGGTCCAGGGCGATGAGCGGGAGAAGCTCAGCCGCCAGCGCCAGCGCAACGCCCTGGAGACCCAGCTGCGCCACGCCGTGGAAACCGAGAACTTCGAGGAAGCCGCCAAGCTCCGGGACCAGCTGCGGTCCCTGCCCCAGGCGTAAGCGTTACGCCGATCAACCGAAAGGAAGTGTAAACTATGATGGAAAATAAATTCACCCCCCGTGCGGAGGAATCCCTGCGGCTGGCCCAGGAGGCCGCCGAGGAAATGGGCCACGGCTATGTGGGCAGCGAGCACCTGCTGCTGGGCCTGATGCGTGAGGAGGAGGGCATTGCCCACCGCGTCCTGGAGGAAGCGGGCCTCACCGATGATATGATCTGCGATGTGCTGCATCGCAGCGTGGGCACCGGCCTTTCCGGCGCGGCTCCCTCCCAGGGGCTGACCCCCCGGGCCAAGAGCGCCGTGGAGCTGGCCGTGTCCGAAGCGTCCCGCACCGGCGCGGGCTATATCGGCACCGAGCATCTGCTGATGGGCCTGCTGCGTGAGGGCAACAACATGGCCATCCGGGTGCTGCGCACCGTGGGCATCGACCCCAAGAAGCTGTACAGCGCCGTGGTGAAGAAGATCAACGAAGCGCCCCGGGCCGCAGCCGCCGCAGGCGGCAATTCCGCCGCTCCCTCCCGGGAGGACGGCAAGAAGGGCGGCGCCCTGGCGGAGTTTACCCGCGATTTGACCGAGGCCGCCCGCAGCGGGAAGCTGGACCCCGTCATCGGCCGGGAAAAGGAGATCGCCCGGGTCATCCAGATTCTGTCCCGCCGCACCAAGAACAACCCCGTGCTGATCGGTGAGCCCGGTGTGGGCAAAACCGCCATCGCCGAGGGCCTGGCCCAGCGCATCGTGGCCGCCGATGTGCCCGAGGACCTGCTGGACAAGCGGGTTCTGTCCCTGGACCTGTCCGGCATGGTGGCCGGTACCAAGTACCGGGGCGAGTTTGAGGAGCGCATCAAGAACACCATCAGCGAGGTGAAGAAGGCCGGCAACGTCATCCTGTTCATCGACGAGCTGCACACCATCGTGGGCGCAGGCTCCGCCGAGGGCGCGGTGGACGCCGCCAACATCCTCAAGCCCGCTCTGTCCCGGGGCGAGATCCGGGTCATCGGCGCCACCACCCTCAACGAGTACCGCAAGTACATTGAGAAGGACGCCGCCCTGGAGCGCCGGTTCCAGCCCATCACCGTGGGCGAGCCCTCTCCCGAGGCCACGCTGGAGATCCTGAAGGGCTTGCGGGACAAGTATGAGGCCCACCATCACCTGACCATCACCGACGGGGCCCTGGAGGCCGCCGTGCGGCTGTCCCGCCGGTATATCAACGACCGTTTCCTGCCGGACAAGGCCATCGACCTGATGGACGAGGCCGCCAGCCAGGTGCGTATGGCCGCCGAGTCCGCCTCCCCCGATCTGAAGGATCTGGAGGAGAAGATCGCCGCCCTGCACCGGGAGAAGGAGGAGGCCGTCACCGCCCAGGACTTCGAGAAGGCCGCCCAGCTGCGGGATATCGAGAAGGACTATCAGGAGCAGGTGGAAATTGAGCGCGACAAGTGGCACAAGCAGATGTCCGTGAGCCGCGGCATCGTCACCGAGGACGACATCGCCAAGGTGGTGGCCGGCTGGACCGGCATTCCCGTCACCCGCCTGACGGAGGACGAAAGCCAGCGGCTGCTGCAGCTGGAAAAGGTCCTGCATGAGCGGGTGGTGGGCCAGGACGAGGCCGTGGCCGCCGTGGCCAAGGCCATCCGCCGCAGCCGTGTGGGTCTGAAGGATCCCAAGCGGCCCATCGGCTCCTTCCTGTTCCTGGGCCCCACCGGCGTTGGCAAGACCGAGCTGTGCAAGACCCTGGCCGAGGCCATGTTCGGCGATGAGAACGCCATGATCCGCATCGACATGTCCGAGTACATGGAGAAGCACACGGTGTCCCGTCTGGTGGGCTCGCCTCCCGGATACGTGGGCCACGAGGAGGGCGGCCAGCTGACGGAAAAGGTGCGCCGTAAGCCCTATTCCGTGGTGCTGTTCGACGAGATCGAGAAGGCCCACCCCGATGTGTGGAACATCCTGCTGCAAATTCTGGAGGATGGCATTGTCACCGACTCCCAGGGCCGCCGGGTGGACTTCAAGAACACCATCATCGTCATGACCTCCAACGTGGGGGCCAAGAATATTACCGCCGCCGACACGCCTCTGGGCTTTGACGGCAGCGGTGAGGCGACCAAGCGCACCGAGGAGGAGCGGTTTGCACGCATCAAGGACGCCGTTATGGCGGAGCTGCGCCAGACCTTCCGTCCGGAGTTCCTGAACCGTATCGACGAGATCATCGTGTTCCACCAGCTGACGGAGGAGAACATCCGCAGCATTGCCCGCCGGATGCTGGATACCATCGGCAGCCGCATGGCCGCCCAGGGCATCACCCTCCAGGCGGACGACGATGCCGTGGCCGCTCTGGCCAAGGACGGCTTCGACGCCCGCTACGGTGCCCGTCCCCTGCGCCGCACCCTCCAGAACGAGGTGGAGGACGTGGTGGCCGAGCAGATGCTGGATGGTCAGCTGAAGTCCGGCGACACCGCCCACGTCCGTCTGAAGGACGACAAGGTGGTCATCGAAAAGTAAAAAACCATGCCCGGCGGCAAAAGCCGCCGGGCATGATTAACTGTCCCAAAAGAGCAAAGCCCTTTTTGAACAAAGTGTTTTACGCCTTCACCAGCTCCACCAGCACCTGCACCATCTTTTCCATAGACGGCACGGGAATGAACTCATGGACGCCGTGGAAGTTTGCGCCGCCGGTGCACAGGTTGGGGCAGGGAATGTCCCGCTCCCAGGAGAGCCGCGCCCCGTCGGTGCCGCCCCGGATGGGAACGATTACCGGCTCCACGCCCACGGCCTCCATGGCGGCCTTGGCGTTTTCGATCAGCTCCATATGGGGCCGGATCTTCTCCTTCATGTTGTAGTAGCTGTCCCGCATCTCCAGCCGGAAGGTGCCCTGGCCCCACTGATCGTTCAGATAGGCGGTCAGCCGCTCCACAAAGGCCTTCCGGGCGTTGAACTTCTCCAGGTCGTGGTCCCGGATGATGGCGTGCAGCACCACCTGGCTCTCGTTTCCGGCCAGGTCCGTCACATGGTAGAAGCCCTCGTAGCCCTCCGTGTGGGCGGGAGCCTCCGCCGCAGGCAGCAGGGAGATGAACTGGTTGGCCAACAGGATGGCATTTTTCATCTTGTTCTTGGCGGAGCCCGGGTGGATGTTCACGCCCTCCACCGTCAGGGTCACGGCGGCGGCGTTGAAGTTCTCGTACTCGATCTCCCCCAGCTCGCCGCCGTCCACGGTGTAGGCCGCCCGGGCGGGGAACTTTTCCGGATCAAAGTGATCGGCGCCCTTGCCCACCTCCTCGTCGGGGGTGAAGCACACGGCGATGGCCCGGTGCGGGACCTCCGGATGGGCCAGCAGATATTCGCAGGCGGTGACGATCTCCGCCACGCCGGCCTTGTCATCGGCTCCCAGCAGGGTGGTGCCGTCGGTGACGATCAGCTCCTGGCCGATGTACCGCTCCAGGAAGGGGAAGTCCTTCACTTTCAGGCTTCCGGCCTTCTTCAGGGGCAGGTCCCCGCCCTGATAGGTGACGATCTCCGGATGGATGTCCGCCCCGCTGACAGCGGGGGAGGTGTCCATGTGGGCGATGAGGCCCAGGGCCGGAGCCTGGCACCCGGGGGTGGCGGGCAGCAGGGCATACACATAGCCGTTGTCGTCCATGTGGGCCCCCTCCAGGCCCAGCTCTGCCAGCTCCTGGGCCAGATACCGGCCCAGAACCTTCTGGTGGTCGGTGGTGGGGACAGTGTCCGACATCTCGCTGGAGGTGGTGTCGAAGGACACATATTTCAGAAAACGCTGGGTAACTTCCATGATGGTTTCCCTCCGTAAATTGGATTTGCCCCCAGTATAACACACCCGCCGCCCCGCCGTCAATCCGGGGGAAGCCGTCCCGGGACAAAGAGGGACGTCCCGGGCAGGGCCGGTTTTGTCCCGGGCGGAAGCGGGACAAAACGAAACAGGCAGATCCGTGCAAAGCGCCCCCGGCGGAAATCCGCCGGGGGCGCTTTTTCTCAATAGAAAAGATCGTCCAGCTCCATGGTGGCATAGGCGTTCAGGTCCAGCCCCGCCCGGCGGCCCGCCAGATACTCGTAGTACCCCTGGGCGCCGATCATGGCCCCGTTGTCGCCGCAGAGGCTCAGAGGCGGCAGGTACAGGCGGTATCCGGCCCTGTCGCAGGCCCGCTGCAGATCGGAGCGGATGATGGTGTTGGCGGCCACGCCGCCGGCGGCCACGATGCACCGGCGTCCCCGGAGACGGGCGGCCTCCATGGCCCGGGGCACCAGCTCATCGGACACCGCCTGGTTGAAGTCGTGGGCCAGGGCGGCGGCGTCCAGAGTCTCCCCCTTCTGCTGGGCGTTGTGGGCCAGGTTCACCACGGCGGTTTTCAGGCCCGAGAAGCTCATATCCAGGGGCGCACCCTCCACATGGGCCCGGGGCAGGGTGTATTTCCCGCCGGGGGACCGGGCTGCCAGCTGGTCCATGGGCTTCCCGCCGGGGTACGGCAGGCCCAGCACCCGGGCGGCCTTGTCGAAGCACTCCCCTGCCGCGTCGTCCCGGGTGGCACCCAGGACCTCCATGTCCGTGTAGCCCTTCACGTCCACGATCAGGGTGTTGCCGCCGGACATGGCCAGGGCCAGAAACGGCGGCTCCAGCTCCGGAAAGGCCAGATAGTTGGCGGCGATGTGGCCCCGGACGTGGTGCACCGGGATCAGGGGCACCCCCAGGGCATAGGCGGCGGACTTGGCGAAGCTGACCCCCACCAGCACCGCGCCGATAAGGCCCGGGGCATAGGTCACGGCCACGGCGTCAATGTCCCGCCGGGTCAGGCCCGCATCCCGCAGCGCCTGGTCCGACAGCCCGGCAATGGCCTCCACGTGCTTCCGGGAGGCGATCTCCGGCACCACGCCGCCATACAGGGCGTGCATATCCGCCTGGGACAAAATGGCGTCCGACAGCACCGTCCGTCCGTCCCGCACCACCGCCGCAGCGGTCTCGTCGCAGGAGGATTCAAAGGCTAAAATGTTCACTGGTCATCCTCCTCAAAGGTCCGGGTCAGGATCAGGGCGTCCTCCTTGGGCAGGTCATAGTAGTTCCGGCGGCGTCCGGCCTCCCGGAAGCCGAACCGGGTATACAGGGCAATGGCGGCGGCGTTGCTGGGCCGGACCTCCAGGGTCAGGAACGCCAGATGGTTGGCCCGGGCAAAGCGCAGGAACACGTCCAGGAGCTTTCCCGCCGCGCCCCGGCGGCGATACTGGGGAAACACCGCCACATTGGTGATATACCCCTCGTCGGCGGCCACCAGCAGCCCGGCATAGCCGATCACCTGGCCGGTGGCGGCGTCCTCCGCCACTAAAAAGGCGGCGCATTGGTTGTCCAGCTCCTCGGCCAGCATCTTCCGGGACCAGGGCCGGGAGAAGCAGGTGCGCTCCAGCTGCTCCAGGGCGTCCAGATGGTCCGCCGTCATGGGTACGATTCTGATGTTGTTCATAATTCCCTCGGTGTATTGCGATTTTTACTCCACGGTGACGCTCTTGGCCAGGTTCCGGGGCTTGTCGATGTCGCAGCCCCGCTCCAGGGCGATGTAGTACGCCAGCAGCTGCAGGGGGGCCACCCCCAGCTGGGGCAGCAGCATAGGCTCCACCTCCGGCACCGTCAGCACCCGGGGCGTCCGGGCCAGCATAGCCTCCCGGTGGGTCTCGGTGGTCAGGGCCAGGACGTTGGCGCCCCGGGCCTGGACCTCCACCACGTTGCTCATGGCCTTGTCAAACAGAGGCCCGTAGGTGCTCAGGGCGATGACGGGGGTCCCCTCCTCGATCAGGGAGATGGTGCCGTGCTTCAACTCACCGGAGGCGTAGGCCTCGGAGTGGATATAGCTGATCTCCTTGAGCTTCAGGCTGCCCTCCATGCTCAGGGCATAGTCCAGGTTCCGGCCGATGAAGAACACGTCGTCCCGCCCGGCGAAATCCCTGGCGATCTGCTGGATCTGATCCGCCTGGGCCAGCACCTGCTCCAGCTTCTCCGGCAGGGCCAGGATATCCCGGACCATGGCGGTGTAGGTCTCATAATCCACGGTGCCCATGACCTCGCCGAAATACAGGCCCAGCAGGTTCAGCACCGCCATCTGGGTGCTGTAGGCCTTGGTGGTGGCCACGGCGATCTCCGGCCCGGCCCAGGTATACAGCACGTCGTCGGACTCCCGGGCGATGGAGGAGCCCACCACGTTGACGATGGACAGAATGCGGGCGCCCCGCTTCTTGGCCTCCCGCAGGGCGGCCATGGTGTCCAGGGTCTCGCCGGACTGGCTGATGACGATGACCAGGTCCCCCTCCCCCACGATGGGGTCGGCATACCGGAACTCGGAGGCCAGGCACACCTCCACGCTGCGCCGCAGCATCCGCTCCAGGTTATATTTGCCCACCATGCCCACGTGGTAGGACGAGCCGCAGGCCACGATATAGATCCGGCCCATGGCCCGGATCTGCTCCGGGGTCATGGTCAGGTCCTGCAGCACCACGCGGCCCCCCTGGATCCGGGCGGCGGTGGCCTTGCGGATGGCGGCGGGCTGCTCCATGATCTCCTTGAGCATGAAGTGGGCATAGCCGCCCTTTTCGGCGGCGTCCACCTCCCAGTCCACATGGTGGTGCTTCTTCTCCACCGGGCGCAGCTGGCGGTCGTATACCCGGATGCCGCTGCGGGACAGAATGGCCAGCTCCCCGTCGTCCATATAGGCGATGTCCCGGGTGTGGCGGATCAGGGCCGTCACGTCGGAGGCGATGAAGTTCTCCCCATCGCCGAAGCCCAGCAGCAGGGGTGCGTCCTTCCGGGCGGCCACCAGCCGGTCGGGATAGTCGGCGCAGATGATGCCCAGGGCATAGGCCCCGTCCACCGCGTGCAGCAGGCGGTTCATGGCCTCGAAAAAGTCGCCGCAATCGCTGTAGTAATAGTCCAGCAGCTGGGCCACCACCTCCGTGTCCGTCTCGGACTGGAACACATAGCCCTTCTGCTGCAGCTCCTCCTTCAGGGTGATGAAGTTTTCGATGATGCCGTTGTGGACCACGGCGAACTTGCCGCTCTGGCTCATATGGGGATGGGCGTTGACGTCGTTGGGCTCGCCGTGGGTGGCCCAGCGGGTGTGTCCGATGCCCAGGGTGCCGGGCAGGTCCCCGCCGTCATGGGTCAGCTCCCGCAGAGCCGCCACCCGGCCCTTTTTCTTGCAAAGGCGCAGCACGCCATCGCCGCACACGGCGATACCGGCGGAGTCATAGCCCCGGTATTCCAGCCGCTCCAGCCCGTCCAGCAGAATGGGGGCGGCCTCCTGATGGCCAACATATCCTACGATTCCACACATATTGATGATTCCTCCTGATTTCTGATAATGGGGAGGACAAATACGCAGACAATTTGCCTCGATTTCCGGTCGCAGCGTCTCTGTTTTGCGGTCACCCGCATATTTGCCCGCTGCGTGCGCGCCCGGACGGCGCGGGAGAGCTCCCGCCGAAGGTTCGATCCTCTCTCCTCCTCGTTATCCTGCCGGAAGGGCAGGCACATGGCGCTTGGTATGGGATTTTCCCGGGGACCTCCTTTCGCGGTTCTGCGTTCTGTATATCAAACGGCCTGGGGCCGGATGAAGCGGTATAACTTTCTCTCATCGGCGCATACTGGCCATAGAAGGGGGAATGCTCATGGCCACTGCTTTTTTCCGCACCATCATCCTGTATCTGCTGCTGATCGCGGGGCTGCGCCTGACCGGCAAGCGTCAGATCGGCGAGCTGGAGCCCATCGAGCTGGTGCTGACCATGCTGCTGTCGGACCTGGCGTCGGTGCCCATGCAGGACTTCGACTCACCGCTGATCAACGGCGTGGTGCCCATTCTGACCCTGCTGGCCCTGACCACGCTTTTAAGCTATATCAGCTTCCGCAGCGGGCGGTTCCGGTCCCTGATCTGCGGGGAACCGGCCATCGTCGTCCGTTACGGGAAGCTCCAGCAGCGGGCCATGCGCCACAACCGCATGACGGTGGACGAGCTTCTGGAGGAGCTGCGGGGCCAGGGGGTCACCGACCTGAAGGACGTGCAGTACGCCGTCCTGGAGACCAGCGGCCAGGTGTCGGTGCTGCTGCGGCCCCAGGCCCAGCCGGTAACGCCCCGTCAGCTGTCCCTGAACGTCACCGAGCAGCTTCTTCCGGTGCTGCTGATCAACGACGGGCGGCTGCTGCGGGACAATATGAAGAAAATGGACGTGGACGACGCGTGGCTGCGGCAGCAGCTGAAGCGGGAGCACTTGACGGACCCGTCTCAGGTGTTTCTCCTGTCCCTGGACCAGGGGGGCAACGTGATCTGCCAGGCCAAGGAGGACGTATGAAGCGGTTTCTGATCGTGCCCTCACTGGTGCTGGCGGTGCTGCTGGCCCTGTGCATTCTCAACGCGGCGGCTCTGAACCGCCGGACCAACCGGTGGATGGACCAGGCGGACCGGATCGCCCAGCTGGCGGAGCAGGAGCGCTGGGACATGGCCCGGGAGGCCATGGACGCCCTGTCCGCCGACTGGGAGTCGGCCCAGGACTTCCTCCATGTGGTCATCCACCACGAGACCCTGGACGCAGCCCAGGTGACGCTGACCCGCTGCCGGACCCTGTGCCGCCTGCGGCAGGGGGACGACCTGCTGCCGGAGCTGGCCCAGCTGCGCCAGCAGCTGCAGCAGCTGGACGAGCTGGAGCGCCTGAGCCTGCGGAACATTCTATAAATTTATTGAAAAAAGCAAGGCTTTTTTCAATAAAAGGCTCTCGCTCCGAACCGCGCGTCCCGCCGAGTCGGCGGGACACACTCTGGCCCGACATCAGCCGTCGGGTCTGCCGAGGCCTGTTCCTCTGGGCCGAGGCCAGCGCAAAGTGTTTTTTGTGACGTACACGCCCAACGGAAGTCCCCTTGGGGGGCGCCGCAGCAAAAAACGGATTGGATTTTATTCACGGCCTGCGGGCCGTGAACTCTGCGAGGCAGATTCTAAAATAAATATGCGTTCTATTTCTCACTCAGGAGCTTGTTCAGCTCGCTCATGAAGGTGTTGATATCCTTGAACTGGCGATACACCGAGGCGAACCGGACATAGGCCACCTCGTCGGCTTTTTTCAGCTTCTCCATGACCTTTTCGCCGATGACCACGGTGCTGACCTCCCGCTCCAGGGAGTTCTGCAGCTCCTGCTCGATCTCGCTGGCCATGCGCTCCATGTCCGCCGCGGACACCGGGCGCTTTTCACAGGAGCGCTGGATGCCCCGCAGCACCTTGCTGCGGTCGAAGCTCTGGCGGCTGCCGTCCTTCTTGATCACCACCATGGGCAGATATTCCACGGTCTCATAGGTGGTGAAGCGCTTCTCGCAGGACAGGCACTCCCGCCGCCGGCGGATGCTGGCCCCCTCGTCGGCGGGACGGGAATCCACCACCTTGCTCTCGCGATAGCCGCAATAGGGACATCTCATGGGCATATTCCTCCTCTATGGCGATAATGTTCAGCTTATTATAGCACATGGCGGCGGAATATGCAAATTTCAATTTTCCTCCGGCGGCACAGGATACCCGTCCTCAAAGCGATATTCCGCCCAGAGTCCTCCGTCCATGGCCCGGATCCGGGCCAGGCAGAACAGCTCCGTCAGGGGAAACGGTCCCTCCCGGTCATAGGGCACGGCCAGCCGCACCCGCCGCCCCTCCCGGCGGCACAGACTCCCCGGCGGCAGGGGCAGGGGGCAGTCCTCCGGCCCGGCGGGCCGCCACGGGGAGTCCCTCGCGGCGCAGGACTCCGCCCCGGCCCACCGGATGGCCCCCAGCGGCCCGGTGATCCGCCGGGAAAACCGGCGGCGCAGACGCCCGCCCTCCAGCAGTCCCAGGGCCAGACGCTGTCCCTCCCCCTGGACCCAGACCCGCCACAGGCCCGGCTCCGGGGGGTGGCAGATCACCTCGAACAGGTGGTCCTCCCCCGCCGCCGTCACCGTCATGGTCCCGGCGGCCCGGTCCCCGATATACACAGGATACGTCATGCAGCGCGCCTCCCCATCAAAGCATCCCCGGCAGGGGCTGTGCCAGTGTATGCACAGTCTCCGCCGGGGATGCCCCGTCCCGCCTTACCCGGCAGAGGGCAGGCTGTCCACCACCCGGTCCCACCCCAGGTTATCGGTATCATAGCAGTATGTCTCTCCGTCGGGATAGGTATAAGCCACGAACACGCCGAAGGTCTCCTCAGGGGTATAGCCGCCCCGGATCGGCACCTCCCACAGCCGCAGAAGACTGCCGTCGCCGAAGTCCAGGGTCACACCCTCTCCCTCCGGCAGCTCCTGCTGGCGCTTTCCCATTCCGGCCTGCCGGAGCTTTTCGCTGATACCGGCCCCGGCCAGCTGAGGATAGTGGACGCGGCTGCCGGCCCGCTCCAGCCACACGCCGTCATGTTCCCGGGCATACAGCACGCTGCCGTTCAGAGCGTCCATATACCGGCGGTATGCCGCGCTCTGCCGGGACGCCCACACAAGCGGCGTGGCCGTTAGCGCCAGCAGCACCGCCGCCAGGGTGATCCACAGCCCCAGCTTCAGGCGGCTGCGGTCCTTATTGGACTGCGGCGCCTCCCGAAATGCTTCATACATGGTCATACCTCCTTTGTTTATGTTCTGTAAACCTTATGATACCATACCCAGGCGGCCCCGTCAAGGCAAAAAAGCTCCCCCAGGAGAGACAAATGCCTCTCCCGGGGGAGCTCCTGCCTGGGGAAGGTTATGTACCCTCCGCCGGGCCGCTATACCAATCTGCTGCGGGGCAGGCCGAAGCTCACCGCAATGGCGTCGTCCACCCGCTCCATCACCGCGCCGTCCACCCGGCCCATCCGCTCCCGCAGGCGGCGTTTGTCCAGGGTGCGGATCTGCTCCAGCAGGATCACGGAATCCTTGGGCAGACCGCAGCACTGGGCCGCCACCTCAATGTGGGTGGGCAGCTTGGCCTTGCCCATCTGGGAGGTGATGGCCGCCGCGATGACGGTGGGGCTGTGGCGGTTGCCGGTGTCGTTCTGCACGATCAGCACCGGGCGCACGCCCCCCTGCTCGCTGCCTACCACCGGGCTCAGGTCGGCATAATAAATTTCGCCGCGCTTGACATTCGTATCCACAAACGTTCACACTCCGCCGGAAGAAGTACCCGGAAAAAACGGGTCACTTTCATTCTCCCACGCAGCCCGGGGATTTATACCCGGTTTTCCCGCCCCGCTTCATTCTATGGGGCGGCAGGCGGCGGCGTGCGTCAGAACCGCAGCAGCAGCTCCCGCTCGGTGACCTGCCCGTTTTGCAGATACACCCGGGGCACCCGCTTGCTGACGGCGCAGGTCAGCTCATAGGGAATGGTCCCCGCCTGGGCGGCCATGACCTCCACCGGGTTGTGGGGCCCGAAGATCTCCACCTCGTCCCCCACGTCCACCCCGGGCAGGTCCGTCAGGTCGATCATGGACATATCCATGCAGATGCGGCCCCGCTGGGGCGCGGGCCCCTTGGCGGTCATCAGGCTGCACCGGTCGGACAGGCACCGGAAGAACCCGTCGGCATAGCCGTAGGGCACCACGCCCATGCGGGTGCGCCGCTGGGTGGTGAACAGCCGCCCATAGCTGACGGAGGTGCCCGGCTCATAGGTCTTGGTGGTGCTGATGGTGGTTTTCAGGGTCATCACCGGCCGCAGGTCCAGCCCCTGGGCAAACTCGCCATAGCCATACAGCAGCAGGCCCGGCCGCACCATGTCCAGGTGCATCTCCGGATAGCAGGCGGTGGCCCCGGTGTTGGCGCAGTGGCGCAGGGGGAACCGCACCCCCCGCTTTTCCTCCACCGCCCGGATCACCCGGCAGAACAGGTCGAACTGCCGCCGGGTATAGGCCTGGCTCTCCTGGTCCTGCTCATCGGCCACGGCGAAGTGGGTGAAGATGCCCTCGGCCTCCAGCCCCGGCAGGCCGCAGGCCTCACAGATGCCCTCCACGCCGCCGTCAAAGTGACTGCCGTCGCAGAGGTAACCCAGCCGGGACATGCCGGTGTCCACCTTGATGTGGATTTTCAGGGTCCCGCCCAGGGCCGCGGCCTCCCGGCTGTATTCCAGGGCCTTGGCCTTGCAGGTCACGGCCTGGGTAATGTGGTGCTCTATCAGCCGCCCCACCTGCTCCTTGGGGGTGTGGCCCAGGATCAGCACCGGCATGGTCACGCCGTTGGCCCGCAGCTCCATGGCCTCGTCGATGCTGGACACCGCCAGATAGTCGGCCCCCAGCTCCTGGAGGGTCCGGGCCACCTGCACGGCCCCGTGGCCGTAGGCATCGGCCTTCACCACGCCCAGGAAGCGGACCTTCGGCCCGATATGCTGCCGCAGGCGGCCATAGTTGTGGGCCAGAGCGTCCAGGTCGATCTCCGCCCAGGTTCTCTTTAATGTGGATTCCATGATGATAGCCTCTCTTTATTCTGAAGTAAAGGACAGCAGCCGGGCCGTCAGCACCACGCGGCTGTCCTGAGAAAACTCGGCATACAGCGGGGCCCCGTCCCCGCCCAGCCAAACGGTGCACAGCACCTTGCCGCCGGGGGCGGTGGTGTCCAGAGCCAGGCGCAGGCAGTCAAGCCCCTCCAGGGTCTCCTGCCCCGCGTCCACCAGATACCCCTCCTCCATGGCCCGCAGCAGCCACGGCAGACAGTTGGCCGGGGCCACGTCCCGCAGGCTTCCGGCGGACAAAGCCGCCCCGTCATAGGACACCGTCAGATCCTCTCCGCTGACGGAGGCCGTCAGCCCCGCCAGGTCCTCAGGGCCTGTAACGGTGGTCCCGGCGCCGGTGGGGGTCCAGTCGCAGGACACGGTGAACGTGCGGTTCTCCGTCTCCAGATGGCAGGTGATCTCCGCCTCCATATGGGCGGCCTGCATCTCCCGGTACCGCTGGCGCAGACTCTCCGCCTGCGACGCGGCCTTTTTTCCGCAGCCGGCCAGCAGCAGCGCCGCCGCCAGCAACCATACCAAGCATTTTTTCACGGTAAACCCTCCCTTTCCGGAAGGCTTTCCGTTATCCCAACATCTATCTGTCTGTCACGCTGCCCGCCTCGGACCGTTATGCGCCTCGCAGAGTTCGCGGCTCGCAGGCCGCGAATCAAGTCCGATCCATTTTTCGCGGCGGCGCCCCCCAAGGGGACTTCCGTTGGGCGTGTACGTCGCGAAAAATACTTTGCGCGGAGAGAGTGTGTCCAAATGAGCAAAAGGCTCATTTGGACGCGCGGGTCGGAGCGGGAACCTAATTTATCCAAAAGAGCAAAGCTCTTTTGGATAAGCCTTACTCCGTGACCTCCCGCAGAGCCGCCGGGATCCGGTCCAGCAGATCCGATGGGGTCATGCCCCACAGGCCCACCTCCCGGGCGGCCAGGTCCCCGGCCCGTCCGTGAAGCCACACCGCGGCGCAGCAGGCGTCCATAGGCGGCAGGCCCAGGCCCAGCAGACTCACCAGCATCCCCGCCAGCACGTCGCCGCTGCCGCCCTTGGCCATGCCGCAGTTCCCGGTGGAGTTCACCATCCGCCGCCCGTCCGGGGCGGCCGCGATGGTCCCCGGCCCCTTCAGCACCAGGTATACCCCGTGCTCCCGGGCGAAGTCCGCCGCCGCCCGCTCCCGGCCCGGGGAAAGATCGCCTCCGGCCCGGACAAACTCCCCCTCATGGGGGGTCAGCACGGTGATCCGGTCCCGCCGCCGGGACAATGCATCCATATGCCCGGAAAGGGCGTTTATGCCGTCTGCGTCCAGCACCAGGGGCCGGGGCAGGTCCAGCAGCCGCCGCACCAGCCCGTCGCACCCGGGGCTGCGCCCCAGGCCGCAGCCCACCAGCACCGCATCGCAGCCCCCGGCCCGCTGCCGGATGGCCTCCTCTGCCAGGGGGGACAGCTTCCCCTCCTCCGACGGCAGGGGGAAGGGCATCACCTCGTCGCATTTCATTGCCGCCACCGGCCACACCGGCTCCGGCACCCCCAGGTATACCAGCCCCGACCCGGTGCGCACCGCCGCCTGGCCGGCGAAAACCGCCGCGCCGGAAAAGCCCACGCTGCCGCATACGCACAGCACCTTGCCGAAGGTACCCTTGTGGCCCATGGGGTCCCGCCGGGGCAGAAGCCGCCGCACATAGGCCGCCGTGATCTCCTCCATCCCGTCACCTCCCGGATTTTTCCCTTAGTATAGCACGGTTTTCCCCCGGTGGCGAGATTTTTTTGTCCGCCGCGTCAACAATTCCGCCGGTTGACAAGACAGGGAAAAGGGGGTATATTGTGGTATATAAAAATCAGGGAGGTTTTCACTATGCTCGATTCTACCCGCCAGTTCATCCAGGCCATGGACGCCAAGAACATCAAGCACTCCGACATTGAGGTCACCGACTCCGGCATGGAGAAGGTCACCGTGATATACACCGGAGACAGCATCCCTTCCATCCGCATGATTTTTTTCTTCAACAAGGACTGCGAGGACGTGGCCATCCGCGTGTTCGACATCGTGAAGCTCCCCGAAAACAAGATCGACGGCTTCTTCAAGGTGGTCAACGAGGCCAACCGCCGCTTCCGCTTCTTCAAGTTCGTGCTGGACACCAATGACAACACCGTTCAGGCGGAGATGGACGCCGCCTTCCGCACCCACGACGTGGGCGAGATCTGCCTGGAGCTGATGAGCCGCTGCGTGGACATCTGCGACAAGGCCTATCCCGACTTCATGAAGGCCCTGTGGGCCTGAAAGCTCCCACTGTAATAACAAAAGCCGCCCGGCCAGGGCGGCTTTTGTTATTACGCTCAGATCTCCAGATAATTCTTCACCAGCACCTGCAGCAGCTCGTCCCGATCCACCTTGCAGATCAGGGTCCGTGCGCCGTTGTGGTTGGTGATATAGGTGGGGTCCTCAGACAGGATATAGCCCACGATCTGGTTGATGGGGTCGTACCCCTTTTCCTTCAGCGCCTCATACACGGAGGTAAGGATAAAGTGGATTTGCTCGTCCTTATCCTGGGCGGCGTCAAACTTTCTGGTGAAATCATCCATGCGGGCTTTCTCCCCTTTCTATTGATTCACCATCAGTATACGCTATTTTTCCGGCGCTGTAAAGAGGGAAAAACGGATTTTACCGGGTGCGCAGCTCCGCGCCCAGGCGCTTGGTGAGCTTCTTGATGACGCCGGAGGCGCACTCCTCGATCTCCGTGGAGGTCAGGGTCTTTTCCAGGGAGCCGATGGTCAGCCGGATGGTGACGGACTTCTTCCCGGCGGGTACCTGCTTGCCGTGGTACTCGTCCACAAAGTCTGCCCCATGGAGCAGGCCGTTTTCCCGGATGCCCTGGGCGATGACGTCGTGCATCTGGCTCCACTTCACCTGGCTGTCGAACAGCAGGGAGATGTCGTAGTCGGTCATGGGATACTCCGGCAGGTGGGTGAACCGGTTGGTGCGGGAGCGGAAGGGCCTCAAAGCGTCCACGTCCAGCTCGAACAGCATCACGGCCAGGTTCTTGATGCCGCAGGCCATGGCGGGCTTCCGAGCAAGCATCGCCAGATTGCCCACCTGCTCCTCACCCAGATAGATGTTCAGCCACACCACCTGGTCGGCCCACACCGGGCGCTTCTCCTGGCGGAAGGTGAAGCCCTCCATGTGGGTGTAGCGGGGCATCTGCTCCACGGCGCCCTTGGCCCGGCGGAACAGGGCCGTCACGTCCTTGGCCGGGGCCACGAAGGCGCCGGCGATGTTCTTGCGCTGGGAGGGCAGCAGCTCCCGGGGGTCATAGGGGGCGGAATAGTCCGCGTCCTTGAACACCTGGGCCGTTTCAAACAGGGAGAACTCCGTGAAATAGCGCTCATTTTTCGCCACGGCCTTGCACAGGTTGGGCAGCAGAGAGGAGCGGATCAGCCGCTCGGTGGGAGACGGCGGGGTGGACAGGGCCAGGATCCCGGCGGTGTCCTGCAAAATGGCGTTTACATAGGACTCGTCCATCCAGGGATAGGTGAAGATCTCCTGCATGCCGCAGCGGATGGCCAGATACTCCTTGATCCGGCGCTCCAGGTCCTTGTCCAGCTGGTTGATGGCCCCGTCGAAGGAGGTGGTGATGGGGGCGGCCTGGAAGTTCTCGTAGCCCACCATCCGGGCCACCTCCTCCATGATGTCGGCCTTGATGGCCACATCGCCGGTGGAGCGCCAGGTGGGCACGGTGACGTGCATGTTGTCGCCGTCGAAGTCCAGCCGGAAGCCCAGCAGGCCCAGCTTATGGGCGATCTCGTCGTTGGTCAGGTGCTTGCCCAGGCGGCGGTCCAGCCACCGCAGGGACACGTCGATCTCCGCCGGTTGGAGCTTCGCGGGATACTGGTCGGAGAAGCTGGTGACGCGCACGTCGGGATACAGCTCCCGGAACAGGCTCATGGCCAGGGACAGGGCCTGGTCGCAGCGCTCCGGGTCGATGCCCTTTTCATAGCGGGAGGACGCCTCGGTGCGGTTGTCGTACCGCAGGGCCGTGCGGCGGACGCCGGCGGCCTGGAAATTGGCGATCTCCAGGATGACCTTGTCGGTGGAGGGAAGAACGGAGTCCTTGGCGCCGCCCATGACGCCTGCAAGGCCCACCACCCCCGCCTCATCGGCGATGACCAGATCGTCGGCGGACAGGGCCAGCTCCTTGCCGTTGAGTAGCTCCAACTTTTCGCCGTTTTGGGCCCGGCGGACGATGATATGCCCGGCAATGTTGTCGGAATCAAAGGCGTGGGTGGGCTGGCCGGTGGCCAGCATCACATAGTTGGTGATATCCACCAGGGCGTTGATGGGCCGCATACCCACCCGCCAGATGCGGCTCTGCATCCGGAAGGGGGCGGGCTTCACGGACAGGCCCTCTACCGCCGCGCCAATGTAGCGGGGGCAGCGCTCCGTGTCCTCCACGGTGACGGTGAGGCCGTCGGACCCGGCATCGCAGGTGAAGGGGGGCAGGGGCTTGAGAGGCAGGTCATACAGAGCCGCCAGCTCCCGGGCAATGCCGTAATGGCCCCACAGGTCGGGCCGGTTGGTCATGGATTTGTTGTCAATCTCCAGGATGATGTCGTTCAGGTCCAGGGCGTCGGCAATAGGGGTCCCCGCTGGGGCGTCAAAGGCGCTCAGGTCCAGGATGTGGGCCTCCTCGGTGGTGGGGAACAGATCCCCCAGGCCGATCTCCACCGCGCCGCAGATCATGCCGTAGCTTTTGACGCCCCGGAGCTTGGCCTCCTTGATCTCCACCGGCTCGCCCTCGCCGTGCCAGCGGCACATGGCTCCCGGGGCGGCCACGGCCACCTTCATGCCCGGGCGGACGTTGGTGCCGCCGCAAACGATATCCCGGATGTCACCGCCGCCGATGTCCGTGCGGCAGATCTGCAGCTTGTCGGCGTTGGGATGGGGGCACACCTCCGTGATCTGCCCCACCAGCATATGGTCAAACTGCCGGGCCAGGTCCGTGGCCCCCTCCACCTCCACGGTGGACATGGTCAGGTCATAGGCCAGCCGGGTCAGGTCCATATCCCGGGGCAGGTCCACATAATCTTTGATCCAGTTCAGCGATACTTTCATGTGTTTCCCCTCCTTTTAACGGAACTGTTCCAAAAAGCGCAGGTCGGCGCTGTGGAACATACGCACGTCATCCACGCCGTAGCGCATCATCACCAGGCGGTCCAGGCCGATGTTCACATAGAACCCGGTGTATTCATCCGGGTCCAGGCCCGCCGAGCGCAGGACGTTGGGATGGGGGGTGCCGCCGGGCATGATCTCGATCCAGCCAACGTGCTTACACACGCTGCACCCCTTGCCGCCGCAGACCAGGCAGCCCATGTCGATCTCGAACCCCGGCTCCACAAAGGGGAAGAAGCCTGCCCGCATCCGCACCGGGACGTCCCGGCCGAATACCTTGGACAGGATGCTCTTGATCATCACCTTGCCGGAGGCAAACGTGAAGTCCTTGTCCACGATCAGGGCCTCATACTGGAAAAAGGCGCGCTCGTGGCGGGCGTCGGTGGTCTCATTGCGGTATACCCGGCCTGGGTACACGAAGCGGTAGGGGGGCTTGTGGGTCTGCATATAGCGGACGGAGCCGCCGGTCAGATGGGGCCGCAGGCACAGCTTTTCCCAGCACTGGCCCTTGTCGTGGCCCTCCAGCCAATAGGTGTCCATGCTCTCCCGGGCGGGGTGGTTGGGGGGGAAGTTCAGGTTGTCGAAGCCGTACAGCTCGCTGGTGATGTCGGACTCCTCGAAGATCTCGAAGCCCATGGACCGGAACGCGTCGTTCAGGTCGTAGCACATCTGGGTAATGGGGTGCAGGCCGCCGGACAGGGGGGCGATGCCGGGGACGGTGATGTCGAAGTCCGGGTCCACCTCCGACGCCTTCAGCTTCAGCTCCTCCCGCTTGGATTCCAGCAGCTCCGTCAGCTGGGTCTTGGCCTGGTTCACGGCCTTGCCCATCTCCGGCCGCAGGCTCACGTCCAGCCGGGGCAGCTCCTTCAGAAGGCCCGTCAGGGCGCCCTGCTTGCCCAGCAGCAGGCCCTTGACCTCCTGCAGCTCGCCTTCGCTGCGGGCGGCATCGATGCGGTCCTTGCCCTCCTGCAGCAGTTGTGTCAGTTTTTCTTTCATATGGCTCCTCCTTGATGGAATCAGTTTTTTGGGGACGAAAAAAGCCCTTCCTCCCAATCACTTGGGACGAAAGGCATAGAACTTCCGTGGTACCACCCAGCTTCGCGGCACAGAACCGCGCACTCGTTTTCCCGATAACGGGGGACGACCCGTCCGCGCATTTCCTCGCGGCAGCTCCCGGGCGAACACCGCAGCGCCTGACGGACCGGCTTGCAGCCGGTGACCGGTCCTCTCTTGGAAAGGCGATGATTGCGGAACTTCCCGTTCAAAGCATTTTAAGCACCCCCATTTATACCATATTCCGCCGGAACTTGCAAGGGAAAATTGCAAAATACCCAAAATTGCTCCGGCCCCGGCATGGAAAAAAGAGGCTGGCGCTGGCCAGCCTCTTTTGGTTATGCCGTTATGGGAGACGGGGCTCAGCCCACGTACTTCATGCCGGAGTTCTCGGTGGCGGTGATGTCCTTGACCAGGTTGGCGGACCACTCAGAGTACGCCTTGTTCATCATGGCTTTGCGGACCTGGACCATCCAATAGGGATCGTCGGTGCCCACGAAGTACATGACGTGGTAGCCGATGTAGCTGCCGCCGGTGGCATCGTTGGCCACGATGCCGGTATCGCCGGCCTTGCGGCTCTCGTCGAAGCACCAGTCGTTGAACTCGCTGACCATCTGACCCTTATAGACCTGCTTATACAGGCCGCCGTTGGTGTTGGAGCCGGTGTCGTCAGACAGCTCATTGGCCAGCGCGGCAAAGCTGTCCTCGGTGGCGTCGCCGTCCTTCCAGGCCTGGAGGGCGTTCTCGGCCTCCTGCTTCTTGCCGGCCTTCAGCTCCTCCAGCTTGGCCTGGTAATCCTCGGCCTTGCTGTCCAGACCGGTGGTGTCCACCTTGAACAGAATGTGGCGCACGTCCACGGTGTTGTAATCGTTGCGGGTCCGGCTGTGGAACACCAGCAGATAGATGGAGGTGCCGTTTTCCACGATCTCGGTATCGCCCTCCTGGCGGCTCTCGTCAAACACCCACTTGGTGGCGGCATTGCCGCTGTAGGTGCCGGCTTCGGGGTGGGAATAGGTGCCGATGGGCTCATAGTCCTTGGCCACCTTGGCCAGGAGCTCGCCGCCCTTGACCTGCTCCAGGGCCGCGTTGGCGGCGTCCTTGGCCTTCTGCAGGGCAGCGGCGCTCTCCTCCTCGGTGGGCTGGACGGTGTTGCCGTCGGCGTCCTTGGTGGAGGCGGCTGCGCCGTTGAAGGTGATCATCTCATAGTTGGCCACGTCGAAGGAGTTCTTGTTCTCCTCATAGTACTTCTGGAGCTCCTCGTCGGTGTACTGCAGGCTGTCGATGTAGTCCTGCTGATAGTGGGAGGCGATGATGGTATCCTTCAGGATGCCCTGGAAGATCTTCTTGGTCATGTTGCTGCCGTAGAGCTGCTTGAGGTACTCGCCCTCGCTCTTACCGGCGGACTTGGCATAGGAGGCCAGGGTGTCCATGGTGGAGTCCAGCTCCTTCTGCATGTCGTCGTTCCAGGTGATGCCCTTCTCGGCGGCGCCCTTCTTGAGCATGGTGATCTGGATCAGGCTCTTCTTGGCGGCGTCCTTGAAATAGGCGTCCCAGGTCATGTCCTCGGACACGCCCAGCAGGGTCTTGGCCATGTCGCTGAGGCTCTGCTGGGTCAGGGGGGTGGAGGTGCTCAGGCCGTAATAGGAGGCATACTGGTTCTGGGCAATGGAGTTATAGGCCACATGATAGAAATAGCTGACCTCGGCGGCGGAATAGGTCTCGCCCTCCACGGTGACGGCGGCGGAGCCCCGCTGGATCACGTTGGAGTTCCACACCAGCAGCGCAGCGGCCACCAGCACGAACACAATGGCAATACCGCCATAGAGCCAGTTGCTCCGGCGCTGCTTGGCCCGCTCCTGCGCCTCACGGGCGGCCTTGGGGTCCACTGCGCCGCTGGCGTTGAATTCCTGGCGGGCTTTCTTTTCTCTGGATGCACTCATAGTTGTTTCAGTCCTCTCGAAAATAGGTACGCGGTACCCTTTGTAATGTGCTATTGGTTGATTATACAGGAAAACCCGGCGCTTCGCAAGAGGAAATCGGGATTTCCCGGGAATTTGGGCGATTTTACTCCGCCTGATACACGATCCGGCCGTCGATGACGGTCATATACGCCTGGCCGCCGATGGTGGTGAGGGGATCGGCGGTCCACAGGACGAAATCGGCGTCCTTGCCGGGCTCCAGGCTGCCCACCCGGCTGTCGATGCCCAGGCTGCGGGCGGGGTTGATGGTGATGGCCCGCCAGGCCTCGTCCATAGGCAGGCCCGCGTCGGCGGCCAGGCCCGCGCACATGGGCAGCTTCTCCAGGGGGATCACCGGGGCGTCGGTGATGATGCTGACGGTAAGCCCGGCCTTGTACAGGGTGCCGGGGGTGGTGAAGCTCTTGTGGCGCAGTTCGGCCTTGCTCTTGCTGCCCAGGGTGGGCCCCACGAACACCGGCAGTCCCTCCTTGGCCAGCTCGTCGGCGATCAGCTCGCCGTCGGTGCAGTGGTCCAGGGTGGCCTTCACCCCGAATTCCTTGGCAATCCGCACGGCGGTGAGGATGTCGTCGGCCCGGTGGGCGTGGCACTTCAGGGGGATCTCGCCGTTGATTACCGGCAGCATGGCCTCCAGCTTCATGTCGAAGGGAGGATTCTTTCCGGCCAGCTTGTCGTCCCGGTAGCGCTGGGTCTTGAACAGCAGCTCCCGCAGCAGCGCCGCCACGGCCATGCGGGTCATGGGGCTTTTCTTCAGGCCCTGGCCATAGCAGCCCTTGGGATTCTCGCCGAAGGCGCACTTCATGGCGGCAGGCTCCTTCAGCAGCATATTGTCCACCCGCTTGCCTGCCAGCTTCAGCACCGTGAAGGTGCCGCCCACCACGTTGGCGCTGCCGGGGCCGGTGCAGGCGGTGGTCACGCCGCCCCGGATGGCGTTGGGGAAGGCCTCGTCCTGGGGGTTGATGGAGTCGATGGCCCGCAGCTGGGGGGTCAGGGGGTCCACGATCTCGTTATAGTCCATGCCCTCCCAGCGCATGCACTGGTTGTCCAGGCCGATGTGGCAGTGGGCCTCCACGCAGCCGGGAGTCAGCAGGCGGCCGCCGGCGTCGATGACGGTGCAGCCCTCCGGGGCGTCGATGTGGGCCGCCACGGCAGTGATGCGGCCATCTTCGGCCAGCAGGCAGCCGTTGGGGATATCCGGCCCGGTGATGGGCTTTATGTAAGCGTTACGGATCAGCAGCATAGCAATACCTCGCATTTCTACAGATGATGCCGGTATTATATCACAGCCCGGAGGTTTCCACAAGAGTTGCGTTTTTTCGGGGGATACGCTATAATAGTGGGCCGAAGGAGGCGGACGTATGCGCTATACCACCCTTTGCTATCTGGAAAACCCCGCCGGGGAGTATCTGATGCTCCACCGTGTGAAAAAGGAAAACGACTGCAACCGCGACAAGTGGATCGGCATCGGCGGCAAGTTCCTGGACGGCGAAAGCCCCGAGGAGTGCGCCCTGCGGGAGATCAACGAGGAGACGGGGCTCACCGTCACCGGATACCGCTACCGGGGCATCGTCACCTTTGTGTCCGACCGGTGGGAAACGGAATATATGCACCTGTTCACCGCCACGGAGTGGACCGGCCGGGTCCGGGAGGACTGCGACGAGGGCGTGCTGGAGTGGATCCACAAGGACCGGCTGGCGGCCCTGCCCCAGTGGGCCGGGGACCGGATCTTTCTGGACCTGCTGCGGCAGGGGGCGCCGTTTTTCTCCCTGAAGCTGCGGTATCAGGGGGAGACGCTGGTCTATGCCTGCCTGAACGGAAAGGAGCTGACACTGTGACGATTCTGGTCAGCGCGTGCCTGCTGGGGGTCCCCTGCCGGTACGACGGGCAGAGCAAGGCCCATCCCCTGGCCCGTGCCCTGTGCGAAAAGCACCATGCGGTCCCCGTGTGCGGGGAGATTTTCGGGGGACTGCCCACGCCCCGGCCTCCGGCGGAGATTCAGGGGGACCGGGTGGTCACCCGGGACGGCCGGGACGTGACGGAGGCCTATCGCCGGGGCGCGGAGGCTGCGGCGCAGCTGGCCCGGCTCACCGGGGCCCAGGCCGCCGTCCTCAAGGAGCGCAGCCCCTCCTGCGGCTCCGGGGCCGTGTATGACGGCACCTTTTCCGGCGTTCTGACGGAGGGCTGGGGCATCACCGCCGCCCTGCTGCGCCAGCAGGGCCTGCGGGTGGTGGGCGAGTCCGGCATCGCCGCTCTGCTGGCGGAGGACGTCCGTTAAAATCACAACAGAATATGACAAAAAACTGTGAGATTCGGAGAAAATCACAATTGCCATTGACAGACGGGACGAAAGTTGGTAAAGTAGGGCCATAGGGGGTCGGAAACGTTACCGGTAATGTTGCCGCCCCTTTGGAATGGCAGAAGAAGGGAGACGAAACGCGCTTTATGACCATCAAGGATATTGCGCGGCAGTGCGGCGTAAGCGTCAGCACGGTGTCGCGGGTGCTCAACGACCGGCCGGACGTCAGTCCGGAAAACCGGCGCAAGGTGCTCTCCGCCATTCAACGATCCAATTACATTCCCAACAACACCGCCAGGGACCTGGTGAAGACCAAGTCCGACGCCATCGGCCTGGTGGTGCGGGGCGTGTCCAACCCGTTTTACACGGATATCATCCGGGTCATTGAGGAGCAGGTCACTGCCCGGGGCTATACCCTGGTGATGCAGCAGATCGGCACCTGTGACGACGAGGTGAAGCGGGGCGCCATGATGGAGCGGGAAAAGCGGCTGCGGGGCCTGATCTTATTGGGCGGCCGGTCCGACTATACCCCCCAGGAGCTGGCGCCGCTGAACATCCCCTATGTCTGCTGCTCGTATGACAACCAGTACGGCACCCTGCCGCCGGACTCCTACGCCTCGGTGTCCATCGCCGACGAGGAGGAGGCCTGCCGGGCGGTGACGGAGCTGTACCGCTGCGGCCACCGGCGCATTGCGGCGCTGGTCTCCGGCACGGAGGACCGCTCCATCAGCCAGCTGCGGTATCAGGGCTATGTCCGGGCCTTAGCGGCCCACGGGCTGCCCCTGGAGCAGGAGCTGGTCATCGAGGCCGGTTCCTTCGACATCCGGCAGTCGTATCTTGCCATGCAGCGGCGTCTGCTGGCGGGGGCGCAGTTCACCGCCCTGTTCGCCATCTCCGACAACATGGCCATCGGGGCCATGCGGGCTTTGCGGGAGGCCGGACGGCGGATCCCCGAGGACTGCTCCGTTATCGCCATCGACGGACTGACCGTCTCGGACTATATCAACCCCACCCTGACCACCCTCTGCCAGCCTATGGAGCACATGGGCCGGCGCAGCGTGGAGATCCTGCTGGACATGGTGGAGCACCGGGGCGGCCCCATCCGGGAGACGGCCCACACCACCCTGCGGACCGGGGAATCCGTCCGCGACATTTCTTAGTTTTTCCGGCGGAAACCGCCTGAAAAATATATAATGAAGGAGAAATGATCATGAAGAAAACTCTTGCATTGATCCTGGCCGCTGTCATGGCTCTGTCCCTGGTAGCCTGCGCCAAGACCCCCGCAAACGGCGGCACGGAGGCCAAGGGCTCCGTGTATTACCTGAACTTCAAGCCCGAGGCCGATCAGGCCTGGCAGGCGCTGGCCAAGACCTACACCGAGAAGACCGGCGTGGAGGTCAAGGTCGTCACCGCCGCTTCCGGCCAGTATGACACCATGCTGACCTCCGAGCTGGACAAGTCCGCTCCTCCCACCATGTTCCAGGTGGGCAACCAGGGCGCTGTCAACTCCTATGGCGATTTCTGCTATCCTCTGGATAACACCGACGTCATGAAGGAAATGACCACCCAGGACTTCAACCTGAAGAATGCCAACGGCGAGACCGTGTCCATCGGCTACTGCTATGAGGCCTATGGCATCATCGTCAACAAGGCTCTGCTGAAGCAGGCCGGCTATGAGCTGTCCGATATCACCAACTTTGAGACCCTGAAGAAGGTCGCCGACGACATCCACAGCCGCGCCGCCGAGCTGGGCTTTGACGCCTTCAGCTCCGCCGGCCTGGAGGGCTCCTCCAGCTGGCGCTTCTCCGGTCACCTGGCCAACATGCCCCTGTTCTATGAGTTCCGGGATGACAAGGTCACCGCTCAGCCCGCCTCCATCAAGGGCACCTATCTGGATGCCTTCAAGAACGTCTGGGATCTGTACACCACTGACTCCGCCACCACCGGCGCTGCTCTGACCACCGCCACCGGCGATGCCTCCGAGGCCGAGTTCGGCCAGGGCAAGGCCGTGTTCTTCCAGAACGGTTCCTGGGAGTATGCCAACCTGGTCACCAGTGATGACAAGGGCTTCAAGATGAACCCCGAGGATCTGGCTATGATCCCCATCTACTGCGGCGTTGAGGGCGAGGAGAAGGCCGGTCTGTGCTGCGGCACCGAGAACTGCTGGGCCGTCAACAAGAACGCCAAGGAAGAGGACATCCAGGCCACTCTGGACTTCATGAAGTGGGTTGTCACCTCCGACGAGGGCACCACCATGCTGGCTGAGCAGTTTGGCCCCTGCCCCTTCAAGAACGCCAAGACTCCCGCCAACGTGTTCTTTGCCGATGCCAACGCCTATACCGCTTCCGGCAACTACATTGTGACCTGGGCCTTCAACTGGACCCCCGCCGTGGATGACTGGCGTGCGGGCGTGGTGGACGCTCTGACCCAGTACACCGTCAACGGCGGCAGCTGGGACAACGTCAAGACCGCCTTCGTGGACGGCTGGGCCACCCAGTATGCCAAGGAGAACGGCTGAGCTATAAGCGCTCCGTTGTAACGCAATAGGACCGGGGGCGGGCTTATCGCCCGCCCCCGATTTTTCTCACCCGCGGCGCACAGAGCTGTTGGCCGGTATGGACCGGGCAAGAGCTCCGGGCGCCGCCCGGAAAATACATAGATAGGAGAGAGGCGTCATGAAACTTCCGAAACACCGCCGGGACGAGGCCGCGCTGAATTCCCGGCTGATCCGCCGCCCCATCAAGCGCATGGTGTGGCTGTTTTTGCTGCCCACCTTCGGGGCCTTCTGCATCGGCTTCCTGTACCCCTTCTTCAAGGGGCTGTTTCTGTCCTTCTGCAACTTCCGCATCACCAGTCAGTGGACCTGGACAGGGCTGGACAACTACCGGAAGGCCTTCCAGGACCCCGGCTATATGCACGCATTCTGGTACACGGCGCTGTTCGCCCTGGTGAGCCTGCTGGCCATCAACCTGTTCGCCTTCACCATCGCCTACGCCCTGACCCAGAAGTTCAAGGGCACCAACGTGTTCCGCACGGTGTTCTTCCTGCCCAACCTCATCGGCGGCATCGTGCTGGGCTATATCTGGTCCATGATCTTCGACGGCATCCTCATCAAGTACAACACCTCCGTGATCCTGGAGACGAAATACGGCTTCTGGGGTCTGGTGATCCTGGTGTGCTGGCAGCAGATCGGCTATATGATGATCATCTACATTGCCGGACTCCAGGCGGTGCCTGAGGATATGCTGGAGGCGGCCCGCATCGACGGCGCCAACCGCTGGCAGACCCTGTGGCGGGTCACCATCCCCAACGTGATGCCCTCTATCACCATCTGCATGTTCCTGAGCCTGACCAACGGCTTCAAGCTGTTTGACCAGAACCTGGCACTGACCGCCGGACGTCCCTTCCAGCAGCTGGGCAACGGAGAGACCATCAAAACAACGGAAATGCTGGCCCTGAACATCGTCAACGCCTTCGGCACCAGCGGCGGCGGAAACCGCGGCGTGGGTCAGGCCAAGGCCGTGATCTTCTTCATCGTGGTGGCGGCCATCAGCATCATCCAGCTTCAGGCCAACCGCCGCAAGGAGGTGCAGCAATGATCAGATCCGATGCTCTGCGCCGCAGAGAGCGCCGTCAGGCCCTGCTGACGGTGGTATTCACCATCATCTCCGTGCTCTATCTGATGCCGGTGTTCCTGGTGCTCATCAACTCCCTGAAGGCCAACGCCTTTGTCAACACCGAGACCTTCAAGCTGCCCACGGCGGAGTCCTTCGTGGGGCTGAAGAACTATGTCAAGGGCATGACCTTCGGCAACTTCGCCTTCTATAAGGTGGTGTTCTACAGCTTCTTCATCACCATCACCTCCACGGCCCTGATCCTGGTGTGCACGTCCATGGCGGCGTGGTACATCTCCCGGGTGGGGAGCCTGGTCAGCAAGATCGTGTACTACCTGTGCGTGTTCTCCATGGTGGTCCCCTTCCAGATGGTCATGTACACCCTGGCCCGGACGGCGGACCAGATGCACCTGAACACCCCCTGGACCATTCCGGTGATCTATCTGGGCTTCGGCGCAGGTCTGGCGGTGTTTATGTTCACGGGCTTTGTCAAGAGCCTGCCCCTGGAGATCGAGGAGGCCGCCGCCATCGACGGCTGCGGCCCTGTGGGCACCTTCTTCCGGGTGGTGCTGCCCATGCTGAAGCCCACCATGATCTCCGTGGGCGTGCTGGAGATCATGTGGGTCTGGAACGACTATCTGCTGCCCAGCCTGGTGCTGGATATCAACCAGTACCGCACCATTCCAATCCATATCCAGTATCTGAAGGGCAGCTACGGCACCGTGGACATGGGCGCCACCATGGCCCTGATCATGCTGAGCATCCTGCCGGTGATCATCTTCTATCTGTGCTGCCAGAAGCACATCATCAAGGGCGTGGCCGCCGGAGCCGTAAAGGGCTAAAAAAACAAAGCATTTTTCTGATAAGTGAGTTGACTGACATATGAATCGTTGCAGCGGCATTTTGATGCCGGTATTTTCCCTGCCGTCTCCCTACGGCATCGGGACTCTGGGCAAGGCCGCCTATGACTTTGCCGATTTCCTCCACGCCGCCGGGCAGCGCTGCTGGCAGATGCTGCCCCTGGGCCCCACCAGCTATGGCGACTCCCCCTATCAGAGCTTTTCCACCTACGCCGGAAATCCCTATTTCATCGACCTGGATATGCTGATAGAGGACGGATTGCTGGAAAAGAGCGAGGTGCAGGAGCAGAACTGGGGTGCCGAACCCCGGTACGTGGACTACGGAAAGATCTACGAAAGCCGCTTCGCCGTGCTGCAGAAGGCCAAGGACCGGGGCTGGGTCCGGGACCAGGCAGAGGTGGCCGCCTTTCAGGCGGAGAACAGCCGCTGGCTGCCGGACTACGCCCTGTATATGGCCTGCAAGCGCCATTTCGGCATGCGCTCCTGGACGGAGTGGGAGGACGCGGACATCCGCCTGCGGAAATCCCCGGAGGTGCTGGAGCGGTACCGCACCCTGCTGCGGGAGGACGTGGAGCTGTTCACCTATCTGCAGTTCCTGTTCTTCCGGCAGTGGAACAGGCTGCGGGACTATCTCCACGGCCTGGACATCCAGGTCATCGGCGACCTGCCCATTTATGTGGCCATGGACTCCGCCGACGTGTGGGCGGAGCCGGAGAGCTTCCAGCTGGACGACCAGTGCGTGCCCACGGAGGTATCCGGCGTGCCGCCGGACTACTTCAGCGCCGACGGTCAGCTGTGGGGCAATCCCCTGTACGCCTGGGACCGGATGCAGGACGACGGCTTCGGCTGGTGGATCCGCCGGGTGGACGGGGCGTCCAAGCTGTATGACGTGATCCGCATCGACCATTTCCGGGGCTTCGATGCCTATTGGGCCGTGCCCTACGGCGAGACCACCGCCAAAAACGGCCATTGGGTCAAGGGTCCGGGCATGAACCTGGTGGGGGTGCTCACCGGCTGGTTCCCCCAGCTGCGGTTCATCGCCGAGGATCTGGGCTATCCCACCCCAGGCGTCCAGCAGCTGCTGCAGGATTCCGGTCTGCCGGGCATGAAGGTGCTGGAATTTGCCTTCGATTCCCGGGATACCAGCAGCTATCTGCCCCACTCCTACACGGAGAACTGCGTGTGCTATACCGGCACCCACGACAACAGCCCCCTGGCCCTGTGGAAGGACGAGGCCGCGCCGGAGGACATCGCCTATGCCCGGGAATACCTGGGACTCAACGATGGGGAGGGCTTCAACTGGGGCATCATCCGGGGCGGCATGAGCTCCGTGGCCCGGCTGTTTGTGGCCCAGATGCAGGACTATCTGGAGCTGGGTCTGCACCACCGCACCAACGTCCCCGGCACCCAGAGCGGCAACTGGCAGTGGCGTCTGCTGCCCGGCGAGGCCACCCCGGCCCTGGCCCGGCGCATCCGCCATATGACGGAGCTGTACGGCCGCTGAACCGAACCATCTCGTTTCATTGCGAACTTCTCTTAAAACGTATGAACCCCGGCGCGGTGCGCCGGGGTTCATACGTTCTGTTCGTTGTGTTGGCTCTCCATCAGGCGGCGGGCCTTTCTCCTGGCCCGGGTCAGGGCCATGCGGACGCTGTCGGGCTTCACGCCCAGCTCCCGGGCCAGCTCCCCGTCCGAATAGTCCAGGATATACCGGGCCTCCAGCAGCCAGCGGGTGTTCTCGTCCAGCCGGGGCCACACCTGGGCCAGGGCGTCCAGCTCCAGGCGGCGCAGCACCCGGTCCTCCACCTCCTGCCGCTCATCCGGGACCTCCGGTTCGCCGTCCAGCGGCAGCCAGGGATGGCGGCTGCTGTCCCGGACGGCGTTATAGGCCGTGTGGCGGCAGGCGGCGGCAATATACCCCGCCAGACCCTCCGGCTCCAGCCGGCGCAGGGTGTCCAGATGGTCGATGAGCCGCAGCAGGGTGGTTTGCAGCACGTCCTCCGTGGCCCACTTGTCGCCCAGGATATCATAGATGGTGCGATACATCAGCCGCTGATACTTCACAAACAGGCGGGTCATATAGGCCCGGTCGTCATCGTCCCGGATCGCAAGGATGCAGATCGGCAGCATATGGACCCTCCTCTCCCCGGCGGCAGCCGCCGGACCAAAAAATCGACATTTTATATTATAGAGGCCGTTCCCGGAAAAGCAAGAAAATTTTTCAAAAACCCGGTTGCAAATTCCCGGAACCGGTGTTACTTATATAGAGGGGTTACCAGGAAAGCGAAATCTGCGAAAGGAAGTGGATGCAATATGAACAACCGTCAACAGGCCCGGGAGGAGGCCCTGTTTGTTCTGCTGATGGAACAGGTGGCCCGGCAGCAGGACCTGCAGGCCCGGCAGCTGGGCCGGGCGCTGGAGGAGGACCCGGAGGCGGCCCTGTCCCCTGCCCTGCAGCAGCGCTGCATGCAGACCCTTCGCCGGGGCTTCCGCCGCCGGGACCGGCAGGCGGCAGGCCGGACCACCCGCCGCGTCATGAGCCGGGTGGCCGTGGCGGTGCTGGCGGCGGTGCTGTGTCTCACGGCGGCCTTCGCCGTGTCCCCTACCCTGCGCAGCAAGGCCCTGCACTGGGCGGCAAAGGTGTTCCCCACCCACACGGAGCTGCGGCTGAACCCTGACGCCGCCCCCGCCAACGGCCAGACCTATGAGCCGGTGGTGAACTGGCTGCCTGTGGGGCTGACCCTGGAGGAGCAGCGGTCCGACCGCGGATTTTCCAATTATCATTACACCGACTCCGACGGCTGCTGGCTGGACGTGGAGCTGCTGCTTTTCAGCAGCGGCGGCGTCATGAGCCTGGACACGGAAAACGCCGACGTCCGGGAGACGGTCATCAGCGGCTATCCGGCCATCACCATCCACAAGGAGGGCGTGTCCGTGGCCGCCTGCACCCTGGAGGACCTGAACGCCATCCTGCTGGTCACCGGCCAGGGCTTCTCCGTGGACGACGTGGTCCGGGTGGCGGAAAGCGTCCGCCTGCGATAGCGGGGCCGCCAGTCATTCCCATTCTTTCCCCGCCACCGAGGGCGCCAAGCACAAGGAGTGCACCGTGTGCCCGGAGGATAAGGAGCAGCTTTCTATAAACAGTCAACCAGGGGCGGCCCCGCGCGGGACCACCCCTGGTTGATCGTTTTAGAGTTTTCAGCGATGCCGCAGCTTACAGGCTGTTCAGATAGTCCCGCACCTCCCGAACGCCGATGAAGGCGTGGGGGCCTGCCTCGTACCGGGGGTCGGCGGAGGCCAGGCACACCAGCAGGTCATCGGGATAGTCCGAGATGAAGAAGTACACCGGGGCATAGGAATCTGCCGGATATTCATAAATCAGGTACGTTCCCTCGTCCAGCTTCATATAAAGCATGGTCTGGTCCAGCTTCCGACCCACTTCCTCTATCTGTTCATTTCTGTCCAGCTCCGTGTCGATCAGCGACCGGATCATGGTGGTCAGGTGTTCATACTCGTCGCTGCCCTTTTCAAAAACGGACTTCTCCCGGCCATTTTTGGCCAGAACGATCCGCTCCGGGTCCGCCAGCTCGCCCAGGGATAGCTCCTGATATGGGTGGTCCTGATAATCCTCGGGATTGGCCCACTCCACCTTCTGCCCGCACCCGGCCAGCAGCACGAAGCACAAGGCCAGAGGCAGGAGGATCTTTGCGATTTTCTTCATAGCTTTCTCCTCTCAAGCACTCACTGTTTATTCAGATAATCCAGCAGCTCCTGGGCCTCGGTGGCAGACCAGAAGCCGTGCAGCGTCAGGCTGTCCTCAATGGGAGAATAGATGCCCACGATGCTGTTCTGCGTCTCAGGCATCTCAAAATACACCGGAGCATAGGAGTCCGCCGCATACTCATAAATCAGCCAGACGCCGCTCTCCAGCTCTGCCCCGGACTTTGTACCGTCCAGCTTCCGGCCCAGGTCCTTTACCTGTTCATTTTCATCCAGCTGCGCTTCTATCAGCTGGCCCAGGGTGGATACGATTTTTTCATACGTCTCCGTGCCCTTGTCAAAGCTATTCTTTTCCCGGCCATCCCGGGTCATCACGATCCGCTCCGGGGCGGCCACCTCACCGGCGTAAACATCCTGGGCGGGATGGTCCTTATAGTCCTCCCAACCGGCCAGCTCCACCTTTTTTCCGCACCCGGCCAGCAGCAAGAAGCACAGCGCCAGGGGCAGAAGAATTTTCAGCAATTTCATGTCGTCGCTTCCTTCCTTCCAATTCGAATGCGTTTGTTTGCGCTGACAATAGGGATTATACCATATAGATTATGAAATGTAAATATGAAAGTTTGATTTTCGTTTTTCTTCGCGCTTTCGACTGTTCTGAAAAACTCGTCAACACGGTGTCGAATAACGTCCTTTTGTTTTCTTCCATTTTCCGGTTGCACCCGGGCGGCGGAGGGTGTATAATACGAATCGTTCAAAATTGAACCTTTCAAAATCGGAGGAATCACCATGACCAACGCCTATCAGGTATACACCGCCGCCCGGCAGCTGCTGGAGGGGTACGCCGCCGCCATGCAGCCCCTGTGCCGCCGGGAGGGTCTGGCCCCCAACGGGGTGGACATTCTGCTGTTTCTGGCCAACAACCCGGGCCTGGACACCGCCCGGGACGTGTGCACCTATCGGGGACTGAAGCCGGGCATCGTCTCCTTCCACGTGGAGAAGCTGGTGCAGGAGGGGTATCTGCTGCGGCAGCCCGCCCCCGGGGACCGGCGCAAGTGCCGCCTGGTGTGCACCGAGAAGGCCGGGCCTGTGGTGCAGCAGGGCCGTGAGCTGCAGGAGACGTTTTTCCGCCGCCTGGCCCGGGGCCTGGAGCCGGAGGACCTGGCGGCCTTCCGACGCTGCCTGGAGGGCTTCCGCCGGAATCTATCCCAAATGACACAGGAGGACGCATAATGACGCAGGACAAGGAATTTCTGGGCACGGAGCCGGTAGGACGGCTCCTGTGGAAGCTGGCGGTGCCCACGGTGATCGCCCAGCTGGTGAATATGCTGTATAACATCGTGGACCGCATCTACATCGGCCATATCCCCGGTGACGGCAGCCTGGCCCTGACCGGCGTGGGGGTGTGCCTGCCCATCATCATGATTATCTCCGCCTTTTCGGCCTTTGTGTCCTCCGGCGGCGCGCCCCGGGCCTCCATCGCCATGGGCCGGGGGGACTATGACCAGGCCCAGCGGATCCTGGGCGGGTGCTTCACTTTACAGGTGGCCATTTCCCTGGTATTGACGGCGGTGCTGCTGATCTGGAACCGTCCTTTGCTGCTGGCCTTCGGCGCCAGCGGGAACACCATCGAGTATGCCGTCCAGTATATGCAGATTTATGCCCTGGGCACCCTGTTTGTGGAGCTGACCCTGGGCCTGAACGCCTTCATCACCGCCCAGGGCTTCGCCCGGGTGGGCATGAAAACCGTCCTCATCGGCGCGGTGTGCAACATCCTGCTGGACCCCCTGTTCATCTTCGCCCTGGACATGGGCGTCCGGGGGGCGGCCCTGGCCACGGTGCTGTCCCAGGCGGTATCCTGCGTATGGGTGGTGACCTTCCTGCGGGGGAAGCAGACCCTGCTGCGGCTGGAAAAGGCGTCCCTGCCCATCCGGCCCCGGCTGATTCTGCCCTGCGTGGCCCTGGGCACCGCCACCTTCATCATGCAGGCCAGCGAAAGCGTCATCTCCGTGTGCTTCAACGCCTCCCTGCTGAAATACGGCGGCGACCTGGCCGTGGGGGCCATGACCATCCTCTCCAGCGTCATGCAGTTTGCCATGCTGCCCTTGCAGGGCATCGCCCAGGGGGCCCAGCCCATCTCCAGCTATAACTTCGGCGCCGGCAACGCCCGGCGGGTGCGCCAGACCTTCCGGCTGCTGCTGAAGGTCTGCCTGGGCTACGCCCTGGTGCTGTGGGCCTGCATCCAGCTGTTCCCCGGGGCCTTCGCCCGGATTTTCACGCCGGAGCCGGAGCTGGTGGCCTTCACCGCCGGGATGCTGCGGATCTACTGCGGGGCCCTGTTCCTGATGGGCATCCAGATCGCCTGCCAGATGACCTTCGTGTCCATCGGCAACGCCCCCTGCTCCATCGTGGTGGCGGTGCTGCGGAAGTTCGTGCTGCTGCTGCCGCTGATCTATCTGCTGCCCCACCTGCTGGCGGACCAGACCCGGGCCGTGTTCCTGGCGGAGCCTGTGGCCGACGTCATCGCCGTCACCGGCACAGTGCTCCTGTTCAGCTTCCAGTTCCGCAAGGCCCTGCGGAAGCTGGAAAGCGAAAACAAGACGTAATATCCGGCCAGAATATTGCGGCTTGTATACAAAAAAGCATCCCCGGCAAAAGCCGGAGATGCCCGCTACTTCTTCTTTTTTCCTCTCAGTTGGTACATGATAAACGCCCCCATGGTAATGACGGCGAGAGCCGCTCCCATGTCGTTCAAGCCCGCCGAGCTCAACAGATACTCCGAAAAAAGGGTCCACGCCACATAGACGGCCAGGGAGCAAACCACGCTGAGGATAACGACCCGCACGAAATTCACCACCTTTCCGTTCAAAATTTCTTCTTATATTGTTGATTATAACATATAAGAAGCCAAAACGCAAAGAGCTTTTTGACCTATTCAACATTTTTGCTGCCCGCAAAGCAGCAGCACATCATACAGGAGGAACCCATGGAAAACATCTCCATCATCCTGGGTGACATCACCCAATCCCGGGTGGACGCCATCGTCAACGCCGCCAACACCACCCTGCTGGGGGGCCTGGGGGTGGACGGGGCCATCCACCGGGCCGCCGGGCCCGGCCTGCTGGCCGAGTGCCGCACCCTGGGGGGCTGCGAAACCGGCCATGCCAAGCTCACCGGGGCCCATGACCTGCCCTGCCGCTATGTGATCCACACCCCCGGCCCCATCTGGCAGGGCGGCGATCACGGGGAGGCGGCCCTGCTGCGCAGCTGCTATCTCAGCTGCCTGGAGCTGGCCCTGGCCCACGGCTGCCGCACGGTGGATTTCCCCTCCATCAGCACCGGGGTATACGGCTATCCCCTGCCCCAGGCAGCCCATGTGGCCCTGAAGGCCATGACGGACTTCCTCCGGGACCACCCCGGCATGCACCTGCGGATGATCTGCCACAACCCCAACGCCCTCCGGGCCTATCAGGTGGATTGGAACATGTTCTATCAGGACGTGAAGCCCCACGCATAAAAACCGGGCGTGCCGCCTGCGCGGCACGCCCGGTTTTTGCAGATTCCGGTCAGATTTTGATCAGCTCATATTCCCGGGTGCCCATGCCCAGCTTTTCGGCGTGCTCCAGGCAGCTCATCCAGTCCGTCTCCGGATGGAGATGGTGGAAGTGGTCATGGCCGCAGTCCCCGGCGGCAGCGGCCCCCGGCAGGGGCGGCTGGGCGTTTACCGCGTCGGCGCAGGCCATGTCCAGGGCCACCGGGTCAAAGCTGGCGAACATGCCCACGTTGGGGATGATGGCCGCGTCGTTCTCCGGATGACAGTCGCAGTTGGGGGACACGTCGATGACCAGGCTGATGTGGAAGCAGGGCCGCCCGTCCACCACCGCCTGGGCATATTCGGCGATCTTCCGGTTCAGATTGGTGACCGTCTCGTCCCAGTTCACCCGGATGGCGTCCCGGGGACAGACGGCGATGCACCGGCCGCAGCCCACGCACCTGCTGTGGTCGATGGTGGCCTTGCGGTCCGTAACGGTGACGCCGCTGTGGGCGCAGATCCGGGTGCAGGCGCCGCAGCCCACGCAGTGGTCCTGGGCCACATGGGGCTTCCCGGCGTTGTGCTGCTCCATCTTACCGGCCCGGCTGCCGCAGCCCATGCCGATGTTCTTCAGCGCGCCGCCGAAGCCCGCCTCCTCGTGGCCCTTGAAATGGGTCAGGGAGATGAACACGTCCGCGTCCATCACCGCCCGGCCGATCTTGGCCTTCTGCACATATTCGCCGCCGCGCACCGGCACCTCCACCTCGTCGTTGCCCTTGAGGCCGTCGGCGATGATGATCTGGCAGCCGGTGGACAGGGGGGAGAACCCGTTGAGCATGGCGGCGTCCATGTGGTCCAGGGCGTTTTTCCGCCCGCCCACATACAGGGTGTTGCAGTCGGTCAGGAAGGGCTTGCCGCCCCGCTCCTTCACGAAGTCTGCCACGGCCTTGGCCCAGTTGGGCCGCAGAAAGGCCAGGTTGCCGGGCTCGCCGAAGTGCAGCTTGATGGCCGCGAACTTGTCCTCAAAGTCGATCTGGCCCATACCGGCGGTTTTCATCAGACGGGTCAGCTTCTGGGGCAGATTTTCCCGATAGTCGGCCCGCAGGTCGGCCCAATAAACTTTCGATGCCACTTGGAGATCCTCCTTGAATCTGAGATGGTCATAGTGTATCATATTCCCACGGAATTTGTCACGCTTTTTTGAAGGGAGGCGGTATGTATGCGCCTGCTGACTCATATCGTAGCCCCGGAGCAGGAGGGCTGGCCTCTGCGGCGGCTTCTGCGGCAGGAGCTGCGCATTTCCGGCAGCTTCCTGTCCCGGCTGAAATGGCGGCCCGGGGCCATCCTGGTCAACGGACGGCCCGCCACCGTGGCGGCGGTGCTCCATGCCGGGGACGCCGTCACCGCCGACGTGTCGGACCTGCCCGGGGACAATCCCCATATCCGGCCGGTGGACTATCCCCTGGACATCCTGTGGGAGGATGAGGACCTGCTGGTGCTGAACAAGCCTGCGGGCATCGCCATCCACCCGGCGGCCCTGACGGAGGAGACCGTCACCGTGGCCGGGGCCGTGTGCCACTATCTGGGCCAGGGGAGCTTCCACTGCGTCAACCGCCTGGACCGGGGCACCACCGGGGTCATGGTGGTGGCCAAAACCGGGTATGTCCACCGGCTGTGCATGGAGCAGCTCCACTCCGGCGACTTCCGCCGGACCTATCTGGCGGTGTGCAGCGGCGTGCCCAGCCCGGCGGCGGGGTCCATCGACCTGCCCATCGGCCGGGAGCCGGACTCCCTGCTGCGGCGGCGGGTGGACCCGGCGGGTCTGGCGGCCCACACGGACTATGAGACCCTGTGGCAGGGGCCGGACCGGGCCCTGCTGCGGCTGACCCCCGGCACCGGCCGCACCCACCAGCTGCGGCTGCACCTGTCGGCTATCGGCCACCCCCTGCTGGGGGACTGGCTCTACGGCCAGGAGGACCGGGACCTGATCCCCCGCCCGGCCCTGCACTCCCACCGGCTGGAGCTGACCCACCCCGTCACCCGCCGCCGCCTGACGGTAACAGCCCCGCTGCCGGAGGATATGGTCCGGCTCCTGCCGGAAGATATGAACAAATCTTGAAAAATGCAAAAAAAGGGTGGAAATTTTGACAGTGTATAGTATAATAGTCTATACACTGTCAAAACGCCGCGCCCCGGCGCGGAATCTGTTTTTGGAAGCGGGAGGAACGTATGCGGAACATCTGGCGCATCATCAAGGCGGACGCCCGTTCGCTGTTTACGCATTTCTTTGCTCTGGCGGTGGCCCTGGCCATCGCGGTGCTGCCCAGCCTGTACGCCTGGCTGAATATCTATTCCAACTGGGACCCCTACGGCAACACCGGCAACATCAGCATCGCCGTGGCGTCCCTGGATAAGGGCTGGACCGAGGAGGACGGCACCCAGGTCAACAAGGGCCGGGAGGTGGTGGAGGACCTGCGCAGCAGCACCAGCATCAACTGGGTCATTGTGGACACCAAGGAGGAGGCCGAGCGCGGTGTCTATGCCGGGGACTACTACGCCGCCGTGGTCATTGACGAGGACTTCTCCTATAATATGTACCACATGCTGACGGAGTGGACCGGCAAGCCCACCATCACCTATTATGAAAACTACAAGAAAAACGCCGTGGCCACCAAGATCACCGACACGGCGGTGTCGTCCCTGAAAACCACCATCAGCAAAAGCTATCTGGACGTGGTGGTGGACGCCGTTTTCCGGGGAGCCAACGACCTGTCGGACCAGCTGAAGGGCGACGACCCCGTGGGCTCTGTTCAGGGGCTGCTGGGCCAGGCCCGGAGCCTGCTGCGCTCCTGCGCCCAGACCGTGGACGCCTTCCAGGCCGCGGGCCAGGACAACAGCAGCTATCGCCAGGACCTGTCGGACCTGGTGGCGAATATCAACCAGAACCGCCCCGACAGCCAGGAGCTTCTGGACACCGTGGCCCAGCTGAACCGCCAGGTCCACGCCGCCCTGGATAAGGCCCAGGCAGCCCTGGACAAGGCCTTTGACGCGGCGGAGAAAATTCTGAACGGCATCGACGTGGACGCTCAGCTGCCCCAGATTCAGGAGGACCTGCGGGACGCCGCCCAGACCATGGACGATATGGGCGATAAGCTCACGGCCTGGGCCAGGTCTATCGCCGTGGAAGCCGGGCCCGTGGGGGCCCAGGCCGCAGCCGCCGCCCAGCGCCTGGCGGACAGCTGCTATCAGCTGCGGGACCGGCTGAACACCGTGGCCGACGGCATCCGGCAGAACTCCGCCATTTTGCAGGACACCATCGCTTTGGTGGCCCAGCTGGAGAAGCTGACGGACACCCTGCTGACGCCGGTGTTCGGCGATGTGACGGATGATGTGAAAAACGTTCTGGACCAGACGGAGGGCCTGCTCCAGGGCCTCCACGGAACGGCAGCCGATACCCGGGACCTGCTGGCATCCGCCGGCGCGGCGGCCGGCACCCTGGACGGTCTTATGTCCCAGGGCCGCGACGCCATCGGCCAGGCCATCGACAAGCTGGGGAGCCTGCTGGGCGGCCTGGAGGACAGCGACAGTCCGGACTATCTGGACACCCTGCTGGATATCCTGGGCGGCAGCCCGGAGGATTACGGCGCCTACTTCTCCCAGATGGTGCAGACCACCGTGGAGCCGGTGTATCCCATTGCAAACTACGGCAGCGCCATGGCCCCCTTCTATTCCGTTCTGGCTATCTGGGTGGGCGGCGTCATGCTGGTGGCCATTCTCAAGCCCCACGCCCGCCCGGAGGGGCTGGTGGACCCCAAGCCCCACCAGCTGTTCTTCGGCCGGTACTTTCTGTTTTTCGTCATGAGCCAGATTCAGGCCGCCGTCATCGTGGCCGGGGACCTGCTGGTGCTGAAGATCCAGTGCGTGGAGCCGGCGCTGCTGTTTGCCACCGGGGCCATTACCTCCCTGGTGTTCAGCCTGCTGATCTACGCCCTGACCGTGTCCTTCGGCGACGTGGGCAAGGCCGTCGTAGTGGTGGTCATGGTGCTCCAGATCGCCGGGTCCAGCGGCACGTTCCCCATTGAGCTGCTGCCGGACGTGTATCAGAAAATCTATCATATCTTCCCCTTTCCCTATGCCATCGACGCTATGCGGGAGTGCATCTGCGGCCTGTATGGGCTGACCTGGCTGAAGAACATCGGCTGCCTGCTGATTTTCGGCGCGGCTGCCCTGCTCATCGGCCTGTGGGTGCGCAAGCCCTTCATGGGCCTGAACCACTTCATGGAGGAGAAGCTGGAAGAAACCGAAATGCTGTAAGAAAGGAGGACTTCCCATGGACGAAAAGAAATACAGCCAATTATATCAGGCCCTTTTGCAGGAGGTCCTTCAGTTCCACAACGGCAACCAGCGCCGCATCCGCAAGGGCATGCTGAGCCTGCTGCTGGTGCCGCTGGTGTTCCTGGTGCTGCTGTTTTTGTCGGAAGGCTCCCGGGTGATTTTCCTGCTGCTGTGGATCGTGTCCATGTTCGGCATCGCGGCGTATCTCATCGCCGTGGAATACATCGACTATGAAATGCAGAACAAGGTCAAGAAGATCACCAAAAAAGAGGTGGAGCTGGACCAGCTGACGCCGCTGCCCAGCGCCATGCCCCAGCTGCTGCCCCTGCTGCGGGGCCGGGGCCAGGAGAGCGAAGCGGCCCCGGCGGAGGAGCGCCCCGCCCGTTCCGGCGAGCCGGAGAAAAAAGAGGTACCGGTCCCCGACCCAGAGGCTGCGCAGCCGCAGGACGGCGGCGCCTTCGCCCGCCTGTTCGACGACCAGGCCTGGGACCGGTATTACGGTTCCCCCGAGGCGGAGACGCCTGCGGCGGAGCCGGAATCCGTGACGGAATCCGCGGCGGAGCCCGCCCCCGTTTCCGAGCCTGTTTTTGTCCCGGAGAATCCCACCCCTGTCCCGCCGGCATCCCAGGCCGCCCCGCAGCCTGTTTCCCCTGACCTGAACCAGACGCTGGCCGGGCTTCAGACGGACGTGCGGCAGCTGGCCCGGGGTCTGGAGTCGCTGTCCCACCAGCTGGGACGCATCTTCCAATATATGGAGCAGCAGGGGAACGGCTCAAAGGAGGAACGGAAATGAGAAATATCTGGAGAATCTTCCGGTCCGACTGGCAGCGCCTTACCGCCAGTGTGGTGGCCGTGGTGGTGGTCATGGGCCTGTGCCTGATCCCGTGCCTGTACGCCTGGTTCAACATTTTCTCCAACTGGGACCCCTATGGCCCGGACTCCACGTCCAACATCCGGGTAGCTGTTACCAGCGAGGACGAGGGCTATGAGCTGCTGGGCCTGAAGCTGAACATCGGCTCCATGGTGCTGGACGGTCTGAAAAGCAACCACCAGATGGGCTGGGACTTTGTGGATTCCCGGGAGGAGGCCCTGGAGGGCGTCCGCTCCGGCAAATACTACGCCGCCCTGATCGTTCCCTCGGACTTCACCGGGGACTTTGTCAGCATTCTGGACACGGACCTGCGGCATCCCCAGATCCAGTATTATGAGAATCAGAAGAAGAACGCCATTGCCCCCAAAATCACCAACAAGGCCAAAACCGCCGTCCAGGACGAGATCAACGCCACGGTGGTGGAAACCGTGACCGACGCCGTTACCACCGTCAGTTCCGTGTGCAAGGCCCTGGGGATGGACGCTGACGACGTGTCCCAGGGCATTATTGACAAGCTGGGCAGCGCCCAGGAGAGCCTGCTGGCCCTGGAGAACACCCTGTCGGCCATGCAGACCCTGGTGGACCAGACGGACAGCATTCTGGCCTGCGCCGGGGTGGTGTCCGACGACCTGAACAACATCGTCAGAACCGGTGACCTGTCCAGTGTGCAGGACGCCCTGAACCGGGGCGTGGGCCGTCTGAACGAGACAGAGGCCGAAATCGCCCGGCAGCTGGAGGACATCGACAACCAGCTTGGCGTCATCGCCGATGACATTGCCGCCGCCATGGGAACGGCGGAGGACGTGGCGGACTTTCTGGCGGGCCCCGCCCAGCGGCTGGATGAGCGGCTGGCGGAGCAGCAGCAGCGGCTGGAGAAGCTGCGGGACTTTGCCGACAACTATCCCGCCGTCCAGGAGCGGCTGGGCAACGCCATTTACCACATCGGGGAGCTTCGGGACCTGCTGAAAAAGTTGGAGGACCCCAGCCAGCTGGAGTCCTGGAACCAGGAGGTTCAGGCCAAGCTGGATCAGGTCCGCCAGGACCTGCGGGAGGCGGCTCTGCGCATCAGCGAAAGCGTCAACCAGCGGGTGGAGGAGCTGAACCGGGACGTGCAGGAGAAGCTCCAGGCCGTGCAGAACGTGTTCGACAATGTGTCCGGCGGACTGACGGCCCTGGGGGATAAGCTGGGCCGGTATCAGGACGCCATCCAGTCCACGGGCACCACCCTGGGCGGGGCCATCCAGCTGTCGGCCACCCTGCGGGGGGACCTGGGGAAGCTGTCGGACGATGTGGAGCGCATCGTCACCAGCGACGGCTTCCGCCGCTTTCTGGACGTGCTGGAAAACAACCCCGAGGAGCTGGCCGGGTATCTGTCCGACCCCATCGCCATGGAGACGGTGCCCGTGTATGAAATCACCACCTACGGCAGCGCCATGGCCCCGTATTACATCATGCTGGCCCTGTTTGTGGGCTCCCTGCTGACGGCCACCATGATCCATGTGAACGCCCCCATTCCGCCGCTGCCCCTGCTGCGTCCCTGGCAGCGGTTCTTCGGAAGATACCAGCTGTTCTTCCTGGTGGGCATGGTCCAGGCGCTGGTAACGGGGCTTGGCTGCGTGTACTATATCGGGATGCAGTGCCTGCACCCGGGATTATTCCTGCTGGCCTGCTGCGTGTGCAGCCTGAACTTCACCATGATGAACTTCGCCTTGGTGTACGCCCTGGACAACATCGGCATGGCCCTGTCCGTGATCATCATGGTCATCCAGGTGGCGGGTTCCGGCGGCTCCTATCCCATCGACGTGCTGCCGGAGGTGTTCCAGAAGCTGTATGTCCTGATGCCGTTCCATTACGGCATGGATATGCTCCGGGAGACCATCGCCGGACGGTATGAAAACGTATATTGGACGAATCTGGCTGTGATGGCGGGCATGTGCGTGCTGTTTGCGGTGCTGGGTATGCTGCTGTACTACCCGGCCAGGCCCCTGAACCGCTTGATCGCCCGCAGCAAGGAAAAATCCGGCATCATGTAAAGGAGGACTGCTGCCGATGAACGCAAAGCACGACCTGGCAGAGGCCCTGTGCCAGCTGCTGGAAACCAAAACCCTGGAAAAAATCACCGTCAAGGACATTGTGGCCCGGTGCGGTGTGAACCGCCAGACATTTTACTATCACTTCCACGACGTGTACGACCTGATGCGCTGGATCTTTGACCGGGAGGCCGCCAACCTGGCCCAGACCGTCCGGGAGGCCGGCGGCGACTGGCGGCAGGAGCTGCACACCATCACCGATGTTCTGCGCAGCAAGCGGCACCTGGTGATGAACGCCTATCGCTCCGTGAACCGCCGGGACCTGGAGCGCTATCTGATGCAGGGCTACGGCCCGGTGATCCGCCGGATCGTGGATCAGGCGGCGGTGGGCCTGGATGTGGGGCAGGAGGACCTGGAGTTCGTGTCCCGGTTCTATGCCCGGGGCCTGCTGAGCGGCGTGTTCGACTGGATCGAGTCCGGCATGCCGGAGAACATCGGCGACGATCTGCGCCGGTGCATCCTGCTGCTGGACGGCAGCCTGCCCACCGCTCTGTTGAGCGTCAGCGGAAAGTGAAAAAATATTGTCAAAAGGTCCCCGGCGCAGTGCGCCGGGGACCTTTTTGGGACAGTTCCTATTCCTTATTGCCGGACCTCCTCGGGGGGCGGCTCCACCGGGAGCTCTACCCGTCCGCCGTCGCCGGGGTCGGTGATGACGTCGCCGATGCCCGGGGCGGGGTTGATTTTGATGGGGTCCGTGGGGTTGTCAACGGTACCGCTGCTGCCGGACACCAGAGTGACGGCGGTGGCCTCCAGAATGGAGGCGTCCTCCTGGGGCCGGTAGGTGATGGTCACCCGGTCGCCGGTGTTCAGGGTTACCACCTGGGGCGCGTCGGCGGCGGAGAGCACATAGTAGACGCTCCCGCCCTGGAGCCGCAGATAGTACCGGCTGTTGCCGTCGATGACAGCGGTGCGGATATCCGTCAGCACGCCGGTGACCTCCTGGGTATCAGCGGGGATGTTGGCGTCGGAGTTGTCGATGAGGTTGTTGCGGGCCAGCATCTGGCGATAGTTGCCCTCGCACTCAGCCACGTCGCTGCCGGTGGCCACGATCTGATACTGGCTGACGTTGACCATGGCGTACATCTTCACCAGCCCCGCCGCGTCCTTCAGGGCCATAAAATAGGTGGGCTGGTCGGCGATGTTCAGCAGCAGCGGGAAGGTGGCGGTGTAGTTCATCTGCTGCACCTGGCCCCGGGCGGAATCCATGGCGGAGAACTCCTCCGCCCCGGCCACGGTATAGAACCGGGTCTCCTTGGTGCGCTGGTTGGACAGGATAAAGCCGATGTTGGACTCGTCGGACACCACGGAGGTGATGCCGGTGTACATATACACGTCATCGCCGATGGCCAGGTAGTTATACCCGTCGGTGGTGACGGTGACGTCCCGCTGGCCGAACAGGGAGTTGATGAAGCCGTTGATATAGGCGCCGTGGTAGTTATACTGCTGCTCGATGAGCTCCGCCGGGTACACATGGTCCACCCAGGCGGGCACGTCCGCCGCGTCGTAATAGGTGCACTCGCCGGTGACGGCGTTCACCAGCACCGCACCGGCAATGTCCGTGCCGCCGAACAGGCCGATGGTCTTTTTGATCCGGGGGCAGACCCAGAAGGGATTGCCCTCCTCGTCGATCTCGAAGGCCGGGGTGTCAAACAGATAGGTGGGATAGTGGAAGCGCAGATAGCGGCCCAGGTTCCGGCTGAAGTGCTCGGCGGTGGTATAGCGGATGCCCTGGTCCAGGCGCACCACGTCCACGTTCTGGGTGACCATGTCGATGATGAGATAGGCGGGCAGGCCGTCGGCGCGGTTGTTCAGCCACTTGATCCAGTCGCCGTAGCGCAGGGGCGTCACCCGCACCGGGCGGCCCTTGTAGTTGATCTGGGTATAGTCCCCGGCCACCTCGAACTGGGACACCATGTCCGCCAGCTCGCCCAGCTTGCGGTTGCCCAGCTTCTCGGCGGAGTCCCGGTCCAGCATGGGGATCTGGTCATAGCTGATCTCCTTGATGTCGGCGGCGAAGTCGCCGGTCTCCACCGTCAGCAGGTCCCGGTAGGACCCGGCCCGGAACACCTCCCAGCCGATGGCCGCGCCGATCAGCGCCGTGACCACCAGCACCAGGCCCAGCACAAAGGGGACGGTGCACTGCTTTTTCACAAAGCCGAAGTAGCCCTTGGCCCCGCTGCCCTGAAACCCGGAGGTCAGCACCGCGCAGCCGCAGTACACCGCGCACAGCAGCAGCACGAACACATAGAAGTCGCCGGAGTGCAGGTTCAGCGGCGGCAGCGTCACATAGAAATAGATGGCCCCGAACACCAGCGTCACCGCCAGGTTCAGCAGCGTCCGCCCCACAGGGGTGCCGATGGGCCGGCGCTGTTTTTTCGGCCGGTGGGGCACCGGCCCGCCCCCCTGGAAGGGGTCGTGGTTCCAGCTGTGATTCATGAAAAACTCTCCTTTCTCGCGGAAGGGGGTGGATACCTCTTTTCATCTTCCAGTATAGCTTTCCCGGCCCGCCCCGTCAACCGATGGGGAAAAAATTTACATTTGGGGCTTGACAACGGGCCGCATTTGTATTATTGTATTACTCGCATAAGACATTAACACAAGGAGGCGGGGCCATGGAGTGGCATTTTCGCAACGACCAACCCATCTATACCCAGCTGACCCAGCAGATCACCCTGGCCATTCTGTCGGGCTCCATTCCCAGCGGGGGGAGGCTTCCCACCGTGCGGGAGCTGGCGGCGGACGCGGGGGTGAACCCCAACACCGTGCAGCGGGCCCTGGCGGAGCTGGAGGGCACCGGCCTGCTGCACACCCAGCGCACGGCAGGGCGCTTTGTCACGGAGGATACCGCCGTGATCCAGAGCGCCAAGGAGGACCTGGCCCGCAGCCGGACCCGGGAATATCTGGAGTCCATGGCGCAGCTGGGCTATGACCGGCAGCAGGTGAAGGCGCTGCTGGAGGAATGGAAGGAGGAGTAACATGGCGATTCTGGAATGCAGGGAGCTGACCAAATATTTCGACAGCTCCCTGGCCCTGGACCACGTCAGTCTGACGGTGGAGCCCGGGCGCATCGTGGGGCTTTTAGGCCCCAACGGCAGCGGCAAGTCCACCCTGATCAAGCTGGCCAACGGCCTGCTGGTCCCCAGCAGCGGCGTTGTCACCATCGACGGCCATGCCCCGGGGCCGGAGACCAAGGAGCTGGTGTCCTATCTGCCGGAGCGGACGTATCTGTCCGGGTGGATGAACGTGGTGCAGCTGCTGGACTTTTTCTGCGATTTCTATCCGGATTTCGACCGGGACGCCGCCGAGCATATGCTGACGGCCCTGGAGATCAGCCCTAAACTGCGGATCCGGCAGATGAGCAAGGACACCCGGGAAAAGGTGCAGCTGATCCTGGTCATGAGCCGCCGGGCCCGGCTGTATCTGCTGGACGAGCCCATCGGCGGCGTGGACCCCGCCACCCGGGACTATATCATCCACACCATTCTCAGCAATTATAATGAGAATGCCTCCCTGGTGATCTCCACCCACCTGATCGCCGACGTGGAGAACGTGCTGGACGACGTGATTTTCATCAACAAGGGCCGCATTCTGCTGCAGCAGTCGGTGGATCAGATCCGCCAGGAAAAGGGCTGCAGCGTGGACGAGCTGTTCCGGGAGGTGTTCCGCTATGCTGAGTAAGCTGCTTCGTCACGAATTCCGGGCCACCGGACGGATCATGCTGCCGGTGTATGCCCTGCTGCTGGTGTCCTGCGGGGGCTGCACCCTGTTCGGCCGCCTGCTGGGCCGGTATCCCGAGAGCACGGTGCTGTCCGTCGTCCAGACGGTGTTTGCCACCCTGTTCGGCGTGACCACCTTCGGTATGCTGCTGCTGACCCTGGTGCTGATGGTGTACCGGTTCTATAAGAACCTGATGACCGACGAGGAGTATCTGATGTTCACCCTGCCGGTGAGCCGCAGCCAGCTGATCTGGTCCAAGCTGCTGGTGGCCCTGGTGTGGAGCGTCCTGTCCACGGTGCTGGCGGCGCTGGCGTGGATGGCGGAAATTTCCGTGGTGGGCCGGGAGAACGTGTTCTCCCTGATCGCCCAGGGGCTGCGGAGCCTGCGGCAGCATCTGTCCGGCAACCTCACCGGCTGCGCCGCGGCCCTGGTGGTGCTGTGCCTGGTGTCCTGCCTGGTGTCGTTCCTGAAGTTCTACGCCGCCATCTCCCTGGGCCACAGCTTCTCCAACCACAAGATCCTGCTGTCGGTGGTGTTTTACATCGGCTTCGGCATCGTCACCCAGACCATCGGGACCATTTTCGCCTCGGTGGGCATTCAGATCGACATCAGCCCCGACTTCTGGAGCAGCCTGCCGGTGGTGCAGGTGTTCAGCTCCCTGGCGTGGGCGGCGGCGGGGGTGTCCGCCCTGCTGGGGGCGGCGTACTACGTGCTGACCCTGCTGATGCTGAAAAAGCGGCTGAATCTGCAATAATTCCCGGCGGCACTGCCTCCGGTTCTGTCAAAACGACAGGGCCGGAGGCGGTTTTTTTGTGGGGTCCCACAAGGTTTGGTTTCCGCCGGAAATCACCGTTGACAAACCGGCCCGACACTGCCATAATGGAACTGTTCATTAAGTTATTCGGTGAAATTCTCATACAGAGAGGAGCCTGCCCATGAAGGTATTAGTCATCAACCCCGGCGCCACCAGCACCAAGGTGGCCGTTTTCGACGAGGAGACGCAGGTTTATAAGACCACCGTGGACCACTCCCCCCAGGAGCTGGACCGCTTCGACCGGGTCATCGACCAGGCGGATTACCGCCAGCAGGCCATTCTGGACGCCGTGGCGCAGAGCGGATTCCGCCTGTCGGACTTCGACGCGGTGTGCGGCCGGGGCGGCCTGTACCGGCCCATCCCCTCCGGCACCTACGCCGTCAACGACCGGGTCATGCACGACGTGGAGACCGCCCCCTATGGCGAGCATCCCTCCAACCTGGGGGCGTATCTGGCCCGGCGCATCGGCGACATGGTGGGCGTTCCCGCCTTTTTCGTGGACCCGGTGTGCGTGGATGAGCTGACGGAGGTGGCCCACTACACGGGCTTTGCCCCCTTCCGCCGCCTGAGCCAGTTCCACGCCCTGAACCAGAAGTCCATCGGACGCCGGGCGGCGGCGGCCCTGGGCAAGCCCTATGAGGAGGCGGACCTGATCGTCTGCCACCTGGGCGGCGGCGTGTCCGTGGCGGCCCACCACAACGGCCGCATCGTGGATATGTTCAACGTCAAGGACGAGGGCTCCATGGGCATGGACCGGGCCGGGGGCCTGCCGGTGAACCAGCTCATCAACTTCTGCTTCTCCGGCAAAAGCAAGGACGAGGTGAAGAAGATCCTGGGCCGCCAGGCCGGAATGTTCTCCTATCTGGGCACCACGGACTTCCGGGTCATCTGCGCCAGGGTGAAGGAGGGGGACCCCAAATTCACGGAGGCCTATCAGGCCCTGGTATACCAGCTGGCCAAGGACGTGGGCACCATGGCGGCGGTATTGCATTTCCATGTGGACGCCATCGCCTATACCGGCGGTATGGCCTATGAGCAGTCCTTCTGCGACGATATCACCGCCTATGTGGGCAGTCTTGCCCCGGTGCTGCGCTTCCCCGGCGAGGAGGAGATGCGCTCCCTAGCGGAGGGCGCCCTGCGGGTGCTCCACGGCCAGGCCCAGCCCCGGGAATATTGATACAAATGCAAAAAAACAGCGTATAGAAAGGAAGGAGATCATCATGAAGCATCTGATGTCCGGCAACGAGGCCACCGCACGGGGCGTCTATGAGGCCGGGATCAAAATCTGTTCCGCCTATCCCGGCACCCCCAGCACGGAAATTCTGGAAAACCTGCCCCAGTATAAGGACGACGTATACTGCGAGTGGGCCCCCAACGAGAAGGTGGCCACCGAGGTGGCCTACGGCGCGTCCATCGCCGGGTCCCGGTCCTTCTGCACCATGAAGATGGTGGGCCTGAACGTGGCTGCCGACCCTCTGTTTACCGCCGGTTACATGGGCGTGGGCGGGGCGTTCATCGTGGTCACCGCCGACGACCCCAGCTGTCATTCCTCCCAGAATGAGCAGGACAACCGCCACTATGCCCGGGCCGCCAAGATCGCCATGGTGGAGCCCAGCGACGCCCAGGAGTGCAAGGACTTTGTGGCCCTGGCCTGCGAGGTGTCCGAGCTGTTCGACACGCCGGTGCTGTACCGCACCACCACCCGGGTCTGTCACTCCAAGGGCCTGGTGGAGTTCGGGGAGCGCCGGGAGCACACCCACGCCCCCTATGCCCGCAACGTCCGCAAGTTCGTCTGCACCCCGGCCCACGCCTATGCCAACCATCCCATCGTAGAGGAGCGCCTGAAGAAGCTGGAGGAATACGGCTGCACCCGTGCCCTGGAAAACGGCCTGAACAAGCTGGAGATGGGCGACGGCAAGGTGGGCGTGGTCACCTCCTCCATCGCCTATGAATACGCAAAGGAAGTGTTCCCGGAGGGGACCTCCTTCCTGAAGCTGGGCCTGACCTTCCCCCTGCCCATGGACCTGATCCGGGACTTTGCCTCCAGGGTGGAGAAGCTCTATGTCATCGAGGAGCTGGAGCCGTTTATGGAGGACCAGATCAAGGCCGCCGGCATCCCCTGCGTGGGCAAGGAGCTTACCGGTCCCCTGTACGAGCTGAACACCCAGCTTCTGCGGGAGCGGGTCCTGGGCCAGAAGGCGGACTTCCGCACCGTGGATGTGACCCCGGCCAAGCGGCCCCCGGCCCTGTGTCCCGGCTGCCCCCACCGCGGCTTCTTCTATACCCTGTCCCGGAACAAGAACTATGTGGTCACCGGCGACATCGGCTGCTATACCCTGGGCTGCGCCGAGCCCCTGAACTGCATGGACTCCGTGGTGTGCATGGGCGCGGGCTTCTCCGCCGGTATGGGCATCGCCAAGAGCTTTGAAAAAGAGGGTGTCACCGGCAAGGTGGTGTTCGGCGTGGTGGGCGACTCCACCTTCTTCCACAGCGGCATGACCGGCGCGGCGGAGATCGTGTATAACAAGGGACGGATGATCCCCTGCGTGCTGGACAACCGCATCACCGGCATGACCGGCCACCAGGATAACCCCGGCACGGGCTATACCCTGCAGGGGGACCCCACCACCCTGCTCAGCGTGGAGAAGATCCTTACCGCCCTGGGCTTTGCCCCGGTGCTGACGGTGGACCCCCAGGACCTGAAGGCCATGAAGGCCGCCGTGGACCAGGCGGTGTCCGCCCTGGACGCCGGACAGCAGCCCGCCATCGTCACCCGCCGTCCGTGCCTGCTGATCAAGCGCGATAAGTTCCGCAAGGGGATGTGCCATGTAAACGCCGACAAGTGCCGGGGCTGCCGCAGCTGTCTGCGGGTGGGCTGCCCCGCCATCTCCATGGAAAACGGCAAGGCCGTCATCGACCGCACCCAGTGCGTGGGCTGCACCGTCTGCGCCCAGGTCTGCCCCTTCGACGCCATCGAAAAGGAGGAAAACTGATATGTCCAACGTGAAAAGCGCCCTGTTGGTGGGCGTGGGCGGTCAGGGCGCCATCCTGATCTCCCGGATCATGTCCAACGGCTTCATGCAGGCCGGATACGACGTCAAGCAGAGCGAGGTACACGGCATGGCCCAGCGGGGCGGCTCCGTGTCCACCCAGGTCCGCTGGGGCGACAAGGTATACGGCCCCGTGTTCGGCAAGGGCGAGGCGGACATCATGGTGGCCCTGGAAAAAATGGAGGCCGTTCGCTACGCCGAGTTCCTCAAGCCCGACGGCGTGGCCGTTATCAACGACTATGCCATCAAGTCCACCACCATCGCCTCCGGGGCCGAGACCTATCCCCAGGGCTGCATCGAGGCCATGGAGAAGGTGTTCCGCACCATCGCCGTGCCCGCCAGCGAGATCGCCCTGGACCTGGGCAACGCCAAGTGCATGAACGTGGTGCTTTTCGGCGCCATGTGCGACAGCCTGGGCTGTCCCCAGATCGACTGGGAGCAGGTGGTGGCCGATACCGTCCCCGAAAAGGTGAAGGAGCTGAACATCCGGGCCTTCCGGGCCGGACGAGAGGCCGCACAGAAGTGCCGGTAAATAAGTGATAAAAAAACAGGCAGGGCCAAGGGCGACTCCTCATAAGGACATCTTGAAAACACCAGATTAAACCGATTGAGAGAATCTCTTGGTGTCGACCAAACGGGAATAGCCATCAACCATTTCATCGTGGTTGGTGGCTATTCCTGTTTAAAGGTATATTCATGTTGAAATCCGAACCGGAATCTTTGTAAAATTTCCTACTGCTCTTTAACCAGAAACAATGGGTAACCGCATGCCTAACCGGGAGAGCAGTTCGTTGGTAATCGTCCCACAGCATGCGGCCAGTTCCTCTGCCCGAATCACCTGACCGCCATCCCGGCCGATAATAGTCACTGTATCGCCAGGAGCGACCTCCGAAAGATCTCTGACGTCCACCAGCAACTGGTCCATGCACATCCACCCCACCATAGGACAACGCCGGCCCTGAATCAGCACCTGGCCGCCCCGCTGAGGCAGATCCCGGGGCAGACCGTCCGCGTAGCCGATGGTGACCACCGCCAGTTTGGTTTCTTGCTCTGCCTGAAAGACCCGCCTGTACCCGGCGCTCTCTCCGGCTTGCACAGTGCGGATACTGGCCACTCTGGCCCGGAGAGACAGAACCGGCCGCAGGTCAAGGCTTCGCTGAACAGGCGCATCATCGCTTCGAACTCCATAGAGTGCGATTCCAGCCCGGACATAGTCACAGGGCTGAGCTGGGAGGTTCCAAAGTCCATAGCTGGACTGGATATGAACTTTGCCGGGATCATATCCGGCAGTTCGGAGCCAGGCCACCGTATCATAGAACAAGGTCAGCTGCTCCTGGGTGTAGGCAACATCTTCGGCTTCCAGGCTGTCCGAGACGTATAGATGAGAAAAGACACCGTCCACTACCAGGTTTGGAAGCCGGAATGCCTCCAGGATCTCCTTCCGGTTTTCCGCCAGGATGCCCAGCCGGTGCATCCCCGTGTCCAGGGCCAGATGGACATGGACACGCCGCCCTCTGGCTGCCAAGGCCCGCCCGTGGTCAATATCCGCCACCGTCTGGGTCAGATGCCATCGTGTCAAGAGCGGAGCTTCCTCCGGGGAGGTATAACCTAAGATCAAGATCGTCCCCCGGATGCCCGCCTTTCGCAGAGCAATCCCCTCGGCCAGGCAGGCCACGGCAAAGGCCCGGACGCCCGCTCGCTGTAAGGTGCGGGCGGTCACTGCCCCGCCGTGACCGTAGGCCTCCGCCTTTACCACCGCCATCAGCTCTGTCCCCGGGGCCAATGTGTTCCGCAGCACCTGGGCGTTGTGCCCAAGGGCCGCCAGATCCACCTCCCGCCAGGCCCGAGCGGTGGGGCTGGGCTTCTTTTGAAGCCTCAGCAGGCAAGGGGCGGAGAGCAGCGCACTGAGCGCCAGCACCACAATAAAATGGAGAACACTGTTTTCAATGAGCATTTCTCCCAGTCCCAGTAGCTTTGCCGCTCCCCGGACCAGTACGATGCAGAGGGGATGGAGCACATACATGGCTGTGGAAAATTCCCGGACTTTCCTGGACTCGCCCTTGCTTCCGCCCAGCAGCAGAGAAAAAAGGCATACTATGCACAGGGGGAGGGCGAGGTACATGCTGTCGTGGCGCTGGACATCCATGCGATGGAGCCACAGCCCCTCGGCGCTCATGGCTGCCAGAGAGAGGAAGAAGCCCGCCAGAGACAGCTTTTGGTTCCACCGCCTTCCGGCGGCCCCAAGCAGAAGGAACAGTGGCGCGAAGAACAGGCCATTGCGGGTATAGCCGCACAGTGTAAAAATGCCGTCGTAAAGGGTCCGAAGCAGCGGGATCTGGGAAACCAGTCCATAGTAACTGTCCCCGCCCAGACCGATGAGATAGAGTAGCGCTGCCACAGGCAGAGCCACCCGCAGGCCCAGCCGGCTGAGCCACCGGGCGATGACGATGCCCAGAATGGTCGCCGGGAAATACCACAGGTGGTAGAAGGTGCCGTCCACCAGCAGTTTCCGCAAAACATCCGCCGGACCGGTGAAGCTGCCGGCATAGAGATTCACTGGCAGATACAAAAGGATGCAGACGCCGTAGAGCAGGCAGAGCTTTTTCAGCTGCCGCCCCACACCAGCCCAGTGATTCCGGCTCAGAAAGTACCCAGTGGTCATCAGAAAGAATGGGACTGCCACCCGGGCCAGTACCCGGGTAAGCCAGAAATCAGCCATGGCAGACACATCCGCCAGGGGCGAGGTGTGGTTTATCACCACCAGCAGGACTGCCGCCAGACGAAAGAGGTCCAAAGTCGGGACGGTTTTCTTAGCCGTTCTCATGGGTATCCCCCCACCATGTCAGGATAAATCCCTCCACATTGTCGCCGGATATCTGGCAGCAGCCCTCCGGCACTTCCACCTCTGTGACGGCTCCGGCGGCGGGCACATAGAACACCTGGGCCATACGGCCGTTTTCCAGAGCGACGCTCCGGGGACCCTGCCGCAAAAAGTCCCGGTACTCCTCCAGACACAGCCCGTTGGTTTCCATCAGCTGGGCGTGGGGCGCCCCCACATAGCGGAAGTGCCACGGCTCAGCCGAGATTCCGGTGACTTCCTCCTTGCCCCGCTGGTAGCGTTCGATAAAGCCGTACCGGGCCGCCAGACGCCTAAATCTTCCGCAGACGCCGTCATAGGGAAAGGCAGGCCGGATGAAGTCGATGTATCCGGCAGCCTTTCCCAGGTCGATGGCGAGGCCGGTCTGATGCTCACTGCATCCTGGAAGGGCCACATACTGGCGGGTAAATGTCTCCCCATGCTCCGCCATGGAGTCGTCCCAGATCCGCTGCTGTTCCTGCTGGCTCCGCCAGCCGGACACCGGCACGATCTCCCGCTGTCCCCCCGCCTTTTGGATACAGGCAGACAGTAGCTGCCGTGCCCGGCTTTCAAGAAGAATGTCGGGGTGGTGCGGGTCCACCGAGGTCAGCGCAGATCGCTCTTTTTCATGCAGGGGATGCGCCCGGTTGACCAGGACCAGCGGCCCCTGAAAAATCTGCTCCCGGGGAATCGACACGGTTCTCATCCCGCCACCCCCAACTCGATCAGGCGGGTCACCAGCTTCCCAAAGGAAATGCCGATGCCCTGCATCATGCTGGGGTAGCGGCTGTGGGCGGTGAAGCCGGGGATGGTGTTGACCTCATTGAAGACGATCTCCCCATCCGGGGTGAGGAACAGATCCACCCGGGCGAATACCCGGCAATCCAGGGCACGGTAAATGGTTTTTGCCGCTGCCTGGATCTCTGCCGCCTTCTCCGGCGGGATGCGGGCGGGACAGTGGATGGCGGAGGTCTTTAAGGTGTACTTCTCCTCATAGTTGAAAAAGCCCTCCGACAGCGCAATCTCGTCCACCAGACCCACGGTCAGTTCCTCGTTGCCCATGATCGCGCAGCCCACCTCAAAGCCGGGGATCGTCTCCTCCAGGATCACGGCGCTGTCGTGGCGGAAGGCCTCCTCCATGGCGGCGGGCAGCTCTTCCGGCCCGGAGACTTTGGTGATACCGAAGGAGGAACCGGCCCGGACCGGCTTGACAAACACCGGGTATCCCAGTTCCTCCGCTGCCTGGGCGGTCCGGCTGAAATCATCGCTGGAATGAAAGACGTGGCTCCGGGGGACCCGGATGCCGGCCAGGGCCGCCAGCTGGTGGGCCCGGTCCTTGTCCATGCACAAGGCGCTGGACAATGTCCCGCAGCCGATGACCGGGACCCCGGCCAGTTCAAAGAGTCCCTGTACCGTACCGTCCTCGCCGTTCTTGCCGTGGAGGACTGGGAATACCGCGTCAAAGAGGAGACGGCGGCCGGAGCCGTCCAGCAGTAGTAAAGCGTGGGCCTCCCGTTCCACCAGTGGGGTGCAGGGGATACAGTCTGCCGCCTGCTGCCAAGTACCGTCCTCCAGCCGGGAGAGGTCGCCGGTATAGCAGAGCCACTGCCCCTCCCGTGTGATGCCCACAGCCAAAGGAGTATAGCGGGCGGGGTCCATGTGGGACAGCACCGCATAGGCGGAATGGAGAGAAACTTCGTACTCCGTGGAGCATCCGCCGAAGAGAACGAGAATGGTTTTCATGGGATAAGACCTCCTAATCAAAATAAAGCGCCTGGTTCTGATACTGAAATGGTACCAGAACCAGGCGTTTCATACTTGTCTATCTACCAACGGATGCCTTGCAAGTTTTCTGCGAAATTCTTGTGATTTTCTTACGGCGCTTCTGAATGGTCTGACGGAAGACAGATGGTGAAGGTGATCCGATCCTCGGTGCTGTCCGCCCGAATGGTCCCGCCGTGGAGCTCCACGATCTCCTTGGCGATGGCTAAGCCAAGGCCCGCACCACCTGTCCGGGTGGCGCGGGAGCTGTCCAGACGGAAGAACTGTTCAAAGATCCGGTCCAATTTCTCCTGGGGGATGTTCTTTCCCGCATTGGAGAAGGTGAGTACGATTTTCCCGGCCTCTATCCGTCCGGCAATTTCCACCGTGCTGTCCGGCAGGCTATAATAAGACGCGTTGCGCAGGAGATTATCAAAGACCCTTGCCAGCTTATCCGGGTCACAGGAATAGTGCAGCTTGGGCGGCAGATCCAGGCTGCATGACAGCCCCGATTCTGCGAAAATGGGGCGGAATTCGCTGGCGACCTGCTCCAGCATCCGCGTCAGGTCCACGCTCTGCCGCTCCAGCTCCAGGCGAGAGAGGTTGAAGCGGGTGATGTCGAAGAACTCGTTGATGAGGTCCTCCAGCCGCTCCGCCTTCTCCAGGGCGATGCCGGTGTACCTGGCCCGGATCTCCGAGGAGATCTGAGGCTCATCCCGCAGGAGGGTCAGGTAGCCGATGACGCTGGTCAGGGGCGTTTTCAGGTCGTGGGCCAGATAGACGATTAGGTCGTTTTTCCGCTGTTCTGCCTCCCGGGCTACCCGGGCGTCCCGGAGAGCCTGCTCCCGGGCCAGATTCAGCTGGATGGAGATGTCCTCCAGGGAATCCGGCAGCTGGATGGGCTCCTCACTGGGGCGGGATAATTGCTCTGCCGCATTGGCCACCACGTCCAGCTGCTTGATGGGCTTGGAGATAAAATAGAAGCTGATGACCACCCAGCCCGCCAGCACTGTGACGATGCAGACCAGAACGATGTAGTCTCGAACCCAATTCAGGAAGTCGTGGAGCGGCGAGGGCTGCCAGGTGATGCTGGCGCAGATGATGAAGCCCAGGAATGCCAAGGCCATCACTGCGACCACCCAAGCCATGAGGACCAGCAGGTAGCCGCCCCAGATGCGCAAAGATCTCCGGCGGCTGCGGGTATTTCCTTTCTTACTCAATGGTGTACCCCACCCCCCAAACGGTCTTGATGAATTTGGGCTTTCGGCTGGGCTCGTGCATCTTTTCCCGTAGCCGGGCGATGTGACTCATGACGGTGTTGTTGCTGTCCATAAACGCCTCGCCCCAAACATGTTCAAACAGTTCCTCGCTGGGCACCACATTCCCCCGGTGCTCACATAGATACCAGAGAATGGAGAATTCCAAGGGCGTCAGGGCCAGTTCCTCGCCGAACAGGACGCACTTGTGAGTGGCCTTGGAGATCTGAAGGCCTCGAAAGTCGTATTCGGTGACCTCCTGGACTGTCCCCTCCCTGGGGTTGTACCGGGTGTAGCGGCGCAGCTGAGTCTTGACCCGGGCCACCAGTTCCAGAGGATTGAAGGGCTTGGTGATGTAGTCGTCCGCTCCCAAGGTCAGCCCCATGATCTTGTCCATATCCTCCACCTTTGCGGTGAGCATGATGATGGGGAACAGGTGGTCCTCCCGGATGCGCTGGCAGAGGGTAAAGCCGTCCATGTCCGGCAGCATCACATCCAGCACCGCCAGATTCAAGCGTGTCGTCCGCACACAAGCCAGGGCGTCGGAGGCATTATAGAATTTGTGGATGGTGAAGCCTTCGTTTTTCAGATAGACCTCCACCAGATCTGCGATCGCAGTCTCGTCATCGACGACTAAAATATGTGTAGCCATAGTTGCCGGCCTTTCGTGTTTTTCTGCATTATAACACGGAACGTATAAAAAAGCGAGTATGACTCTTGATTTTTCCTAAACATGTCCTAAAGGGGACTGTTGCGGTCTCCTGTCTGCGCAAAATTCTCACCAGAATGTATCGAAACTACGATCTTCCAGACTCCTGATTTCGTAGGGTCGAAGTCGTGAAGCTGCGCCGCAGTGCTCTGTCATCCTTCGCTGGCAGGATCGGTCTGCGTATGATGCTCCCCTCCATTTCCGCTGGCCCCCTCCTCTGCAATAATTTGTCCTACTTGATTTTTAATCTGTCCATGCTTTTTATCAGGATACCATCTTTTCCACCACAATACAAGCAGAGGGGCAAGGGGATGCCAAGAACTTCATCGCCAAGGCCAGAAAGTTCACCGACATGACGGAACTGACTCCGGAACTGCTCCGCACCTTTGTGGCGAAAATCATCGTGTATGAGAAAGAGGTCAAATACTCCAAGCACGCACCGCAGAAGATCCACATCTGTTTTCGGGACTTCAACCTCAACGAGACAGACGATATGCTTCTATGCGGAGAGACAACAGAAAAGGCAGACAGTACAATATTGCCCACGCTGCGTCGGGCACGGTCCAGGTCACTGCGGCCCAGGGCCATGCTGACAAAGGCGCAGCAGCCGTCCCCCACCATCACGGCGATGGCCAGGGCCACCACCGTCAGGGGGAACACCACCGTGTTGGCGGCGTTGCCGTAGGACCCCAGATAGTCGGCGTTGGCAATGAAGATCTGGTCCACGATGTTGTACAATGCCCCCACCAGCAGGGAGATCACGCAGGGAACGGCGTAGCGGCCCATGAGCCGCCCCACATGCTCCGTTCCCAGAAAATCGTTGGAGCGTTCCATAAAATATCACTTTCCTTCCTGCAAAATCCCCCGGCTCCGGGCATTTTTGCCGCAAAAAAACGCGCGGCGCTTCTGCAACCGGATTTACGCAGAAACGCCACACGCTGTGGAATCAGTATATCAGATTTTGGGAAAACCTGCAAATGGTGGTTGTGTGCAAAAATCGGCTCCCGTCCGGCGGCCCGGAATGGACGATTTTCACAATGACCCCCGGCAGGAGGTCTTATTTTGCATACAGCAAGCCAATAAGCCAGTTCAGCGTCCGTCCCGGCAGGATCCGGGTCAGGAACACGAAGAACTGATAGTCCAGCCGGATGGTATAGATGGGCTTGGGCCGCCGCTTCATGGCCACCCGGGCAATAAACGCTCCGGCCTTGGCGGGGTCCATGCCGTTCTGCTCGTCGTGCTCCATCCGCTGGACGGACCGGCCGATGCGGCCGCCGTACACGCCGTCGCCCTCCATGGTTTTCACCCGGGCGGCGGTAAAGCCCGTGTGAATATCTCCAGGCTGTACGGCGCACACCGTGATGCCAAAGGGCCGCAGCTCGTTGGCCAGGGCCATGGTATAGGCGTTCACCGCCGCCTTTCCGGCGGAGTAGTACGCCTGGAAGGGAATGGGGCAGGGCGCCGCCACGGAGCTGAGGTTCACGATGCGGCCCCGGCCCGCCTGGCGCATATGGGGGATGACGGCCTTGTTCATCCGCACCATGCCGAAGAAATTCACGTCCAGCAGGCGCTGGGCCTCCGCCGTGTCGGTGAACTCCACCGCCCCGGAGATGCCGAAGCCCGCGTTATTCACCAGCACGTCGATGCGCCCGGCCCGGTCCATGATCTCCGCCACGGCAGAGCGGACCTGGTCCTCGTCGGTGATGTCGCAGCGGATGTGGTGCAGGCCCTCCACCCCCTGTTCCCGGCGGCTCAGCTCATACACGGTATAGCCCGCATCCCGCAGATACAGGGCCGTGGCCCGTCCGATGCCGGAGGTCCCTCCGGTGATGACGGCGATCTCACTCATGGCCCTTCACCAGCACGTCCGCCATGATGTCCATGGCCTCGTCCAGCAGGGCCTCGGTATGGGTGGCCATATAGCTGGTCCGCAGCAGGGCCTCCCCCTCCGGCGTGGCCGGGGGCAGGGTGGGATTCACATACACGCCCCGGTCATAGATCTCCCGGGCCACCTCCAGGGTGTGGTACGTCTCATAGGTATAGATGGGGATGATGGGCGTGGGGGCCGTCAGGGCGGACTCCCGGATCTTCAGTCCCCGGTCCGTCATGCCCTTGCGGGCATAGAGGCTCAGCTCCCGCAGCCGCTCCGGCAGCTCGGGATGCTGCTCCAGGTGCCGCAGGGCCGCCAGGGCCGTGGCGCAGTTGGCCGGGGGAATGGACGCCGAGAAGATGAAGGGCCGGGACGCGTGGCGCACAAAGTCCGCCACCTCCTCCGAGGCCGCCATGTATCCGCCCAGGGACGCCAGGGACTTGGAAAACGTGCCCATATAGATGTCCACCTGGTCCTCCAGGCCGAAGTAGCTGGCCGTGCCCCGGCCGCCCTGGCCCAGAACGCCCAGGCCGTGGGCGTCGTCCACCATGACCCGTGCCCCGTACTTTTTGGCCAGGGCGCAGATCTCCGGCAGTTTGGCGATGTCGCCGCCCATGGAGAACACGCCGTCGGTGACGATCAGGGCGCCGTTCTTTTCCGGCACCCGCTGCAGGCACTTCTCCAGCTCCTCCATGTCGCTGTGGCGATAGCGCAGCATCTTGCCGTAGCTCATCTGGCACCCGGCATAGATGGAGGCGTGGTTCTCCCGGTCGCAGATGACGTAGTCATGCCGGTCCACCAGGGCGCTGATGATGCCCACGTTGGACTGATACCCCGTGCCGAAGGTGACGATGCCGGGCTTGCGCAGGAACTTTCCCAGCTCCGCCTCCAGCTCCAGGTGCATCTCCAGAGTGCCGTTGAGGAACCGGGAGCCGCTGCACCCGGTGCCGTAGCGCTCCAGGGCGTGAATGCCCGCCTCCACCACGTCCGGGGCGATGGTCAGGCCCAGATAGTTGTTGGAGCCCAGCATAATGCGGCGCTTGCCCTCCATCTGCACCTCCACGTCCTGCCGGGATTGCAGCGCGTGAAAATAGGGATACACCCCCGCCTCCTTCAGCTCCTTGGCCAGGGACGGGGCATAGCATTTCTCGAAAATGTCCATGTAAGACCTCCTTGCTGATATGAAATATTAGATTTCATAGAGAAAAGCATCGAATTAACAGGGAATGATGATTCAATTTATTATATACTGCCCCCCGCTTCCCTGTCAACCGGTGATTTTCCCGGGGGCATTTCCCCCAAGCGGCAGACCCTGTACCGGGCTAAAAAGAGCATCCGCAGGCCCCTGCGGATGCTCTTTTCCTATACGATTACACGGACCGGGTGGCCACCACGTCCACGCCGGTGCCCAATACGTCGGGGATCACCACGTCCCCGGCGGCTACCGGGGCCGTCAGATGCACCCGGCACAGCGCCCGGGCCACATCCAGCACCCTTTCCTTGGGTACGTCTCCCCGGGTGCGGACAGACACCACCGGCAGCAGGCCGCCGGTGACCCGGACGGTGCCGGTAACGGTGCGGGCCGGATGGGTGCACTCCTTCCGGGCATAGGCGTCCCCCCGGGGGCAGGTGTTGCCGGTGACCCGGGTCACCTGGCCGTCCTCCAGAACGGCCGTCAGCTGGCAGCCCATGGGGCAGCCGATACACGTCAGCTCGCGGATGCTCATTGTGCTCCCTCCTCCACCTGAATGGTGATCTGCTTCAACCCCCGGGGCAGGTCCGCCCGCCGCAGGGTCAGCTGCTCCATCTCGCCGGGGCTGAGAATGCGCTTATGCACCCGGCGCAGCAGCGCGCCGTCCAGATAAACCGCCAGATCGGCGTTCTGATACGGCTTCCCCACCCGGAACCGGACGGTGACGGTTTCCTCCATGGCCTCCGGGTCCAGATACTGGGGCACGGTGTACCGCACGCCGTTCTGCCCCGTCAGGCGGACGGTTTGCCGCTCCCGCCGGTGCTCCAGCAGGTACCGGGCGGCGTTTTCCCCGGCCCGGGCCGCCTCCTGGGACACGAAGTCCACCAGATCGTGGACGTGCAGCACGTTGCCGCAGGCGAACACGCCGGGAACGGAGGTGGACAGATCGTCCCCTACCTCCGGCCCGCCGGTAACGGCGTCCAGCCGGACTCCGGCCTGCTGGCTCAGCTCGTTTTCCGGCAGCAGGCCCACCGACAGCAGCAGCGTGTCGCAGGGGATGTCCCGCTCCGTCCCGGGGATGGGGCGGCGGTTCCCGTCCACCTGGGCCAGGGTCACGCCCTCCAGCCGCTCCCGGCCATGAATGTCCACCACGGTGGTGGACAGATACAGGGGAATGCCGAAATCCTCCAGACACTGGACGATGTTCCGCTTCAGGCCGCCGGAATAGGGCATCACCTCCGCCACCGCGTGGACCTTTGCCCCCTCCAACGTCATCCGCCGGGCCATGATCAGGCCGATGTCGCCGCTGCCCAGGATCACCACGTCCCGGCCGGGCATCAGCCCCTCCATATTCACCAGCCGCTGGGCGGTACCGGCGGAATAGATGCCCGCCGGGCGGCAGCCGGGGATGTTCAGGGCCCCCCGGGGCCGCTCCCGGCAGCCCATGGCCAGGATCACCGCATCGGCGTCCAGCTGCACCAGGCCCGTCTCCCGGCCCGTCAGCGTCAGCACCCGGTCCGGCGACAGGTCCAGCACCATGGTGTTCAGCAGGTACGGGATGTTCAGCTCCCGGACCTGGTCCGCGAACCGCCGGGCGTACTCCGGCCCGGTAAGCTCCCGGGAGAAGGTGTGCAGGCCGAAGCCCGCGTGGATGCACTGGTTCAGAATGCCGCCCAGCTCCCGGTCCCGCTCGAGGATCAGCAGGTCCTCCACGCCGGCCTTCCGGGCGGCGGCAGCGGCGGCCAGGCCCGCGGGCCCGCCGCCGATGATGGCAAGCTGTACGTGTTTCATCATGCTTCCTCCTTGGTCCGCCCGGCCAGCAGCCGGGATGCTCCGCCGTTTTTCGTCAGCTCCGTCTGGGGCACCCCCAGCTCCCGGGACAGGATCTCCATGACCCGGGGGGTGCAGAAGCCCCCCTGGCACCGGCCCATACCGGCCCGCACCCGGCGCTTCACCCCGTCCAGGGACCGGGCCCCGGGGGTGCGGCGGATAGCGTCCACGATCTCGCCCTCGCTGATGCCCTCGCACCGGCACACGATATTGCCGTAGGCGGGGTTTTCCGCCGCCAGACGCTGCCGCTCCTCAAAGGGCAGCTCCCGCAGGTGGACGATGTCCCGGCGCAGGGGGTCGAAGTCCGCCTTTTCCGCCGCCCCCAGATACGCCGCCGCCTGCTCCGCCAGATAGGCCCCGATGGCCGGAGCGGAGGACAGCCCCGGGGACTCGATGCCCAGGGCCTCGAAATACCCGGGGACGGGCTGGCCGATGCGGAAATCGTCCTCCCCCTCCGCCAGATGGGCCCGCAGCCCCGCGAAGCTGGTGATCACGTCCCGCAGGGGCAGGCCCGGCACGCTTTTGCGGGCCATATCCTGGGCATAGGCCAGGCCCTCCGCCGTGGTGGCGGTGCGGTCCCGCTGGGGCTGATCCGCAGCCGTGGGGCCAACCAGCAGGTTGCCGTGGACCGTAGGCGTTACCAGCACGCCCTTGCCCATGGGGCCCGGCAGCTGGAAAACGGTCCGCTGCACCAGGCCGCCGTCCTTCCTGTCCAGCAGGCAGTATTCCCCCCGCCGGGGCACGATGCAGGCGGTGTCGCCGCAGACCTGGTTATGGAGCACGTCGCCCCACACACCGGCGGCGCTGATAACGGCCCGGGTCTCCAGCGGCCCCCGGGACGTCTCCAGCACATAGCCCTCCCCGGTGCGGCGGATGGTCTCCACCCGGGTGTCGAAGCGGAACTCCGCGCCGTTATGGGCGGCGCTTTCCGCCAGGGCGATGGTCATGCCGAAGGGGCAGATGATGGCGCTGGTGGGGGCGTACAGCGCGGCCACGGCCTTCTCCGACAGGGCGGGCTCCAGCTCATGGAGCCTGCCGCCCCGGAGGATCTCCAGGCCCTCCACGCCGTTGGCCCGGCCCCGCTGCAAAAGCTCCTCCAGCCGGGGCAGGCCCGCCTCCTCAAAGCACACCACCAGGGCGCCGTTGCGGCGATAGGGGAAGTCCAGCTCCCGGGACAGCGCCTCCATCCGGCGGCTGCCCTCCACGTTGAACCGGGCCTTCATAGAGCCGGCGGGGGCGTCGAACCCGGCGTGAACAATGGCGGAATTGGCCTTGCTGGTGCCCACGCACACGTCCTCCCCCTGCTCCGCCAGACAGATTTTCACTTGCCAGCGGCTCAGCTCCCGGGCCACGGCGCAGCCCACCGCGCCGCCGCCGATGATGACGGCATCGTACATAGCGATCTCTCCTTTCCGTGAAAAAAGAGCCATGCCAAAGCCCGCCCGGTCTCCCGGACGTTCCCTGTGCATGACTCAGACTCTCAATGCATTCCCATATTGGATTATGGCCCCATTATACGCCCTGCGCCCCCGCTTGTCAACGGCAAGCGGGGGCGCAGACGGCGCGTTACTGCGCCTCGATCTCCTTGATATTCACTTCGTTCCCCTGCACCAGCCAGGTGTCCTCGCTGCCGCAATAGGGGCAGGTCCGGCCCTGGGGCACGGTGTCGTAGTCCCGGCCGCAACCGCCGCAGTGGGTGACGGCGGGGACCGTTTCGATGCGCAGCGCCGCCCGGGGCATCAGCTCCGTCCGGGCCGCCGCCCATTTCCAGCAGCTCTCCAGCTCATGGGGCACCACGCCGGACACCTGGCCCAGCTCCAGGGTCACCGACGCCACGTCGGTGAGGCCCTGCTCCCGGCCGATGTTCTCCACGGCCCGGATCACATGAAAGACGATTCCCAGCTCGTGCATTACTTCTTCCCGGCCTTGCGGATCTTGATCTCCCGCTTGACCATGTAGGGCAGGATGGCCTTCATCTTGTCCTCGGCGGGGATCATGTGGGTGCACTCCGGACGCTCCCGGTGCAGGTGGATGGCGTCAAAGGCACACTTGGTGGTGCACACGCCGCAGCCGATGCACTTGTTGGGGTCCACCACGGAGGCGCCGCAGCTGAGGCAGCGGGCCGTCTCCTTCTGCACCTGCTGGGCGGTGAAGGCGATGCGCTCGTCCCGGAAGGTCCGGCGCAGGGCCTCGTTATACCCGATCTGCTGGCGGGGGGTGTTGTCAAAGCCCACGGGGATCAGGGCGTTCTCCTTGTCCAGCTCCACGAACTGGCGGCGGTTGCGGCCGATGGTCAGGGTGGCCTTCTGGACGAACCGGTGCAGGGAGATGGCGCCCTCCTTACCGGCGGCAATGGCGTCAATGGCGAACTTCTGGCCGGTGACGGCGTCGCCGCCGGCGAAGATGCCGGGCTCCGCCGTCTGATAGGTCACGGGGTCCACCTGGGCGGTGCCGTTGGGGTTGAAGGTCACGGCGGTGCCGGTCAGCAGCTGCCGCCAATCCACCTTCTGGCCGATGCAGTACAGCACCGCGGCGCACTGGGCCTGGCAGGTGTCGTCGTCGTCAAACTCCGGGGCGAAGCGGCCCTGGTCGTTCTTCACCCGCAGGCACTTGCGGAAGCGGATCCCGGCGGCATGGCCGTTTTCGGTGACGATCTCCGTCTGGCCCCATCCGGCGTGGATGGTGATGCCGTCCCGCTCACACTCGCCCCGGTCCTCCGGACCCATGGGCATATCGTCATAGCTCTCCAGGCAGTACAGGTCCACGGACTCCGCGCCGCAGCGCACCGCCGTCCGGGCCACGTCGGCGGCGATGTTGCCGCCGCCGATGACCACCACCCGGCCTTCCAGCTTCGTCTCCTGGCCGCCGTTGACCCGGCGCATGAAGTCGATGCCCGCCGTGACACCCTGGGCGTCGTCGCCGGGGATGTTCAGCCTGCCGCCGGACTGCAGGCCCACGGCCACATAGAAGCCCTGATAGCCCTGCTCCCGCAGCTGGGCAATGGTCACGTCCTTGCCCACCTCCACGCCGCAGCGGAACTGGACGCCCATTTCCCGCAGCACGTCGATCTCCGCCTGGACCACGTCCTTCTCCAGCCGGAAGCTGGGCAGGCCGTTTTCCAGCATACCGCCCAGGCGGCGCTCCTTTTCAAACACGGTGGGGCGATAGCCCTTCTCCGCCAGGTAATAGGCGCAGGACAGGCCCGCCGGGCCGCCGCCGATGATGGCGATCTGCTGGTCGAACTCGCCGTCTACCTTGGGAATCACCTTCTCCGGCACGAACCGGGTGGCGGCGTCCAGATCCTGCTGGGCGATGAAGCGCTTCACCTCGTCAATGGCCACCGCCTGGTCCACGGTGCCCCGGGTGCAGGCATCCTCGCAGCGGCGGTTGCAGATGCGGCCGCACACGGCGGGGAAGGGATTCTCCCGCTTGATCAGCTGCAGGGCCTCCCGGTACTTGCCCTGGGCCGCCAGCTTCAGATAGCCCTGCACCGCGATGTGGGCGGGGCAGGCGGTCTTGCAGGGGGCGGTACCGGTGTCGTAGCAGTTGACGCGGTTCTTGTCCCGGTAGTCGATGGCCCACTTTTCGGGGCCCCACTTGGCCGCATCCGGCAGCTCCTGGCGGGGATACTCCACGGGGCCGGACTTGGTGCACAGCTTCTGGCCCAGCTTCACCGCACCGGCGGGACAGTATTCCACGCACCGGCCGCAGGCCACGCACTGGTCCGTCTCCACCCGGGCCACATAGGCGCTGCGGGACATATTGGGAGTGTTGAACAGCTGGCTGGTCCGCAGGGCGTTGCAGACGTTGACGTTGCAGTTGCAGATGCCGAAAATCTTCTGTTCGCCGTCGATGTTGGTGATCTGGTGGACGAAGCCGTTGTCCTCGGCCTTCTTGAAGATGGCCATGGCCTCGTCATAGGTGATGTACTCGCCCCGGCCGGTTTCCACGATATAGGTGGCCATGTCGCCCACGGCGATGCACCAGCTCTCCGGGTCGTCGCCGTAGCCCTCGTTCAGATACTGGCGGCTGGCCCGGCAGGAGCACATGCTCTTGGCGTACTTGCCCTCGTACTTGTGCAGCCAATAGGAGATCTTCTCCAGGCCCACGGCCTCGTTCTCCGTTTCGATGGCCTTTTCCACGGGGATCACGTGCATGCCGATGCCGGCGCCTCCGGGAGGCACCATGGGGGTGATCTTTTCCAGGGGCAGGAAGGTCATCCGCTCGAAGAAGGCCGCCACCTGGGGATGCTCGTCCATCTGGCTGCGGCGCATGTTGAAAAACTCCGCGCTGCCGGGGACGAACTGGGGCAGAACGTACCGCTTTTCGTGGTTGGGGTTCTTCCCGTCCAGATTCTCCCAGTTATACTCGATCAGGCCCACCCAGGCCATGTCGTCCAGCAGCTTCTGCAAAGGCTCCCGCTCCAGCTTGGTCAGCTTCATCAGCTGCCCGATGGTCTTGGGCTTGCGGACGCCCATCTTCAGGGCCACGTCCGCCATTTCGTCGCTGATCAGGTCCGCCAGGCCCCAGTATTCCGGGTCGTTGCCCTTGACTCCCTTGAGCTTGGCGGGCACCCGGTCGGTGATCATGGCCACCAGCTTGGCGATCTTGGGCCGGGGCTCCTCCACCACGGGGATGGTAAAGGGCAGCTTCTCCTGCTCCAGGGGGAACGCGGTGGGCCGGTCGCCGTTGATGTTCTTTCCCATGTGAAATCTCCTTTATCTCCGCCTCAAGGGCGATTTTTCTGCACGAACTCACCTTAATGATACCAATTTCCGGGGCAAAAAGCTATTGACTGTTCTTATAAAGTTATGGTATCCTATTTTATGGTCCTGGTCGGACCAGAAGGAGGGTGACCTATGGATTTTCGTCCCATTGTGGCCCCGTCCATCCGGGAGCTGTTTATCCAGCAGGTGGAGGGGGCGATTCTGTCCGGGCAGCTGAAGCCCGGCGACCGGCTGCCCACGGAGCGGGAGCTGGCCGACACCATGCACATCAGCAAAACCGTGGTCCACGAGGGCCTGCGGGAGCTGCACCGCCTGGGCTTTCTGGACATCACCTCCCGCCGGGGCGTCACCGTGGCGGACTATGCCCAGACCGGCAGCCTGGAAACACTGACGGCCATCATGGACTATCACGGGGGCCTTCCCGACGAGAAAACCGCCCGCAGCATCCTGCGCCTGCGGTACTATCTGGAGGCCCCGGCTCTGCGGGACCTGGCCGCGTCCCACACCGCCGCCGATCTGGACACCCTGCGCGCCCTGCAGCGCCAGGCGGAGGAGGCCCCGGACACCGCCGCCCTGGCCCAGGCCCTGTTCCGCTATCACCGGGGGGTGGCCTTCCTCAGCGGCAACACCATCACCCCCCTGCTGTTCAACGCCTTCATGCAGGTGAACCTGGAGTTCTGGTCCGGCTATATCCGGTCCGTGGGCCGGGAGGAGAGCCTGCGGGTGCTGGCCCGGTTCACGGAGCTGATCGCCGCCGGAGAGGGGGACCGGGCCGCCCAGCTGCTGGACGACGGCCTGCGGCGGTTTGTGACCACGCTGTAAATTCACATTTTGTTCAAAATATCCGTTTATTCTTGTGGAAAAGCCATAGATTCTGTTCGGAAAATTCTGCAATTTGCCAATTGTACTCCCCCTCGGGTGTGGTATAATGATAGTATCTTATATAAAGGAGGCTTTTCCATGAGACGCACAAAAGCTCTGCTTTCCTGTCTGCTGGCGCTGGCCCTGGTGATGCTGACCGCCTGCGGCGCCAGACAGCAGACCATCCACCGGCTGTCCGCGGATCGGGTGACCCAGGCGGCAACGGTGTCCCAATTGCAGGAGGTCAGCGACCTGATCGTGGTGTTCACCCCGGAGACTCAGGAAAACGTCCTTTCCCGCTACAGCGACGGCAACGTCGCCTCCGGCTATACCAAAACCACCGGCCAGGTGACCCAGGTGCTGAAGGGCCAGGCCCCGGCGCAGCTGGCGATCACGGAGGAGTGCTACACCGCAGACGACGCCCTGTGGACCCAGGGGGGCTATCTGCCTATGGAGACCGGCAAGCCCTATCTGCTGTTCCTCACCGCCTATGACGACGGCTCCGACTATGCGGGGATGTACTTCCCCACGGAGCTGGAGCGGGGCAAGTATCCCCTGAGGCAGGCCCTGACCACCGCCGACTCCGCCGCCCAATGGCAGGTATACTCCCTGGACGGCGACACCCTGTCCGATTATCAAAGCTGGTACCGGCAGGTGTCGGCCCTGTATCCCGATCTGTTCTGACCCGCCTGGCAAATATCCGTACCCCTCCGGCCCCGCCGGAGGGGATTTTTCCGCCCGGGAGCGTCCACCGGCGGGATTCGCCTTTCTTCGACTTGAAAAGCCCGGGGAAACGTGCTATACTTGATTATAATTTCGCGTATTGTGCTTTGGGAGAGGGGGAAGCGCCGCCATGGTGGATATTCACTGCCACATTCTGCCGGGGGTGGACGATGGGTCCCCCTCTATGGAGGACTCGCTGCAGATGGCCCGCATGGCGGCGGACTCCGGCGTCACGGACATCATCGCCACGCCCCACTGCAATCTGCCGGGGGACGGCCCGAAGAATTACCGCTCCGCCGCCCTGCGCACGGGCTTTTCCCGGCTGCAGCAGGCCCTGGAGCAGGAGGGCATCCCTCTGCGCATCCACCCGGGGGCCGAGGTGTTCTGCACCCCGGAGTTGCCCGAGCTGCTGGACCGGCGCCAGCTTCAGACCCTGGGCGGGGGCCGGTATCTTCTGGTGGAGTTCTATTTTGACGAGTCGGCGGAGTTCATGGAGCAGTGCTTCCACCAGATCCGCACCCGGGGCCTGACCCCGGTGGCCGCCCATCCGGAGCGGTACAAAACCGTCCAGCAGGACCCCTATATGGTCCGGCGGTGGTTTGAGCGGGGCGTGGTCATCCAGCTGAACAAGGGCAGCATTCTGGGCCGTCTGGGCCGCCGGGCCCAGGACACAGCCCTGTGGCTGCTGGAGCGGGGGCTGGCTCACGCCGCCGCCAGCGACGCCCACCGGCCCACCGTCCGCACCACCCATATGGAGCTGCTGCGCCGCACCCTGGCCGAGGATTTTTCCCCCGCCTGCCCCCGGCTGCTGCTGGAGGAGAACCCCCGCCGTATTTTAGAGGACCGCCCCCTGGTGGGGACGGACGAGCCTATTTTTTCCCCAAGGGAGGACGAGCTATGAGAGCCATCCGCAAAATGCAGCGCCTGATCGCTGCGCTGTTCATCCTGGTGCTGCTGGCCTTCTGCGGCCTGCGGATCTACCGCCGCCTCACCGTGGACGTGACGCCCCCGGTGATCACCTGTTCCACCGATTCCATTGATGTCAGCGTCACCGCCGGAGAGGAGGCCCTGCTGCAGGGGGTCATGGCCTCCGACGACCGGGACGGGGACCTGACGGACCAGATCCTCATCAAGGGCGTGTCCCCCTCCCTGACCGACAGCAGCGCCCAGGTCACCTACATCGTTTTTGACTCCGCCAACAACATGGCCACCGTCACCCGCACCGTCCGCTACACGGATTACGAGGCCCCCCGCTTCGCCCTGTCCCGGCCCCTGGTATACTCCATGAACCAGACCGTGACCCTGCTGGACCGGCTCACCGCCACCGACGTGCTGGACGGCGACATCAGCAGCAGCATCCGCATCACCTCCCAGAACATCATCAGCACCCAGCCCGGGGTATACGGCGTCACCGCCCAGGTGGACAGCCGCCTGGGGGAGCCGGTGGTGCTGCCGCTGAAGGTGGTCATCACCACCGGGGAAACCCAGCTGATCTGGCTGAAGGACTATCTGATCTACCTGCCCCAGGGCTCGGCCTTTGACCCCGCCGCATACATTGACAGCGCGGTGGCTCCGGACGGGACCGGCCTGCCCGCCTCCCAGGTGTCCATCGACAACCAGGTGAGCACAGCCGTTCCCGGCGTATACTATGCCGGCTATACCGTCACCGCCCAGGGCCAGAGCTACACCGTCTATCTGACGGTGGTGGTGGAATAAGGAGGAACCCCCATGGAAGAAAAAAACCGGGGCCTGCAATGGTCCCATATCGAGCCCTACTGCCTGCTGCGGACGCTGCTGCGGCAGCTGTGGATGCTGCTGATGGCGGGGGCCGCCTGCGCCATGGCGGCGTGGATCGTGCTCTCGTGCTTTGTGACCCAGCAGTATACCAGCTCCACCACCTTCGCCGTCACCGCCCGGGCCAGCACCCTGTACTATACAAATATTACCGCCGCCGCGGACATGGCATCCTCCTATACCCAGCTGCTGCAGAGCCGGGTCCTGCGCCAGACCATGGAGCAGGATCTGGGTATGCCGTTGGACGGCACCGTCACCGCCCAGCAGCTGGGGGAGACCAACCTCATCCGGGTCACCGTCACCGCCGACACCCCCCGTCAGGCCCTGGTGCTGCTCAAGGCCGTGTCTGATAACTACGGGTCCCTGTCGGCCCATGTGTCCTCCACGGCGGTGCTGTCCCAGCTTAACTCCCCCAGCCTGTCCGTGGCCCCCTCCCGCAGCTATAACGTGCCCAGGATCTGCCTGATGGCCGCCATCGCCGGTGCGGCGCTTACCGCCCTGGGCGTTGCCTGGGCCAGCGTCAGCAGCGGCACGGTGCAGACCCAGGAGGGCGCCCGCAGCGACCTGGACGCCAAGATCATCTCCACCGTGCCCCACGAGGGCCGCCGGACCCGGAAGCTCCTGGGCTGGATGGACGACCGCCGGGAGCGGCAGGCCCGCCGGGGCGGCAAGCGCCTGCGCCGGAACCTGAACATCTCCTCCCCGGCCATCAGCTTCGCCTTTACCGAGTCCATCCACCGCATCGCCGAAAAGTTCCAGCATGAGCACGCCAGGGGCCGCCGGGTATTCCTGTTTTCCAGCGTGTCCGCGGCGGAGGGCAAGTCCACCCTGGCCGCCAACACCGCCATCTCCCTGGCCTCCCGGGGGGTGAGCGTGCTGTTCATCGACCTGGACCTGCGCCGCCCGGTGCAAAGCGAGATGCTGGGCCTGTCCGTGAAGCAGAAAAACGAGCTGGGCACCCTGCTGACGGAGTCCGCCGCCCCGGAGAAGATCCTCTCCGCCGCCGTCACGGACCCCGCCACGGGGCTGCACTCCCTGCTGAGCACCAAGTCCTATACCGACGTCATCGAGCTGCTGGCCTCGGACCAGCTGGCCAAGGTGGTGGCCCTGGCCCGGGAGCGGTACGACTACGTCATCATCGACTCCCCTCCTCTGGGCTTCTTCTCCGACAGTGAGCTTCTGTCGGACCTGTCCGACGCGTCGGTGCTGGTGGTGCGGCAGGACACCGTCCCCGCGCCGGAGATCAACGACGCCATCGACGCTCTGCGGGCCGGTAAGGCAGAGTTTTTGGGCTGCATCCTCAACGATATGTCCCATCTCACCGCCTACTCCGCCGGCTACGGCTACGGATACGGCTACTACGGCTATGGCTACGGCAAGAAATACGACAAGTACGGCTACGGACATCACTCCGGCCGGAAGCAGCAGTGAGGCGCACTATGGAACAACACACGACCCGAACCAATACCGAAGACCAGGCCATTGACCTGTCCGTCCTGCTGCGGCGGATGGGACGGGCGCTGACGCGCCTGTGGCCGGTATGCCTGGCCCTGGTGGTGCTGTGCGCCGCCCTGATGGGCTGGCGCGGACACCGCAGCTTCCGCCCCATGTACCGCTCCGACGCGGTGTTCTCCGTGAACCTCAGCTTCGTGGGCGGCACCGACGTCTCCAGCTACAGCCAGTATTACAACAAGTCCGCCGCCCAGCAGGTGACGGACACCTTCCCCTATCTGCTGACCTCCGACCGGATGCAGGAGCTGCTGCGCCAGCGGCTGGGAACCGACGCCATCAACGGCAGCATCTCCGCCTCCGCCATCAAGGACACCAGCTTCTTCGTCCTGACGGTGGAAAGCCCCAGCCCCCAGGACGCCTATGACATCCTCTGCGCCGTCATCGACGTGTATCCCCAGGTGAACCGCCTGGTCCTGGGTGAAACGCAGCTGGTGGTGAACCAGGAGCCCTCCCTGCCCGACACGCCGTATAACGCCGATCCCTGGGTGCGCAGCGCCGTCAAGGGCGCGGCCCTGGGCGTGGTGCTGGCGCTGGCGGTGCTCATCGTGGCCGCCGCCCTGCGGCGGACGGTGTCCACCACCGGCGACGTCAAGCGCCTGGTAAGCCTGACGGCCCTGGCCTCCATCCCCCGCACGGCCCCCAAGCGCCGGAAAAACGGCCCCCAGCAGGGGCTGCTGATCACCCGCATGCAGACCGACAGCGCCTTCTGCGAGGCGTATCGCCTGCTGCGGCTGAAGCTGCTGCGGCAGCTGAAGGACGAGGACAAGGTCATCATGGTCACAAGCTCCATCCCCTCCGAGGGGAAAAGCTCCGTGTCCGTGAACCTGGCCCTGTCCCTGGCCCGGGAGGGAAAAAAGGTCCTGCTGATCGACGGCGACCTCCGGGGCCCCAGCGACAAGGCCCTGCTGGGCATCACCAAGCCCTCCGAGGGCCTGGGTCAGTGCCTGTCCGGCAGCCTGGACCAGGTGCACTTCCTGCGCTATGAGGAGACGTCTTTGTATGTCTTTGCCGGCAGCGAGCCCATCCACGCCCCCATGAACCTGCTGCAATACGACAAGCTGGAGGCGCTGATAAACACCCTGCGCCCCATGTTTGACTACATCGTGCTGGACACGCCGCCCTGCGCCATGATGGCCGACGCCCTGGCCATGTGCCGCCATGTGGACCGGGTGATCTACGTCATCCGGGAGGACTTCGCCGCCACCACCCAGATCTTCGAGGGCATCCAGGCCCTGGCCGGGGCCGACGCCCGGATGGCCGGCTTTGTGTTCAACTGCGCCGCCAACGTCCGGGGCTCCTCCTCCGGCTATGGCTACGGCTACGGTTATGGGTATGGCTACGGCTATGGCTATGGCTACGGCAAGACCAAGCGCAAAAGCGCCGAATAAGGATTTTTCCAAGCCTCCGGCCCCGGCCGGGGGCTTCAGCTTGTCAAAAAAGACTTTTTCGACAGTCTCAAGCCCTCGAAAATCTATACAAACCCGGATTTTTGTGGTATACTATTCTATCTGGTATCCCTGAATTTACAGAAAGTTCAGGAAAGTCCCGGCCGGGGCGGTATAATAAAGAAAAACACCAACGATACTCACAAGTGGGAGGCAAAGCGCATGGCACGCAACATTCTGGTGGTCGAGGACGACCGCAATATCTCCGACCTGATCCGCATGTACCTGGAAAAAGAGGGGTTCGACGTCCGCATCGCCTACGACGGCGGCAAGGCCGTGGAGGAATTTGACCGGGAGGCCCCGGACATGGTGCTGCTGGACATCATGCTGCCGGTGATGGACGGCTGGGCCGTGTGCGCCCATATCCGGGAAAAGGCCAAGACCCCCATCATCATGCTTACCGCCAAAAGCGAGGTCAACGACCGGATCACCGGCCTGGAAATGGGGGCCGACGACTATCTGGTGAAGCCCTTCGAGATGAAGGAGCTGATGGCCCGCATCAACGCGGTGCTCCGCCGCAGCGAGATCCCCGACGACACTAAAAAGCGCCTGACCTTCGACAAGCTGGTCATCGACCTGGACAGCTATGAGCTGCTGGTGGACGGCAAGAAGATCGACACGCCCCCCAAGGAGCTGGAGCTTCTGTATCACCTGGCCTCCACCCCCAACCGGGTGTATACCCGCAACCAGCTGCTGGACGAGGTGTGGGGCTTTGACTACTTCGGCGACTCCCGCACCGTGGACGTGCACATCAAGCGCCTGCGGGAAAAGGTGGAGGGTGTGTCCGACCAGTGGGAGCTGAAAACCGTGTGGGGCGTGGGCTATAAGTTTGAAGTGAAATGAGCCAGGAAAAGATCACCCGGTTCCGCCGCCGGTTCGACAGTCTCTATTGGCAGCAGTTCCTGCTGACGGCGGGCATGGTGCTGCTGACGCTTTTGCTGCTGGGCGTGTCGTTTTACGCCCTGAGCTATAACGACACCGTGTCCGAGCGGCGCAGCGAAATGCGCCAGCACGCGGAGCTCATTGCCAACATGTCCGGGGACTATCTGGCCTCCGACGGGCAGACCGCCAGCCCCAGCCTGCAGAATCTCATCGCCCTGGCCGCCGGGCTTACCAAGGCGGACTTTCTCCTGTGCAATGACCAGGGCTACGCCCTGCTGACCTCCGACCAGCGGCTGGGAGGCCAGGTGGTGTCCGTACCCCAGGAGATTCAGGACGCCGTTTTCGGGGACAAGGGCTTTTACCAGGGCCGCAGCAGCATCGGCGGCGCATACGACATCCGGCAGTTCGTGGTGGCGGTGCCCGTCACCCAGGAGGACGGCGGCACCGCGGGCATGGTCCTGGCGGTGATGGACGCCCGGTCCCTGATGAGCATGTGGCGCTCCTTCATCGGCCTGTTCTTCATGACCTCGGCCATCATCCTGCTGATCTCCTTTGTGGCCAGCTCCCTGACCTCCATGCGCCAGATCCAGCCCATCCGGGAGATGGTCCAGGCCACCCGGTCCTATGCCGCCGGAAACTTCGACGTGCGCATGCAGGACACCGGCCGCAGCGACGAGATCGGCGAGCTGGCGGCGTCCTTCAACAATATGGCCGACTCCCTGGCGGAAACCGAGCGCCAGCGAAGCGAGTTCATCGCCAACATCTCCCACGAGCTGAAAACCCCCATGACCACCATCGCCGGATATACCGACGGCATCCTGGACGGCACCATTCCCCCGGAGAAGGAACGGAAATATCTCCAGATCATCTCCGACGAAAGCCGCCGGCTCAGCCGCCTGGTCCGCCGGATGCTGGATATCTCCCAGATTCAGTCCCAGCAGGACATGAAGAAGGAGGACTTCGACCTGTGCGAGAGTATGCGCCTGGCCCTGCTGTCCATGGAGCAGAAGATCACCGACCGGGGCCTGGATGTGGAGGCGGACATCCCCGAGGATTCCGTCATGGTCCAGGGGGTCAACGACCTGATCACCCAGGTGATCTATAACCTGCTGGAAAACGCCGCCAAGTTCGCCGCCCCCGGGTCCACCCTGTACCTGGGGCTGACGGAGACCGGCGGCGACAAGGCGGTGGTCACCGTCCGCAATACCGGCCACACCATTCCGGCGGAGGAGATTCCCCTGCTGTTCGAGCGCTTCCACAAATCCGACAAATCCCGCAGCGAGGACAAGGACGGCTACGGGCTGGGCCTGTATGTGGTGAAAACCATCCTGTCCCAGCATAAGGAGAAGATCACCGTCACCAGCGAAAACGGCGTCACCTCCTTCAGCTTCACCGTTCAGCTGGCCCACCCCATGCGCAATACATGAGAGGAACTTTTGCTATGACAGACGAAAACAAGGATATCTGCCCGGAAACTCCGGAAAATCCGGACCTGCCGGAGACCCCGGAAGCGGCTCCGGAGGAGCCGAAGGAGGTGGTCTCCTGGTACATTCCCCAGGAACCCCAGGGCCGGGAGGTGGTCAGCTACTATGTCCAGCGGGACCCCATGCCCCAGAACGTCTGGCAGCAGGCCGCCAAAAAGGAGAAGCGCCGCAGCCGTCTGTGGCTGTGGATCTCCCTGGCCGTGCTGGCGGTGACGGTGGCGGCTGTGGTGCTGGCGGCCATACTGGGCGGCAGCAGCGGCAGCGGTCAGCATCGGCCCCTGCCCGACGGCGACGGCGACAACCCCAGCAGCATTGTGGACATTTTCGGCAGCAAGGCCACCAGCATCCCCCGGATTCAGGGAGACCCCGGCGTCCGCCTGGCCTGCCGGGACCCCCAGGGCCAGCCCCTGACGGCCCAGGAGGTATATGCCAAGGTGAACCCCTCCGTGGTCACCGTGGTGTCCGAGCAGTCGGAGGGGGCCTCCATCGGCACCGGCGTCATCATGACCTCCGACGGGTATATCATCACCAACGCCCATGTGATCTCCGGCGGCAAGAGCTGCTGGGTGGCCCTGGACACCGGCGTCACCTATGAGGTGAACCTGGTGGGCTTTGACGAGGAGGAGGACCTGGCCGTTCTGAAGGCCGATCCCCAGAATCCCCTGCCCGCCGCCGAGTTCGGCAACTCCGACCTGGTGCAGGTGGGCGACACCGCCTATGCCATCGGCAACCCCCTGGGGGTGGAGCTGCGGGGCACCATGACCAGCGGCATCATCTCCGCCGTCAACCGCGCCGTGGAGGTGGACGGCAAGACCATGACCCTGCTGCAGACCAGCGCCGCCCTGAACAACGGCAACTCCGGCGGCCCCCTGATCAACGCCTATGGCCAGGTCATCGGCATCAACACCCTGAAAATGAGCACCACCGACAGCACCGAGGCCACGGTGGAGGGCCTGGGCTTCGCCCTGCCCATCAGCTCCGTCAGCTTCGTGGTCAACGACCTCATCGCCAACGGCCACTACCGGGGCGCCCCCTCCCTGGGCATCACCGTCACCACCGTGGAAAAGGACGGCGGCGGCACCCAGGTCCAGGTCATGGAGGTCAGCGCCGGCTCCGGCGCGGCCGATGCGGGCATCCAGGCCGGGGACGTGATCCTGGCGGCAGACGGCCAGGCCGTGTCCGTTACCTCCGACCTGCTGACGGCCCGGCGCAGCCACATCATCGGCGACACCGTGACTCTGACCATCCTGCGGGACGGCCAGCAGTTCGACGTGGAGGTGACCCTCCGCTCCAACCGCAGCTTCGGCTGAGCATCCGACCCCTTCACCCCGGCGGGAAAATCCCGCCGGGGTTTTGTTCTGCCGGCGGGGGCCTGTGCATATGCTGGAGAAAAAGCCACAGGGGGGATGGACATGCGTTACTGGGCGGCGGGGCTTTTGCTGACGGTGCTGCTGTTCGGCGGGGGATGGCTGAGCAGCGGAGCTGCGCCGGACGTGTCCCGCTCCGTCCCGGGGGCTGACCCGGGACAGACCGGCGAAAATGCGGGACAACCCGCCGCCGATGCGGACACGGTGCTGCGGGTATGGGACGGGGAGCAGGTGGTGGAGATGACCATGGCGGAGTATCTGCCCGGGGTGGTCCGGGGGGAGATGCCCGCCGCCTTCCACCAGCAGGCCCTGGACGCCCAGGCCGTGGCGGAGCGGACCTTCATCTATTACCACATGGCCTCCGGCCGGAAGGCCGCCCACCCGGACGCCGACGTGTGCATGGATTACCGCTGCTGCAATGCCTACACCTCCGCCCAGGCGGCGGCGGAAAAGTGGGGGGACCACGCCGCCGAATACGAGGCCAAGGTCCAGCAGGCCGTACGGGACACCGACGGCCAGGTGATCCTCTACAACGGCCAGCCCATTTTAGCGGCCTTCCACTCCTCCTCCGCCGGAGTCACCGCCAACTCCGGGGACGTGTGGGTGTCCACCCTGCCGTATCTGCACAGCGTGGAAAGCCCCGAGGGGGAGGACACCGTGCCCAATTACTACAGCGTCAAGGAAATCCCGGCGGCGGAGTTTCAGCAGACCTTCCTGGCAGCCTATCCGGAGGCGTCCTTCGCCGGAGGGCCGGAAACCTGGATCACCGGCCGGGTGGAAAACGCCTCCGGCCGGGTGGAGAGCATCTGCATCGGCGGCGTCACGGTGGAGGGCACCCAGGTCCGGAGCCTGTTTGGCCTGCGGTCGGCGTGCTTCACGGCGGAGGCCGCGGCGGACAGTGTTACATTCCGCGTCACCGGCTTCGGCCACGGGGTGGGCATGAGCCAGTACGGGGCCAACCGCCTGGCCCAGGAGGGGAAGTCCTGGCAGGAGATTCTCCACTGGTACTACACCGGCGTCACCATCGCCCCCTACGGCGGATAGGACTTGACGAAAGGCGGAATTTATACTACAATTTTCTTCAGAAACATCACGGAAGGAGACTTGCTTCGTGACAAGAGACGAGCTTTGCCAGGCCGCCGTGGCCATGCTGGACCGGGCCTATATCCCCTATTCCCACTTTCCGGTGGGGGCGGCGCTGGAGTGCGCCGACGGAACGGTTTTCACCGGCTGCAACATTGAAAACGCCGCCTACGGCTGCACCATCTGCGCCGAGCGCACCGCCATCTTCAAGGCCGTCAGCGAGGGGCACCGGGACTTTGTGCGCATCGTCATCGCCGGGAAAAGTGAGGACTACTGCGTGCCCTGCGGCTCCTGCCGCCAGGTGATGATGGAATTCGCTCCGGAGATGGAGGTCATCTGCCTCAACGGTCAGGGGCAGGCCAAGAGCTTCCGCCTGCGGGAGCTGCTGCCCTACGGCTTCGACCAGAGCTGGCTGTGAGACATGTCCCGCCGCCGGTCTGCATTTTTCGCGGACCGGCGGCGCTTTCTGCCCGCTCCTGTGGCCTTCCGGCATTTTTGGCGGTTTTCCTTGTTGACATAATGCTGTGGAAAACCCGGTGGAAAATGTGCAAAACCCTTGCGGCGCATGCTATCCCGCCGGTTTCCGGTTTGTTATGGCGGCCCCGCCGCCTGCAACTTTTTGCCCCGGAAAAACATTTTTTCCCTATCCCCGTCCGGCTCTTGCCAGACGGAAATTTTTGCGTTAAAATAGGATTTGTATATTGGAGAATTGGCGGCTTCGGCCGCCGGAGGAAGGATATGGCCAAGAAAAAAGCATACGACAACGACAGCATTTCCAGCCTGAAGGGAGCGGACCGGGTCCGGAAACGGCCCGGCGTCATTTTCGGCTCCGATGGGCTGGAGGGCTGCGAGCACGCGGTGTTCGAGATTCTCTCCAACGCCATCGACGAGGCCCGGGCGGGCTTCGGACGGGTGATCACCGTCACCCGGTTCCAGGACCGGTCCATCCAGGTGGAGGACCAGGGCCGGGGCTGTCCCGTGGACTGGAACGAAAAGGAGGGGCGGTACAACTGGGAGCTGGTGTTCTGCGAGATGTACGCCGGAGGCAAATACGACCCCACCGGGGAAAACTATGAGTTCTCCCTGGGCCTGAACGGTCTGGGCTCCTGCGCCACCCAGTACGCCAGCCGCTATATGGACGTTACCGTCTGCCGGGACGGCAATGAGTATAAGCTCCACTTCCAGCGGGGCGAGATCGTGGGGCAGATGGAGGTCACCCCCCTGACCCGGAAGAAAACCGGCACCACCATCCGCTGGCTGCCGGACCTGGAGGTGTTCACCGACATCGACATCCCCCTGGACTATTACCAGGACGTGATGAAGCGGCAGGCGGTGGTCAACGCCGGGGTGACCTTCCGGCTGCGGGATGAGGTGTCCCCCGGGAGGTTCGAGACCCAGGACTTCCTGTATGAAAACGGCATCCGGGACTATCTGGCCGAGCTGGCCGGGGACGACCCCATCACCCGGCCCGTGTGCTGGGAGGCGGAGCGCCAGGGCCGGGACCGGGCGGACAAGCCCGAATACAAGGTGAAGCTGAACATCGCCTGGTGCTTTTCCAACCGGGTGCACCTGATGGAGCACTATCACAACTCCAGCTTCCTGGAGCACGGCGGCAGCCCCGACAAGGCCACCCGCCTGGCCTTTGTGGCAGCGCTGGACAAATATCTGCGGGAGAACAACAAATACACCAAGGGCGAAAGCAAGATCACCTTCCCCGACGTGCAGGAGTGCCTGCTGCTGGTGAGCAGCAACTTCTCCACCCAGACCAGCTATGAAAACCAGACCAAAAAGGCCATCACCAACAGGTTCATCCAGGACGCCATGTCCGAGTTCCTGCGCCAGCAGCTGCAGGTATATTTCATCGAGAACCACGACGACGCCGAGCGCATGGCCGCCCAGGTGCTGATCAACAAGCGCAGCCGGGAGACGGCGGAGCGCACCCGCCTGGGCGCCAAGAAGAAGCTGTCGGAGAAGATCGACATCGCCAACCGGGTGCAGAAGTTTGTGGACTGCCGCACCAAGGAGGTGGACCGGCGGGAGATCTATATCGTGGAGGGCGACTCCGCTCTGGGCGCCTGCAAGCAGTCCCGGGACGCGGAGTTCCAGGGGCTGATGCCCGTCCGGGGCAAGATCCTCAACTGTCTGAAGGCCGACTATCCCCGGATCTTCAAAAGCGACGTGATCACGGACCTGATGAAGGTGCTGGGCTGCGGCGTGGAGGTCCAGGGCAAGGCCGCCAAGGAGCTGAGCCAGTTTGACCTGAACAACCTCCGGTGGAGCAAGGTGGTCATCTGCACCGATGGCGACGTGGACGGGTTCCAGATCCGGACCCTGATCCTGACCATGCTGTACCGGCTGTGCCCCACCCTGATCCGGGAGGGCTATGTATATATCGCCGAGACCCCGCTGTTTGAGATCACCTATCGGGAGAAAAACGCCGACAAGACCTGGTTTGCCTATTCCGAAAAGGAGAAGGCCGACATCGTCCGCCAGCTGGAGGGGAAGAAATTCACCGTCCAGCGGTCCAAGGGACTGGGCGAAAACGACCCGGAGATGATGTGGCTGACCACCATGAACCCGGAGACCCGGCGGCTGGTGCGTGTGCTGCCCGATGAGGCGGAGGAGACCGCCCGGGTGTTCGACCTGCTGCTGGGGGACAACCTGGCCGGGCGGAAGGACTATATCGCTGAAAACGGCCACCTGTACCTGGATATGATCGACGTGAGCTGAATTTGCCAAATGACCGCTTGAACGAAAGGAATTTGCCCCATGGCAAAAAAGAAAACAGAACCAAAAACCGTCCACCGGCCGGCGGACCCCAATGTGATGGGCCTGCGGGGCACGGTGGTGGAGCAGCCCATCACCCGGACTCTGGACGAAAACTATATGCCCTACGCCATGAGCGTCATCGTCTCCCGGGCCATTCCGGAGATCGACGGCTTCAAGCCCTCCCACCGGAAGCTGCTGTATACCATGTATAAAATGGGCCTGCTTACCGGCGGACGCACCAAATCCGCCAACATCGTGGGCCAGACCATGCGCCTGAACCCCCACGGCGACCAGGCCATCTATGAGACCATGGTGCGCCTGGCCAAGGGCAACGAATCCCTGCTGCACCCCTTTGTGGACAGCAAGGGCAACTTCGGCAAGGTGTACTCCCGGGATATGGCCTATGCCGCCAGCCGGTACACCGAGGCAAAGCTGGCCCCCATCTGCGCGGAGCTGTTCCGGGACCTGGACTGCGACGCCGTGGACTTTGTGGATAACTACGACAACTCCATGAAGGAGCCGTCCCTGCTGCCCACCACCTTCCCCAACGTGCTGGTGTCCGCCAACCAGGGCATCGCCGTGGGCATGGCCTCCCAGATCTGCGGCTTCAACCTGGGGGAGGTGTGCGACACCACCGTGGCCCTGCTGAAAAATCCGGACCACGACATCGCCTCCACCCTGCTGGCCCCGGACTTCCCCACCGGGGGACAGATCATCTGCGACCCGGCGGAGCTGCGGGAGCTGTACCGCACCGGGCGGGGCGGCGTGAAGGTCCGCTCCCGCTGGCGCTATGACAAGCAGGCAAATCTCATCGAAATTTACGAAATCCCCTATTCCACCTCCATCGAGGCCATACTGGACAAGGTGGCGGAGCTCATCAAGGCCGGGAAAATCAGCGAGATCAGCGACATGCGGGACGAGACGGACCTGTCGGGCCTGAAGCTGGCCATCGACCTCAAGCGCGGCGCGGACCCAGAGAAGCTGATGACCAAGCTGTTCCGCCTGACGCCCCTGCAGGACACGGTCAGCTGCAATTTCAACATTCTCATCGCCGGGATGCCCCGGGTCATGGGCGTGGGGGAGATTCTGAACGAGTGGACGGCCTGGCGCACGGAGTGCGTGCGGCGGCGGGTGTATTTCGTGCTGAACCGCAAAAAGGACAAGCTGCACCTGCTGCTGGGCCTGAAGCGTATCCTGCTGGACATCGACAAGGCCATCGCCATCATCCGGGAGACCGAGGAGGAGGCCGAGGTCATCCCCAACCTGATGATCGGCTTCGGCATCGACCAGGTCCAGGCGGAATATGTGGCGGAGATCAAGCTGCGGAATATCAACAAGGAATATATCCTCAAGCGGGTCCAGGAGACCGAGGACCTGCAAAAGGAGATCGCCGACCTGGAGGACACGTTGGCCAAGCCCGCCCGGATCCGGAAGATCATCGTGGACGAGCTGGAGCAGGTCCGGAAGAAGTACGCCGTGCCCCGGCGGACAGAGATTCTTTACGGTCACGAGGTGGAGGAATACGTGGAGGACGACCAGCCGGAGGATTACCCCGTGACGGTGTTCCTGTCCCGGGAGGGGTACTTCAAGAAGATCACCCCCAAGTCCCTGCGCATGAGCGGGGAGCAGAAATACAAGGAGGGCGACGGCCTGCGCCAGCAGGCGGAGACCGGCAACAACGCCGAGATCATGTTCTTCACCGACCGGTGCCAGGTGTACAAGACCCGGGTGTCGGAGTTCGGCGACAGCAAGGCCAGCGTCCTGGGCGACTATCTGCCGGGCCGACTGGCCATGGACGAGGGCGAGCGGGTCATCTTCATGGTGCTGCCCGGGGACTATTCCGGGTGCCTGCTGTTCTTCTATGAAAACGGCAAGGCCGCCCGGGTGGAGCTGTCCGCCTATGCCACGGTGTCCAACCGCCGGAAGCTGACGGGGGCCTACTCCGACAAGAGCCCCCTGGTGTGCATCCTGCCTCTGCCGGAGGACCGGGAGCTGGCCCTGGTATCCACGGAGCCCCGGGCCCTGCTGGTGCACACCTCCCTGCTGACCCCCAAGACCACCCGGAACGTCCAGGGGGTGGCGGTGATGACCCTGAAGCCCAAGTATCATCTGGACCGGGTGGTCCCGGCGGAGGACAGCGGCATCGTGAACCTGCCCCGCTACCGCACCCGCACCATCCCCGCCGCCGGAGCCATCCTCAAGCCCGAGGACCGGGGCGAGGAACAGCTGACCTTGTTATAAAGACCCGTTTTCCCCCACACATACGAAAAAGAGAGGTGCCTATTATGCCCGCTGCCAAGACTCTGAAGCGCTACGGACTGATCACCGTGGCCTGTGCCCTGTATGCCCTGGGCTTCAACTGGTTCTTCGTGCCCAATCACTTCACCGTGGGCGGCTTCACCGGCGTTGCCCAGATCATCAATCACTTCCTGCCCATGCTGCCGGTGGGTACCATCGCCCTGGTGCTGAACATCCCCCTGTTCATCCTGGGCTGGCAGAAGATCGGCCGGGATCTGCTGATCTCGTCCCTGTACGCCACCGCCGTCAGCTCCCTGATGATCGATGTGCTGGCCTCAATCCACACCTTCTCGCCCATGGACCCCATTCTGGCCTGTATCTACGGCGGCATCGTGTCGGGCATCGGCTGCGGCCTGCTGCTGCACGAAAGCGCCACCACCGGCGGCACGGAGATGGCCGCCCGGCTGCTGAAGCTGAAGTTCCAGGGGCTGTCCATCGGCAGCCTCTGTCTGGGCCTGGACGTGGCCGTGACCATCGGGTACGCCCTGTGCTTCCGGGATATGACCCGGGCCATGTACGGCGTGGTGGCCCTGTATATCCTGTCCCTGCTGATCGACCGGGTGGTGTACGGTCCCAACGCCTCCAAGGTGGCCTATATCATCAGCGAGCAGTATGAGGCCATCACCCAGAAGCTGCTGCAGCTGGACCGGGGCGTCACCCTGCTGGACGGTAAGGGGGCCTGGAGCGGCCAGGAAAAGCGGATCATCCTGTGCGCCTTCGGTCGCCGGCACTTCATCCCCATCAAGAAGCTGGTGCAGAGCATCGACCCGGACGCCTTTGTTATCGTGTGCGACGCCCATGAGGTGCTGGGCGAGGGCTTCGGCCAATATGACCCCACGGGCCTGTAACGGAGGCGCGGCCATGAAAAAAGCCTTGCTGGCCGCCCTTCTGGCGGCGCTGATGCTGGTATGCACCGGGTGTGCCTCGTTTCTGGAGCGGGATTACAGCGTGGTCCAGCCCCACAGCTCCACCTATTACGAAAGCGAGGACCGGTCCGTCCTCCGGGCAGAGAGCTATCAGGACCTGGTGAACGACCTGATGCTGCTGCTGACCGGCGGCGCCCGGGAGGGCACCATCTGGCTCTATGCCGGGACGGAGCCTCTGGACGCCTCCGCCGCGGCGGAACGAGCCTGCAAGGAGGTGCAGCAGGAGACGCCCTTAGGGGCCTACGCCGTGGAGTACCTCACCTACACCATCGACGACAGCGCCCGGAACTACACCGCCATTCATCTGACCATCGGCTATCGCCGCACCCAGGAGCAGATCGCCTCCATGGTGTATACCACCAGCGTCTCCGCCCTGGGGGAGCTGCTGACCGCCGCCGCCCGCAGCGGAAGCGGTGAGCTGGTGGTGCAGGTGGGCTACTTTGACCACCAGGAGGACCAGGTCCGCTCCATCGTGGACCAGGTCCAGGCCATGGAGGCCCCGGAGCAGAAGGAGCCCTGGACCGTGAATTTCTATCCCGAAGGCGGCGACGTGGGCATCATCGAAATTCTTTTGAAAAAAAGTTGAAAAAAGTGGAACGCAGGGGTTGACAAATCCGGGATTCGCGGGTATAATCAATCTTGCGTTTGCGGGCGTAGCTCATCTGGTAGAGCGCGACCTTGCCAAGGTCGAGGTAGCGAGTTCGAGCCTCGTCGCCCGCTCCAAAAAGCACCATCTGAGAAGATGGTGCTTTTTCTTTTTGCCATTCGGCTGGCGCGACGGCGGGGCACATGGGCCCCGCGCCCTACGAGTGTTCTATCGGCAGGCGTTTCGTCCGGTCCGCTGCTATCAGCGGACCGCAAAAAAGGCGGGCAGAGTCGCCCGCCCTACGGTAGGACAACGGGGAATTGCCGATAAACGGCGGCGGGGCCTGTGTGCCCCGCCGCCGTTTTTATGCGCTTGTCACATCACCGCCGCCAGCGCGTCGGCCAGGGCGGCATAATCCGCCAGGCTCAGCCGCTCGCCCCGGACGTTTTCCGGCAGACCGCAGGCGGAGACGATAGCCGCCAGCCGGTCCTTGGGCAGGGGGAATCCGGTCTGCAAACTGTTTACCAGGGTCTTGCGCCGCAGGGCGAAGCCCGCCCGCACCGTTCGCCACAGCATGGCCTCGCTGCCCACCTCCACCGGCGGCTGCTTCCGCACGGGGCAGTGGATCACGGCGGAGGTGACCTTGGGGGCCGGCAGGAAGCAGGTGTTGGGCACCTCGAACAGCAGCTCCGGCGCGGTGTAATACTGCATCAGCAGGGTGAAGGCCCCATAGTCCGCCGTGCCCGGGGCGGCGCAGATCCGCTGGGCTACCTCCTTCTGAATCAGCACCGTCAGGGATTGAAAGCAGCGGCTTTCCACCACCCGGGTCAGCAAGGGGGTGGTGATGTTATACGGCAGGTTGGCGCACAGAATGGGCCGCAGGCCCCCGAAGTGCTCCCGCACCAGGGCAGGCAGCCCCTGCTGCATCACGTCGCCCCGGATCAGGGTGAAATTGGGGAAGTCCGCCATGGTCTCCTCCAGCACCGGGTACAGCCGCCGGTCCAGCTCCACGGACACCACCTTCCCGGCCCGCTGGGCCAGCTCCCGGGTCAGGGGGCCGATGCCGGGGCCGATCTCCAGCACGCCGGTGTGCTGGTCCGCGCCGCAGGCGGCGGCAATGTCCCGGGGCACCCAGCCCTGGATGAGGAAGTTCTGGCCCATGGCCTTGGAAAAGCGAAAGCCGTGGCGCTGCAAAAGCGCCTGGATGTCATTGCGGTTGCAAAGGTCCATATTGCCTCCTATTCGACAACAAGTTGTATTTTTCTACTGAATTATTCCTCAAAGTTATCATTCTCGGGGCCGGGGCGGTACTCCAGCAGGTCCCCGGGCTGGCAATCCAGGGCGCGGCAGAGCTTGTTCAGGGTCTCCACCCGGACGGCCCGGGCCTTGCCGGTTTTCAGGATGGAGAGATTGGCCATGGTGATGCCCACCCGGTGGGAAAGCTCCGTCAGGCTCATTTTCCGCCGGGCCAGCATCACGTCAATGTTGAATACGATCATGTCCGTGCCCCCTCTCAAATGGTCAGGTCGTTGTCCTCCCGCAGGGCGGCGGCGTCGGCCACCAGCCGGGACAGGACATAGAGCACGATGCCCGCTGCCAGGCAGAAAAACGTCACCAGCGGCGTAATCAGGAGGGTCAGAGGTGCACTGCCCGCACCCAGATAGGCCACAATGAGCATTCCCGCCGGGAATATCACCGCGTCGGCAAAGGCCAGACGGCTGACGGTGCGCAGGTCCCGGGCATTTTTCCCGGTGAAGGCCATACCCTTTACAGCGATGCTGCCGCAGACTCTCCACGCCGGGACCATGGCCCAGAAGATCGGCACGGCAAATGCCCACGCCCAGATCAGGCACGGCCAATAGGCCCAGGCAAATTCCGGGGCATAGCGAACGGTGTCCTGGCCGTAAAATGGAAGAAACAGGAAGAAGAATACCACCAGCAGCAGTCCTGCCGCCAGCAGGACGGCCCGCAGCAGGGCCGACATGGTTTTGGTTTTCATATGCGTCGCTCCTTTCGCTTTCTGGGGTCAGGATAGCACAGTTCATACCGCATGTCAAGTATTATTTATCGAAAGTCGAAAAATTATTTCTGTTTAGAAGGGCGGCGTATTTTCCTGTTGCATTTTGGCGGCAGTGGGTATATACTAAGAGCAGAAAACAACCGAATAGCTGTCTTCGGGGCGGGGCGAAATTCCCCACCGGCAGTGATAGTCTGCGAGCGGCCGCGGCCGCAGGAACCGGTGCAATTCCGGTACCGACAGTATAGTCTGGATGAGAGAAGGCGTGTACGGCATTGTCACAATGCTCTTTTTTGATGCGTGCACCTTGGAAGGCAAGTCTTTCCGGGTGTTTTACTTTTATCAAAAGGAGCGTTTTTTCTTATGACGCAAGCAAGCAAACGGACCCATCGCCTGGCGGTAGCCGCCATGCTCAGCGCCGTGGCCGCGGTGCTGCAATTCGTGGAGTTTTCCATCCCCCTGATCCCCAGCTTTGTGAAGCTGGACATTTCGGACCTGCCCGCCCTGCTGGGGACCTTCTCCCTGGGGCCGGTATACGGCGTGGTGATCCAGCTGGTGAAGAACCTGCTGCACCTGCCCTTCGGCTCCAGTGCCGGAGTGGGTGAGCTCAGCAACTTCATCCTGGGGGCTGTGTTCGTGCTGTGCGCCGGCCTGGTGTACCGCAAGCACAAGAGCCGCAAGGGCGCCCTGATCGGGGCGATGCTGGGTGCGGTTCTGATGGCTGTGGTCAGTGTCCCCTCCAACTACTTCTTCGTGTATCCGGCATATGTCAAGGTGTACGGGATGCCCCTGGAGGCCATCATCGGGGCCTACCAGGCCATTCTGGGTACCATTGCGGAGGTCCCCTCCTCCAACGCTCTGCTTAACTGCCTGCTGGTGTTCAACGTGCCCTTCACCTTCTGCAAGGGCCTGCTGGACGTGGGCCTGTGCTTCCTGATCTACAAGCCTCTGTCCCCCCTGCTGCATAAATAAACGAAAAACGATGGCTGTGCCCTCTCGGGCACAGCCGGTTTTTTATCGTATCAGCAGTTCGATGACGTACAGCACCATAAGGTGGATGGGATAGATCAGGTAGTACCCCCACTGGTACCACTTGCTCTTGCGGCCCCGCTGGCCGTTATACAGCAGCAGCAGCTCCAGGTACTTTCTGCGGCTGTGGGTGTGATAATACCCCTCGGCGATGAAAAAGCACATAATGGGCGCGGTGATCATGCCGAAGCAGAACAGGGGATCGTACCAGGGATTGGTGGTGGGGATGAAGAAAATTGTCACATGCTGGCAGATCATGGCCACCACAGCCAGCAGCTTCAATGTGTTGGAGTTCAGTCCGGCCTTCCGGGTCACGGGGATACCCTCTTTCCTGTTGGATATTTATGCGGGTATCTTAACACATGAACCTGGGTTTAAGTCAATAGGAAAATACAAAAAATTACAATCCGGTTACAATTTTGTAAAAATGTAAAAAAACCAGAGGGAGACAGCCGGTTTGGCTGTCTCCCCTGCGAATTAAATTGGCTTTATTGTCCGGCGGCCTTCTGCGCGAAGCGGTTATCCACCAGCCCGTCGAAGTCCACCCACTGGTCCGGGGTCAGCTCCCCGGCCTGGGTCATGACCGTCTCCAGCCGCTCCAGGGCCTGCTGCTCCATCACCGGGGTGCGGTTCCAGGCGTCGATCTCCCGGTGCCGGGCGCATACCCGCTCCAGAACGTCCAGGTCCGTGTCCGGGAACTGGTCACAGATGGCCTCCGCCACCTGGCGGTCCGTGTGCTCCGCCACCCACTGCTGGGCCAGGGCCATGGCGTTGACGAAGCCCTGAACCGTCTCCGGATTCGCCTCCACATAGCTGCGGTTGGCAAAATACGCGGTATACGGGATCTCGCCGCTTTCCTGGCCGATGGAGCACAGGATATACCCCTTCCCCGCCTGCTCCACCTCGGTGGCGGTGGGCTCAAACAGGGTCACATAGTCCCCGTTGCCGCCGGTGAAGGCCCCGGCCATCATGTTGAACTGCACCGAGGTGTCCACCACCGCGTCCCGCTGGGGCTCGATGCCCCGCTGCCGCAGCACATATTCCAGGGTCATCTCCGGCACGCCGCCGGCCCGGCCCCCGATGATGGTCCGGCCCCGGACGTCCTCCCAGGAGAAGGGCCCCGGCTCCCGGCCCACCAGGAAGGAGCCGTCCCGCTTGGTCAGCTGGGCAAAGATCACGGGATGGTCCTCCTTGCCCTGGTTCATCACATAGATGGCGGCCTCCGGGCCTGCCAGGCCCATGTCCGCCTGACCGGACACCACGGCGGTCATGACCTTGTCGGCGCCGCCGCCGTTGGTCAGCTCCACCTCCAGCCCCTCCTGGCGGAAGAAGCCCTGGCTCATGGCCACATACTGCGGCGCGTAGAACACCGAGTGGGTGACCTCGCTCAGGCGCACCCGGGTCAGCTGTTTTTCCCCGGCGCAGCCCGGCAGGACCAGCAGCGCCGCCAGACAAAGACACAGTACGATACAGATTTTTTTCATGCTTTGACCCCCCAATAATGCTGCAGCAGCTTCTCGGCCCCCAGCACCAGCCGGTACATCACCACCGCCGCGGCCGCCAGGATTACCACGCTGGCCATGACCAGGTCCATGTTGAACACCTGGGACCCGTAGACGATGAGATAGCCCAGGCCCGCCCGGGACACGAGAAATTCCCCCATGATCACCCCCACCCACGACAGGCCCACGTTGACCTTCAGGGTGTTGAACAGGGTGGGGAAGCTGGCGGGAAACACCAGCATCCACAGAATCTGACCTCTTGTGGCCCCCAGGGACCGCATCAGCCGCAGCTTTTCGCTGTCGGTCCCCAGGAAGCCCTGATACATGCTGAGGATGGTGACGATCAGGGAGATGGCCAGGGTCATCACGATGATGGACCCCATCCCCGCCCCCATCCAGACGATAAAGATCGGCCCCAGGGCCGTTTTCGGCAGGGCGTTCAGCACCACCAGATAGGGGCTAAGCACCCGGGCCACCCCCTCCCGCCACCACATACAGATGGCGATGGCGGTGCCCAGCAGGGTCCCGGCCAGGAAGCCCACCACGGTCTCCAGGCATGACACCCCCACGTGCCGCAGCAGATCTCCGCCCCGGCACAGGCCCACCAGCGTCCCCCACATACGGCTGGGGCTGCTGATGAGAAAGCCGTCGCTGAGCCCCACCGCCGTGGTCAGCTGCCACAGGCCCAGCAGGGCCGCCAGCAGTCCCGCCTGCCACAGCCGCACCCGGCGGCGGCTTCTCTGCCGCTGCCGCAGCCACTCCTGCCGCCGGGGGGATGGTTTATCCGTCATGCAGCTCCAGCTCCTTCCAGATGGCATTGAAAAACGTGTGAAATTCCGGGGTGTCCCGCCGCTCCATAGGCGGCAGGCCCCGCAGCGGTCCCATGTCGTGAACGGTCTTTATCCCGGCGGGCCGCCGGGTCAGCACCGCCACCCGGTCCGACATGCTGATGGCCTCGCTGATGTCGTGGGTCACCAGCAGGGCGGTTTTCCCCTCCTGCCGGATGATGCGGTAAATATCCGCCGAAACCGACAGCCGGGTCTGATAGTCCAGGGCGGAGAAGGGCTCATCCAGCAGCAGGATCCGGGGATCCGCCGCCAGGGTGCGGATCAGGGCGCAGCGCTGGCGCATACCGCCGGACAGCTGCCCCGGCCGCTTATCCCGGAAGGCCCACAGGCCGTAGCGCTCCAGCAGGCTCCGGACCCGGGCCTGGTTTTCCGGCGTATTCTCCCCCCGGACGGCCAGAGCCAGGGTCACATTGTCCCAGATGCTCCGCCAGGGGAACAGCTGGTCCTGCTGGGGCATGAAGCCCACCTTGGGCGAGGGGCCCCGCAGGGCCTCGCCGTCCACGGTGACCTCCCCGCCGGTCAGAGTCTCCAGCCCCGCCAGGACGGACAGCAGCGTGGATTTGCCGCAGCCGGAGGGGCCCACGATGCTGCAGAACTCCCCCTCCTCCACGTCCAGGGACACGTCCCGCAGGGCCTCCACCTCCCCGTCCGGTGCCTGGTACACAAAGGCGGCGTGCAGGAGATGTATCATCATTTCCGTGTGTTCCTCCTCTGATACTGATTCCTGATTCAAAAACGGAATCAGGAGTCCCGTGCGCTGGGCGCACACTGTGACGTCTCATACTGATTCTTGATTAAAAAATTTAATCAAGAATCCCGTGCGCTGGGCGCACGCACAGCGTGTGAAAACACGCTGTGACGTCTCATACAAAACCTGACGCACCTTCGGTGCTATAAAAAGCTTTTCAAGCTTTTTAACAGGTTTTGGTATCATACTTCGGCGCTGTTAAAAACTTTTTAACAGGTTCCGGTATGATACGAAGCGGAGAGCGGAAAACTCCCTCTCCGCCATCATCCTATGCACTCCCCCGCCCCGTGGTTCCCGGCAGACGCAGCGGGGTGGGGCGCGTAATACGGCATTTTTTCATGGGCGGTTGTCCGCAGGCGGGCAACGGACGACGGTTTTTCCGGGGGAATGCAGGAGGTGGTTCATTATGGCCAAGAAAAAACACATTCCCCTGTTCGATGACCAGCTGGAAATGCTGGAGCTGCTGACGGACCAGGAGGTGGGCCAGGCAGTGCTGGCCGCCATGCGCTTTATGCGCAGCGGCACGGAAACCGATCTCACCGGCGGCGCCGGGGTGGTCTATCAGGTGCTGCGGGCCCAGTTCATCCGGAACCAGAACGACGCCGCCGTCGGGAAAAAGGGCGGGCGTCCCCGGAAAAGCCCCGCCGAAACCCCGGTTTCGGAAGCCGAAACCACTGAACGGAACGAAACGGAACCGGACGGAACCGGACAGGACGGAACAGAACCGGACGAGACGGAATCGGACCGGACGGGAGGTGGAGACGGCAGCGCCGGAGGGCGCTTTGTCCCACCCACCCTGGATGAAGTGCGGGCTTATGTTTTGCAGAGACGCTCGCCGGTGGAGCCCCAGGCCTTCATCGACTTTTACCAGGCCCGGGGCTGGATGGTGGGAAAGGCCCCCATGCGGGACTGGAAGGCCGCCTGCCGCAGTGCGGAGTCCTGGGAGCGCTGGAGCAGGCCCCCGGCCCAGACCCAGGTCACCAACTCCGACCGCATGACCAAATACGTGGATTGGTGATGGGCAGGCCGCAAGAATGGGGTGGTTTCCGGCAACCGTCCGTAGGGGCCGGGAATCGCCCCATTTCCGCCACCGTTGCCCCGATTCCGGCAACCGGATGGGCACCACTCTCCTTTTGTCCCGGTACAGGTGAAAGGAGGAGATCAACATGCGATTTCCCAGAATTTATGAGGAGGACGGCTGCTGCACCGCGGCCGTCTGCGACCTGTGCGGCGGCGAGATTTATCAGGGCCAGGCCTACTACCGCATCAACGGCCGCACCGTCTGCCGGGACTGCCTGGCGAACTACGCCGAGAGCTACTTCGCCGACTGCCTGTGCGGAGAGGAGGCGGCCCCATGGTGAGACGGGAGGACATCCCCTGGGAGGAGCTGCAGAGGCTCAACGCCCAGGGCTGGAGCTATCGCCGCCTGGCGGAAAAATACGGCGTCTCCTCCTCGGCCATCGGCCGCCGGGCGGTGCTGGAGGGCTGGCACGGCACCAACGACCAGCGGGCCAATGCCCGTCTGCGGAATCTGGCGGCCCGGCTGCGCCGCCAGGCGGAGCAGCGGCTGGCGGAGGACCTGGACACCCGGGAGATCAAGGAGCTTACCGCCGTTCTGCGGGAGCTGATGAACCTTCAGCAGACCCTGGAGGGGCAGCAGCCCGGCGGCGGCGTGGTCCGGGTGGAGCTGGCGGAGGAAACGGAGGACTGGAGCCTGTGACGGAAAAAATTCTCACCATGGACCGGCCCAACCCCCGGCAGCAGGAGTTTCTGCGGTGCCGGAAGAAGTATGTGGCCTTCGGCGGGGCCCGGGGCGGCGGCAAAAGCTGGGCCGTCCGCGCCAAGGCCAAGCTGCTGGCCCTGCGCTATCCGGGGATCCGTCTGCTGCTGGTGCGCCGGACCTATCAGGAGCTGGAGGCCAACCACATCCGCTTTCTGCGGCAGGAGCTGGCCGGTCTCGCGGAATACCGGGCCACCGCCCGGCAGTTCGTTTTCCCCAACGGCAGCGTCCTGGACTTCGGCTACTGCGCCGCCGACGGCGACATGGACCGCTATCAGGGGGCGGAATACGACGTGATCTTCCTGGACGAGGCCACCCAGCTGAAGGAGGAATGGCTGCGGCAGTTTGCCGCCTGCCTGCGGGGCGTCAACGAATTTCCCAAGCGGCTGTACTACACCTGCAATCCCGGCGGGCCGGGACACAGCTATATCAAGCGCCTGTTCATCGACCGGCGGTTCCAGGCGGGGGAAAACCCCGATGACTATGTGTTCATCCCCGCCAAGGTCACCGACAACCGGGCCCTGCTGAAAAAGCAGCCGGACTATCTGCGCCAGCTGGAGGCCCTGCCCCGGCGGCTGCGGGACGCCTGGCTGGAGGGCAAGTGGGACGTGTTCCAGGGGCAGGTGTTCCAGGAATTTACCAACGACCCCGCCCACTATCAGGACCGGCGGTTCACCCATGTCATCGCCCCCTTCGACATCCCCCGGGAGTGGCCCGTCTACCGCAGCTATGACTTCGGCTATGCCAAGCCCTTCTCCTGCGGCTGGTGGGCGGTGGACTATGACGGGGTGATCTATCGGATTTTAGAGCTGTACGGCTGCACCGGGGAGCCGGATGTGGGCGTCCGGTGGACGCCTGAGAAGCAGTTTGCGGAGATCCGCCGGATCGAGGACACCCACCCCTGGCTGAAGGGCCGGGAGATTCAGGGGGTGGCGGACCCGGCCATCTGGGACACCAGCCGGGGCGAGAGCATCTATGAGACGGCCCTGCGGCACCGGGTGTTCTTCACCCGGGGGGACAACCGCCGGATCCCCGGGTGGATGCAGCTGCACTACCGCATGAGCTTCGATGAGCAGGGGTATCCCATGCTGTATGTGTTCTCCGGGTGCCGGGCGTTTATCCGGACAATTCCGGAGCTTCTGTTCGACCAGACGGACGCGGAGGACGTGGACACCCGGCAGGAGGACCATGTGGCCGACGAGAGCCGGTATTTCTGCATGTCCCGGCCTATCCCGCCCCAGAAGCGGGACACCGGGCTTCCTCTGCGGGATGACCCGCTGAACATGCGGACGGGGACATGAGAAGGCCCGCGGACGGCAGCCAAAGCTGCCGCCCACGGGCTATTTTTGTGCAGTATCCAGCCCGGCAAGCGCCTCGCAGCGTTTGCCGCCCGCAGGCGGCAAATCAAGTGCAATCCGTTTTTTGCGGCGGCGTGTACGTCGCAAAAATAGCCAGCCCCCGGCGGAATCCGCCGGGGGCTGGCTCTATAGGGGGTGGGGCATCTCAGCTCGTGGGATGGGGATCATCCCAGGCTGTTTTTCCGTTTAGCGGGAGTGCTTCTTGCGGGGCAGAACCACAACAGCGGCAGCCAGCAGAGCAGCGGAAGCCATCACCAGGACCCACAGGGCGGTGTTGCTCTCGTCGCCAGTCTTGACAGAGGGCTTGTAGTTGGGATCAGCGGCGCCGCAGACGGTGCACTTGCCATCCTTGTACTGATGGCCGGTGGCCTTGATGACCTCGCCCTTCTTCACAATCTCGCCGCAGATGGTGCAGACTTCGTCGCCGGTGTAGCCGTCCTCGGTGCAGGTGGGCTCCTTAGCACCCACCAGCTTGATCTTGTGACCCAGAGCGGGGATGACCTCGCCCTTCTTCACGGTGACGCCGCAGGTCTTGCAAACCTCATCGCCGGTGTAGCCGTCCTCGGTGCAGGTAGGCTCCTTGGCACCAACGATCTCGGTGTCGTGGCCGGTGGCGGGGATGACCTCGCCCTTGGTGATGACCTTGCCGCAGGCCTTGCAGACCACGTCGCCGGTGTAGCCATCCTCGGTGCAGGTGGCGGCCTTGGCGTTCACGGTCTCGGTCTCGGTGTGCAGGTCAGCAGTCAGAGTCTCGGCGTTGTTCACGGTCTGATCGTTGCGCTCGGTCTCGGTAACGGTGACGTTGATCTTGTCCAGAGCGGTGGGATCCTTGACAGCGAAGGTCAGGGTGGCCACGGTGGAACCGGCGGTCACGCCGTTGAGGTCCACATAGCCCAGGGTGACCTTGCCGGAAGCATCCTTGTAGGAGCTGTACTGGGTGTTGAAGGCCACGTTGGTCAGGGTCAGGTTGGCGGCATCGTAATCCACGGTGAACAGGCCGTTGGTGGCAGCATCCTTGGCCAGGACGTTGACGGTGACGGTCTTCTCATCGGCGGACACGGTGACGTTGGAGGCGGTGGCGTTCTCAGCAGCATCGCCCATGGGCAGGTTCACCAGGGCAGCCACGGGGGCAGCGGTGTTCAGGGAGCCCTTGGCAGCCTGGGTCTCGGCGCCGTTGTAGCGCTGGATCTGAGCGGGGGTCATCTCCACAGCCTGAGCGGTGTGGACGGTGGTCTTGCTCATGGCAGCGTTCACGGCCTTGGCGGCGTCCTCATTGGCGTGGTACATGGTGCCCACCAGGGTGGCAGGCCACACGCCGTCGCCGAAGTTGCCGATGTCGGCAGCTTCCCACTTACCAGTGTCCTCATTCAGGAGGATGCGGTAGACATGGCTGGCGTCGCCGGTGAAGTTGGCCAGGTACAGAACCAGTTCCTGGCCCTCGACGGTGGCGTACAGGGAGTCATACAGATCGCCGTCATCGGTGGGGTTGGCAGCGTAGCCAACGTTAGCCAGGTTGGACTCGATGATGCCGAAGGAGGCGCCCCAGGTGTCCTTGCCGGTCTCCTTATCCACCGAGGGATAAACATTCATGGTCCAGATGTTGCCGGCGTCATCCAGCGCCAGGAACAGCTCGGTGTCGGTATCCTTCACGCCGTCTTTATCGGTGTCGATCTTGTTGGCACCCAGAGAGGTAACGGCGGTGAAGTAGGAAGCGTCGGCAAAGAGCCACAGATACAGTCCGAGGTCGAAAGCGGACAGATCCAGGTTATCCACCGGCTTGGGAGACATGAAGTAGGTGGCGTACACGCTGGCCAGCATGGGCTTGGCCTCGGTGGAGTAAACCAGGCTGTACTCCATATCCCACATGGGGATTTCGCCCTCGAAGCCGGGATAGGTAGCCAGGGTCTTGCCGGTATCCAGGTCCATCTTGTTGATGTTGAAGCTGCCATCCTGCAGATAGACGTCGCCGGTGCGGGCGTCGAAGGTGGAGGCAGACACGCTCTTGGTGGTTTCGAAGTTCACCAGCTTCTTCCAGGTGGTGTCGTGCTCCATATCCCAGGTGTAGAACTGGGCATCGCCGTTGGTATCCATCAGTGCGCCCACCAGGGTGGTGTCCACGGTCTGGACGGTGACCACGCAGGAGGCGGTGGCGGTGGGATCCTTGATGGAGGCCGCCGTGATGGTGGCAGTACCCTTGTTGACGCCGGTGATGATGCCGCGCTCGTTGACGGTGGCGACAGTCTCATCGGAGGACTTCCAGGTCACGCCATCGGGCTTCACGCCGAAGGGGCTGACCTCAGCGTTCAGAGCAGCAGTGCCGCCCTTGTACATCTTGATGGACTGCTTATCCAGAGTCACGGACACGGGGCCGCTGAGCTCTTCCTTGTTGAGGTTGATCTTGTAGGTGGCGGTGTTGCCGGCGTAGTCGGCGACCTGAATGTACAGGTGGTCAACGCCCTCGGCCTTGCTCAGATCCAGGGAGATATCCGTGGCAGCGCCCTCGGCAGCACCCTCGGGGGAGCCGGCGGTGCGGTCCAGAATGGACATCTTGTCATAGTCGATCAGGAAGGCGGCCGCCACATAGCGGTTGTCCTGAGCGGTCAGGACCAGGCTGCGGGTGCCGGTCTCAACGTCTTCCTTGAAGTACACGTTGGACAGGACAGGCTCGGTCCGGTCGATGAAAGCGGTGTAGGTCCGGCTGGCGCCATCGCCCAGGGCATCCCAGTTGGTGGTGGCATTGCCCTCGGCATCGTAGGTCACGTAGTACTCGGGAGCCTCGGTGACCTTGACGGTGATCTTCTCACCCTCAGCAGCCTTGGTGGGGGCATTGTTGATACCGATGTAGCCCTGAGCATTGCGCCAGCTGCCGCCGTTGCTGTAGTAGTAAGCGCCAGCGGTGGGAGAACCGGACGCCTTATCATAGTAGACAGTGCCGTTCTCGCCGGTGATGGTCGCCCGGGCATCCGCAGCGTTGCGGATCAGGGAGAAGGTAGCACGGGCAAAGACGGTGGTATCCGGGTTGATGGCGGCGCGGTTGGGATCATAGGTCTCATCCACGTAAGGATTGCCGCCGAAGTAGTACATGCCGGAATCGCCAGCGTACTGGACGGTCAGGGCCTGATACTTGGTGGCGTTCTTGTTGTAGGCGTACATGTAGGGCACACGGGACTCGGTCTTGGCCTCATGATACTCCAGATAGCTGCCGATATCAAACATGGAGGGATCGGTCCAGTTGCCGTAGTAGCCCAGGACGGGGATGGAGTGGCTGTCGCCCTTGACACCCTCGGCGGAGGCAACCTCGTCGGCGTACACATAACCCTCGACATAGGTGCCGGCGTTGTCGCTGGCCTTGTCATACTTGTCCAGGCCCAGGACCTTGGCATTGACTTCCACATGGATGCTGCCGTTTGCGGGGATCTCCACGGTGCTCTTGTTCAGCTGCTGGAAGAACAGGTAAGCATCGTAGGTGTCGATGTTGCCGTCGTTGTCGAAGTCGGCGTTGTCCTTATTGGAGATGGAATCCAGGACGCCGGTGACATAGTCCAGGAGCGCCTGGCCGTCGGCCTTGGTGACCTTGCCGTCGCCATTGAAGTCGCAGTTGGCAAGACCCTCGGGAGCGGTCATCTCCACCATCTGGCCGTCCACGGTCCAGGTGACGTTGGAGGTCAGGTCGGTGGTCCAGGTATCCTCGAAGTTCACCACGGAGCCGTCCTCGAACTGATTGGCGAAGACATTCTGGGTGAAGAAGTCGGCGCTGAGGTTGAAGGAGGTCGCAGCATCCTTCAGGTTGTAGATGGTGAAGCCGAAGCTGTACTCGCCGGTGCGGGCGGGATCGTCGCCCAGCTCCACCTTGACCTTACCGTCGGCAGCGCCGGCGTTGGCGTTCTTATCCATCTTGATGTAGGTGCCGGCGGAAACGGCAGCGCCCACATTGGCAAGGCCGGCGCCCTGCTGCATAACGGAATAGTAGCCATACTTGCCCTCGCCGTAATCCTGATACATGGGGACAGCGGTGGACATCAGCAGGGACTGAGCCAGAGCACGGGCGGTGAGGCCGGTCTTCTCCGTCAGCTTGTTGGCGCGGATGTACTGGGCCACCACAGCGGCCATACCGGCAACCTGGGGAGAGGCCATGGAGGTACCGGACATATTCTGGTAGCCGCCGCCATTCTGCAGGGAGTAGATATTGCCGCCAGGAGCGGTGATCTCGGGCTTCAGCTCCAGGGAGCCGGGAATGCCCCAGGAGGAGAAGTCGCTCATGGTGTAGTAATCAGCGGTCTGAACGTTCACGCCGGGCTTGGCGCCCACGGTGAGCTTGCCCACATAGTAGGTCACGCCGTTGGCTTCCTTCTTCTCGGCATTGGCCTTGATGATCTGGCCGTCAGACATCAGCAGGGAGACGTAAGGAGCAGTGCCGGTGTAGCCGTCGGTGGACATATTGATGGTGCCCGCCGCGTTGTTGACCACGATGGTGCCGATGGCGCCGGCGGCAACGGCGTTGTTGCCCTTGGCGGTGAAGTTGATTTCACCGCGGTTGCACATGGCAATGGCGCCCTTGAGCTCATCGCCCGCAGCGGCGAAGTCCTCGGGATTGCCGACGGCATCCACATAGACGAAGCGCTGCTCACCGGCCAGAGCGGTCATGGGCTGGATGGGAGCCTCGGAGGTGTCGTTGTAGAACATCTTGGTGCCGGCGAACTCAATATAGTTGCCGGTGGAGCCAACGTTATCCACGGAGGCAATGCCCAGAGAGTTGGTGTAGGAGCCGGGGCTGCCGTTGGTGGCCCAGCTGACGCTCTCGGCGTAGGGATAGGTATAGGGGGTGTTCTCGAACCAGTGGCCGGAGTTACCGGCGGACATGGCGACCACCATACCGCTGTTGACAACAGCCTCCAGGATGGCCTGGTACTTGGCGTCAGACTGGCGGGAATAGCCGGGGTTGCCGCTGCCCAGAGACAGGTTGGCAGAATCGCAGCCCAGGATCATAGCGTCCTCGATGGCTGCCATGTAATCGGAATCGTAAGCGCCGCCGCCCTTACCGAAGACCTTCATGGTGTACACCTGGGCATCAGGGGCAACACCCTGGGTCAGAGCGGTATCCAGAGCAGGAGCGAAGGAACCGTCGGCCTGCTCAATGTAGCGGTTGCCGGCGGCAATACCGGTGACGTGGGAGCCATGGTCACCCTGCTTGTCGTTGTCGTGGGTGACATCCAGATCGGCGTCAATGTAGTTGAAGCCGAAGGGGATCTTGGCGCTGACATACAGGTCGGAGGCCTTCAGGTCGCCGTTCTTCTTGAGGGCGTTGAGCTTCTCCAGCTTGTCAGCGTAATCCGCAGCGGTGACGGGGGTGATGCCCAGGCCCTTGACAGCGTAGCTGTAGGCAGCGCCGTTGAGGGAGGGGTGATCGGTGTCAGCGCCGGTATCAATGATGGCCACCTTGGAGCCTGCGCCGGTGTAACCGTCAGCCCAGGCAACGCTGGAGCCGATCATGGAAGAGGAGGTAGCCATGTTGGGGTCGGTGGTCTCCGACTCCTTGACCACGCAAGGCTCATACTGCGTCTCGATCAGGACGGAATCAACACCCTTGATCTTCTCGATCTTCTCGATCTGGCCATACTGAACGTTGGCGGAGATGATGTTGGTGGCCAGGGTCAGATTCCAAACCACATCCAGAGACTGGCCGTCCAGGGCCTTCTTGGAGATGGTCTTGGCCATCTTATCCTGCTTGGATTCCAGCTTGTCGCGATACTTCATCGCCTTTTTGCTGCCAGAGGCGATGTCGGACGCAGAAAAGCCCTTGTCCAAGGTGGAGGGGTCGCTCAGCACGATGGAGACGCGGACCACGTCCGTGTCGGCATACTGCTGCTGGGCTTCTTCCTCAACAGCCGCGTTTTCCTTGATGGGCAACTTGATGTTGTCCACCTTTTCCCAGGTGATACCGTTGTTCTCGCCCTTGGTCGCAACGGAGCTGCTGCTCATGGCCCAGGTGGGGGTCACGAGACTCAGCGTCAGTACGAGGGCAAGCATCACGGCCATCGCCCGTTTGAGGGTATGCGCGTGTTTCATATGCGTACTCTCTCTTTCTCCGGTTTATACCGGTAAAGTTGGGTACTGGATCGGTTCGGGCCGCCGTGATGCCCTATCAGCCGGCCTGTCCGATACAGCTATGGTTACTATACCATGTTTCCTTGTCCAGCGCAATGAAAAAGTCGTGTAATTTGCCACAAAATTTATAGAAATTTCGACAAAACAAAAACCAGCACTTTGTTCGCGCTATAACGACACTTTGTGAGTTTTTACACAAATCAGGATTTATGTATAAACCAAGTTGGTCATTTTAACACATCAGTGTATTAAGCGTTACCGTGCTAAATCGTTAAAAACAGCACAGTTCATCGTTCATGTTGCTTTTGCGTCACCATTCATCGTTCAATTCGACACAGTGTCTATTATTGTCGGCAGAATTTTGCGCAGTAATAATTTATTTGCATGTTTTAGCGAGTCCGGATTGTGAACAATTTTTGTACAAAATGCCGGAGACCCGGAGGCCGTTTCCGGTCTCCGGGTCTCGCGGGTCACTCTGTCTCCGGATCAGAGACAGGCGTCATATTCAGCGGGTGTGCTTCTTGCGGGGCAGGACCACCACAGCGGCAGCCAGCAGAGCGGAGACGGTCAGCAGCATGACCCACAGGGTGGTGTTGCTGTCGTCGCCGGTCTTGACGGCGGGCTTGTAGTTGGGGTCGGTCTCGCCGCAGTCGGTGCACTTGCCATCCTTATAATGGTGGCCGGTGGCCTGGACGGTCTCGCCCTTCTTCACGGTCTCGCCGCAGACGGTGCACACCTCGTCGCCGGTGCAGCCGTCCTCGGTGCAGGTGGCAGCCTTCGCGCCCACCAGCTGGGTCTTGTGGCCGGTGGCGGGGATAACCTCGCCCTTCTTCA
>ENA-UOJM01000042-UOJM01000042.1-human-gut-metagenome-genome-assembly--contig:-P116-NODE-42-length-190166-cov-12.414074_pt1 | contig 190166 bp, 174 predicted proteins | sample MGYA00242349_ERZ723896 | MGnify/ENA metagenome assembly ERZ723896 | reverse complement strand
AGCTTGGCAAACACTCAACACCAAATTGATTGAAAAACATTTGTCATCCGATTTTATTTATGACTCCCAATGGGTGTTTGAATCCTTAGATTATAAGGGATATATAAAATATATACGAGGAAAATTTAAAACTTTAAGAAGAAATAGAAACAATATAGATGTTCAGATAGTTTCAGTTTCCGAGCTGGAAGGTGTTATTAGCATACAACAGAATAAAGGAGAGCCTGTATTTTATGTGATTAAAATAAAAAAAGGGAAAGTTGTAAAAGGAGATTTGTGTATGTTCGGTCTTTTTTGAAAGTTATGGAATTTTCACTTACATTCGGATTGAGAAAGACAGGTTTACCCCTGATAATAACATCAGGGAAACTAAAGAACTTGTGCTTTCTTATAGACACAGGAGCTACACATAATGTCCTATTTTCCTATGTATATGAACACTTTAAGGATGAGTTTAAGACCTTAAGTGAGAAGCAAAATATAATGGGTATAGAGGGACACTACAAAGAAACCCCTACTATTGAAGCAACATTCAATTTTGAGGGAATAGATTACACTTCTATCTTTTCTGTGCTTGATGCTACTGATGTTGTGCAACAAATACAAGAAGAAACAGGGATGCAAATTCATGGTATCCTAAGTACCAATTTTCTTTTAGAAAATAAATGGATAATAGATTTTGAAAATTTGATTATAAGGAAATAATACAATGGCAATAAAAATATATGATAATTATTTTTCGCTTATCATCAAAGTTGATAGTATCAAGCGAATATATGGAGAGAATAACTTCGGAGCATTCCTGAAAGAATTCTTTCCTAAACCCGTAGAAAAAATAAAAACAGAGGTGAAAAAGAAAGACAATTGGTTCAAGTCTTTATTCAGCAAACCCCAAATCACCTATATTGAAACAATTGAACCCAAGGAGGTATGTACTCTTGATGATTATTCTTTCATGCAAGGCGCTAAAAAATTCAATCACATAACAAGCATTTATGGCCATGATGGAAATCTTGTATTTATTTCTTGCTTTCAGGAGGATAATATATATGCCTATTGTGACCTTTTAGACAAAAAAGGATTCTATGGATATAAAAGTACAATATATATAGAGAATGTGGATTATGTTATATTTGAAAAGAATGGATTTCCCATAAGTGTTCAGTGGTTAGAAACAATAGAAGAGGATAAAGGCTCTGAAATTACATCTCCTTCGCACATTTATTCTATATCTCCATTTAAGCAGCCTATCCGTCCCATGTCATTTCCAAGTGATCAAGGTGGAATTGGGTATGATACCGAATTACAATGGGATTTATGTCAGAAACATATTCAAGATAAAAAGTTTAGCTGTTTTACAGACCTGATAGACATAAATATTATATATGATAATTGTTCTATTGCTCATAAATTATCAGAAAGTAGGGATGATTGGTTTAGAATATATGAAGCCCCAATAGATTTAACAAACTTTTCAATAGATTTAGCACACTTTTCATTGAACCGAGAATATAAATTGCTTACTCTTATCGGGGGGTGCATACGTTCATACAATTTCATTCCTCTCTATCGTTTTATGGATGATAATCTTACCTTCCGGATGAATGGAGGTAAAGGGGAGCAGCCTGTTTCAAAACATGAATTAATTCTAAAGTTAATGCGAGAAGTTCTCTCTTATAGAGATAGAGGGCTTGACATTCAATATCACATTCAATTCCAACACATAAGAAACAAATATGTTGGAATTATAAAACGGCAAAGTGAAAATGTAATAATAGAAATAGAAACAAACCCAAATAAAATCAAAGAATTTAGGATGCTTGATGAAGCCTTGCTTATTCTCAGCCAAATAGCAGAAGAATGGAACAATGGTCATGCTTTGTTTATTGAAAGATACCTTGCTGATGATTTTAAATACATTCTTTGTGAGGGAAGAGAAGTGTTTGGGAATAAAATACTAAATAAAATAGAATATATCATATGGTGGGAATGTACACTTAAGACAATAAAAGAGCGGGGTGATACTTTTTGTTCTTATTACACACACACAAATGTTAAGGGTATTGCTTGTTCTTTGAATGGTTTACCTAAATCCATCAGATTCAGCATAGAAGATGGGTTGATTATTTCGGCTAAAGAATTTTGGAAACTATAAAATGTAATTTTCAAAACAACAATAGACTTATACAACATGACAAAAGAAGAATTGCGTTCATTGACCATTGAGCAGCTTAATGGCATGACAGAAGAACAACTTGACGTGGTTGCAAACCAAGTTATTGAACTTCTTGAAGAAGATGAGATAAAACAGCTTCCGAAAGAAGTTAGGAACAAGCTGAAAATTTCGCGAGAGGGAGGTTTAGGCAGTTGGAAAACATGGATTGCCTTAATTATTTCTGCCTTGGTAATGAGTTTGATGCAGTTAATCATGGGTAAGTAGGAACCTGTCACGGATAAAAATAAGATGATTGAAGCAATAGCTAACAATGCTCCATCAGAAGCAACCACAATGAAATTTAATGCTTTTGTGTTGCTTACGGTTATTGGTGGTGCTTTATATTACTTTGGCAAAAAAAATAGACAATGAAAAGGACAACAATCATAGGAATAGCATTTGCTACATATGTTGTAGCAATGATTGGTATGTTTTTTGGTGTAGAGAAATATATAGAGTCTAAAGATAATAGACTCCGTAGAGAAATGCACGATAAGATTGATGAGCTGTTTCAAGGCCGAAAACAATATGTAGATGTTGCATACTCAGGCTACAAAGTTGGATACGAAAAAGTACCTATACCAACATTGCCTAAGCCATCAAAAGACCTTATTAATGCTGATACAACAGGACTCTTGGGTAGTATATCTAAAGAAATTGGCAATGAATATGAGGATAACTATGGTAAGTTGACTAAAATGTATAGAACTCACTATTTGAGATCAGATTGGGATAGTGACTTTGATTATGAGGATGGTTGGAACTTGGTTGTACTAGAGCACGACTATGAGGGCGTTTATAAGACTTGCATCTTTCCTTATGCTGTAGGGTATTTCAAACAAGACTATTATTTTGGAGACTCTTATTTACCTAGTGTAGCTAGTGCTGTGAATGATGCTTTTGAGTTTTATACAACCAATAACAAATCCTCATATTATGGCTCTTTTGAAAAAGGTTGTTTTAATAGAGTGTGGTCACAAATCAATGATGCTCAAAATGAGTACTATTATATGTCAGAGGATAAAACATCTCGCTTTAACATAATGGGTAAACCTCTTTTTGAGAAACATCCAACAGATGGTAAATACCACTCTTATCAAAATGGATATATGTACAATGGTTTTTACAAAGTATTTATTGCATCAACTCAGCCTCAAACCTATACCATAAAGAAACGGGGATGGAGACCTGATGAGCAAGATAAGAAAAATTTATGGATATACTGGGCTATAGGTCTCACTGTACTCTTGCTGATAGTAGTAATACCATTGTGGATTATTGAGGCCAAACATAACAAAATAAAGGAGGAGTCTTTGTATGACAAGTTAAAGCGTTTATGTAATCCTGCAAACTTTATTAAAGGGGGAAACTATGATAAGGAAAAAGTAGATAAAGCTAATGTGATTTACAAAAGGCTTATGGAGATTACAGCAGAGGACAAAGAGGCTTTGGAGGAGATACGGTTGCAAGCTGTGGCTGATTTAAGCATTATCCTTATTGACTCTGAAAAGTTGGCTGATCTCAAAGAGAAGGTCAATCCCAAGAACTATTTGACTCCTTATAATGCAGAAAAGGTAGCTTTGGCAAATGAGCTATTCGCTATTTTGTCAAAGGATGGATTGACATATGATGATTTTGTTGATGTAGAAGAAAAATCAAAACAATTATAATTATGAAAAAAATAATCACTATCGTATTATTAAGTCTCTCTTGTTTTTATTGTTCTGCTCAAGAATTGCAAACAACAAAGAAAGAAAACATTTACACAGTAATTCCAAATGTTGAGAATCTATTTGTCTTGATGAATTGTACCCTTGACCAATTTGAGTCAACAATGAAGAAATACAAGTATTATGAAAGGAACAGCAGAGGAACTTTGGTTACATATTGGAACGGAGAATCCTTGGACGCTCATCTTGCTAATGCTGAAATTAATTGGTTCTCATATTTTGCTGGTAATACGAATAACAAGAGCATAGTTTGTCAGATTGTAATTCCTAAAAGTGGACTTGCCCCTCAATCATCAGCAAACTTATTGAGACAAGTAAGACCATTCTATCAGAAAAATGCAGATGGAGCTGATGTTTTTCTTTTTAATTATAAAGGTCAAGCTGTCGGCGTTTTTCTTTCTTACACAGAAGGTTATGTAAATATCAGAATGTCTAGTTTTGGTCCTGCTGATAGCAGATTAATGGAAATGAAATAGTTGTTATGAAAAGATTATTTATAGTACTAATCCTAGCATTATCTGCTACTATCTCCAATGCACAAAGTATTGAGAAACAAGCTGTCTATAAGTATGGCCTTATTGTCTATCTAGATGGCAATGGAGTTCCAAAAGACTCTATGGAAGCACAAGGTATTATTTTATTGGCAAAGTTTGGAAACCAAGAGATGATATCTATAACAATTGGAGATCAAGAGGTCCATACAGGACTAATTATACGCAAGAAAGAGGAAAAAGTGGACTCTAATACAAAGCTTGTTGTATATCTTGCTATCCAAGAGTTTAACGGTTATAAAGTTCCACTACAAATATTTGAAGAGTACAATTTGGCAAAATCAAAGTTTATTCCAGATAATTTTACTGTGATGATTTGTAGTGCTCAAACAGGCGAAATGATACAAGGGCAATCTTTCCATAATGTATCAAGATTACGCTAATTGTTAGGGAACTGAGGTCAGAAGATGAATATGCACAGTTTGAACCTGATGATATAATTGAAGAAAAAGCAAAATTCAAAAGCATGTATGGATATGAATATAGAAAAGGATGAAATATTTATCAAAGTAAAAGGCATTGGTTTTGTATTCCTTCTTGACAAGAGAATGAAGCACAACCTTATCAGTCCTGCATTCTTGGCTTTCTTCGATTTTGGAAAGAGGCCGATGTATTCACTTCCAGAAAGTAATATAAGAGAAGTGAATACAAAACCTGTCTATGACCATTTGCAACCCTTTCTTTCTGAATATGTGAACTCCATTAGCACTAATGATGTATTCCATTATGTGGGGAAGAAGGTTGGCCTTTGTAAGGATAATAAATTGAAGAAGTGTAAGGCTGTCAAATTCAAATTTGAGTATGAGGGATGTCCTTATACTATGCTGTTCTTTGTGGACAAAGGCCCTGTGGGTCAACAGATTTGTGGAATAATAAATGGAAAACTCTAAAAACAAATCAAAAATGAAGAAGTATATAATAATGGGAATATGCACCATGCTTGTTGTGTTAACAAGTATAGTTTGGTATTTGAAGTTCCAAAAAGCATCTGATGAAGATAAGGATATGAAACCATGCAATGCCATATACTATTGGAAAACTCAATTTCAATTGAATAATTATGAAAAGTCCTTTATTGAGAAACATGATATAAGAAAAATATATATCAGATTCTTTGATGTTGACTATGGGCAAGATAAAGACGGCCTATTTAAGGCACTTCCCATAGCCACGACTTTGTTCCATGATACCGTACCTGCTGAAATTGAGGTTGTACCTACCGTTTACATAACCACCAAAGCCATAAACGCTGATTCTACATTCGCCCAATTAATGTACAAAAGGATTATAGCTATGGCTAAACGGAATAAAATAAGGAATATACATGAGATTCAAGTAGATTGTGATTGGACAAACAGCACCAAGGACTCTTTTTTCAAGCTATGTAAGGATTTACGCAACATACTACATAAAGACAGTCTAAGCCTTAGTGCAACTATCCGATTACACCAATTGGAGAAAGAATGCCCTCCTGTTGATTACGGAGTACTTATGTTGTATAACACCGGCTCATTATACAATTCCAATGCAAATTCCATTTTGGATTATAATGACGTGAAGCCTTATTTAAGTTCCAAACAAGAATATGCGTTGCCATTAGATGTCGCTTTCCCCATATATTCTTGGGGTATATGGATGCGGCAGAATGACTTTAAGTCTATTCTCCACAAAACTGACTTTACGGATACATTGTATTATAAGCAAATGGACAAATGGAAATACGTTGTTTCAAAAGAACACTATTTGGAAGGACATCACCTTAAAAAAGGTGACATTATTCGTTTGGAGACATCACCTTTGGAAGACATAATAAAAGTAAAGCAATTGGCCTTTTCCAAAATTAGGCGACATCCTCGCAATATCATCTTATACCATTTGGATTCATTAAACATAGCCCAATATTCAGAAGAAAATATTCGTCTTATTTATAAATAGTAGTTCATGAAACATTCCTTCTTCATTTTATTATTGACATTGCCATGTCTATATTCATTGGCTTGTGGCCCCTTTGACCGGTTATACTTACCGGAACAATATTATACATTCCGTATCTGTGGCTATAACATGAATGGATTAAAGTCTCCACAACAAGATTTGAAACAAAAAAATCAAAAATGTATTGAAGAAAATTGCCTATATTGGGGGAAAATAACTTCAAAAGACATACCTATTTCCGACATAAAAGCGGTTGTTTATGATTGGAATTATGAGCAATTGAGCCAACTCCATACTTGTACGAGCAATGGAATATACACACAATACAACAATGCATTTGCCCATTGGCTCATTAAACATAACGATACAGAGGTCACATCCTACCTATTACTTACAAAAAAATGCGAGATGGTACGTAACCAACAGGCTTCTGAATGGTATTATCCTGTAAAAGGGGACAATGAAAGCATGACATTGGCTGAAATCTGCACACAAGCAAAAAAATATCATTCCAAAAGGCTTTTAGACCGATATACACTTCAAATAATGAGATGTCTTATATCTATGCGGCAGTACAGCGAGTGTTTAAATCTTTGGTTGGAACGAAAACCGGATTTTCAAGAGAAGGTTATCCTTAACATGGCCAAAGGATATGTGGCAGGCGCATTCTTTCATTTAGGAGAAACAGAAATAGCAAAAAGGATGTTCATTGAAGTGGGAGATATTTATTCTTATATATTCTGCTTACAAATGGAGGGAAAACCTTATAATAACTTGGATTTATTATCGCTATTATGCAAAAATGATATTAATGACAGCAGAATATTACCTTTGCTACAATATATAATCCATACTATTGAAGGGTATAAAGAGAGCTATGACTATTCTACATTAAATAAGCTTGCAGTGGAAACCATTCCAAAAGTGACAGCCATATATAAGGCAGCTTGGTATTATCTTGCAGCCTATACTTATGACAAGCAAGGATACAGTTCTGTGGCTTTGAATTTTATAAGGCAAGCCTCAAAATACAGAGCTAACCAAGACTTGAAAGATGCTATTCATGTACTCCGTACTTACTTAACTGTCAAATGTGCTCCTAAATATGACAGTTATTTGGAAGATTACCTTTACAATGACTTATTGTGGCTTCATAAAAAAATTGTTTCTAATTTAGACTCTACAGTAGTTGTGAAAGCTTCAGAACAAAGGGATGGGTTCAGTCAGTATTATTGGAATGACATGATGAGGAAGATAGTAATTTCGCAAATAGTACCTAAATGCATCACTTCTGGATATAAAGTCCGTGCACTGCAATATCTAAATTATGCAGACAACTGCATTTGGAAATTACGAGGAAGCCATGCGAACTGGAAGACATCAAAATGGTCCGACTACAATGAATATGACTATCAGACGGATTTTTTCATCAATCTGGACTCCATAGGAGTAAAGCATGTCAAACGGTTGGCATACAGGATGAGGAATCCATTATGCAAATTAGACCATTTTTTATATAAATACAGCTATAATGACATAAATTATATCTATGATATTATTGGCACACAACTCATTGCAGAAATGAAATATAAAGAAGCTATACAATACATTACATTGATTCCTGACAATTTTATTCAAACAAGAAATATTTACAAAACCATTGAATATGACGCGTTTAGTAGTGGTTATATAAAAAATCAAAATGGCAAGTCTTATAAATTAGACTTTGCAAAAAAGATGTATGCTTTAGAAAAAAGTATAAAGGACGCAATAAATCCAAATGACAAGGCAGAACTCATGCTTGAATATGCCCGTGGTTTGCAAAATTCCATAAGCCATTGTTGGAGGCTTACATCATATTATGATGGAGAATGGATATGCTATCCTTTCCATAGCATGTATCAAATACATTTGCGTGACAACATTGCCAAACGTTCCTACAGAATAATAGGAAATGCTTTCAAGTTATTTACCGATACAGAAAGAGCTGCAAATGCTTTATACAAATGGAATATGTATAAGACTGCGGTGAGAAAATATCCCAAGACAAAGATAGCACAATATATACGGGGACATTGCGATGAATTGTTTGATTATAAACCTATTCAAAAATACTCCCCTTCTACATTATTATAATAAAAGGAGACGGGTTATGAAACCAAAGAATCAATATTCAGATTAGTACAATTATTATATATAAAAATAAACTTAGTATTAACTTGAAAATACTCTTTGTTTTATCCACTGCATTAACCATAAGAGAGAGGGAACAAGTATCTAATTGATACGCAGTAATTTCAATGCTTATCTATTTATTACTGAAAATCCTTGTGTCCCCGGTTCGATTCCTGGTGGCACCACTTTTCAAGAAAGACAAACGATGTAAATCCCTGAATTTCAAAGAAGTTCGGGGATTTTTCTTTCCCAAGAATAGGCAAAATAAGTGGGATTAGAGCAAACCATACGTCCTTATTCAAGGGACTGTTTTCAAAAGCCTGAAATGTTCCACTGCGAGGTATTTACTTCATTCTTTTACAGTACGTTGCACTATTTTACATAACAGGGTTCTCGGTTCGATTTCTTAACTTTGTATCATTAAAAATTGAGCCGTATGGAAAGAAAAAGATTCAGCGTGTTGTTCTTCATCAAGCGTAGCAAACTGTTAAAAAACGGGGAAACACCCGTGCGTGTGCGTGTCACTTATGACCGCCTATACGTGGAACTTCAACTAAAGCGGAGCGTAAAAGTCCCACTTTGGTCGCAGGAAAAAGAGAAATCGACAGGCAAAGACCGAAACTCCGTAGAACTTAACCATTACATTGACGCCCTGCGTGTGAAATTCTATCAGATTTACCAAGACTTGGAACTGGAGGGAAAGATTATCTCCGCACGTGCCATAGTGAACCGCTATCAGGGAAAGGACGAGACTTTCAAGACATTGTATAATGTGTTCAAGGAGCATAACGACAACTGCCGGAAGCTAATCGGGACGGACTATGCCGACATCACCGTAAGACGTTACGATAACTGCCTTAAATATCTCATGGAACTGGTTAAACGAGATTACAAGGTAGATGATATGCTACTGCGTGAGGTAAACGGGGAACTGGTGCGTAAATTTGATTTATACCTAAAGACGGAGAAACATTGCGCACAGAACACCGTTATCCGGTACATGAAATGCTTCAAGAAAGTGATAAACCTTGCCATTGCCAACGAGTGGCTGACAAAGAACCCGTTTGCCGGAATCAAGTTTCACGAGGTGGAGGTAAACAAACAGTTCCTAAGCCAAGCTGAGATAAACCGGATATGGCAGAAAGAGTTCAGGATTGAACGGCTGGAACTGGTACGGGATGTTTTTATCTTCTGCGTATATACCGGGCTGGCATTCATAGACGTGTATAACTTGCGCCCCGAACATATTTCAGAGGACGGCAACGGTAATCTGTGGATAGTGAAACCCCCTGAAAAAACAAACAACCTCTGTAACATCCCGCTTTTAAGTATTCCCAAACAGATACTTGAAAAGTATAAGGATAACCCCTACTGCATGGATAAAGGAACTTTGTTGCCCGTTCCCTGCAATCAGAAGATGAACAGCTACCTGAAAGAGATTGCCGACCTGTGCGGTATTAAAAAGAACCTGACCACGCACACAGCCCGCCACAGTTTCGCATCGGTTATCGCACTGGCTAACAACGTGTCACTACCGAACGTGGCTAAAATGCTGGGGCATTCATCCACCCGAATGACACAGCACTACGCAAAGGTATTAGACCAAACGATACTAAGGGATATGCAAGCCGTTGAAAAACAACTATTTGTATAACAAAAGATTACTTAATACATACTTATAAAAGTAATACCCCCTAAAATTATGAAGAAAATTTTCTTCATAATTTTAGGGGGTATTGAGCTATTTCTTTATATTTGCAGAAAATTTTCTGCAAATATGAACAATATAGACATAGAACTTAGTAAAGTAATTGATGCAGCTGTTCAATCTTCAATCGATATAGGTCAGGTTGCATCCTTAAAGGATTTATACAAAGAAAAGAAAAATTCACTAAACTTATCAGATAGACAGATTCAGAAAATTTTAGGAATGGATTCTAAAACTATAAATCCTATATTAAATGGAACTGCTAAACAAATCAATTTCATAAATGTAGTAAAATTGGCTCATTTTTTAGGTCTGTCTGTTAATGACCTAATAAAAGTTTACGTACCAGAATTAGCTCCTAAACAAATAGGAGAAATCCAACGAGCAAGAGAAGCAGGATATATCGTTGAAAATTTTGATGTATCTATCCTTGTTAAGATGAAGTTTTTTAATTCCAATGCTTCATCTAAAGATATGAGTGATAAAATCAAACGCTTTTTTGACATTGATAATATTTACAGTTACTCGGAAAATTCTTTGCTTCCCGTTTTTAGTCGCTCTAAAAGAAACTCGAATGATTTAATGCGTAATTTTTGGATACAATCTGCGTTTATCCAATTTAAATCTATTGCAAATCCCAATCCATACATAAGAAAAGAATTAGTTGAATTAATACCCAAAATTAGACCATACACAAGAGATATAAAAAATGGTCTAATTAGAGTTCTGAAAGCACTATTTCGTATTGGGGTCACAGTTATATATCAACCAAGTTTAGAAAAAATACAAGTTAGAGGAGCTACTATGATAATAAATGATAAACCATGTATTGTACTTTCTAATTTACAAAATAATTATCCTACATTATGGTTTACTCTTTTACATGAACTACATCATGTACTTTTTGATTTTGAAGAAATCAAAAAACAGACGTATCATATTAGCAATAATGAGGGAGACATATTTTTAATGAATGAAGAACAAGCAGATAATTTTGCTTGTGAATATTTATTAAATGAATCTCGATTAAAATTTGCATCAGGGTATATTACATCACATTACAATATTGAAAAACTAGCTAAAGAATGGGGGGTACACTCCTCTATTATATATGCAATGTATTGTTATAAAACCAACGAATGGGCTTTTTATAATAAATATATACCTAAAATGAATGAAGCCTTAGAGCTTATAAATACTCACCCATTTGAAAAAGAAACGTTAATGGAATCAGTACAACAAATCAAAGAATTTTTATACAATTAATTATGGAAGAAAAAAAGAAAAAAAAATCTCAGGAGGAATTAGAAGAACTCCAAAGAAAGCAAGAACAAGATTTAGAGCGTGCAGCAATTTTAATGAAAGCTGATGAAATCAAAGAAGAAACATTTGATTTTGATGTAAACGGTCAAATCGAACTCAAAAATGAGTTGGCAGATATGGTTTTAGAACAAATCGATGACCCTGAAGCTAAATATAATTTATATTATAATGTTGTCAATCGTCTATTAAGAAAATATCTTCCAAAAGGCGATACATATAAAGATGCAAGAGATTTGATTTATGAAGAAAAGAACACATTTTTAACTCGTGGACACAGAAAAGATGCACAAGGTATAAGAGGAGCAGACGGAAGAATGTCCTATATTTCAGATATAAATGAGCTTGTTAACATTATCACTGAATGGATTTCGAACAAAGGAACAATGTTTGATTTATATACTCAAATTAGGGATTTGAACATTTCTAAAGGATATGGTGCTCCACAGTCAAAATAAAATGAATAGAACTATATATATACTCATAATCTCTATTTTAGCCTTTCTTTGCTTACACAGTTGCGCTGTGGATATTGACCCTAAAATAGCTAATACAGCCTTTGGGCTTACAGCTATAAAATACGAATATATAATAATGATTTTAAGTTTATGCAGTGGCATCTTCTGCATTATTGGAGGTATTATACTTACCATTTTAGGGTTTACTGGAAACATCAATTGGATTATTGAAGGAACAGATTTTACGTCAAAATTAATAAATGCTTCTCCTGGAGTTTTACTAATGATAATAGGAGCCTTGATTATTATTTTTAAAAGATTGAAAATAAAAAGTAAGTAAATAGAAAAGCCAGCAACACAGTTTTCAAGAAAACGTGATTGCTGGCTTTTAATCAAACAATAAATCAATAAATGCAGAAAACAAGATTGAAATATTTCAAGAAAGCAATATTCCAAGAAAACAAAATTCAATGTTTTCAAGATTTCATTTTCTGTAATGCCTTTCCAGCAGGTCTAAAATCTCGCTTTCCCGGTAGATGATTTTTCCCGGAAGCTGCACATATCCCAACAGTCCCGTGTCCCTGTAATCCTGTAACGTCCGTTTGCTGATGCAAAGCCGTTTGCACACTTCCTCGCCCGTCAGGTAGTATTCACCGTTCAATACAGGGCGATAGTTCATTACCACGTACTCCACGTTTTCCAGCACCCTGTCAAGGGAGGAAAACAGTACCAGCGTAGTATCGGAGTCTTTCGTTATCAAATCCATACGCCTACTTTTTAGAATTGTCCCTTACTTGGCTAAGCAGAAATGTTTCCACGTCCGAAGCCTTGTAGTAAATCTTATTGTTAATCTGCGAATAAGGCAGTTTCCCCGTATCACGGTAGGTCTGCATCGTCCGGGCTGAAACGTTCAGCTGACGGCAGGTCTCGCAGTTATCCAGCCACTTGTCACGCTTCCTGCGTAAAGGCACGCAGAGCGCATCCACACGTCCCACAAAATTTTCAAACCTCTGTTTCCAGAGTTCAAAGGTTCTCTTTTCAATCGTCACTATTTCCATAACCGATACATTTATTCTTGTCAATACTCCGTTTTTCTTCACTGGTGCAAATATATAAGGCTGAATGACAGGTTGTTTCTTCCTGTCCGAAAATGACCTTGCGTGTCCGAAAATGTCCACCGCCAACCCAACAACAACACGAAAGAAAAGAACCGATAACAAAAAACCTGTTTTTTCTCCACTTACTAAATAAGTAAGGTAATGAACACAAAGCCGTTTTCTATTTGCCGACATTAATTTGGTGCAGAGCGAAGCAAAGCGATTCCAAACGGCTGACGCTTTGTTTTCTACCGATTTTTCTTATTTTATTTGTGGTGCTAATTCAAAAAACAAGCACCTATGAACAATCCTTTCGAAGAAATTTTCAAGCGGCTGGAGAACATCGAAAAGATGATTGCCCCGGTCACGGGCGTACAGCCCGAAGAACGGCAGGACGGAAAAGAGCCTGTGTTAGTCAAAATATCCGTTGCCAGCGGCATAACCGGGTATTCGGTCAATTACCTATACCACTTAGCCAGTAAGGGGATGATACCGTGTGTCAAGCGTGGGCGTACCCTGCGTTTTGACATGGAGGAACTCAAAAAGTGGATGCAGCAGCAGTATGTCCCGGCTTCTAACAGACTTCCCGATGAAAAAGAAAAGAAGTGATGATGCACGGCACATCGAGGGCTGGCAGTCAAAGAACGAGCGCATTGAAAGCCTGTTGAACGTCCTGTACGATTTCCGGTTCAATACCGTAAAGAGCCGGACGGAATACCGGGCTGCAAGTTCTTCGGGCTTGTACCAGCCCGTTACGAAATTCGTTCTGAACTCGTTCAGGCGCAGGCTGGATGCGACCGCCGGTATTGTCACCTCTGCCGAGAACATCCGTACCATACTGGAAAGCGATTTCGCAAGAAAAGTACATCCCATACGGGAATACTTCAACGCCCTGCCGCTTCTCAATCCTGCCGAACACGGGCATATCGGCAGGCTTCTGAACACGGTACAGGTAGCCAACCCCGGCAAATGGGAGGAATATTTTACGAAATGGCTTATCGGTGTGGTAGCCAACGCCATGAACGACACGGGGTGTCAGAACCATACCTGTCTGGTATTGACAGGGGACAAGCAGGGACAGTTCAAATCATGGTGGCTGGACAACCTTTGCCCGACACCGCTTAAAAACTACCTGTTTACCGGGAAGATAGACCCGCAGGGCAAAGACATCCTGACACTGATAGCCGAATACCTGTTCATCAACATTGACGACCAGCTAAAGGAACTCAACAAGCAGAACGAAAACGCCTTGAAGAACCTTATCACCACCCCGGCGGTGAAATACCGCAGACCGTATGACGTTTACATAGAGGAATACCCCCACCTCGCCAGCTTCATGGCTTCGGTGAACGGCAACGAGTTCCTGACCGACCCGACAGGTAGCAGGCGTTTTTTGCCGTTTGAAGTACTGCACATAGACAAGCCCACGGCAGAAAGTATTCACATGGATAATGTCTATTCCGAAATCATGTACCTGTACCGTCAGGGCGTGCGCTACTGGTTCAATGATATGGAGATTAGAGAATTGCATTTAGCAAATGCGGGATTTGAGGTGCAGACGGTCGAGTTTGAAATGCTGACACAATATTTTGAGAAGCCGACAGAGGAGAAAGAACCCTTGTTCTTTATGACAACGGCACAAATACTGGCACGTTTACGGGATATATGCGCCATGCAGCTATCTGAAAAACGGCTGGGGGAAGCGTTGCGTAAAGCCGGCTTCAAACGAGTGCAGAAACGTATAAACAAACAGAATTATTCGGTATATGGGTACAGAATAAAGCCTATTCCTGCATCCTATACAAATGACGATTACGGATAGGTAGCCATGCAGTAATTACTGCAAAAGTATCATGCTATTATTCAAGTTATTAAAAATCAATCTATTACACAATGCGCAGTAAGCAGTAAGATAAAATCCAAAACTTTTTGGAAAACCGGAAAAAAGAAAAACAAGAAAAGAGCGAGCAGGAATATAAGGCTGTATTTCTATTTCCTTTTGAAGAAATAACTTACTTATCTTACTGCATAAGAGATAATCCACTGAAAGAAAAAGAATTATGTGCAGAAACATGGTAACTTTTCTTCTTACTGACTTCTTACTGTGCTACTGCAATTTATCAACACCAAAAAAATAAAGATTATGACCTACAAGGAAGCCAACAATATCAGTATCAAAGACTACCTGAACTCTTTGGGAATCCAACCCGTCACGGAAAAAGGAAGCTACGGGATGTATCGCAGCCCCTTACGGGAGGACAACACGCCAAGTTTCAAGGTGGATTATAACGCCAATTTATGGTGTGACTACGGAACTGGCGAGGGTGGGACGCTCATCGACCTTGTGATGAAGCAGCACGGATGCAACGCCTACGGTGCTATCTGCCGACTGGAACAGGGTGACACCGCCTCTTTTTCCTTTCACGGGAAAGAACTGCCCGAAAGGGACACGAAAAGGCAAGCAGCCAGCCCGATAGAGATACGCAGAATACAGCCGTTACAGAATCCGGCACTCATACGCTATTTGCAGGAAAGGGGGATTTCTCCCGGAACGGCATCCCCATACGTGCAGGAAATGTATTACCGCATCGGTGGCAAGCCTTATTTTGCACTGGCATTCAGGAATGATTCAGGAGGTTACGAGCTTCGCAATCCCCGTTTCAAGGGCAGCACATCGAAAGACATCACCCATATAAGGCAACAGGGAGAGCCGAGAGAGAAATGTTTGGTATTCGAGGGCTTTATGGACTATCTTTCTTTCCTCACACTCCGGATGAAGAACTGTCCGACCATGCCCGACCTTGACAGGCAGGATTATGTCATACTCAACTCTACCGCCAATGTGCCGAAAGCCATTGACGTGCTGTACCCGTATGAACGCATCCACTGTATGCTTGACAATGACAAGGCAGGATATGAAGCGACACGGGCTATCGAATTGGAATACTCCTACCGTGTGCGTGACTTCTCGGGCAATTACAGGGGGTATTCGGACTTGAACGATTACCTGTGCGGCAGGAAGCAGGAACAGAAGAACAGCACCAGCCAAGCGCAGGAGATAAAGCAGGAAACCGGACAACGTGCCGCCCCAAGACAGAAAAGGGGCAGGGGCATTTAGTCCGGCAGGATTACCAGCGACAGGCGGTTTAATTTGGAGAGCAAGGTTATGTTTCGGTAAACCGAAACTACCTTGCTTTGCTTGACAGCAAAGAAAATTTCTCCCGTTGGTCGCAATTTTTAAGATACCATTTAAATGTAAAAACCTATGACGAATATAAAGGATAAGCCGGGGGGACGTCCGGCAAAGAAACGGATAGAGAAGCAGCAACGGGTAGTCAGCACGAAGCTGACCGAGTTGCAGTATTATGCCATCAGGAAGCGAGCCGGGGAAGCCGGGTTGCGTGTCAGTGAGTATGTCCGGCAGGCGGTTGTTTCGGCAGAGGTCATACCCCGGCTGAATAGGCAGGATGCGGACACCATCCGCAAGCTGGCAGGGGAAGCCAACAACATCAACCAACTGGCGCACCGAGCGAATGCCGGAGGTTTCGCACTGGTGGCGGTGGAACTGGTGAAACTCAAAAACAGGATTGTCGAAATTATAAACCAGTTGTCGGATGATTGGAAAAATAAGAAAGGGAAGCGGGTTTAAAGGCTGCGTGAACTATGTGCTGGGCAAGGAACAGGCGGCTTTGCTCCATGCCGAAGGAGTGTTGGTGGAAAACAACCGGGACATCATACGCAGTTTCATACTGCAAGCCGGGATGAACCCCGACCTGAAAAAGCCTGTCGGACATATTGCGCTAAGCTATTCCCCGGTGGACGCACCCAAGCTGACAGACGGGAAAATGATACAGCTTGCACAGAAGTACATGCGTGAAATGAAAATCACCGATACGCAGTACATCATCGTGCGCCACCAAGACCGGGAACATCCGCACGTGCATATCGTGTTCAACCGTATAGACAACAACGGCAAGACCATTTCGGACAGGAACGACATGTACCGCAACGAACAGGTATGCAAGAAGCTGAAAGCCAAACACGGGCTTTATTTCGCTAAAGGCAAGGAGCATGTAAAGCAATGCCGTTTGAGAGAACCGGACAAATCCAAATACGAGATTTACAATGCCGTAAAGGATGAAATTGGGAAGTCCAAGAACTGGCAGCTGTTACAAACCCGGCTGGCGGAAAAGAGTATCGGGATTCATTTCAAGTACAGGGGACAGACTGGCGAAGTGCAGGGCATATCCTTTTCCAAAGGCGAATACACGTTCAAGGGTTCGGAGATAGACCGCAGTTTCAGTTTTTCCAAACTGGATAAGCGTTTTGGGGATGCAGGACTGAACACTGCCCGAAACAACCAACAGACGATTTCCGCACCTGTTCAGGAGCCAGCGCAGACACCGGGCAAAGCTGACAGTCCGTTACTGGCAGGCTTGGGCGGTCTGTTCTCCGCTTCATCCTCTCCGGCTGATGAAACGCCCAACAATCCCGATGAAAGAAAAAAGAGGAAAAAGAAACGACACTTAAAATTATAGGACATGGAAGATAATTTAATTTTGGAGGGGCTTCTCTCTATGGTTACAGAACTGAAAGAACGGCAAGAGAAGCAGGTCACGCCTGCCAGCCGGGAGGAAACGATTAACCGACTGGACGTTATCGAACAGCGCATTTCGGATATGCAAAGTAAATCCGGCATTCCTGAAAACACGGTGCAGGAGATTCTGAACCAAATCGGCAGTATCAGAAAAGGGCAGTCCGAGAACCAAAAACAAGACCTTGAAGATATTAAGGGGCTTATCGTGACCTCGCACCGATATTTCAAGGAGCGGTTAAAAGTATTATTCCCGGTTGATGATACAACACCGACCGGAGAAGTAACGCCCGTTTCATGGTACGGCAAACTGACATACCGAGTAACTCCCTATCTGAAACCTAAGTTCTTTCTTCTTTCAACAGGGTTTATTATCTGTATCACTTCGCTAATCCTGAATGTTCGTTTTACGGAACGGATGCAGCGGTTACAGGACAACGATATAAAATACCGCTATATCCTGATGAAAGGAAAAGCAGACGGCAGCAGCCTTGATTTGCTGGAAACGAAGTTCAGCCGGGAACGGGATAACGCTTTCATCCGAAGCCTGACCGATTCGGTGAAAGGCTTTGAATACCGTAGCAGGAAACAGGCGGAAGCGTTGGAACGGGCAAGGCTGTTGAACGAACAAGCCGAGCAGCTAAAGGAGCAAGCCAACAAGTTGGGCAAGCCATAAGCCAAAGCAAAGCCGGAGCAGAACCGCCCCGGCTTTTTAATTCACTTCTTTTTCTTCGTGCAGTGTTCTTTCTCGAACTGGCGCATGGTGGTAACACTAAACCGCTCCTTGATGAACTCCCGGACATCGGAAGCCTTGTAATACACTTTTCCGCTGATTGTGAAGTATGGCAGCGCACCGATAGCCCGGTAGCGTTGCAGGGTCTTGATACTCACTTTGAACAACAGGCACAAGTCCTGATTATCCAGCAGGTTGTCATCTTCGGGCAGTACCCTGTCGGCATTGCGCAGTACCCGTACATCCTTGCAGAGTTCTTCCAGTTTGGCGTACAGCTTCTGCATCCATACGCTGAAATCGTCATTGTCTATATACATGATTGCTTCATTTTTCTGATTATACATTATTGTTTGTCAATCGATTGATGAAGCAAAGTTCAGAAAACGGACGCAAAGAAATTACGGGGGAACTAATGGAATCCCCTATAAATAAATCATAAGTAACTGATTATCTATACCCTTTCTTGTCATGTTCCTTTCTGATAAGTTCTGCCAATCCATCAAGAAATCCGGTCAGTTTGCCCGGCTTTCGTTTTATCACGTCCTCATGCTTTTGGTAACAGTCGCCTATCTTGATATTGAACAGCCATTCAAACCCTTTGGATAAATCGACCAAATAGGCAGGCTTTCCGTTCTGATATACGATGTCTTTTGAGAGGAACAAACCGCTTACCATTTCCATGATGTTGATAAGGGTTGTTTTGTCTGCGAGAAAAAGAGGGGAAAGAGATTGCTTATTAGCACGTTGCTGTAGTTGTTCCGGGTACTTGATACGCCACTCTATAAGACGTATTTCGGTGTTTAAAAGTCCTATTGCTTCATCAATTAGATGCAAATAGGGTATTTTTTTCTTGCTTAAACCGTACACGGTACGATTTAAGACGGTGTAAACCAAAAGAAAAATAGCGGAGCAAAACGCTGTAATCCTGTTCATTAATACTAAAATTGGCTACATGTGTAGCCAATTCGTTAAGTGCTTCCACTAATTCATATTTGGAAACATTGCGTTGTGAGCATTCCAACAATAGCTGAAAAAATCTCTGTTGTAATACATTATCCATATATTAAAAACATATTCATACATATTTGTTTTCTATCTGATTTTTAATGCCAATACCACCATAAGTAAAACCACCCCCAAATCCCATAAGTAATAAAATATCATTTTTCTGTATCTTTCCACTCATAATACCATTATACCATGCCAAAGGTATAGAAGCGGCAGAGGTGTTCCCATATTCTCTAACACTGTCTAAACATTTATCCATAGGTATTTTTAATTCATGAAACACTGCTTCTAACAATCTATAGTTTGCACTGTGAGGCAAGAAAAACGACACTTCATCTAAGGCGATACAATTTTTTCTTGCTAAAGATTTTAACCCATACGATAATGTTTGTATTGCCCATTTATATACAACTCTTCCATTTTGATGTAGCTTATTATTAGCAATGACCTCTTCATCATTAATTAAGTTTTTTTGATTTGTTAGGTAAAGGTCTTTTCCAAATTCTCCATTTGTTTCTGTTATTGTTTCTAATAAACAATTTTCTTCTGATTGTTCAACAATAACTACTCCTGCTGCATCTCCAAATAATATGCAGGTATTTCTATCTGTAAAATCTGTTACTTTGGACAATGTATCAGCTCCAAAAACTAAAATTTTCTTATGAGTTCCTGCGGCAATCAATCCCTTTGCTAATATTAAACCATTACAAAATCCAGCGCAGGCAGATGATATATCTATTGCTCCTGCATGTGGAATTTTTAAACGTGTTTGAACTTGGCTTGCGACACTTGGAACAATTTGGTCTGGAGTTGTAGTAGCAACTATTATAAAATCAACATCGCTTAAATCTTTATTGTAAACAGATGAAAGATTTAATGCAGCTTTTATACACATATCACTTGTATATTCATCCGTAGCTGCAAAAAAACGACTCTCTATGCCTGTCCTTTCTTTAATCCATTTATCAGAAGTTTCTAATCTTTTCTCAAAAAACGAATTATACACTTTTTGTTTTGGATGATAAATCCCAATCGAATTAATTATTGCATTCATATTTATACTTATTAGTAAGTAAGTTATTAGGGCAAAAAAATTAAATGCTTAATAATCCTGCCTGAATTGACTTATATACATCATTTCTAAGAACTTTATTCATTTGCAAAGAAGATAGTAAGGCTGAATGAACCATATATGCTTTAATTTGTGGCTGTTCATTAAATGAAAAAACTTTGGTTTGCAAACCAACTTCCAATAAGTCTGTAAGCCATTTAAGAATAAGATTCACCAATTCTCGTAATTTTTTCTGCATATTTTCAGGTAATGTATCAAAAGAGGGCGAAAGTGCTCCAACCACACAAACCCAATGATTTTCAACAAAACTATCGTGCATGTGAACGTAATTATAGAATTGTTTTCTATAATCCAGCTTTTTCCAACTATCCACCAATTCTTTAAAAGCATAAATGTTACGTTGAATGATTTCCACACCTAAATCAGATTTAGAAGGAAAATAATAATGAATTGCCGCATTCTTTATACCCAATGCTTTGGATATATCAGCATAGCTAAAAGCGTTATATCCGATAGAGCGGATTAATTCACTTCCCAAACGAATTATTTCATTTCTTGTATCATTCATGCCGCAAAGATAATTGATTTTACTTAGTAGTAAGTATATTCATGCGAAAAAATGTGCTATATTTGTGAAAAAGTTATTTGGAACAATGGAAATATAAGGCAAATTAGAGAATTTCGCTCATTTCTATATCGTTACCCTTTATTCTTATGAATTCTCTAAATATTTGTTATTCAGTAAATAATGTTTTTATTTTCGTTTCCATAGAAGGTAATGTAGCATTTGAAAATATACTAAAGGCTAAAAAAACTTCTTGGAGATATTGATAATTCCAAATAAATGCCTACCTTTGCACGCAGAAATCGAACCTGAAACACAAAATTGTGTTGAACGGTGCAAAGTTGTGAAAACCTTATTCAAGGGACTAACATCGTAATAAAGATATAACTTATTGAAAAATAGTGCTATACAAACCGATTTTCGGTTGCTGGTGGCACCACTTGAAAAAGAGAGTTACTTATTGTAGCTCTCTTTTTTTATATCTTTATCCCTTGTTTGAGCGACAGTTTAAGCGGTTTGTTTAAACCATAGTTTAAACCGTGGCAATTACAGTAAAAGTAGTTTGTTACAAGTCTAAGATACTTAGTAACAACAAATCACCTCTAATGTTGAGAGTAACGAAAGACAGAAAACCAAAATATGTCAGTATTAGCATATCTGTGAATCCTACACATCCGTGATGACATAAAGGCAACACCGAAAATGAATTTGATTTTGGCTTGGGCTGACTACGGCCATCCTTCTGTAAAGAAGGACGAGGTATTCAAGGAGATTTTGGAACAGGCAGAGAATTTCAAAAAATATAACGTGTGATAAGATGATGACAACCGAGTCTCAAAACACAGGACTACACACACTCTCTCCCCCTATAAATTTCTAAAAAGCCCCTTCATCTTTCAGTTCATCCCGTAACCCATTGTCTGAAAGCCTATTGACGGGTGAAGGATTAGGTGTGCATCTTTCAGCCTTCTGTCATGCAGAAGAGGACAAATCATTCTGCGCCAAACGAAAAATCATTCTCAGCCGAACGATTTTTCGTTTGGCGCAGAAAAAAATAGTGTCATGACCAAGGCGATGGTCACTTCTCTACGAGGTACGGCTGAAACATAGCTGAAAGATGGTCAAATGAGCGTTCATCCAGTAATCAGTTTATTATGAATTTATTATATCAAAAACTGAAGGATGATGGGCAATTTCGTAAAACTCTTGGGAGGGGGGAGGGAAGCCGTATGAACTATCCCTAATAATGAAAAGAGCTTCCCCCCACAAACTCACGTAACAGGGAAGTCGGTGGAATTTCATCATCTGCCATAGGTACGAAATAGCGCAGGAACTTACGCAAACGATAAGCCTCGGAATATTCCGGTACATTTTCAGGCACCCTCTCCAATATCGGCAAAGCCTGATTGCGAATGACTGCCAGTTCGAACAACAAAGCACTGTTGAACATAGCATCGGCCTCCTCCTGATAAGGGAAAATCCATTTGTCCTCTCCCTCGCGTACACTGGGCCAGCGGCGGATGGTATCCAAGGCCGAATACCCCCGATATTTGTAATCGCGAATGATACGCCGCAACAAACGGTTGTCCGTAGTCGGAATATAATTATGCGCATCCAACAAGATGGTCGTCATGGCCGAGACATAAATACGATATTTGTATTGTTCCTCAATCTGGGCTGTCAGCTCAGGATTCAAGCCGTGAATACCCTCCAGAATCAGAATCATGTGGTCTTCCAACCGAAGTTTCTTCCCACTCTTCTCACGTACCCCTGTCTGAAAATTAAAATGGGGTAGTTCCACTTCCTCGCCTGCCAACAAAGCCTGCAGTTGACTGTTGAAAAACGGAAGATCCAAAGCATAGAGCGACTCGAAATCATATTCTCCATGCTCGTCCCGTGGCGTATGTTCCCGATCCAAGAAGTAATCATCCAACGATATGGGATAAGGTTTTATCCCGTTAGCCATCAACTGAATGGACAAGCGTTTGCTGAATGTCGTCTTACCACTCGACGACGGACCGGCTATCAATATCAGTTTCAGATTCCGCCTCGACTGTATTTCATCGGCAATACGTACGATCTTCTTTTCCTGTAATGCCTCGGCTACGTTGATCAATTCCGTAGTCCGCCCCTCTTGGCAGGCTTTGTTAAAATCGCCCACAGTACCCAGTCCAACGATTTCCTGCCAACGATGATGTTCCCGAAAGATTTCAAGCATCTTCTCCTGATGTACCATCTCCTCCAGTTTTTCAGGATTCTTCCTGGACGGAATACGCAACAACAGGCCATCATAATATTTCATTACGTCAAACACCTTCAACCCTCCCGTCGACGTCAGCAGTGAACCGTAAAAATAATCCACCGTCTGATCCAACTGGTAATAATGTGTATAGATAGCACCGTAACTCTCCAACAACCTCACCTTACTCGTCATTCCCTGACGGCGGAACATTTCTATCGCATCCTCCGTAGGACTTTGTATACGGTGAAAAGGTATATCGGCATCTACAATTTCACGCATCCGACGCCAAATGGCAGTCACGTCATCCTCTTCTATCGGCCGCCCTATACGCAAGTCGCAATAGTACCCTCTCGATACCGGCGTCTCAATGCGCAACACACACCCGGGAAATAAATCTTTCACAGCTTTTACCAACACGAAAAAAAGCGAGCGGGTATAAGTACGCATCCCTGAAGATGAAGTTACATCAAGGAACTCCACATCTTTATCATTATAAAAACGATAATGAAGTCCTTCCACCTTATTATTGACCTTCGCACTGACCGGTCCGTAAGGCATTTGCAGATTTAACGCATGATAAGCATCCCAAAGTGTACTTCCGATAGGGAGTTGAAGAGTTTTTTTATTATTTTTGCAACGTATTTTGATTTCTTGTACCATAAAGCTTTTCGGGGATTTGAATAAACACCTTAAAAATAGGCAATGGGACGGAGAAAACATACTATCGTTCACTTATATTTCGACTGTTTATGGTGGTTTTAGCATTTTTAAAGCTTTTAGGTTGCCTTGGCCTGCTGATGTACGGCACAAGACTCATGGGAGAGAGTCTGCAGCAACTGGCCGGAGACCGGCTCAGACATATTCTCGATTCACTGACCACCAACCGCTTCACGTCATTACTCACCGGTGCATTGGTCACAGCCATGATACAGTCTTCCACCGCAGCTTCTCTGATGACCGTCAGTTTCGTACATGCCGGCATGCTCACACTCGTCCAAGCCCTGCCTATCCTCATGGGAGCATCAGTAGGCAATACATTCATCGCCTGGATTATGGCCGCCGAATTCAATTTCAGCATCAGTAACTACATTTACCCCTTGATATTAGTGGCGTTTATAATGACCTACTACCGCAAATGGAATGCGTTGGGAAACTCTATCTTCGGCCTATGCTTCATCCTGCTGAGCCTTGGCCTGCTCTGCCACATGGCCGACGACATGACGCTGACCGGTCCTGACGGTATAGCCCGCTACTTGGCCGTCTCCCATGAGAATTACGGTTCATACGCCATATTGTTATTCATTGGTGCCGCCGTCACTTTCGGCGTACAGTCCTCAGCCGTCCTCATGGCCACTTCAATGGCCCTGTGTTCCACCGGCGTATGGTCCATCTATTCCGGCGTGGCTTTTGTGCTGGGTGAGAATATCGGCCGCGCCATCGTCACTTGCCGTGCGGCATCTTCTGCCGGAACGCCTGCCCGCCGTACGGCTCTCGGACAACTGGTTTTCAATCTGAGTGGCGTAACCTGGATGTTTTTGGCCTTTCCTTATTTCGTCAATTTGCTATGTGACTTTATCCATTTCGACCCGACGCAAAAACTCATGACGGCCGACAAAAATCTGGCTTACGTTTTGGCAGCCTTTCATACCGGTTTCAATCTTTGCAACGCCGCCCTGTTTATCGGCTTGGTCAACCCTCTCGAACAACTGGCTACCCGCTGGGTGGCCAAACCACGGCACAACGACGAAGAGGAAAGCCAGTTGCGTTTCATTACCAAAGGGATACTCGACACTCCGGAACAGTCCGTCACGGAAGCCCGTAAGGAAATCATCAACTATGCCGACACCGTCACAAAAATGTTCACACAAACCCGTTTCCTGTTCTCCGTATCCAATGAAACAGAATTTAAAAATATTTTCACCTTAGTGGAGCACTATGAAGACATTTGCGATGAAATGGAAGTAGACATAGCCAACTACCTGAACAAAGTCAGTACCGAAGAGCCATCGGCAGACCTTAAACGTGCAATCTGCGGCATGCTACGCGAAGTAGCTGAAATAGAAAGCATCGGAGACAGTTGCCATCATATCGCCCATACTGCCCGGAGGAACTATCGAAGCACCCAACAACTCACGGAAAAACAGTTGGAACACATTCACCAAATGTTTCAACTGGCAGAACAAGCACTGGAACAAATGCGAACCATCTTATCCATCCGGAAAGCCCCGAGAGAGGCTTCCACAGCCTACTATATAGAAAGGGAAATCAATAAATTCCGCAATCAACTACGTAATCTGAATTTTACAGACGTAAACAACGGCGTGTATAATTATCAGACCGGGGCAATGTATATGGACGTCATCAACGAATGCGAACAACTCTCCGACTGCATCCTCAATGTAACGGAAGCACGGTTGGAAGCCAAAGAATCCTAAAAGCTCATGGCTTTAATCCTTTTATCCCCACTATCAACTTTATACATTGATAATATCAGACAACGGTCAGCAATGCTGCGCCATAGCTAAACCTCGCACTCTCCGGAACCAACAGCAATATTTTCTCACCTTTTTGTGCACGCGTAGCCATGTATTCATCCAAAGCAACAAAGATAGATGCAGACCCGATATTACCGACTTCAGAGAGGTTCGTAAACCAGTTATCCCATAATTCTACATTACGGCTTTGCATTTCCTTTTTCAGTTCATCTCCTATAAAAGCCGAAGAGATGTGAGGAATAACCGTTTTTATCTCATGTACATCCACAGCATATTCCTGTATACACTCTTCTATAAAATCCACCCAATACTTCATTCCGTTCATTAAAATCTTGAAATCCTGGCAGAGAAGGAAATTACCGATATTTAAACGGTCGCCGAACTCTTTCCAACCTTTCAATTCCCCATTCGGAAGCAACTCACCTCCCATACGCATACACGTAGAAGTCTCATTGGCATAAGATTTTGTCTTCACCCATTCTATTTTCAAAGAAAGACCAGCTTCATTCGGCCGATCCGACAAAAGCAAAGCAGCCGCACCGTCGCTCAACATAAACCTCAAGAAATCACGTTCAAACTCCATATATTGAGTATTGGACAACTCATCGCATACGGCTTCGGGCACCTCATAATTAACAGCCCTGAATGTAGGAGAAATCAACTCAGATGCCGTACAAATACCTTTATGACTTTCATTCAACCGAATAGCGTTGAACAAAGTCTTTAGAGCCTGCAAAGAAGTCAGACAAACACCGGAAAAAGAGAAAATCTCTACCGGATGACATTTCAATTGCCCATGAACCATAGAAGCATGCGATGGTACCAACTGATCCGGAGTCGTTGTCGCACAACACAAAGTATCGATATCCTCTATGCATCCCCCGAGTGAAGATAATTTTTTGATAGCCTCTACCACCATTCCGGAATTCCGATGGGTCACCGCTCCTTCCTCATTCAATGCATAATAACGATGCTTAATGCCATTACGCTTTAATACAATAGACTTAATACGTGATTTCTTTCCTTCGATGTAACCCAAGAAATCTTCTATATGTTCGTTGTCTACAGACTCATTCGGCAAAAACGAACTTAAACAATTTATATAAACTTTATTCATCGCTTTATAATATTATAATAAAACATTAAGTGCTTCTGTACCTCTTCTACCGTAAGCCCATTATTAAAAGACTCTTCAAAAGCACAACCAATAAAAATATACCTCAAGTGATGCGCCACCTCCTCGGCATCTAAATCTCTTATTTCCTTCGTTTTAATGGCATTTTTTACTACAGCCTTTATAAAAGAATACTCATGAAAAAACAGGTCGTAAATTTTACTATCAAATCCTTCATAGTTCTTATGTGCCTGATATAAAAGGCTGAAGTAACCTCCAAAGCCATTGTTCCCCTCCCAAACAAAAGGCTTCATCGATTCAATCGTATTCTTCGCCCCGTTTATATATACCTCAAGATATTCTTTCAAGGAAATCCACTTGGCAGCCTCCTCCTTAAAACCGGTCTTCTGCAATACATTCTGCTTGTTCAAGACAAAGCGATCTATGACGGCTTTAAAAAGTTCTTCCTTAGACTTATAAGAATAATATATGGCTCCCCTGGTCAGCCCTATTTCCGCTTCTAAATCGGACGTAGAGGCGCCTTCATAATCAGCATTTAAGAAAAGACGAAACGCCCCTTCCAAAATTTTCTTATCACTCTTAGTCATACGTATTTTTATAATGTGCCACAAAAATACCATAATAAAAAGAGAATAGCAAATAAAGTCAATAAAATAAAAACAATTATTATATTAAATCTGTATTTCATATCGTAAAAAACAGCCACAACAGTTAATTTTACACAATTATTTTCAAATATATAATGCCGATTATAATAATCTGCTTATCTTTGAAGAATGAGACCTATATCTTATTTCGATATAAACACAATAATGATAACTGGAAAAGCCGGATTCATAGATTCCTATCTTTTTGAATACCTGCTACATAAAGGTGATAGGAGCTTCTGTTCGGATAACAGCCGAACAAGATATCCGAAAGGTGTGTCAACCTTAACAAAATCCATACTTCAATAAGCAGAACACGCCATCACCATGCCCTATGTGATTAATGGTATTGATAAATCTACAATCTGACTTTTCCGGTTTTTCTATATATTAAAAATTGCATAAAACACAATAAATAAAAATGCAAATCATGACTTTATGGCAAGAATAACTATTTTAAAAAGGCTAATATAGTCCACTTTTTCATTCTGGATATTGCAAAAATCAAACAAACTATTTACCTTTGTAAGGTAACATTAACCTATACCGAAAATGAAAAAGATCATGGAAACATTTACTATCAATGACTTCTTCAACGAACAGAACGAAATAACAAATATCAACGAAGAAGCATATCATCATATAGAAGATATTCGCGAGACGATTGATAGTTGTACACGTACATCAGATGAATGTTTTTATATCATAGATTATCATAAAAGAAACTTCTTACATGTTTCGGACAATCCTACTTATTTCGGCGGTCTTTCTGCGGAAAAGATCAAGGAAATGGGATACAAATTTTATCTACATTTTGTCCCCGAAGAGGAAATAAAAATGCTGATTGACATCAACCATGTTAGTCTTTCATATTTCAACCAACTGCCCAATAATGAAAAGCCCCATTATTTTATCAGCTACAACATTCATATAAAGAATAGAAACCATAAAATATTGGTCAACCACAGATTAACCCCATTAAAACTTTACAATGGGAAAATCTGGTTAGCACTTTGTTCCATATCCCCGGCAACAAACAAGGTAGTAGGCAAGGTGTACTTACATCGACAGAAGAGTCTTGACACCATCTATTATTCACTCCAAAACAAGAGCTGGGAAAAGTTTTCTTTTGCCCGATTAAACGACATCGAAAAACGTATCTTTCTATACAGCATTCAAGGTCTCTCTATCAAGGAGACAGCAGAAAAAGTATGCAGGAGTGAGATTGCTGTAAAGAAAACCCGCAGCAAACTACTTGAAATGCTAAACGCAAATAATTTCCAAGAAGCTATCCATTTGGCATTACTATATAAATTACTATAACGCCCATATCCATGTATAACAATCACGCAAAACAACCAACACCATGTGAAAAACAAACCATTTCCATTAATTTGGAAACAAGAAATCACAAGTATCCACCAGACAATATCCCTATCACCTTCAAACCAGTTTCCAACCACAAACCTGCATTCTCAGCCTCAATTTCCAAAATCTCTTGATGACTTTTCATAAACAAATCTACTTCCTGCACCGCCCGGACAAGTTCCACTCCCGACCGCATAACGTCTCCCACCTGAGCTGTGAGCATCTGACACAAGCGAAACTCTTCACGATATAAAACAGAGTCAGGCATAAAAAGAGGATTATCTATCCGTGCAACGTAATACCTCGCCAACCCTATTATATCCTCTTTTTCAAGCATATCTATATTTTGTTCTACAAACCTATTGATCAACAGACACACATCTTCTAACACCTCGTCCGTATTATTCTCCACAAATCCCTTTTGAGCCATTTGCTCTATTACCCAACCATATCCAGGCAAACCCGTTTTGAAGTCCATATTGTTTCTCAACAACTTTACAAAACCTGTTGTACGGGAAAGGATATGCACAGCCTCATCTTCGTATCTCCTTTTTTCTGAGAAACGGGAGTACATGGCCAGAAAAAAAGCGACTCCGGCATACCCATCCAACCCGATTCCCCTCAAGCCATTCCGGCCCACCAACCTCAACAGGTTGTCGGCAATCCAACCGCCCAACTCGTTATATTTCCTGATGACGCTCCGGTCTGTAACCTCAAAACCGCCCTGTCTCAATTCTTCTTCCGGAAGCACCTCAAAACCATACTCTTTTATATCCCTTCGCAAACCATACCTCTTCCTATAGTCCATCATCTCTTTCATGTTCTTTTCACTGTAAGACTGGATAGGACGGGTGTGTTCCGCGTAAATTCCGTCCATTATGGCCATGTCCTTTTGGTTAGTCTCTATCAGCACAGGCCAATGATCTTCTATTCCCCAACCGCTTTCATTGGCATCGAATGTATGAAGCACTTTCTTCAAAGCCGCACGCGAAAAACACGGCAACATGATTTCAACAAAATTGGTATAACGCAGTACACACGTCCTGTCCCTCAATGTATGCTTGAAAGTATAATAAGAATGGCTTAACCCCGGTTGCGCAATCTCTATCCGCCTCTCTTCCATTTCACAAAATAACTTATTGATATTATCCGCATCCATCCGTATGTCATCATCGGGGATAAAAAAGTAAGCATAATGTTCCAAATATTCAGGATGCTCCATCAAATAATGATACACCAGTTTCATCTTATACCCCCTGCGGTAACTGATAAAGTCCGCATCCTCATAAAAAGTATTGAAAGACTGGTCATATACAATCAAATGTAAATCAAAATCCGGCTCCGTTTTGCCTTTCCTCCACTCCCGATGAAGACTGTTCTTTCCTACGGCAGCAATCACACAGTTTCTTTTCAATGCCAGACATCCGGGAGTTTTCTCCTTTATCGGATGATAAATCATGCCCGGTTTCCTTTTACCGGTCGGCAATGGAAGATGGGAATGGGTAGTCTCATCATATAGAAGTCCCCCATCCCCATTCAAGTCGGCAACAGAAAACCCGCCATAACGCAACAAAGTCGGCAACAGCACCTCATGATGCCCGCTCCATCCTTGGCTCAACTTATCATGGACGTATGCCAATGCCCGGGACGACAACCTATAAATCGGATTAAATGAATGTACGCGGCTTTCCAACGGTATCTCTTCTGCCCCGGAAAGGCTCCCCCACCACGACCAATCAGGCTCTTCTTTATAGTCCCTTACGTAAGAAGACAAAAAATCCGCCCCCCTATGCTGGCAACATTTTAAAAGATCTGTCCACTCTCCAGTAAAAAACACATCATCTTCCACCACCCAATAATAATCATACCCGGGATTTTCCAGATAGAACTTCAACAAAGGAAAATGATTACTCCCCGGCACTATGGTAGCAGCAATAGGCTAATAGCCCATCCCATGCAAGATTTCAGAAGTAAAGGCCATATACGGATAACTTTTTATTTCTTCCGGGACGTCTCCTTGCTGGTGATACAAAACGTAAACATCCATATTTGCTTTTTTTACCGTCCACCACTTTTTTATCTGATTAAGAATCCAAGGATTCATTCTACTGCATAAGATCAATATAACTTGTTTCATGGATATCTGAGATTAAAATATAGGACAAAGATAGCTTTTTTAGTAAAGAGGTAATATATAAAGAGGTATAAAGCGCGTAAAATTATACTTTGGTATAATAATGATGCCATAATCACTAACTTTTGCTTCAAATCATTCATTTTACACCTTTTTCATTTTACATTTGCAACAGTAGAAACAAAAAACACAACCCCATGAGAAGCATACTTATTGCCGGAGGAGCCGGGTTCATAGGTTCCCATCTTTGCGAATACCTGTTACATAGAGGTGATAGGATCATCTGTTTGGATAACTTCCGGACAGGACATCCGAAAAACGTGTCAGCCTTAACGAACCACCCATACTTCAAATTAGTAGAACACGATATCACCATGCCCTATATGATAAAAGGTATCGATGGAATCTATAATCTGGCTTGTCCGGCTTCTCCCATACACTATCAGGATTCCCCCATAGAAACCACCAAGACTTCGGTCATCGGTACGCTTAACCTGTTGGAACTGGCACGTGAAAACCATTGCCAGTTCCTCCAAGCCTCCACTAGCGAAGTCTACGGCGACCCGGAAATCCATCCCCAACCCGAAAGTTATTGGGGGCACGTCAACCCGAACGGCATCCGTTCCTGTTATGATGTGGGCAAACGTTGTGCCGAAAGCCTTTGTATGGATTATCATCGAAGATATGGCGTGGCGGTGAAAATCATCCGCATCTTCAATACTTACGGGCCGCGCATGGCCTGCGACGACGGGCGCGTGGTATCCAACTTCATCCTGCAAGCCTTGCAAGGCAAAGACCTCACCATCTACGGCAACGGCATGCAAACCCGAAGCTTCCAATACGTGGACGATCTGATTCGGGGCATGGAACGTATGATGTCCACTCCAGACAACTTCACCGGACCTGTCAATCTCGGCAATCCGGAAGAACACACTATTCTAGAATTTGCCCAACAAATTATCGAACTAACAGGAAGCCGATCACGGATGGTACTCCGTCCTCTCCCGGCAGACGACCCGAAACGGCGCAATCCGGACATCACATTGGCACGGCAGGCATTGGATTGGCATCCCCGGATATCCCTCCGTGAGGGATTGCAACAGACCATTGCTTACTATCGTAACCTTTTGGCCGAAAACTCATCACAAAATATCTCCCAACCATGAACAAGCACGTCCCTTCCATATCCGTCTGCATGGTGACTTACAATGCCTCACCGTTCCTACGCGACTGCTTGGACAGCATCCTGTCCCAGACATTCACCGACTATGAATTGCTTATCGTAGACGACGGTTCCACAGATGATACGGTGGACATCATCCGTTCCTACCCGGACGGAAGAATCAGGCTCATCCGCCACCTTCACGACTATATCGCCTCCCTGAACCTGCTGTACAACAATGCTATCGGCAAATATATCGCTCGTATGGATGCAGATGACGTGATGGTTGCAGACCGTTTGCAAGCCCAATACGAATATATGGAAGCGCATCCCGAAATCGACATCTTGGGCGGGCACATGCACTGTTTCAACGCCGGGGAGTACGATTGCATCCTGCCTGCGGACACGGACATCACCATGCCGCAAATGTTGGAACAATGCTATGTAGCCAATCCTACGTCTTTTATCCGCAGGTCAAGTTGGGTGTCAAACCACCTGTCCTACCGTCGCGAAGGCATTTATGCCGAAGACTATAACCTGTGGCTTGATGCCCTGTTGGGCGGATTGCGTATCCGCAATTTGGACAAGATTGTGGTACACTACCGTTTCAATCCCGAACAAATCAGTTGTAAATATAAGGAAATCCAAGCATCCCATGCCATGGCTTTGAAAGACAAATACGGCCGGTTATGGGCTGAAAAAGAACAGGCCGTGACACTCGAAAATGCGGAAATCCCTGTGAGTGACCTCCTGCTTACCGTGGTCATACCTTTCTATAATGAAGGGGAAGAGGTGAAAAACACCTTGGAGAGCATCCGGCAGACTGTCGGTGACGAGGTGGAAGTCATTCTCGTGGACGACTGTTCCGACGACGGATGGGACTATATCGCCTGCGCCCGGCAATACGGGGCACATTACCTCCGTAACTCCATCCGTATCGGGGCGGCCGCAGCCAAGGAAAAAGGCATTCGGAACGCACGTAGCCCTTACTTCCTCCTGTTGGATGCCCACATGCGTTTTTACATTTCCGGTTGGCACCGGATTCTGTTGCACCTTTTGCAGGAAAACGACCATCGTTTGCTTTGCTGCCAGACCCGCGTCCTGCAAAAGGAAGAGGGCCGGATAAAAGACACGACGGACATCCGCACTTTTGGGGCATACCTGTCTTTCCATGGAGGCGAGACCATTCCTTCCGTTTCATGGCTTTGCCGCGAGAAGGCCCTTCATCTTACGGACAACCAGATTCCTTGTATTCTCGGTGCAGGATATGCCGGCAGTAAAACCTATTGGGACAAGCTGAGAGGTTTCCAAGGACTGGTACATTACGGCTGCGAGGAACTCTATGTTAGCCTGAAGGCATGGTTGGAGGGCGGAGGATGCCGTCTGGTGCCGGAAGTGGAAATCGGGCATATCTATAAAGATAGGTTTTCCTACACCGTCTATCCTTCGCAAATCCTGTACAATTATTTGTTTGTGGCCGAGGTGCTCTTCCCCACCTCATTGAAGTGTAAGACGTTTGCCCTGGCTTGGTTGCGGAACGGGGAAGCTTATGGAAAAGCCCTGAAATGGATGGAATGGTATAAGTCGCGCAACGAAAGACTAAAATCCTATTTCCGTACCTTCCAAGGACATGACTGGCCTTTCGTGTTGGACATTAACCGACAGGTCAGCCGGGAAATGGAGAAAGAAATCAACCGGAAGTCCACCGCCTTGGCGCATATCGTATCAGCGTGCCTGACCCGTTGCAGGCAAGTATCCACCTATGGGCTGATGGACGGATTGACGGGATATGTCCTGCTGTTTTGGGCTTACTTCCGTTATTCCGGTGAGACACGTTATGAAGACGAAGCCACGGAGTGGTTCAACCGGATATGCGAAGAAATCCCCAAGAGAGAACTGCCGTTGACTTTCCGGAACGGGATATTCGGTATCGGTTGGGCTTTCATCTACCTGTGGGAACAAGGGTATGTAACGTATGAGGAGGTAGAAGAGGAACTGGCAGAGGCAGACCGCCGCGCCTTGTCGCTGTCTCCCCTGCGCCTTACGGACTTGTCCCTCGAAACCGGTTTGGGCGGCCTGTTGCTTTATCTCACCGCCCGGATAGGTCATCAAAAGAGGATGCACGTTCCCGTCACATTTCCGGAGACCTATATCCACGAAACGGTGGAAGCCGCGAAGGCGGCCTTGGCAGTCCGTCCGGAAAAGCCAGACGCCCGTTGGGTGTCCGTGCTGATGTTGGCCGCCTTGTTAGAGCAAAACGATTGGAACACCCTTCCGTTGCTCGTCAGCGATATTGCGGATGTGCCCGATTTCCTGCCCAAGGACGAAGCATTTTGGTCAGACGGCCTGTCGGGCGTAGCCGGTTATGCTTTGAATTTAATTCATTTAAAAAATATATGCCATGAAATTAAGTAAATATTCTTTTGTCATCAAGAGAGGTTCTGATTACGTTTTGTACAATTGTTGGACGGAAAAGATGGCCGTATTGGAAGACCGGCTGAGAGATTGGTTGGAATCCGGTGATGTGGACCACATCCAAGATGTCCATCCCGAATTTTACGACTACCTGCTTCGGGAACAGTTCATTGTGGACAATGAGGTGAACGAGGTGGAAGAAGTCGTCAGGAAGTGGAAAGAGGAAGAGGAAAGGGAAGACTGTTTAAGTCTTATGGTCAATTCCACCTTGGATTGCAATATGCGTTGCTGGTATTGCTATGAAAAGCATCGTGCAAATACCGACTTGACACCGGAAACAGTGTCTTCCCTGCTCAAATTAATTCGTAAGAGGATCACAAACCCGAAACTAAAAAGTGTACATATCTCATTTTTTGGAGGAGAGCCTCTATTGAACTTTGAAAAGACGGTTTTTCCGCTGCTCGAGCAAATAGATAAAATGTGCCAAGTAGAAAATAAGCGGTTCTCAGTTTCTTTTGTAAGTAACTCTTATCTGCTTTCGGAGGAGATTGTGGACAAGGTTCACTCTTTGCATGTGGCTCAGCCTATGACTGTACAAATCACTTTGGATGGAAATGAAGAAATGCATAATAAGACCCGACATTTGGCATCAGGAGAAGGAACGTATGGAAGAATCCTTTCCAATATGCGTATGGCAGTAAACAAAGACGTGCAAATTACGTTGCGTTTCAATTGTACGGGAAATAACGTGCGGACATTTGTTGATGTTTTGGCAGACCTAAAAGATTGGTCAACTGAAGAGAAATCGAAAATACGGATTGATTTGCAGCAAGTCTGGCAAGATATGCCACGGACTGATGTAGACATGCAGGTGGAATTCAAGAAAATCCGGGAACTTTTTACGAAAGAAGGGTTTAATGTCAATGAGGTAAGGGCAATAAGTAAGTCTCGTTGCTATGGAGACCATGCAAACCATTTTATTGTCAACTATAATGGAGATTTATATAAATGCTCAGCACGCGACTTTACGAAAGAAAACCGTGAAGGGATCTTGACTTCTGACGGTGATTTGGAATGGAATGAAAAAAGAGCGTTGCGTGAAAGAATCAAATATGGTAATTCTGCCTGTATGGCTTGCCGGATTTATCCCCTGTGCCATGGAGGGTGTAGCCAGGGAAAATTGGATCAGCAGGGTGTCAATGGATGCATCAAGCATTATACCGAACTTAACAAAGTAAAAATAATTAGGGATAGATTAGAGTTCTTGTTGGAACATTTTGTGTAACCATTTAATGCAGTGCGTATGAGAGAAAAGAAGAAATTGCTAAAAACACTTTTAAAAAGTGGATTTAGCCCCCTTGAAATCAACAAGGAAGGGAAACTACAAGGAGGATTCGGAGTGGTAGATCCGAATGGGAATTGCAGGGGAAACTGTGATTGTCCTCCGGCAAATGACGTATGTCCCATCAACGGGAATTGCGAAGAATGTCCCGAACCAAATGAGAATCTCAAAAAGAAATCATTATGAAACAAAAAAAGAAAAATTTGAAGTTTCTTATGGGAAACGATTTTAAGCCACTTGAAGAAAGTAAAGAATGCAGATTGCAAGGTGGTTTTCGTTCTATAGAAAGTAACTCATTGTGCATGTGTAATACATCTTGTTCTAGCAATGGTAGTATATGCGGTCAGGAGGAAGGTAGCAATAAGTCATGTCCTCCATCATCCGGTAGCACAACAACCACTACTTCAGCACCATCACGAAGCGAACCAGATACTTTCAACATGATGGGTTTCTTTTAACGATAGAAAATAGCCTCATAGAGAACTTTTGTATAACAAAAAATGAAAATTATGAAAGAGAGAAAGAAATCTCTGAAAACGCTCTTAGAGGGTGATTTCAGACCGCTTGGAGAGAGTAAGGAAGGCAAATTGCGTGGAGGATTTGGGGTATTGGATAGCAATACGAATTGTGGTCCTAATTGTTCTTGCACGAACAATTCCACTTGTCCCTCCAATGCGGATTGTCCTTGCCCAGAAAATGAAAACTGTGGTACTAATTGTAGTTGCACAAATAACTCCAGTTGTCCCAGTAATGATAGTTGTCCCGGTGGTGGAACAACCACATCTGCACCTTCACAACCAAATGCTTTTGGCATTGGCATGATGGGATTCTTCTAACAGCATGTTAAAAACTTAATAGGAGTGGACATAGTTCCATTCCTATTCTAAAATCCGAAAAAAATGAAACATTGGATTACCTTTCTATTTATATTTTATGCCGTTTTATCCGCTGCCGTAGCTCAAAACAAACCGACACGGTTTGATGTATGGGGACAAGTTTTGGATGCAAATACACATGGTATCTTATCGGGAGTGAAAGTTTCTCTGTTGAGCCAAGACAGCGTTTGTATCGGAACGGTAACTTCTTTCGACAATGGCATCACCAACAACAATTACCAGATAGGAAATGTGCCGGGTTCGGGAAATTATATACTACACCTTGAAAAAAAAGGATATACCTCCATATATAAGAACGTGACCTTAAAATATCATAAATCACGAAGACCTACTGTTATTTTAGATGCCATCCCGATGCACAGGGAAATGGTACGCAAACTGAAAGAAGTTAAAGTAACCGCCACATTGGTCAAAATGGTGATGAAAAAGGACACGGTGGTATATAATGCGGATGCTTTCCAACTGGCGGAAGGTTCCATGTTGGACCAATTGGTGGCCCGGTTGCCCGGAGTGGAGCTTCGTGGCAACGGACAGATTTATGTGAATGGCAGGTTCGTCAGCAGTTTGCTCTTGAATGGGGAGGATTTTTTTAAGGGAGATCCTTCCATTGCTTTACAAAACCTGCCGGCTTATACGGTAAACCAAATTAAGGTTTATGAAAAACAAAGCGACAGGGACAAAGCCATGGGGTTGGAAAAAAGAGGGGAACAGCCGTTGGTCATGGATGTCAACCTGAAAAAACAATATAGTGTGGGATGGATGGCCAATGTGGATGCCGGAGGAGGCATAGAAGACCGATATAATGCCAAACTGTTCGGACTTCGCTTCTCACCCCGTACAAGACTGACCGTATACGGGAATCTCAACAACATTACGGATTTGAGCAGCCCGGACGGTAACGGCAATTGGAACTCCAATGTGAATCCGGTGGGTACCATTGACCGGCACAGCGGAGGAATAGACCTTTTATTGCAGGACAAAGAGAAAAAAATCAAGACGACACATAGTTTAAGCGTTGTACACAACAAAGAGGATATTGACATGAATCAAAACTCCACTACGTTCTTTCAATCCGGAAACGTGTATCAGCGTAAAGAATGGAATACGCAACAGGAAAAATTGTATGTTAATTTTAACAACTCTTTCCAGTATATTCCCCGGTATGGTTTCTACTTTACAGTCAGTCCTTACGTAAACTATAGTAAAGAAGAATATGACAGTTGGACAAGAAGTGCGGATATGGAGGCAAACATCAGCGAAAAATATAAAGGAGAAGCCTTGGACAGCCTTTTCTCTCCAACGGCTTCACGCGAATATACGAAAAACCTCATTAATAAGCTTCGGAGTTGGGAAGACGAAAAAAAATCCTTTCTATCAGGTGGAACTAATTTCTACTTGGCTTTCAGGCCTAAAAAGTTCAATAGGGATTTCCTTGAAGTTTCTGGCGGATACAAATATATGGATTATGACTATGCCAACAAATACCGATATGAGATGTCGTACTGGAATAAGGGAAACAATACCGGCAATGAACGGAAAACCAAATATTATATGGATAATTACCGGAATTCCAGTTTCAATTACAGGGCGACTTACAGTTTGCTTTCCAGTTTTGAACGCCATTACCTGAATATTCCTTTTGAATATAGTTTTATATATAATCACAGGAATTCCGAACGTCCGTTTTATGATATTACGGACTCGACATTATGGGCGCATGAGGTGGACCAGTTGTCTTCTTTAAGGGGAAGCCTGACGCAATACATGGATTGGACTAACAGTTTCTTTTCTAAAAACGAGACTTACACCCATATCCCGAAGATCACGGTTTTTTATGCATGGAAAGACCACAAAAATGAGGATAAATTATGGGTACAGGCAGAGCTACCGGTCAATATCGTGCAAGAAAACCTGGATTACCGGCGGAATATCGTGGACACGGCAATGAACCGCAGGACCGCTTTTTTCAATCCAAGATTGTTCATGATTTATTACCCGGACGAAAACAACCGGCAATACAATCAACTAAAATTTGATTACAGATATAATTCATGGGCGCAGAATTTGACCTATAAGATAAATTACATGGATACTTCCAATCCGTTGGAAGTATGGATGACGAATCCCAACCTACCCGATAGCCACACCCATTTCGTGGGGTTTGACTACAATTGGGGTATACCGGAGAAACAACTCCGGGTCTTTTTCTATTCAAATTATACCTACCGGATGAATTCCCTATGCCAGTCTATGACCTACGATGCTGCGACCGGTATACGTACTTACAGGCCGGAGACCGTGAACGGGAACTGGTATTACTATGGTGGATTCAACACTGTGGCACCGATTGACAAAAAAAGATGGTTCTATTTTTCCAATTTTACAGACTGGACATATAGCCACAATGTGGATTACCTCAGCCTGAACAACCAAAGCAGCATACGCAACACCGTGTATAAAGCGACCGTTAAGGAATCCTTGCGTTTGGATTTCCGGAAAGACAAGCTGTTTCTCGGCTTGAGGGGGAACTTCTATTGGACGAATGCCAAGGGGAAGAATATCTCCACCATCAACACGTTTGATTACAGTTACGGGTTGAACGGGAACTGGGAACTTCCCGCCGGTTTCGGGCTTAGCGGAGACTTGATGATGTACAGCAGGCGTGGACTTGAAACCAACCAACTGAACACGGATGAGTTCTTATGCAACCTCCATTTAAGCAAATCCGTACTTAAAGGAAAGTTGGTGTTCATGCTAGACGGTTTCGACATCTTTAACCAATTGTCCAACATACGTTACAACATCAACGCCCAAGGACAAACCGAGACATATTATAATGTGGTCCAAAGATATGCCATGTTACGGGTGATATATAAATTCAACCGCGAACCGAAAAATAAAAACTGACGAATATGAAACATGCCATTCTGATTATCGCTTACCATCAGGCGGATTTCATCAAACGCTGCATAGATAATTTCGATGACGACTTCCTGGTCTTCATCCATTGGGACAAGAGGGCGGAACTTACGGAGACCGACCGGGCCATGCTGGCCGAGCATCCCTGCGTGAAATTCTTGGGGAAAGACTATCCGGTGAACTGGGGAAGTTACGGTCTGGTGCGAGTGACGCTGTGGCTCTGCCGGGAGGCGATGAAACACGAAGATGTGGAGTACTTCCACCTTATCAGTGATGCGGACATGCTGACGCGCAATGCAGCCTGCTTTAAACATTTTTTCCAAATACACAAAGGGGAAAACTTCATGGAATACGGCAAGTACAATTCCGAAAGCGGAACTTTCGATGAGGAGTGTTTCCAGAAAATGACGCTGTTCCACCGTACGGAGAAATATAACCTGAGAGACCAAAAGGAACATAAACGTTATGCGGCAGAATTGGAAGAGCAACGGAAAAGCGGCAAACGCCGCCCCTTACCCGACATTCCGCTTTACGGAGGGCCGGCGTGGTGGAGCCTGACCCGTGAATGCGTGGCATATCTGTTGGAGAAAGAAGATTATATCGCACAGCTTTATACCGACACGCTCCTGCCCGATGAGATGTTTACCCAGACGTTGCTGATGAATTCCCCGTTCGCTTCCACCGTGGTCAACAAACACTTGCGTTATATCTGTTGGGAACACCGGAACGGCAACCGTCCTGCCGTGTTGGATGAAAGTGACTTTGCACGGGTTCTGCGGGGGGATTTCTTCTTTGCCCGTAAGGTGGACCCGGAAGGGGTTTCAAAACCGTTTGTCCGTCTGGTAAACGAAATCTGCCTGCATGCCCCGTTCATAGCCGACAGGACGAAAGAGACGTGGGAAAGCCTATTGGATACAATCCATTCCTTCCTGTATGCCAAACGGGACATATATAAGGTACGAGGATACCGGTACGGCACCATCGGCGTATGGATATTCCTGTACTTATATGGGAAACTGAGGCATTCGCCTTTCGACCTTCCGGCTTGTCTGGAAAAGACCGCCGGGGTATGGGAGGAGGACTTGGACACGGAAACGCCTTCCGAGGAGTGGGGATTTCTGGGCATGGCCGCCTGCATGGAATATTTGTACCAATTCATGGACTGTTCCTTGCTGGATGTGGCATTGGACGAAGTGAACGACTACGCCTATAATTACCTGTGCAACATGGGGACGGAGGAAATAGACGAGGAATGGAGGGCTTCTTTCCAAGCTTATTTCCATTACCGGGAAAGGAACGGGAGGCTCACGGAGACCGACCGTAAGGTATGGAATATCTTAAACAAGGGGAAAACAACCTGCACTTCTACCGCATGGATTTTCTCTTGTCCGGAAGAGGTGGCAGAAAGAATGAACCGTACCTGTTCGTTAGGGCTTTCCGGATATGCCGGATTGGGACTGGCGTTATTGGCCAAAATCACAGGAAAAGAACAGGCTGACTGGTTGCCTTTGCTTGACCTCATCCAAAAACAATGAAACGATGAAATTCACCCGGCAGTTCGACCAAATGGATTGCGGCCCGGCTTGTGTCCGCATGCTGGCTGACGCCCACGGGCGCCAGTACCCCATATCCTATCTGCGTTCCTTGGCGCATTTGAGCCGGGAGGGGGTGAGTGTGGCCGGTATACGCGATGCCTTGGAACATATCGGGATGAAGTCTGCGTCTTTTGAAATGACGTTGGAACAACTGCGGGCCGATTGCCCTTTACCGGCCATCTTGCATTGGGAACAGAACCATTTCGTGGTGTTGTACGATGTACGGCAAAGTAAATGGAACGGCGTATGGAAGTATGCCGTGGCCAATCCGGCGTATGGAAAATATACTTTCTCGGAAAGGGAATTTTCCAAATATTGGTTGAACGGGGATAAGGGAATTGCCGTCGTGGCAGAACCAACCCCGGTATTCTACGAAAAAAAATCTATCAAAGAGAAACACAGTTTCCTACAGTTCATCAAGAAGTATGTATGGCCGTTCAGGAAAGAAATGATGCAGTTGTCTTTCGGCATGCTAAGCGGTATCCTGCTTTCATTGGTAGCCCCTTTCCTTACACAGGCTATGGTGGATAGTGGTATTGCCATGCGCGACATGGATGTCATCCGCAACCTGTTGTTTGCCCAGATAGCCCTGTTTATCGGTTCTTTCTCCATGGGAATGATTAGCAGTTGGGTTACCCTGTACATGGGGACGCGCATCAACATCAACGTGCTCCACGACTATCTATGCAAGTTGCTGCAACTGCCCATGACTTTCTTTGAAACCAAAAGCGTGGGGGATTACCAGCAGCGGATAGGCGACCACGGAAGAATACAGGGATTTACCACCCAGGCCACCATGCAAACCCTTTTCTCTTTGGTGTCGTGCGCCGTATTACTGGTCATCATAGGCTACTACAATATCATTATCCTTGCCGCTTACCTGTTCGTCACGGGATTGAGCACGGCTTGGATGAGCTATTTTTTCAGACTCCGCAAATCGCTCGATTATGAACAGTTCCGCGTGGGAGTGAGGAACCAGAACAAGCTTTTCGAAATGATGAACGGCATTGTGGATATCAAAGTCAACACTTACGAACAATACAAGATAGGGGAATGGAACGGGATGCAGGAAGAACTTTACCGCATGAGTCGGAAAAGCCTGCGGTTGGGGCAAATACAAAACACGGGATATACGGTCATTGGCCAAATACGGAATATTTTCATCACATTCTGGATTGCAGCCGAAGTAGTGCAGGGCAATCTGACACTCGGCATGATGATGAGTATTTCCAGTATCATAGGACAGGTAAACGGCCCGCTGTCGCAACTTATCGGGTTCCTGCAACAATACCAAGATGCCAAAATCAGTTTGGAACGATCCGAAGAGGTCTATTTGTGCCAGAATGAGGACCGGGAGGACATGAAGGAACTCACACCGGAACGGCCTCCGTTGGACATCCGTCTGGAAAATGTCACGTTCCGGTACACCGGCAGCATCGGAAAGGCGGCTTTGGAAAATGTCAGTTTTACCATTCCTTCCGGAAAGATGACGGCCATCGTGGGAGAAAGCGGGAGCGGAAAGACCACGCTCATGAAATTGCTATTGAAATTTTATGCACCTACGGAAGGGCATATATGGCTCGGAGCAGATGATTTGGCGGATTACAAAGCTGAATCTATCAGAAAGGCTTCGGGTATTGTCATGCAGGAAAACTTCATATTTTCAGATACGATACAGAACAATATCACTATGGGGGAAGCTTTTGACGGGAAACGGATGGACGAGGCCATCCGTTCGGCTTGCCTGGACGAATACATCGGAGGACTTCCCTTGGGCTTGCAGACCCATATAGGAGCCGAGGGCATAGGAGTAAGCGGGGGAGAGGAGCAACGCATCATGATAGCGAGGGCTATTTACAAGAATCCGCTTTACCTGATGCTGGATGAGGCTACCAGTTCGCTGGATGCGGAGAATGAGCATCACATTACGGAAAACATAGGTCGTATATGCCGGGGGCGTACGTTGTTGGTCATCGCGCACCGCCTGTCAACCGTGAAGAATGCCGACCATATCATCGTGCTGCGCCATGGCTGCGTAGTGGAATCCGGCACACACAAGGAACTCGTGAGTAAGAAAGGGTATTATTGGGAATTAGTCAAGAACCAACTGGAACTGGCCGAATCATGAAAGAGAGGAACACCATCCATGCTTTTTTACTGCACTACGGCATTTCTACCGTATTGTTGTGTATGTTGGTGGCCATTGTCGTGATGTTGAACACGGTGGACATCAACCAGAAAGTAACGGCAGATGTCCTGAAGGGAAAAGGGGGATATAAGGCTTACATGGTCAAAAACACTTATCTTTCCTTGGACAAGGGAGACTCCCTGACCATAGATGCCATGGAGGGGGAGAAACTGACGTTCACCATACAGTCTGTCATGGAAGAACCGGATTATTACGTGGTCTGCATGACACCTGAAGTCCGGCCTGTCGTGGAAAGGGCTTTTAGAGGTAATTCCAAACTGTCCGGCTATGTCTATACCCATAAGGTGAAACTATGGCATCTGGTCTTTTCCAAAATCTCTTTAAACAAGAATACGTTATGGTAAATGGTTTTTCGGTTATCATGCCTACTTATAATCAGGCTTATTTTATCTGCAGGGCGGTCATGAGCCTGATAAGGCAATCGTACCCGCAGTGGGAACTGATTATCGTGAATGATGGTTCAACAGACGCTACGGACAGAATCATTGGCGACCTGCCGCAGGATGAAAGAATCAAATACTTGCATTATTCAGATAACCGCGGAATGGGATATGCTTTGAATAAAGGGTTGGATGCCGCACGGTACGGATACATTGCCTATCTTCCATCGGATGATTTCTTTTATGCCGACCACCTAAAGGACTTGAAACAGGCTTTCGAGGCTGATGAACGGGTCGTTCTGGTTTATTCAGGACTGAACTTCGATGACACTGATGCCTATGCCCCAAGAGACAATACAGATTCACTGACCATGATGTCCGGGCATTCCCTGCAATTGGTACAGGCCGCCCACCGTAAGACTGCCGACCGATGGACGGAACGACAAGAACTGGTAACAGCGGACCTCTTTATCATGTTCTGGCATAAACTGGCCGGACAGGGTATCTTCATGCCGACCCTGAGAATCACCGCGAAATGGACGAACCATCCTTGGCAAAGACATAAGATTTGCGAAGAAGATTTCGGGGGCAACCTGTATAAGTACAAGGACTATTACCAAGTGAAGGAACCGATAAGAATCCGTATGAGCCGTTACCGGCTATTGGACGAAAAAGGAACGTATGCACCGGTGGCGCGTTCCATCCCCGGCAAACCATTGATGAAGATACTCATCATCGGGGCGTTGAATTACAATCCGGAACGTTTTTGTGCCTGGGAAGAAGCCGGATGCCAACTGTATGGCTATTGGTATCCTGCGCCTTCAATGGCTCATGAAAGCATAGGTCCGTTCCCATTCGGGCATATTGAAACCATTCCCCGTGGAGCAGATTGGACGGAAAGGGTCAGAGACATTTGCCCGGACTTGATTTACCTGTGTTTCTGCTGTTCTTCCCTGGAGTTTGTGTATGACAGCATAATGGAGTTGCGGAAGGCTGGCATACACGTGCCTTTCGTATGGCATCTGAAAGAAGGACCGCAGCTTTGCATACGTTTCGGAACTTGGCCGAAACTGATGGAACTGTACGAACTTTCAGCCGGAAACATTATCACAAACCGGCGGACAAAAGAATGGTATGATTTGTTTCTGCCGACAGACAAACCTTATCTGATTTTGGATCAGGAGATGCCCAAAAAAGAATATTTCGAAAGACCGTTTTCGCCTAAAATCTCGGCTTCGGACGGAGAAATACATACGGTAGTAATCGGACGAATGATAGGGATTTCCGTGGAAGACATGCGGAGGCTGGCCGCACACCGCATCCATGTGCATTTATACTCGGCCAGTTATTACAGACAGAAGAACGCGGGCAATAATTTGTATGGCAGGGTTGCACAAGGATATTTCCATGTACATGCCTATTGCCCCAGTGAAAAATGGGTGGAAGAATTTTCCCGTTATGATGCGGGTTGGCTACATGCCGACCACAGCCGGAACAGGGGAGATTTGTTCCGTGTCATGTGGGATGATCTGAATATCCCCGCAAGGGTGGGCACATTGGCCGCAGCCGGTCTTCCCATGATCCTGCGGCGGAATACAGGACATATCGTAGCTTCAAAAGAACTGTCGGAACAATATGGCATAGGCATTTTGTATGATTCCATCACCGAACTGTCCGCACAATTATATGACAGGGATTTCATGGATACCCTAAAAAGAAATGTGCGGAAACATCGGATGGAATTTACAATGGATACACATACGTCCAAACTTATCCATTTCTTTCAATCTCTAATATAAAAACAGCCATAATGGAAATTCGTGAAAAAATGTCGTGGCAGATAGCCAACACCGTAATGGTAAACCACCAGTTTATAGACACACCGGACTTTTGTGCCGAACAGGCAGAGGTTTCCCTTCTACTGTTCAAAGTTTCTCAACGATTAGGTGTAGACATTTACCATGACTTTGCATTACGGTGCTTCGAGAGATGCGTATCCCAACTTCCCAAGATATCTCAAAAAGCGACCGCTGCCGGATGGGCCATCTGTCGGATTTTAAATGAAGGATGGATGTCTGGGGACATGGATGCAATACTTCATGACGTGGACAAGAGAATAGTTCCTGTACTCAGCCGGAATTTTGATTTCGGTGACGAAACGAAAGGAAACTTCATCCTACCCCACTTTTACCTTCTGGAACGTCATAAGAAAAATAAGAATTATTGGACAACCCAAAGCGATATGATCCGAAACCTCAAGGCTTCCATCAACCGTCACACGGAAAAGGGTGGTGTTTTCTCCGTTTTCTGCCAAGAATCCATTGATCGTTTCCTCCTCTACGCAGGTGTAAAAACAGTTTTTACTGATAATTATCCTGATACCTTGCATGCTCTGTCACCAGAAGAACTCACGGCACAAGCATGGAGGTCTTTGCTTTACGAACAACGCATCGCTTGGACATTCAGCGAAAAAGAATTGGCTGACTATATCGACCGGAGGATTGCCGATTTCGATGCCACGGAGGACTTAAACTTGCAAGGTATATTAGGTATAGGACTAATCATATAAATTCCATGAAAAAAGAATATGACTTGATTATAGTAGGCAGCGGCTTATACGGCTGCGTCACGGCTTATCTGGCACATCAGGTCGGATGGCGTTGCTTGGTCATCGAAAAACGGTCTTTCGTCGGCGGGAACATCCGCGATGAAGTGCGGGAGGGCATCAATGTACATTTATACGGGCCGCACGTCTTTCATACACGTTATCAAGAAGTCTGGGACTTTGCCAACTTATTTACCCGGTTCAACCATTTCCGTTATTGCCCTTTGGCACGATACGGCGGCAAAATGTACAACTTGCCGTTCAACATGCACACTTTCTACCAACTGTACGGTACCCAGACACCGGAAGAAGCCGCATTGCGCTTACGGCAAGAGCAAGGGATTTATCCCCACCCCCGGAACCTGGAGGAAAAAGCCATCTCCATGGTAGGCCGCACGATGTATGAAACCCTGATCAAAGGATATACTGAAAAACAATGGGGGCGGAAGACCACGGAGCTGCCTCCTTTCATCATCGAACGCCTGCCCCTGCGTTTCACTTTCGACAACAATTATTTCAACGACCCTTATCAAGGAGTTCCCATGGCAGGATACTCACCTTGGGTGGACAAAATGCTGGAGGGTACGGAAGTACGGTTGAATACCGATTTTCTCGCCGACAAGGACTATTGGATGAAGAAAGCCGGACATATTTTATATACCGGAGCGATTGATGCTTTTTTCGACTATCGTCTGGGAGCACTGGAATACAGAAGCCTGACGTTTGAACACGTTTTCTTCGAGCGCCCCAACGTACAAGGCATCGCAGTCATCAACGAAACGGACAGCCGGATACCTTATACCCGAAGCATCGAACACAAGCATTTCGCCTTCGGCACGCAACCGGTCTCCATCGTCACACACGAGTTTCCACAAACATGGGACAAAGGCTGGGAACCTTTCTACCCGGTCAATGACGAAAGAAACGATACACTTTACCGGCAATACCAAGAATTGGCACAACGGAAATGCCCCCACATTACATTCGGAGGACGGTTAGGATTATATCGTTACTTCAATATGGACGAAACCATTAAAAACGCTTTGGAACAATGGGAGGTCTTAAAAACAAAATTGCTTCCGGCCTGAATTCAGGCCGGAAGCAATTTCGCTTTTGTCCTTTTTTAAATCTTATTCCTCGTAAGGCTCGAAATCATCCTTGCCCACACCGCAAACCGGGCAAACCCAGTCTTCGGGAATATCTTCAAAAGCCGTACCCGGCTCAATACCTGATTCAGGGTCTCCTACCTCGGGGTCGTAAACCCACTGGCATACCGTACAAATATACTTTTTCATCGTTTTAATTGGTTTAAATTCATTTTTATATCAATAACTTGTGCAAGTATACTACTTTTTAGGTAGAAAACAGCGGAAACGCCTGTTTGCTTTTGTTTTTTTAACACATATACCCGACGGCAACTTCGCCCTCTTCTTTGTTCCATTATTCTTTCTTGTGTGTAAATGTTCCGCTTTCACCCACGGTGCTGCCCCAAGGAGGGGTGACCTCATTCTTCCAGTGACAAAGATGATAAGCATCTTGGTCTATTGCCCCGTCCTCCGTATAAATATCAGCCGAACAATACCACCCAAAAGCAGAAGACTGCTTGGCACACATTTGGACAGACTTCAAAATTCCGTCTTCGCCAAAGGAAGAGCGGCAATACATGCTATATGAATAAAGTTCCATCCCCAACAAGTTCTTCAACGTGCAGGACCTCTCGAATACTTTTTCTCTTTCCGATTCCGCGCTGTCCCTGTCGCATTGCTCCATACTTTCCATGTCTGCAATAAGGCAACCTATATTTTCAAAAACAATACGTCCCCCTTTTTCCGCTACTGCCCACGAACGGTAGGTTTTGCCATTCCTGCACCATTCCAGTTCAATGGTTTCCATGCCCGCATGCATCCCCTTTTCACAATCGCCGCGAATGACGTCAATCATAACGGGCCGCCCCATCACGCCCGACAAGCACCTCATCAGCCCCACGCTCACCACGTCGTAGGCATCATGAGTTTTGTCATAATAGCACACTGTGTTGGCCACGTCCGAAAACAAGCGTGATTTCACCTCCTCCAGTTCTCTTTCCGAATCAATCGTTCCCCGGTAAGTATATCCTTTCAGATAGAGACCCGCTTCATTTCCATCCCGTCTTTTCACAGCCTCTTCCCCGTGGTGCTTCAGGGTGTACTCCAACTGTTCTTTCCACGTTTCCGGTCGTACACTGGTTGCCACTTGTGCTGTCATCGGCATATTCCACATCAAGAATACCACATAGCTTACCCTATATAAAATACCCTTCATTTATTTAGAATTTATATTCGACAATACATCAAACAACCGTCATCTACACTCAGTCCTCGCCCACAGTCCAGAAACCTCCGGAACAGGATACATACACACAAAATATGAGCAGCCCCATCATGATGATACAATACCCCATCCTCGCCCACCACAACTTGGTTCTAAACATCGGCGCACCAACAGCAAGGCAAACGACAGCCCAACTGTTCCTTTCAGTCAAAAAATAAAGCCCTAAAGCCAGCATGCTTATTCCCCATGTCCAAGAAAAGGCTTCCACTATACCGTTCTTATATTTATGTTTCATTAGAATTACTAACTATTCATTTAAAACGCACTTTTCATACCCTGTTTATACCGTTTCATTTCAGCAACAATGCGATGTACTTCCGAGGATTCCACTTTTATAGGTTTCCGAAGTATGACTTCAGCCATGCGACACATGGCTACTGTATCGTTCTGAAGTTCATAAATTTTATATAACTCATAAAGCGGAACGAAACGATTAGGGCACATGTAAGAAGCTTGCTCCAAATAACGTTTCGCTTGTTCATATCGCTTTAACTGTTTACAGTTGTCTGCCATTAGGAGTTGAACAAAGTAATCAGCCATCAGTGCATCGCATTCTTGCCCAATACGCAGGCTTTCACCATAGTGTCCGGACACGCTAAGTTCAGCAGCGTAATTATAGAGGAAATATGGGTTTCCACCCAGTTCGCCATACAATTTGTTATAGGCGGACAACATTTCATCCGTCATTCCACCAAGGGAACAAGTAGCCACTTCGCACCAACGCATTTCGGTCCGCATCCGATGTATGGAAAGGCAGGCAACCCCTACAAGACAAAGCGTAGCCGACAAGGATATAACGCGGCGTACAGACAGTGCAGGAGGATAGGCGTTAAAAAGCAATACCACGATGGAAATTCCACATAACATCCAAGTATGGACATAACGAAACGGATAAGAAAACAAGGAAAAAACAGCTATAGACAACAGGCAAAGCATGGCCACACGGGAACTCCCGTAAGGATGTTTCCGCCACGCTTGCAACAATAAGACTACGCCAACAAGCAGGACGATGCCACCTACGAAGCCAAATTCCGTAAGGAGTCCCAGATATTCATTGAAAGGGGCTTGAGTGTTGTCTGCCAACATAACGTAAGGACTTTCGGGATGAGCTTTGAAATAATCGGCTTGCGCATCCATATACCGGGCTTGGAATCCTCCGATGCCATGCCCTATCCATGGACTTTCACGAATGACAGACCAAGTGCATCTCCAAATCAGCAACCTGCCATCTGCCGAATCTTGCTTATAATGGTATAGAAAGACGACTGCGGCAACCAATCCCACTACCGGAAATATCATCCATAACTTACGTATGCACTTCCGTCTAATTACGAAAAATACGAATATTACCATGTAAGTAGCCAATATGCCCGAACGTGATTCGGAAACAATAACCCCCATAGCTATGATGGCTATGCTTGCCCATGCAACTTTCCTGACGCAGGAATACCGATGGTCAACCAAACCTAAGCAGAAAGGCAGACTGAAAGCCAAAGCTGAGGCTACTCCTGCGGGGTTATCAAAACTGCCGCAAACGGGAAATGCCCCGAATGAGGTACAAACTCCCGTTTTTTGCAAGATGGCATAAAAGGCTTGCGAAACTGCACACAGCATAATAGCGGCAGCAAAATCAGTGAAACAAAACTTACTCGACATATCCCACCGGAATGTTTTTAGTACCCAAAACATACAAAAGATAACAGCCCCGAATAAGGCGAAGTAAGCTTTCGGATCAGTTTCAGCATCTACAAACCGTTCCGAAACTATCCAAAACATTCCTCCGAACCAAATCAAAAAGAACAAAAACAACCATTTGTCTTTCATGAGAAACTGTATGTGCTTCATATTGTATGCTTTTTAGCCTTTTTTATTCTGCCTGCTTTAGAAGAAGCTACCAACGAAAACAAATAGATTTCCAAAAATCTTTATCGACCATCCACCATATCTGGAGTAAAAGAAAAATTCCCCATATAATCCACTCCAACCGATCCACCCAAATATTCCGGCCTTTCAAAGCCGCAAATAACCAAACGAAAGACATTCCAACATTGAAGAATGCGTTACTATTCCTTTCATATCTATAAGTAATTGATGCCGACTATCAAGTCAATAACAAACATCGCAAAACAAAAAAGCTGCAAATATATGTTCTGGCTGCTCTTCTTTATATTCATTGACATAAGCTTACAAACGTCCAACATAAACAATAGCCATTTACCTACATTAGTTATAAAAAAGGAGGGATAAACCTGTATCCCTACCTTTTCACTAATAAAATGTAATTTTCTTGCTTTTTTCTTCGTTTTTTCCTGTTTTAGAGGTTATTGTTGAAAAAGCCATTCCAGGCATAAAGTAACCAATAGTATCAAAAATTGTCAATCCGTCCTTTTGTACCACAGCCAAAGATGAATATAATTTATAATCATATCTCCACCATAATTCCAATAATACCATCCCCTTTTGTACAATATATTGCAATTCATTTTTCATATTCAATACGCAAGGAAATGGCACGTTTCCACTCGGATATTTTTTTTGAACTTCATGAAGTGTAGCCACGCTAAAATGTCCATTATGTTCCCAAACAATCACAAAAGAGCTATCTGATACCATAGAACTTTTCACCCGTTCTACCTTTTCATCCGTATCAATAATTCCTTTATAAATGTACCCCGAGAAAGACACGCCATCTTTCTTACCTAATTTATTTAGCAATAAAGCTTGCCTCTGAGTATACTCTATACTTTCCATCCAATCTATGGCTTTTTTATCTAACAAAGACAATAATTCTGAATACACAGAATCTATATCTTGTGCTGAAATACAAGTAATTCCCAGGAAACTACACACTATATATAGAAATTTTCTTAAGACCATTCTATTTAATCCGATGAGTTTCTATTCCTTTGTCTCCAAATGTAGCTCCACTAATTGTATATCCACTATAACCAAGACTCAAAGTAACCGTTCCTAATCGCGTGGCTCCACAAGCCCAAGCAAAAATATGAAACTTGTCCTGATCAATGGTACCATCGACAGTTCCAATATCGGAAGTTGCATTCCAACCAATTGCTGAATTATGTGATGCGCTCATGGACACGTCCTTCAAAACCCCAGTAGAAACATCAAATAAAGACGTACATCTAAAATGATACTCACACACAACGTTATTAAAAATGCCTCCTGTCAAATCCTCATTTAACTCAAAAACCTGTTTTGGTGTTGGCTCTGTTCTTTTTTGTATCCGAGGTACTACAGTCCCTACCAATTTTCTTTCCAGTTTATCATCATCAATATAGTAATAGCCAATTGTTTCATACAAAATACAACTATCTTTGTTCGCTACAGCAAATGATTCGTATTTTTCCCCTTTGAAACTCCAATTCAACTGTATAATTTCCATACCTAGATGAAGTTCTCTATCCAATTGAATTCTTATCGAATCAAGACTTCTCACAACTTCTGAACCATCGTATCTTTGCTTTATTTCACCAATTGTGATAATTTCATAATCATTCACATCATTATTTCGATACCATAACATATAGGCTTCATCGGAACATAACCGTTGCTTTACCTTTTCTAAATCATCATCTGTACTAATTACACCTTTATAGGTATAGTTTTCTAAACATAAACTAGAAGATTTCCATTCGTGTTTTTTTAGTACTTTCGCCATATAATTTTTTTGTGCATATTCTATTTGCTCTTTCCAATTTCGAGGATTAGTATAATCATCGGTTTCATTCCATGTTTTAGATTCTATTTCCGATTTATTTTGAAATAAATCATTATCACACGCAAACAAAACAAATATTCCAATTAAAGAACTGATAAAAATAAAAGAAATCTTTCTCATAACTTTAAGTAATTTAATATTAAACTTATAATTCCCGTTCAAAATTAATTATTATGTTTTTATTATCAAACAATAAGCGTATATAAAATTAGAAATGCTTAATTTGTATACGCTTCTTACAATCCTTAATATATCCAAGTGCCTACAACTTCATTATCATACACCTTAAATCCATGCCGGAATCTCCCAGTTTCTTCTTCAGCCTCCACCTCCGCAGCCTAAAAGATGCCGGTTTCACGTGCAGCATCCGGGCAATCTCCGTATTCCTGAAACGCATCCGCACAAGTAACATGATAAGCGTGTCATCCCGGGTCAAATGGGGATAAACCCGATGTACACGTTCCAAAAACATAAGATGTTCCTTTTCTAACAGATACCCACCCATTACAAAAACATCCTTCCCTTTAAACAAGGAGTCTACAATGCCCCGGAAGGCCAATAGTACTTTTCTTTCCATTGAGATTACATTCTTATTCCGTATTCCGAATCTTACCACCACACTTGCCGTCCTTCCTCGTAAGTGAAGATTCGTTCGTCTTTTCCTTTCGTCCGATTCCGCAGCCAATACAGCGTGCCCACAGGCACGTCTTCATATACGAGACTGACCGTGGTAGCCACTTGTTCTCCTAAAGAAACCCAATGTCCCTTGGACCAATAAAACAATTCATAACGGTCACCGACTTCTATGGTATTACCGTCTCCACGCGGCGTGCAAAGCACCTTTTCCAACGACACGGGCTTTCCGAAATCCATCCCTACCCAACCACCGGAATGCATGGGTGCGTCAAAATAAGTCAGCAGGTCACCGTCGAAAGCCTTTTCTTTCGTCCTGTCTGGATTGTTGCCCCAAGAACCGTCCGTTCCTATTATAGACCCTCGGATTTCCTCATGGCTACCCCGTTCGTAAAAGGCAACCTCAGCAATGTTACAATGTGTGCCGTGCCAAGGTTGGATATAACGCCAACACCGGTAAGCCCTTACCGTATCGGCAATCCAGATTTCATGCCCCAAAGCCGAACCGTCCGTAATACGGAACAACGTATCTGCCGTCTCGAAACCAGGACTGTCAGAAGCTTGTATTTCAGCCCCGACAAGACGGCCTGCGTATGGCAGCACGTAAGGAAAAGCCGGATATTTCCGGCGTAACACAAGTTTCTCCGTTGTCAGTGTATCCGCTATGAATTCCTTTTTATGACCGTCATACTCCAATAAGAAAGGATGGCCGATGGCTTCCTGTTCCCCTTTGGAATTAAAGATGATGGGCAGATAGACGATGTTCAGTCCCACATCCTGAAAAACCGCCTTCCCATCTTCTATCCGGGCAAAGTCCACCGGTGCCCAGGTTTCCTTGTCGAACACGGCCAAATAGGCATAACCCGTTCCGACATGGCAAGCCACCTCCACATCTTTGCAATCCATGTATTCCCGGGTCACGTCTTTCATGAAAGGCAATTGGAAAACTTCCGGAACATACTCGGCCTCTTCATGCAAGCGTTTCAAATCCGGGTTTGCCGCATAAGTGTGCCGGAAAATCTTGGCTTTCTTCTCATCGAAGTTATGGGGTTGGTCGGGATTCGTGTCAGCTCCCCCGAAAGTCAGGTTATTCCCGTTGTTCCCCTTGACCACGTTCCACGTATGCCCGGAAGCACGGACCGGCCAATGGGGCGTGAAATCGCATGCCACCGGAATCCCCAAGCTGCGCATCACGGAAACGGTGATATTGGAATAATCATCGCACACCCCGCAAGGCAGCCTCATCCGTGTCCTGAGACGGTACACCGGAACAATGGCAGATTCTATAAAATGAGGATGCAACCGTCTTTTTAAACTGTTGTTGGCGATAAGGGATGCCTGCAAAGCCGAGTTCCAATACAAGTCGCTGTACTTCAACCCATCCAACTCTCCCCGGTAGTCCTCCCACAAATAATCCCTCCAACCATCCAAATATTGGAACTCTTCCATCTTATAAGGCAAGAGATATTCACAAAACTCGTCAAAATCCAAATGCCTTGCCCATGCCCCATGTTTCCATCGTACAAAAGCGGTGTCTATGTGCCGTATCAGGTAATCCGCCGTAACGGTTTCCACATCCTCCACTTTGCCATAATCAATGCCGTCCATGCGGAACGGCAAACGCTCAAGGGTCCCTTTCACCTCCTCCATCGGGCGGCCCGACAAGGAATCCAATACCGCATCTACGGCATCATAATAACGGTTTACCGAAACCGTGTCGGCAAACGAATAATGGCCGGGCATGTTTCCAATGAGAAATTCTGCGGCTTTCGTTTTCAACGAATCCTCACGATAATATTCTAGCACCGCCTCCAATTCCCCTCTGTTCTTTCCGGCCAACATTAAAGCTTCTTCCACGACTGTGTCCCCGTAACGGCAAGCACAGCACATACATAAAAACATAAAGTAAACTATACCTTTCATCCGCTTAACTATTTTATATGTATATACGTATGAAGGCACAAAACTACCTGTTGGGAAATTACAAAATTAAATTTCTTTAATAAAAAGCCATAAAAGGGCATTCTTTTCCCCTCCTATAGTTTTTCCAAAAACATGCTTCATCCTTCAGGATGACACATAAAGCACTGTCACAAAACGCATTAATACCCTGAAGGATGATTCGGCCATCTTTCAGCCACCTATCATGTAGAGAGGTGAAAATCAATCTCAGCCAAACGAAAAATCATTCGGCTGAGATTGATTTTTCGTTTGGCTGAGAAAAAAAGTGGCCCGTGCGCCAAACGGTTTCCGGTTCTCTACAAGGCGCGACTGAAACAGGGCTGAAAGATGACTGAATCATCCTTCAGTTCATAACTCATTCTATACAAGCCCATTACAGTGAAACCTGAAAGATGAAGCATGTTTTCCCAAAATTCCTGGAGGAGGGAAAGACGTACCTCTGCCCCTTCTCCCTCTTTCACAAAAACGGAGACAAGACGGGCGAAACAAGAGATGCACGGCAAACTATTTCTCCAAACAAGCCATAAGCTCTTCCACCCCTTCGGAAGCTCCTTTCATCAAATGATGCACACGTCCCCCGCCATGGATACCTGCCACGGGCTTGGGGTCTATCACATAAATGGGAGCATGGGACGGGACATAATTCAGCAGCCCTGCCGCCGGGTAAACATTCAGGGAAGTGCCGATAACTACAAAAATATCGGCCGTCGAGGTGACGTCGATGGCTGTCCCTATCATCGGTACCGCCTCGCCGAACCAAACGATAAAAGGCCGCAACTGGCTGCCGTCTGCCGCACGGTCGCCTATTTTCACTTCCCACTCTTCAGGGCGAAGCTCACGGATGTACTTAGGATTGTCCGGTTCCAGACTCGACGTGACTTTCGTCAGCTCGCCGTGCAAATGAATCACTTTCGTACTGCCGGCACGCTCGTGCAGGTTGTCTACATTCTGTGTGATGACCGTCACATCGTAATCTTGCTCCATGGCCGCCAGCAACACATGTCCCCGGCATGGCTCTACCTCCTGCAACTGACGGCGGCGTTCATTATAAAAACGGGTGACCAACTCCGGATTGCGGGCATATCCTTCGGGAGTGGCCACATCCTCCACCGGATAGCGGTCCCACAGCCCGCCTGAATCCCGGAACGTACTCAAACCGCTTTCGGCTGACATGCCGGCCCCTGTCAAAACAACAACTTTTTTCATCTATTTTAGTTTTTTACCTACAAAAATAGGAAAAAATACAAGCAAATCACCCTAAAGGTCAAATAATTCAATTAACTTTGCGGCTTTAGTAAGAACATTTTAATAAAAACACCGCAAATGGATAAAGTAAGTTACGCATTGGGCTTGGGTATCGGGCAGCAACTCAAAAGCATGGGAGCGCAAGACCTTTGCATCGATGATTTTGCACAAGCCATCAAAGACGTACTCGAAAACAAAGAACTGGCCGTATCGCACCACGAGGCACAAAGTATCGTGACCCAATATTTTCAGGAAAAAGAAGCAGCCATGAACAAGGAAAAGGAAGCCAAAGGCAAACAAGCGAAAGCTGACGGCGAGAAATTCCTTAAGGAAAACGCGCAGAAAGAGGGCGTAGTCACGACTGCCTCCGGACTACAATACATGATATTGGAAGAAGGCGACGGCAAAAGCCCCAAAGCGACAGACAAGGTGCGTTGCCATTATGAAGGGATGCTCATCGACGGAACGCTCTTCGACAGCAGCCTGCAACGCGGCGAACCGGCCGATTTTCCGCTCAACGGAGTAATCGCCGGATGGACCGAAGGCCTCCAACTGATGAAAGAAGGTGCAAAATACCGTTTCTTTATCCCTTACTTACTGGGCTACGGTGCAGGCGGCGCAGGAAATTCCATCCCGCCTTACAGCACATTGATTTTCGATGTGGAACTCATTAAAGTACTTTAAAATTTTATTTAATTCATAGTAACAACAATGAAAAAAACAGGTATTATCGCGGCTGCCGGTTTGGCAGCACTCATTTCTTCTTGTTCTTCTTCGGCTCCGAAGGCAGACATGAAAACGGACGTAGACTCTTTGAGTTATTCCATCGGTATGGCGCAGACCCAAGGACTGAAGCCTTATCTGGTAAACCGCCTCGGCGTGGACACCACTTATCTGGCTGAATTCGTAAAAGGTCTGAACGAAGGCGCCAACGCAGGCGACGACAAGAAGAAAACGGCTTACTATGCCGGTATCCAAATCGGTCAGCAAGTGAGCCAGCAAATGATCAAGGGTATCAACTACGAAGTGTTCGGCAACGACTCTACCCAGACCATCAGTTTGCAGAATTTCCTGGCAGGCTTCATTGCCGGTGTGATGGAAAAAGGCGGCCAAATGACCCTCGAACAGGCTCAGGAACTGGCCCAGGCCAAAATGAAGGAAGTGAAAGCCAAGAGCCTTGAAAAGACTTACGGCGACAACAAAAAAGCCGGAGAAGAGTTCATGGCGAACATCGCCAAGAAGGCCGGCATCAAGAAACTGGCCAACGGCGTATATTACGAAGTCATCAAAGAAGGTAACGGTGAAATTCCGGCAGACACCAGCCGTGTAGAAGTAAACTACGAAGGCAAGCTTATCAATGACACGGTGTTCGACAGCTCATACGAACGCAAGAGCCCGGCCACATTCCGTTGCAATCAGGTAATTCCGGGCTGGACCGAAGCTTTGACCCACATGCCCGTCGGTTCGACATGGATGGTATATATCCCGCAGGATCAGGCATACGCTGAAAGAGAAGCCGGCCAAATCAAACCGTTCTCTGCCTTGAAATTCAAAATCGAATTGCTGAGCATCAAAAAATAAGACCGGAAGATGAACGGATTAAAATATGCGGTCCTTTCCTTGGCTGTCCTCGCCTGCTTCGACGGTAGCGCAAAGAGAAAAAACAAAAAAGCCAAGAAAGCGGAAACAGTCCGGGTGGATACATGTTCCGTAGACACGTTCAGTTATGCCATGGGTATGGCTAACACGCAGGGATTGAAAAACTACGTCACCAGCCGTATGAACGTGGACACCGCCTATATGGCAAACTTCATCGAAGGTTTTAACGCTTCGCTCTCGGAAGCCGAACGCAAAAAGTTGCAGGCATACAGTGCCGGATTGCAGATTCGTCAGCAAGTAGAGGAACAAGTCATCCCGGGCATAGACAAACAGATAGCAGGGAACGACTCCGTGAAGACCCTCAACCGCAACCTCTTTTTGGAGGGATTCGGCAAGATGCTGGCAGGCCAACCTACGGATATGAGCTTGCAAAAAGCGGAGGAAGTGGCCCAAAAGCAAATGAAGTATTACCATGACGCAAACATGGAACGCAAGTATGGCGACAACCGCCGTGCCGGTGAAGCTTTCCTGAAAGCCAACGCTAAAAAGGACAGCGTACGGACCTTACCCTCGGGAGTGCAATACAAGGTATTGACCCAAGGCAACGGGGAGGTTCCTACCGCCACCTCCAAAGTAAAAGTGAACTACGAAGGACGTTTGGTAGACGGTACGGTTTTTGACAGTTCATACGAACGTAAGCAACCGGCCACTTTTGGCTGCAACCAAGTCATCAAAGGTTGGACGGAAGCACTTACACAGATGCCGGTAGGTTCCAAATGGGAAATCTACATTCCACAGGAACTGGGTTACGGCTCACGCGAAGCCGGCAAAATTCCACCCTTCTCCGCATTGATTTTTACGGTTGAACTGTTGGAAATTGAAAAATAAGTGAACTATTCTCTATAAAAGGACGCCAAAAACACGTTTTGGCGTCTTTTTTTGTTAAAACCGCATGCAGTTTGCAGAAAAACGGCTATATTTGCTTACAAAATGTTCAATCAATACAAAAACAGACCCATGGAGAAGATAGACAATTTAGATAAGAAAATCCTGGAAATCATTACGGGAAATGCACGTATTCCATTTAAAGATGTGGCTGCGGAATGCGGCGTATCACGCGCGGCCATCCACCAAAGGGTACAGCGCCTCATCGACCTCGGTGTCATAGTAGGTTCGGGGTACCACGTAGATCCCAAGACATTGGGTTACAGCACCTGTACCTACGTGGGTGTCATTCTCGAACGCGGTTCGATGTACAAACGCGTAGTAGAGGAACTGAACCACATTCCGGAAGTCGTGGAATGCCATTTCACCACCGGACCTTACACTATGCTCATCAAGCTGTATGCTTGCGACAATGCCCATCTGATGGAACTGTTGAACAACAAGCTGCAAGAAATTCCGGGAGTAATCTCCACCGAAACCTTAATTTCACTGGAACAGAGCATCAATAAAGAAATTCCTATCGTTTTAAATAAAAAATAACTCTCATGAGTTCCGGTTACTTCGACTGGGAAACCGCTTACGGCCAATACCACAACCGCTTCCCGGGATATAAAAAACAACCTGTAATCGGCATTACGGGCAATTTCGGAGAAAAGGGGTGCGAACTGGCCGAAGGTTATTTTGAATCCGTACTGAAAGCGGGAGCCACTCCGGTCATCATCCCTCCTTTTGAGGACCGGGATGCGTTGGCCAATGTGCTGGAGCATGTAGACGGCCTTTTGCTTTCGGGCGGAGGCGACCTGAACCCGCTGTTTACCGGTGAAGAACCGATTCCGCAACTGCACAGTGTCAACTACAAACGTGATTTGGCCGAACTGCTGCTTATCCGTCTGGCTTACGACCGGCAGATTCCGATGTTGGGTATCTGTCGGGGTATACAAATGCTCACCGTGGCATTGGGCGGCTCTGTCTATCAGGACATCTACAGCCAACAGCCGGACCGGCAACTGCTCGGACACGACCAACAACTGGATCGAAGGTATGCGTCGCATACCATACAGCCTACTGCCGACAGCTTGGTTTTACGCCGCTTGCTTGGCGAGGCACCGGTCGCAGTCAATTCTTTCCACCATCAGGCCGTCAAGGAGACAGGTCCTCTCCTGCGGGTTTGCGCCACGTCGCCGGACGGTCTCATAGAAGCAGTAGAGTCGGCGGAATATAAATCGGTATTGGGCGTACAATGGCATCCCGAATGTTTCATCCTGCGGCAAGACGAGAGCATGATGCCTTTGTTCCGGTGGCTATGTGAAGAAGCCGGTTCTTTCCGCGAAGCCAAAGCCCTTCACCGGAAGATGCTGACGTTGGACAGCCATTGCGATACCCCCATGTTTTTCCACAAAGGCATTCATTTCGACCAACGGGACCCGAACATCCTCGTCGATCTCCATAAAATGACGGAAGGCCGGTTGGATGCCACGATTATGGTGGCCTATCTGGCCCAAGGCAAACGGACGGACGAGGCTTTACAGGCCGCCACTGCGAAAGCCGACCGCATACTGACACAAATAGAAGAAATGGCGGCAGCCCATTGTACGGGAGTAGACCTCGCTTACACTCCATCCGATTTGCTACGTTTGAAAAATGCCGGCAAGAAAGCCATCATGTTAGGTATCGAAAACGGATACGCCATCGGGAAAGACCTCTCCCGCCTGCGTCACTTCCGTGACCGGGGTATCGTGTACATGACTTTATGTCACAACGGCGACAACGATATTTGCGACTCGGCGCGAGGGAAAGGAGAGCACGGCGGACTCAGCGCATTCGGTCGTGAGGTCGTGCAGGAAATGAACCGCTTAGGATTGATGGTGGATCTCTCCCACGGAGCGGAAAGCAGCTTTTACGATGCGCTGGAACTTAGTACCACTCCTATCGTCTGCTCCCATTCGTCTTGCCGTGCCTTGTGCAACGTACCGCGCAACTTGACCGACGAACAGATGAAGGCACTCGCCCGAAAAGGCGGAGTGGCCCAAGTCACTCTCTATAAAGGCTTCTTGCGCGAAGACGGTGAGGCTTCCATCCTCGATGCCATAGAACACCTGAACCACATGGTAAACATCATGGGCGTAGAGCATGTAGGCATCGGAACGGACTTCGACGGTGACGGAGGAATACCAGGATGCGCATCGGCAGCGGAAGTCATCAACTTCACCCGCCGCCTGTTAGCCGAACGGTACAATGACACGGACATAGCCGGCATCTGGGGAGGAAATTTCCTAAGGGTCATGCAACTCGTGCAAAACAGCAGGACTTGCTGACCGGAAAACAGAATAAGCAAAACAGATTCATGAAAAGAACGATTTTAAACTTGCAATGGAGCACTGTCCTCGGTGTTTTTCTATCCGTCTGTACGGCTTGCGGACATAAAACCGGAAACGGAACAGGCACAACCGACAGCATTCCTATGGCTGCCGCACCGGAATTCAATGCAGACAGTGCTTTCGCCTATACGGCTGCACAATGTGCGTTCGGGCCTCGTGTACCGAATACGGAAGCCCACCGTCTTTGCGGTACGTACATTGCCGAGAAATTCAAAAGTTTCGGCGCGACCGTCACCGACCAATATGCAGACGTGAAGGCATACGACGGTACGGTCCTGAAAGCCCGTAACATCATCGCATCTTATAATCCCGATGCAAAAGCACGCATACTGGTTTGCGGGCATTGGGACAGCCGTCCGTGGGCCGACAACGACCCGGACTCTGCCAACTGGCACAAACCGGTGCTGGCAGCCAACGATGCAGCCAGCGATGTGGCCGTCATGTTGGAAATGGCACGACTCATCCAACTCCATCCCCTTGAAATAGGAATAGACTTTATCTGTTTCGATGCGGAAGACTACGGCGTACCGCAATGGTCCGACCAGACCGGAGACGCTTCATCATGGTGCCTCGGCTCGCAATATTGGGCGGCCAACCCGCATGTATACGGTTATCAGGCGCGCTTCGGCATCTTGATGGATATGGTAGGCGGGCGAGGCAGTACTTTCTCCAAAGAAGGATATTCCCAAAGATATGCCTCACAAGTCGTTGATTTGGTTTGGAACACGGCTGCCCAATTAGGATACGGGCAATTCTTCCCGATGCGTGACGGGGGTTATATCACCGACGACCACGTACCGGTCAACGAGATAGCCGGTATCCCGTGCATCGATATTATCCCTTACTTTACTGATGCCCCATCTGGGTTCGGCCCCACGTGGCACACGGTAAACGACAATATGGAGCACATAGACCGACAGGTATTGAAAGCTGTGGGACAGACGGTAACCCAAGTGATTTATAACGAAAACCAATAAAATGGAAACGATTAACGAAGTACAAGACGAAATCATCGAAGAGTTCAGCGGCTTCGATGACTGGATGGACAAATACCAGTTGCTCATCGACATGGGCAGCGGGCAGGAACCACTCCCCGAAGAGTACAAGACCGAACAGAACCTGATAGACGGTTGCCAAAGCCGGGTGTGGCTGCAAGCCGACTACCGGGAAGGACGGGTCGTGTTCCGCGCCGAAAGCGACGCGCTGATTGTAAAAGGCATTGTGGACTTGTTGGTGCGGGTGTTGAGCGGACATACCCCGCAAGAGATTCTTGATGCCGACCTTTACTTCATCGACCGTATCGGACTGAAAGAGCATCTTTCGCCCACCCGAAGCAACGGTCTGGTAGCCATGCTCAAACAAATGAAAATGTACGCTTTGGCTTTCAAGGCCAAAGAGGAAACGGCATAAACACGCCTCCTTAGACGAGTAACTGAAACTCAGGTGTAGGAAGAAATCCCGCACCTGAGTAAATACATTTTAATCCGATGTGACTAAATTTTGCCGACCAAATCAATACTCGGCTTCAACGTGGCGGCCCCTTTCTTCCATTTAGCCGGACAAACTTCCCCATCGTGTGTAGCCACAAATTGCGCAGCTTCCACCTTACGCAACAATTCGTCTGCATTGCGCCCGATGTTATTGTCTTGTATCTCGGCCAATTTGATTCTACCTTCAGGATTTACCAAAAAAGTACCGCGATAGGCCATACCGTCTTCTTCTATCATCACGCCAAACGCACGGCACAAAGCCCCTGTCGGGTCGGCTAACATCGGAAACCGGATTTTCCGAATACTCTCCGAAGCATCATGCCATGCCTTGTGTACGAAATGCGAATCGGTGCTTACGGAATAGACCTCCACGCCCATGGCCTGAAATTGGTCATAATTCTCAGCCATGTCCACCAATTCCGTCGGACATACAAAAGTAAAATCGGCCGGATAGAAAAAGAAAACAGCCCATTTGCCTTTTACATCTTCGTTTGTCACTGTCTTGAAAGTTCCATTCTGAAACGCCTGAACTTTGAATTCAGGAAGTTGTGAATTGATAATCGGTTCCATAATCTTTTAAAGTTTTAGTTCGTTACAAAAATAAACCATTTCCTCCGTATCCAATCTACAAATCCGATTGAAAATATAAATGAACCGATAGATACAATCTATACCAATACTTGGGTAGACTGTAGTTCCTGCATTTCTGAAGGAACAGCCCTACGGATTTCCCGAACAAGCGTTTCTTTCAATGTTTGCCGGACAAAATCTTTATGCGTCAACAGAATGAGTTGACGGGTCGGACAAGGAATAGCAAAGGCATGTACCAACTCTTTTTGTGCCTCACTGAGCTGCAACACGGCCAGTCCCGGAATAAAGGTAATCCCTCTTCCCCCCTCTACCATACGCATAAATGTCTCCATACTTCCCAAATGGTAAGCCATCTGACTGGCCTTCGCCGCTTTAAGCTGACAAAAACGTACCAACTGGTCGCGGAAACAATGCCCTTCGTCCAACAGCCACAGTTGTTCACCCGACAAATCCGAAGTACGTATCACTTCACGCCCGAATAATTCACTTTCGCGCGAAACATATACATGAAAAGGTTCATAAAACAAGGGTACACGGTCAAACTCATCCATATCAGACAGACCGGCCACGATGCCGGCATCTATCTCTCCGGTACGTAAGGCAGACTTGATGACATCGGTTTTCATTTCCACTACTCTGATATCCAGTTGCGGATATTTCTTCATCAACTGCGGAAAAAAACGAGGCAATAAATAAGGGGCTATCGTGGGCAATACTCCTAAATTAAACGTTCCGGACATAGAATGTTTTTCCTCTTCTATTATATCTCTTATACGTCCTGCCTGGAACAGCACGTTACGAGCCTGGGATATGACCAAGACTCCGGCAGGCGTCGGACAAACCGGTTGTTGTCCCCGGTCGAATATTTTCGTTCCCAACTCCTCCTCCAGTTTCTGTATCATGGCACTCAGAGTAGGCTGTGTCACCCGGCAATGTTCCGCCGCTTTGGCAAAATGGCGAAAACGGTCTACAGCCAAGACATATTCCATTTGTTGTAAAGTCATAGCAAACAAGGATTTAAAAAGTGATATAGAATCAATCTATGCAAAGATAGAAATTATCTGTTTGACAAGCGTATGTTTATAGCCTATCTTTGTCACATCAAACAAAATAAACAGAATATTAAATCTCAAAAACAGAAACATTATGAATACTTTAAATTATTTGCATTTGGACGAGAAAAGAGTAGCGGACGTCGTTACGGCATTACATCTTTTATTGGCAGACTTCCAGATTCATTACACCAACCTCCGTGGTTTTCACTGGGATATCAAAGGACATGGATTCTTCGTTCTTCACAGTAAATTTGAGGACTTGTACAACGATACAGCCGAGAAAATCGATGAGATTGCAGAACGTATCTTAACGTTGGGCAGCGTCCCCTCAAACAAATTCAGTGATTATTTGAAGGTGGCAAGAATCAAGGAAATTTCAGGCGTAACCTGTGGCAGTGAAGCCGTAGAACACATCCTTTCTACTTACGGTCATCTTATCGGAGAAGAAAGAAAGGTTCTTGATCTGGCAGCAGAAGCCGGAGACGAAGTAACGGTATCGCTGATGAGCGACTACCTGAAAGAACAGGAAAAGATGGTTTGGATGCTAACGGCATTCAGCAGCAAGACTTGCAGCAAATAGACTGTCGGAAAATCCGATACGGATAACATTCCCCCCAATAGAGAATTTCTTTCCATACAAACGTTAAGAACATTCTCTTTGGGGGAATGTTTTTTTATTTATACGTTTTACCTAAAAAGGCTACACGAAAAGGTGGTCTTAGAAAGCACCAAAAAGAAATAGAATGAAAACAACAAAAGCATTTTAGGAGGTATGTAAATGGTGAAAAGCAGGCATATTGCAAAAATAATATACTTCAGCATACTTCCATTTGAGAAAAATCGCTACCTTTACAGCGTGTTTGGGAATCAATTCTTCCACATTTACTGATGAAACTTATGAAAAAGACAATTGTGGCTTTCGTATCATTGGTGTGGCTTTTTATCGTTACCTTCGGAAGCCATGCACAAACTACCGTAAAACTGCCCGCCAAGGCGTATCCCGTGAAAGTACCTCACAAGACCGATGCCGGAGTGGACCGCTATTGGCATGTCACGCAAATCCTCTGTCTCGGTCCGTCGTCAGGCGGCTACAAGTTCCGCATCTACGGCAAGGCGGCCAAGTCATCTTCTTCCCATACCATCAATATGATGTACCTGCTTCCCAACAACCGGGTACAGATAGCCGGGGCTTACATCTTCCCTGCCATCACGGAAGGCAAATCGTTCAAGTTCGACATCGTGTCGGCTTTCAAAGGCTATGCGCCATCCTCGTTCAACGGTTTCTTTATCCATGACGAGGCATTGGCACGGATTTTGGAAAACGAAAGGCGCGAAGCCGCCCAAAAAGTCGAAACGGTATCTCCTCCACCCGCACTACCAGAAATCCAGAACATCGTGGAGGACGCCATTGCGGATACGGAAATCCCCAGTACGGAACAGCAGCCCTCGAAAACAGAGAAAGACGAGAACATCTATGACACAGTGGAACAAATGCCGGAGTTTCCAGGAGGGTTGTCTGCTTGTATGTCCTACATCGCCCGTAATGTGAAGTATCCCACAATAGCCTTGGAAAACGGAATACAAGGTAGAGTCGTCGTACAATTCTGCGTGGAGAAAGACGGAAGTATCAGCAACACCGTAGTGACCAAAAGCGTGAATCCCTATCTCGACAAAGAAGCCCTCAGGGTGGTATCCTCCATGCCCAAGTGGACACCCGGCAAGCAGAAAGGCAAACCGGTTAGGGTGAAATACACTCTCCCCGTCCACTTCCGATTGAAATAACTTTCCTTTTTATACCTTATTAATACCTTATCCGTATGTACAACAACGAAATTTGGACCAAACATACCCGCCTCATCCTGACGGGAGTTATCATCGTAGCCATAGCCGGTTGGGTGGCCGGTATCCTACAAACGGCTTCCATTGCCATAGACACTGCCAACGACTTGCTGAAAGCGGCTGGCGAAGAAGAATTGCCTTTAAAACCGTTCACTCTCAGCGCACAAACTCTGACTATCATAGGCTACATCTTGTACCTCGTCGGACTGAATGGCTTTAAGTCGATACAAAAGAATTACGAGGCGTCAGCCATGGTGGGACGCATCTCCACTGCTTGCGGTTTCGAAATCGCAGCCACCCTATTGCTCTTCCCGGCCTCTTTCCTACCTGTCATTTTCGGTTGGTTATTTCGGTTCGGCGCTTTCGTATGCACGATAATCTCGCTAATCCTCCTCAAATCGGCTTTTGAAGAACTCCGTGAAGAAGCGACATGGAGCAAACCGGCTCTCAAAGGTGCCGAGCAGCTACGCAAATCCGCCGTATACAACATCAACTTGATTTGGATGCCGTTCGTAGCTGCCGCCGTCATAGTGGTCAGCATTCTTCTCTTTACGAAAGGTACAGATTTCAACGACCTTATGTACACGGGCTTCGATGAAATCTCCCGTCAAATCAAGGGTACCGTTTTTGCCGTAGGGCTTGAGGTACTTGCCTTCGGCCTCATTATGCTCTATTGGTCTGTCATGCAGTTCGTGCTGCGTATCCTCGGATGGGTCAACATCCATGCGGGGCGCCTCGTAGAGGAAACCAATGTACAAGATGAGAACTCAACTGCAACCGCTCCCTTTACCCCCGAAGTTCAAACGGACACCGCCCTGTACACACCCCATACGAACACTCCGGATACCGAAAACAGCGTTCCCCAATCCCGCCCTTCGCAAAGGAACAAGCTCCTCCTTTACAGTGGTATCGCTTTGGCCATCCTCGTTACAGCAATTTGCATGGCTTTCTGTGGTTCTTCCGCTAAGGACAAATTCTCGGGTACATGGCGATTCGACAACGAATCCGAAGCCGCCGAACTCATCCTCGACCTCAAAAGCGATTCCACAAAAGGCACATTCTATTTCGGCAGCAAAGAAGAGATGGGGTTCTTTTCTATCAGTTTCAACGTGGCCTCTGTCCAGGTGGAGGGTAATACGGCCAAGCTCGAACTGACATGGTGGGACGAATTGGAAAACAAAGATATCATCGTGCCGGCCACGCTCTCCCTCCGGACGGACAGTGCAAAAATAGACATCACCGTAGGTAACGAGGATACGCCTGAATTGGAATGCGGAGGATACGGTTATATCTTCCCCGTGACATTCACACTCGACCGTATCTCGGACCGGACAACACCTGAAAACGGAGATCAATCCGGTAATGAACCCGAAACCGCTAACGAGCCCACAGCCGAAATGGTCGAAACCGACGCTCCTACTGAAAAGACGACGGATGTCACAGAAGAAGACTACTCGCAACCTTTCCGCGGCACTTGGAGTTGGACCGATGAAATGATCCACAACGACTACTATGATGATGACATACCAGCCGCCGTCGTCACTCTCAAGCTTGATTTCTACAACGCCAACTCCGTGAAAGGAGATGGCGGAACAGCCGACGGATGGATGAACCTTGCCACTACTTCACCACAGCGAGTATCCGAAAACAAAATAACTCTCAACGAAGTCATCGGCAACAAGGCGTTCATCACTGTGTTAGACGGCTATAGCGAAATGGCTGAGTACCAAGCTACGATCACTTTCAATCCCGAAAACAAGACTTTGGAGTTCGAATTGGGCGACCTCATCGGTGAACTGGACGAAAACCAAGCGTTTATAGCGGGACAAAGCCCCACAGGAAACTACAGCCGCGTGATACTGAAACGGAAATCCGAATAACCGTAACGCCCTGTTCTTCCTTTTAGTGGCATTGGAAATACAACTCAATCGATAAATACACCATGAAAAAAGCTGTTTTATCCCTTTTCTTGTTCTACGCCGCCGTAGGCATACAGGCACAAACCGACCGCGATGCTTGCTGGCTTAACGCCGCGACCGGCGCGTGGGAATGGGGATTCTTCAAGGACTTTGCCGTACACGACGCACGGCAATGGCAATATGCCTCCGTCAAGGAAGGCAGAAAGAAAACCACCGTCACCTTACGAAGCGGCAAAGAAACCTTGCAACTGGAAATCCGTTACCGAAACGACTCCGTTTGCACCATCGCCGTCAACGACGGAAAGGCACAGACCTACCGGCTGTGGGACAGCGCGAAAGGCATCCTTTCCTACCTGCCGGCTGACGACACGCCGCCGCAACCATGCAGTTACCGGGAAGACAGCGTCACATTGTGCGGTTATCTGCCCGGCATGGAGCATGCCACTTTTACCTGTTCCATGCCCCAACTCACCGAATACCCCAAATTCCAGACACAAACCGACTCGCTCGGACGTTTTCGGTTGCGTTTCCCGGCCTTCGGGCCGGCACAAGCCCTTTGCCGCATCGCGGGACGCACGTTCACGCTGCTGTTCAGTCCGGAACAAGACTACTACCTATATATGAACGGCCGTACTCCCATCCTGATGGGGGAAGACGCACGGACGAGCAACGAACTGTTGGCTGTCGGAATGAATTTAGACGTATTCTCTCCGACCGAAAGGGACATCCACTCGGTAGACAACCGTACCTGCCTCGACGAGGTACGGCACGAACTGACGCGCCGTGAACGGCAATTAGACAGCCTCATCGGCAAATACCCCAACCTGTCCCGGCGTTACCGTACCCTGAAAGAAGAAGAAATCCGTTACAGTGCCCTCCACCGTCTCGCCTACCAACACTACAACCTTTCGGATTTCGGCGAAAAGTGTCTCTCCCCGGAAATCATACAAGCCATTGATTCCTTATGCCACGCCATACCGCCCGTACCCTACACCATCTTCCCCGACTACCACGGCTTCCTGCAACAATCCGTCTACTACCAGTACCAACAAATCCTCGGCCGTTTTGCCGTCATGATAGACTTGGAGAAGTTGCAGCAAGTGTTGCCCTGGCAAGAAGACTTGCATCTCCCCGACACGCTTTTGCAACTCATAGACCGGACGGTGGACATGGGACGAAAGTTCTCCCGCGACAATCCGGCTGACAGCACGGCCATGCAGGCTTATGATGAAAACCACCTCAAGATTGCGAGAGAAATACACCAGTTTCCGGAATTTCGGGAACGGGTGCCCCAAATCATCGGAAACATGGATTTGTTAAGATACCAGGAACTCCTTGCGTCTTCCACATGGACCCGCTTCCAGAAAGACCTGGCCGGAACCTTGATGGCATGGGAGGCAATGGAACGTGACCATACCCCCTTTCCGGAACCGTTGATGCGCGAAACCATGGCGCATATCCAAACTCCCGTGTTGCGCGAGGCCGTCGCCCAGCGGCAAGACTTCTACACCCGCCAATTGCAAACGCCCTTCGACTACCAAGGTTCGCTGAAAAGCAACGACATTGTGGCCGGACTGACCGACGGGAACGAAATCCTGCAACGCATCCTCGCCCCCTATCGCGGCAAGGTGGTTTATGCCGACATCTGGGGCGGATGGTGCGGCCCGTGCAAGGGGCACATGCGTGATTTCGTCCCGGCCATCAAAAAAGCCATGAAAGGGCGCGACGTCGTATTCCTTTATTTGGCCAACCGTACACCGGACGACGCATGGAGGCAAATCATCAAGGAATACGGTTCAGTAGGCGCACAAACCGTACACTACAACCTGCCCGGCACACAACAGGAAGCCGTAGAAAACATACTCTTGAACGGCGGTTATCCCTCTTACGCCATCTTCGACAAGGAGGGGCGGCTCGTTACCAAGAATGCTCCTCGCCCCAACGAAAAGGACAAACTGATACGGACATTGGAAGAACGGCTCAACAAATAGAAAGCATCATGAAAAAGATTATCCTATCCCTCCTCCTGCTCTGCGCCGCCGTAGGCATACAGGCACAAACCGACCGCGATGCCTGCTGGCTTAATGCCACGACCGGCGCGTGGGAATGGGGCTTCTTCAAGGACTTTGCCGTACACGACGCACGGCAATGGCAATATGCCTCCGTTAAGGAAGGCAGAAAGAAAACCACCGTCACCTTACGAAGCGGCAAAGAAACCTTGCAATTGGAAATCCGCTACCAAAACGACTCCGTTTGTACCATCGCCGTCAACAAAGGAAAGGTACAGACCTACCGGCTGTGGGACAGCGCGAAAAGCATCCTTTCCTACCTGCCGGCTGACACAGCCGCGTCCCGACCGTGCCAATTCCACGAAGACAGCGTCATGTTAAGAGGATACCTGCCGGACTTTCCCAACCAAAACTTGGAATATATCTACTATGAAAGATTTCAGGACACGCAAAAGATAGCCAATGTCCCAACCGATTCCATCGGACGGTTCGAGTTAAGCATCCCCGTTTTAGGTCGGACAGAAGTACTTTTTCACATTCAGTCGTTCGGTTTTCACCTTCTGCTCAGTCCTCAATCCGAATGTTTCCTTTGGATAAAAGGAAATTCGTTTTTGATGATGGGCGAGGATGGGAGAATCAACCATGAGTTGTCGGACGTACGGGAAAGTTTTTTCGTCCAACCGAAAACTCTCCGGTATCCCAATGTGGTAAGTGACAGCGTCTGCCTGAGCGAAATCCGGAAAGGGTTGGCTGAAAAGGAACACGCGTTGGACGCTCTTCTCAAGAAGCATCCGAATCTTTCGGAAGACTTCCGGACCTTGGCAAAAGAAGACCTGTATTACAGTAGCCTCGGAAGGCTAATCACACAATCCTACGACAGCCATGCACAAGGAAACGACCAACTGCTTCCCGGCATCTTGGACATGATAGATTCATTGATGAAAGAGATGCCTCCCGTGCCGACCACCGTAAACTCCCGCTATTCCAACTTCATCTCGAACTACATCAACTATCATAACTACCAAGCCCACAAACACGGCAATATCGCATACGACCTGAGACGGCTGAAACAAGCCATGCAAGAACACCGGGACTTGCAAGTCCCGGACAGCCTCATGCAGCTCATCGACCATACATTGGCCATGGAAGCACGTATAAAATCGAAAGAAGGAAAAGATACAGCCCTTGTCCGTACCTACCATCAAAACCACGAGGACATCGTAAAAGGACTTGAAGCTTCCGTCCAGAAAAACTCGTTCATGGACCTTTTCAAAATCGTGAATCTGAGGGAAGAGTGGGACATCATCGACCGCCTTGCCCTATCCGGTTTCCAAAAGGATTTCGCCTCAACCCTTTCCACACTCTATGCACTGGAACAAAGCCATATCCCATTGCCGGACAAGATATTACAGGAAGCCATAAGCCGTATCCACACTCCGGGATTGCGCGAGGCCGTCGTCCGGCAGCAAAACTTCTACGTCTGCGAACAGCAAAGACCGTTCGACTTCCAAGGTTCACTCAAAAGCAACGACATCGTAACCGGACTGACCGACGGAAACGAGATTCTGAAACGCATCCTCGCCCCCTATCGTGGCAAAGTGGTCTACACCGATATCTGGGGCGGATGGTGCAGTCCGTGTAAACACGCGATAAAAAACGACGTTCCTGCCGTGAAGGAAGCCATGAAAGGACGGAATGTCATATTTTTATACTTCGCCAACAACACCTCGGACACTTCTTGGAAACAAATCATCAAGGAGTATAAGTGCGTGGGGCCACAAACTGTACATTACAATTTGCCGCATGAACAGCAAAAGGCCGTGGAGGCCGTTCTTCGCCAAGGCGGCTACCCCTCCTACGGCCTGTTCGACAAGGAAGGGCGGCTCGTCACCAAAGAAGCCCCCGACCCTGTCTTCAAGGACAAACTGATACAGACATTGGAAGAACAGCTTTCAAAGAAATAAGACCGACACCGTATGATACACGCACGCATAAAACACAAATCAGGGGCGGAAGATGAGCGGACTGCCTTAATCTTTGGGCCTTTACTCTATTTGCCCGCAAATACACTATGGCAAATCCTGCGATCCTCTTGCTTCGACAACGAGTCCATGCCTCAAAAAGGCGGGGAATTGCTTCATTATGAATTTTGGCCCAATTATAACAAAACAGAACATACATCCAACGAAAGCTATGTAGAGCCCGACCTTCTCTTGGAATTTGAATACTTCAACCTGCTTGTCGAAATAAAACGCAAGGACGTACAATCCTACCGGCAATACGAAGGGCAGTGGAAAAATGAGATACAGGCCTTCGTCAACGGACAAACGCACGGGGAAAACAAGCCTCTCCTATTAATCGCATTGGGCGGCAACACTTCGCCCGAAGCCTTCCACACGCCGTTGGGACGGATTTACAAATCTTCTTGGAACAGCCTCCTAAATCAGATTTGCATACGACAAGAGCAAGAAAAGCCCTACACTCCGGCCTACCGCATCCTTCATGATTTAGAATCGGCTTTCGGATTATATCATGAATTCCGGATTCGCAAATGGTTGGGACAGATAAGTCCTTACGGAATAACAAACAACACCTCAGACACCATCCGAACGATATGGAAAAGATGACAGACTCACGACAAGAATTGCTCCGGGAATTCCGTAGCGCACACAGGCTTATCAACGAATGCCAGACCGCCATTTTTGAAGTCATATTCAAAAAGATCATGCCGACGTTCGGGCTGTTACCCGGCAAGTTAGAGTGCCGCCGCCTTTTCTGTAGCCCGCTCAGAGCCATCAAATCCCCCGACAAAGCTCTTTCCGGCTCTTGTTTCGGGTTCTCCCCCGATAATTGGGCGTGGGATTTGATTTATACTCATGTACTGGAGTTCTACTTGGGAAGCGTCAAAGGGAAAAGCTTTTCTGTCATTCAAGTAAGCGATACGGGCAGTTACCGAACCACGGTTGAAAGTTACAAGAAGAAAGACTCTTCCGCTTTCCCCCCGGCAGACGAATGCGGGTCATTGCTTATCTTTAAAATGAAACCCGCAGGCAATGCCATGCACACCAGTGAAGCCACCATCCGCGAACTAATCCATATGCCCGAAAACATTTACCATTCTAAATCCGGCAGTGTCTATGCCCGATATGACATGTTGGATTTCATGGACGAGGAATCTACGGACGAGGTCATGGACAGGCTAAAAGAAACTTTTCGGTTATAGACTGTTAAGCATACAGATATACAATGAATTACGACAATCACCCAAGGGCAGAAATCAATCTCAGCCGAATGATTTTCCAATCTCAGCCAAACGATTTTTCGTTCGGCTGAGATTGATTTTCCGATTGGCGCAAGGTGATTTTCCCGCCTCCCGCTTTCAATCCGTAACCTGCCTCACCGCCTCGCGGGCACGTTCCAGAATAGCGAAAAGCTCGTCCACCGTTTCGGCACGCAACATGGCGATACGCGTTTCACGGAAATTGGGGATTCCCTTAAACACGGGCGACGCGGCCAGATGGCGGCGGCTGTGCAGGATGCCCCGGTATTCGTCGATGCGGCGCACGCTGGTGAGCACCTGCTCCTTGAGCACGTCTATCTTCCAATCCGCACTCATCACCGGATAGTCGCTCTTCACGGCTTCGTGCGCAGCCGACACGCTTTCCGGGTTCAGGACATCCATGATTTCCTTGAAAATCCATGGGCGGCCGAAGGTGGCACGCCCCACCATGACGGCATCCACCCCGTAGCGGTCGAAACACTCACGGGCACGTTCGGGCGAGGTTATGTCACCGTTTCCGATGATGGGAATTGTCATGCGCAGATTGTTTTTCACCTCGCCGATGAGCGTCCAGTCCGCTTCGCCGGTGTACATCTGCGCCCGAGTACGGCCATGTATGGTCAACGCCCGGATACCACAATCTTGAAGGCTTTCGGCCAAATCCACAATCACTTTGCTGCTTTCATCCCATCCCAAACGGGTTTTCACCGTGACGGGAATGTCCACGGCATCCACCACGGCCCGCGTGATTTCCAACATCTTGGGAATATTCTGCAACATGCCGGCCCCGGCTCCCTTGCCCGCCACGCGCTTCACGGGGCAACCGAAATTCAAGTCGAGCACGTCGGGACGGGCACGTTCCACCACGATACGGGCCGCATCGGCCACCGGACCCGGTTCCTTGCCGTAAATCTGGATGGCCACGGGACGCTCGTCGTCGCACACCGCCAGTTTCTCCAAACTGCGGTTCACCATGCGCACCAAGGCATCTGCCGCCACAAACTCGGAATATACCATCGCCGCGCCGAAACGCTTGCATAAGAGACGGAAACCGATGTCCGTCACATCTTCCATCGGGGCCAGAAACACGGGATAAGGCCCGAACTCCACATTTCCTATTTTCATGGGTGCAAAGGTAGTGAAAGGTGAGAGCAGAGACAAATGAAAACGAAGTTTTCTTATTTGGCTCTGCTGGGCCGAAGCCTACCTTCGCGGGAAGCAAGGTCAGCAACCTCTTCAATGAAACGGCAAAGAAAGCCCAAAGAGAGCGTAAAAAAGCAAAAAAAACTACCGCGTCTCCGGTATGTCGGGAAAAGGGCGTATCTTTGCAAACAAAACCCCACACCATGACGAGAAAAGATTTTGAAATCATGGCACCGGTAGGCTCGCGCGAATCATTGGCCGCAGCCATCAAAGCCGGAGCCGACTCCATATACTTCGGCATCGAAAACCTGAACATGCGGGCGCATTCGGCCAGTACGTTCACCATCGACGACCTGAAGGAAATGGCACAAACTTGTGCCGCACACGGCATCAAGAGCTATCTGACGGTAAACACCATCATCTACGGCGAGGATCTTCCGCTGATGCGTACCATCATAGATGCAGCCAAGGAAGCCGACATCTCCGCTGTCATAGCTTCGGACGTAGCCGTCATGATGTACTGCCGACAGATAGGGCAGGAGGTACACCTGTCCACCCAACTGAACATCAGCAACATCGAAGCGTTGAAATTCTATGCCCAATTTGCCGATGTCGTGGTGTTGGCCCGCGAACTGAATATGACGCAGGTGGCCGACATACACCGGCAAATAGAGGAACAACGCATTTGCGGTCCGGGCGGAGAGCTGATACGTATCGAGATGTTCTGTCACGGAGCACTCTGCATGGCCGTCAGCGGGAAATGTTACCTCAGTCTGGACAACACAGGACGGTCGGCCAACCGGGGGGCCTGCATGCAAATCTGCCGCCGGGGCTACATCGTGAAAGACCGCGAAACGGGCACGGAACTGGAAATCGACAACAAATACATCATGAGCCCGAAAGACCTGAAGACCGTACGCTTCATCGACCGGATGATGGAGGCGGGCGTACGCGTGTTCAAAATCGAGGGACGTGCCCGGGGACCGGAATATGTGGCCACCGTCGTGGGCTGCTATCAGGAAGCCATACAAAGCGTGTTGGACGGGACGTTCACCGAAGAGAAAAAAGACGGATGGGACGCGCGGTTGGCCCGCGTGTTCAACCGTGGTTTCTGGGACGGGTACTACCAGGGACAGACTTTAGGCGAATGGACGACGAACTACGGCTCGGCCGCCACGGAAAAAAAGGTCTACGTGGGCAAGGCCATCAAATACTTTTCCAAACTTGGAGTGGGAGAGTTCCAAATCGAAGCGGCGGACATGAGCGTGGGCGACCGTCTGCTCGTCACCGGCTCCACGACAGGGGCATTGTTCATGGATTTGGAAGAAGTGCGTTACGACCTGAAACCGGTGGAAACCGTAGGAAAAGGCATGCGCGTGTCGTTCAAAGTGCCGGAGAAAATAAGGCCGAACGACAAGTTGTATAAGTTGGTGAAAAGCGCGAAAGAAGCATGACGCGTCGTAATATCGGGGCAAAGCGTAGGCCCGTAACAAATAATCAGGCTTTTTTTTGGGAAGGAAGCCTGATTTTTTTATCTTTGCACGGAGAATATCACACATTTTAAAGTTTAATGAGTTTGTTGAATTTCACTCACCTTTTGGCACAAACCGTCACGGAATTATCCGAAGACTCGTCTCTGAAAGGTTTGTTTCATGAACATCAAGACGGAGACCCCCTCCCTTCGGGAAAAGTCCTGCACGAAATTATCGAATTATGCCGTGCCATCCTTTTCCCGGGATTTTACGGGAAATCCACGGTCAACCATCATACCATCACTTATCATATCGGTGTCAACATCGAACGGTTGTACAATCTGCTGACCGAACAGATACATGCCGGACTATGCTTCGATGCCAAGGAAACAGGCGACTGTGCATGTGACACCAAACGAGAAAAGGCCATCGACTTGGCCGGACAGTTCATCAGCCGCCTGCCAGCCCTGCGTGAAGTGCTGGCCACTGATGTGGAAGCGGCTTACAACGGCGACCCGGCTGCCGAGTCTTACGGTGAAATCATCAGTTGCTACCCTATCATCAAGGCGTTGAGCAATTACCGCATCGCCCATGAACTGCTTTTATTGGGCGTGCCTTTGATTCCGCGCATCATCACGGAAATGGCGCATTCCGAGACCGGCATCGACATCCATCCCGCCGCCCGAATCGGCCACCACTTCACTATCGACCACGGCACGGGTGTCGTGATAGGGGCCACTTGCATCATCGGCAACCACGTAAAGCTCTATCAGGGAGTCACGCTCGGAGCCAAAAGCTTCCCGCTCGACGACGACGGACACCCCATCAAGGGAATTCCGCGCCACCCGATTCTGGAAGACGACGTGATTGTCTACTCCAACGCCACCATTCTGGGGCGCATCACGGTAGGCCGTGGCGCGACGGTAGGCGGTAACATCTGGGTGACGGAGGACGTACCTGCCGGTGCCCGACTCGTACAAAAGAAATATAAATAAACCAATAGCAAACAAGCATCCATCGAAAATCGCGAGTAAGCGAGCGCAGACCGAGCTTGCTCGAGTCTGCCGAGCATGAGCGATTTATCCAACAAAACTTACACAATGGAAACTGAATTTGAACTCATCGCCAAAACCTTCCAGGGATTAGAGAATGTTTTGGCCAAAGAGCTGACCGACTTAGGAGCAAACAACATCCAGACCGGTCGCCGAATGGTGTCTTTCACCGGCGACAAGGAACTCATGTATCGGGCCAACTTTGCCCTGCGTACGGCCATCCGCATCCTTAAACCTATCAAGCATTTCAAGGCGGAATCTGCCGATCAGGTTTATGATGCCGTCAAGGCCATCGACTGGAATCAGTATCTGAACAATGAAACCAGCTTTGCCGTAGACTCTGTGGTCTTTTCCCAAGAGTTCCGTCACAGTAAGTTTGTGGCCTATAAGGTAAAGGATGCCATTGTGGATTACTTCCGCGAGAAAACCGGTTCGCGCCCCAACATCAGCGTGACCCATCCGGACTTGCAACTGAATATCCATATTGCAGAAAACGACTGTACGCTGTCGTTAGACAGTTCCGGTGAATCGTTGCACCGGCGCGGCTACAGGCAGGAAGCCGTGGAAGCCCCGTTGAACGAGGTATTGGCCGCCGGCATGATCCTGATGACGGGCTGGGACGGCGAATGTGACCTGATAGACCCGATGTGCGGTTCGGGAACGATAGCCATCGAAGCGGCACTCATCGCCCGCAGCATCGCACCGGGCGTATTCCGCAAGGAATATGCTTTTGAGAAATGGCCTGACTTCGACAAGGAGATGTTCGACCGGATTTACAACGACGAGTCGCAAGAACGTGAATTCACACATAAGATCTATGGTTACGACATTAACCGCAACGCCGTAGACATCGCCACACGGAATGTCAAAGCTGCCGGACTGAGCAAAGAGATCGAAATAGCCCAGCAAGATTTCCACAAGTTTACGCAACCGGCCGAGAAAAGCATCATCATCACCAATCCGCCGTATGGCGAACGTATCTCCACGCCCGACTTGTTAGGGCTGTACCGGACCATCGGCGAACGGCTGAAACACCAGTTCCTGGACAACGATGCCTGGGTTCTGAGTTACCGCGAAGAATGTTTCGACCAGATAGGCCTGAAACCTTCCATCAAAATACCTTTGTACAACGGTTCGTTGGAATGCGAGTTCCGCAAATACCAAATATTCAGTGGAAAATACAAGGAACTACGCGCCGAAGGCAAGGAAATCAAAACCGACGAAGAACGTCGGCAAATGGCGGAAAAACGACGTTTCAAGATGCACCGCGAGTTTAAAAGGGCCATTGATGACGATGAAGAAGACTTCACCCCCAGAAGAAGGGATTACGACGACCGCAACGGCCGGCCGCGCGGAGGTCATTCTTTCGACCGCCGTCCACGGGAAGACCGTGAGGACAGAGGAGGGTCATACGAAAAACGACCATTTAAACGCGAAGGAAAACCTTTTGAACGCAGAGAACGCTCGTTCGACCGCAAAAACAAGCCGTTCGACCGCGAGCGGAAACCTTTTGAACGCGAACGGAAACCATTCGGAAAAAACCGTAAATTCGACCGCTATGACGAAGAGGATTAATCTTTTCATAATGGTTTCACTTCTGTCCGTCCTCGCCATGGCACAAGGAAAAAAGAGCTTTACGTTGGATGATTTGCTTCCGGGAGGAAGTACGTACCATCAATTACAGCCCCAGAACCTGTACACGGCTTGGTGGGGTAACCGGTTGGTGGAAACGGACTTGGACGGCTGCAATGAGATAAACCCCAAGAACGGAAGCAAGAAGGTGCTGTTCACCTTATCGCAACTGAACCAATGGCTGGGAGCCGGGGAAGACTCATCGGTCGTGCGTAGCTGCTACAATGTGGAGTTCCCCGATGGCGGACAACCATGGGTAGCCACCGTCGTTTCTGGGAAAGGAAAAAACGGGGGTAAACCGACCTCCATATACACGGTAGTAGACTTCAAATTGGGAAAGAAGGTATGGGAACAGGAATATCCGGCGGATGCCACGGCATTGGACCGCTCCCCGTCTTCCAATAGCCTGGCTTTCGTGCGGCAACACAACCTATATGTCACGACGAAAGAGGGGCAAACGATGGCCGTGTCTTCCGATGGTAGCAACGACTTGGTGTATGGAGAAACCGTACACCGTAACGAGTTCGGCATCACCAAAGGAACCTTCTGGAGCCCGGACGGGAAACAACTCGCTTTCTATCGGATGGACCAAAGCATGGTGCCCGACTATCCGCAAGTGGATATCACGACACGTATAGCCACCACTTATCCTTGCAAATATCCGATGGCAGGAGAAAAAATGCACAAAGTGACGGTGGGTGTCTTCACACCGGCCACAGGCCGGACGGTATGGCTGCAAGCAGGAGATCCCACCGACCGTTATTTCACGAACATTTCCTGGAGCCCGGATAACCGGAAAATATACATGATTGAACTGAACCGCGACCAAAACCATGCGGAACTGGTTTGTTACGATACGACTACGGGCAAAAAGGAGGGTGTGATATACGAAGAGGAGCATCCCAAATACGTGGAACCGATGCACGGCCTGCTGTTCCTGCCATGGGACAGTTCCAAGTTTATTTATCAAAGTCAACGGGACGGTTACAACCATCTCTATTTGTTCGACCTGTCCAAACCGCAGGCTCCACAACGACATAAGACACTTCAGGGCGGCGCGTGCGAAGAGCATGTCGAAGTCACCCCGTTGACCTCCGGCGAATGGGTGGTGAAAGAAGTTTTGGGCTTTGACCTGAAAGAAAAAAGTCTTCTTTTTTGCAGCAACGAAATCCATCCGTTGCAGTCCAATATATATAAGGTATGCGTAAAGGACGGCAAACGTACCCTTTTGGACAACGGCGAAGGCGTACATTACGGTAGCGTGAATGCAGACGGCACTTACGTAGAAGACCGTTACTCTTCCCCCACCGTGGCGCGCAGCATCAGCCTGACAGACACCCGGAACGGGAAAGGCCGTAACTTACTGACTGCCAAAGACCCATGGAAAGACTATAACGTGCCGGAAATCACATGCGGTAGCATCAAAGCCGCCGACGGCACCACCGACCTCTATTACCGGATGGTGAAACCCGTGGATTTCGACCCGAATAAGAAATATCCTACCGTAATCTACGTGTACGGCGGGCCGCACGCTCACAACGTAGAGGCGAGCCGGAATTATCTGGCACGCGGTTGGGAAATCTATATGGCACAGAAAGGTTACCTGCTGTTCATCCTCGACAACCGAGGTTCGGAACATCGGGGGCTGGCTTTCGAGAACGTTACCTTCCGGCATCTGGGCGTAGAAGAAATGAAAGACCAGATGGAAGGCGTAAGGTTCCTGAAATCATTGCCCTACGTCGATGCCGACCGGATGGGGGTGCACGGATGGTCGTTCGGCGGTTTCATGACCACCAACCTCATGCTGACTTATCCCGACGTATTCAAGGCCGGTGTGGCCGGAGGTCCTGTCGTCGATTGGCAATACTACGAAGTGATGTACGGCGAGCGTTATATGGACCGTCCGCAAGACAATCCCGAAGGCTACAAAGGCAGTAACCTGAGGCTCAAAGCCGGTAACCTGAAAGGCAAACTCCAAGTCATCATCGGTTACAACGACCCGGTGTGCGTCCCGCAACACTCCCTGTCGTTCCTGCGTGCCTGCATCGACGCGGGTACCCAACCGGATTTCTTCACTTATCCGGGCGATGAACATAACATGATGGGAAAGGACCGCGTACACCTGCACGAACGCATCACGCAATATTTTGAAGACTATTTGAAATAAAAACAATCGGATATGAAGATATTACTGTTAGGCAGCGGAGGGCGCGAACACGCTCTGGCCTGGAAAATCGCCCAAAGCAAGAAAGTAGACCAACTGTACATCGCACCCGGAAATGCGGGTACGGGCAGTGTGGGGGAAAACGTACCGCTCAAAGCCGATGATTTTGAAGGCATCAGGCAATTTGTCCTCAGCAAAGGCGTGGACATGGTGGTAGTCGGCCCGGAAGATCCCTTGGTCAAAGGAGTATATGATTTCTTCAAGAACGACAACCAACTGAAAGACATCCCTGTCATCGGTCCGTCCAAACAGGGCGCCGTACTGGAGGGAAGTAAAGATTTCGCCAAGGCATTCATGCAACGCCATGGCATACCGACAGCCGCCTACCGTACGTTCACGGGGGAGACGTTGGAAGAAGGCCTGAAATTCTTGGAAACCCTGAAAGCTCCTTACGTACTGAAAGCCGACGGACTTTGTGCAGGCAAAGGCGTGCTCATCCTGCCGACATTGGAAGAAGCCCGCAAGGAACTGAAAGAAATGCTGGGCGGCATGTTCGGCACGGCCTCCTCGTCGGTGGTCATCGAGGAATTCCTCAGCGGAATCGAATGTTCCGTATTCGTGCTGACAGACGGACGGAACTACAAAATCCTGCCGGAAGCCAAAGATTACAAACGTATCGGAGAACATGACACCGGCCTGAACACCGGCGGCATGGGGAGTGTGTCTCCCGTCCCGTTCGCTACCCCGGAATGGATGCAAAAAGTCGAAGACCGCATCATCCGCCCCACGGTGGAGGGACTGGCCGAAGAGGGCATCGACTACAAGGGCTTTATCTTCTTCGGACTAATCAACGTGGAAGGCGAACCGATGGTCATTGAATACAATGTACGCATGGGCGACCCGGAAACCGAAAGTGTCATGCTCCGCGTGAAGAGTGACCTGGTAGAGCTTTTGGAAGGCGTGGCACAGGGCGACCTCGACCGACGGACACTGGAAATCGACGAACGCAGTGCCGTGTGTGTCATGCTGGTATCCGGCGGGTACCCCGAAGCATACGAAAAAGGATTCCCCATCACGGGTATCGAAGACGTACAGGACAGCATCGTCTTCCATGCCGGCACGGCTTTGAAGGGCGGACAGGTGGTTACAGCCGGTGGACGGGTCATCGCAGTCAGCTCTTACGGACAGGATAAGGAAGAAGCCTTGAAGCAATCTTTCAGCCAGGCGCAGAAAATCCGGTTCGAGAAGAAATATTTCCGTTCCGACATCGGTCAAGACCTATAAGGAAATGAGACGGAACAGATTCCAGAACAAGGTGGCTACGAGCAATTTCACACTGCCCGTAGCCGCTTTTCTCACCACACTGCTGTGGTGTGCGGAAGGAATCTATACGCCCGACCGCATACTGGGTTGGGCCGTTTGCGGCCTGACGGCCTATTTTTGGGTAGAGACCAACAATGCCCATTCGCTCATCCGCATCCGCAGCCGGTTGACACCGGCCATTTACCTGTGGATGACGGGATGTATATTCAGCCTGCATCCTTTGCAAGACGGCTTAATCGTATCTTGCCTCATGCTGGCGTCCTATTATCTGTTGTTCAAATCCTATCAGCGCACGGAAGCCGTAAGCCCTATCTTTCACTCGTTTCTCTGTCTCGGCATCGGCAGTCTGTTTTTCCCGCAACTGCTTTTTTTCGCCCCGTTTTATCTTTGGTACGCCACAGTCTACCTCCGTTCGCTGACATGGCGTACGTTCTGGGCGGCCATGACGGGCTTGATTCTCCCTTACTGGTTCATGGCCGGATATTTCCTTTATACGGAAGACTTCAGCCGGTTCATCGGACATTTCCGAGAACTCATCCTCTTCCAACCGATACATTATGAGAATTACCGGAATCTCGATTTCTTGCAAATCAGCACCATAGGACTGGTGGCGGTATTTACCTTTATAGCCGCACAGCATTGCATACGCACCAGTTTCAACGACAAGATACGCACACGGATGTTCCTGTATCTCATTCTCACCCAAGAGTTGCTTATCGCACTGTTCATGGCCCTGCAACCCGTACATTTCCAAGTACTGCTCGGTCTGTTGGTCATGAACTCCGCTCCCATCCTATCCCATTACTTTGCTCTGACAGGCAGCCGGTTTACTCGTGCGGTGTTCGTGCTGTTCCTGTTCATGTTTGCAGCCTTATCTTTTCTGAACGTATGGACGCAGTGGTTGACTTTCTGATACAGTACGGCTATTGGGGCATGTTTCTGGCTGCTTTTCTGGCTGCCAGCATATTCCCGTTCAGCTCCGAGGCCGTCATGGTCGGCCTGCAACTGGCCGGTCTGGATCCGGTCATGCTATTGGTGTGGGGCACCGTAGGCAACGTGGGCGGCAGCATGTTCAATTACTGTTTAGGGCGGCTCGGCCGCATGGAATGGATAGAAAAATACTTGCACGTGAAGCGGGAAAGCGTGGAGAAAGCGCAACATTGGATGGAACGTAAAGGCGCTTGGGTGGGCGGTGTCCTGTGTGTGGTCCCCGTCATCGGCGATGCCATTTCCGTGGCATTGGGTTTCATGCGTGCCAACTGGCTGATATGCCTGATTTCCATTACGATCGGGAAACTGGTACGTTATGCCATTTTAGTCTATACCGTCACTTTATTTTAATGAAAATGAAATTACGACCCTTCCTGTTTTACCTATGGGCATGTCTTTGCCTTCTCGCCGGATGCAAGCCGTCCGGCCGTACAGACAACAAAGACACGCAGCGACCGGTTATCACTGTATCTATCGAACCGCTGCGCTACATTACGGAACGCATTGCAGGCGATGGGTTCCGCATAGAAACCTTCGTACCGAAAGGCAGCAGCCCCGAGACCTACGAGCCTACTCCCGAACAGATGATGAAACTCGGGCAAAGTCTGGTCTACTTCACGGTCGGCGATTTAGGTTTTGAACGTACTTGGACAGACCGGCTCCGGCAAATGTCCCCCGAAGTCCCGTTCGTCCGGACTTCGGAAGGCATCAAGCTCATAGAGGGGCATCATCACGGCTCGTCCGACACACCGGAAAACGAAACCGACCCGCACGTATGGACTTCACCGGCCCACATGAAGACCATCGCACAAAACATCTGTGCCTCGCTCTGCAAGCTCGACACGGCACATGCCCAGCAATTCCGCCGGAACCTGCAACAGACACTGGCCGACCTGCAAGCCACGGAAGACAGTATACACACGCTCGTAGACAGCCTGCACCCCAAAGCTTTTCTCATCTACCATCCCACGCTCACCTACTTTGCACAGGATTACGGCCTTACACAAATCGCCATAGAAACCGACGGTAAAGAACCTTCCCCGGCACAACTCGTCCGGCTCATCCGGCTTTGCAAAGAAAAACAGGTCCGCACCATTTTCGTCCAACAGGAATTCGACCGGAGAAACGCGGAACTCATTGCCAAAGAAACCGGCACACACCTCGTAGACATCAACCCGCTCTCATATGAGTGGAAAGAAGAAATGCTGAAAATAGCCCGTACACTACACGCACAATGAAAATCGAAATGAAGAGAGAGCAGACCGAGTCTTGTTCGAGTCTGCCGAGCGGGAGCGATTTATCCAAAGAGCCCCTTATACAATTAAACCGGATCCAGGTAGGATATGACGGAAAACAAGTCCTGCGAGACATCGACCTGACGGTGTACACCCATGACTTTTTGGGTGTCATCGGCCCGAACGGTGGGGGAAAGACCACTTTAATCAAAACGATTCTCGGATTGAAAAAACCGATATCCGGGACAGTCACCTTCTTCCGTGAAGGCCGCCCCGTCCCTTCCATCCGCATGGGCTATCTGCCCCAATACAACAAAATAGACAAGAACTTCCCCATCTCGGTCTACGAAGTCGTGCTGTCGGGACTGCGGAAAAGCTTTTGGAAGCGTTATTCCAAGGCACAGCACCAAGCCACGCGGAACATGCTCTGCCGTATGGGGCTGGACACATTGGCCGACCGTCCGATAGGCCGTCTCAGCGGCGGCCAATTGCAACGTGCCCTGCTCGGCCGGGCCATCATATCGCAACCGGATGTGGTCATACTGGATGAACCCAATACTTATATAGACAAGCGGTTCGAAACGCAACTCTATCAACAATTAGAAGAAATCAACCGCGAAAGTGCCATCATCCTGGTCAGCCACGACTTGGGTTCGGTACTCCAGAATGTACGTACCATCGCCTGTGTCAACGAGACCCTTGACTACCATCCGGACACGGAACTGCCGGAAGGCTGGCTCGAAGACAAGTTCAACTGCCCCATCGATTTGGTAGGACACGGCAACTATCCTCACCGTGTATTAAAATGTCACAAACATAGTTAAAACGGCCGACAAACCTTTTAAAGTTCGGAAAAGAGCCGTACAGAAAGGAAAAAGTTACTAATTTTGCAACTCAACCGATAAGAACAAAATCAAATAACAGCAAAACAATGAAACAGTTCAAACTTGTAAACACTCTTTTGGGATGGATTACATTTGCTATTGCCGTGTGGGTTTACTGTTCCACCATTGAACCGACCGCAAGTTTCTGGGACTGTCCGGAGTTTATCACTACCGGCTATAAACTGGAAGTAGGACACCCGCCCGGTGCACCTTTCTTCATGCTTACGGCTAACTTATTCTCGCAATTTACCAGCGACCCTTCGCAAGTGGCCCTGATGGTCAACACGATGTCGGCGTTGATGAGTGCCGGTTGTATCCTGTTCCTTTTCTGGAGCATCACGCACCTGACGCGCAAACTGGTATGTAGCGACTACGACCAGATGACAACTGCCAAGTTGATTACCATCGAAGGAAGCGGTTTGGTGGGCGCGTTGGTCTATACTTTTAGCGACACATTCTGGTTCAGTGCCGTAGAAGGTGAGGTTTACGCTTATTCATCCTTGTTTACGGCATTGGTGTTCTGGCTCATTCTGAAATGGGAAGAACATGCCGACGAGCCTCACAGCGACCGTTGGCTCGTGCTGATTGCCTACCTGACAGGGCTTTCCATCGGCGTGCATTTGCTGAACTTATTGTGCTTGCCGGCCATCGTACTCATTTGGTATTACAAGAAAAATCCCAATGCCAACCTGAAAGGTTCACTTTGGGCTTTGGTGGCTTCCTTTATTCTGGTAGCCGCCGTACTATACGGCATCGTACCGGGCATCGTGAAAGTAGGAGGATGGTTCGAGCTGTTCTTCGTCAACACTTTGGGACTTCCGTTTAACACCGGCCTCATTTTCTACATTTTCTGCCTGATAGCCACCGTACTTTGGGCTATCCGCGAAACGCTTGTCCAGAAAAGCCGTCGCCGCATGAATATCGCTTATCTGGTATCCGTAGGCATGTTGGGTATTCCCTTCTACGGATACGGATGGAGCAGTTTCATCATCGGGGTCATCGTCTTAGGCATTTTAGCTTTCGTCCTCAGCCGAAAGGTACAGGGAAAACCGCTCATCAGCCCCCGCGTCATGAACACCTCATTGCTTTGCATGCTGATGATCATGATCGGGTATTCCACATACGCCGTCATCGTCATCCGTTCCACGGCAAATCCGCCGATGGATCAAAATTCACCGGAGGACATCTTCACGTTGGGACAATACCTGAACCGTGAACAATACGGTAGCCGTCCGTTGTTCTACGGGCAGGCCTACACTTCGAAAGTTCAGTTAGAGACCAAAGACGGTTACTGCATGCCGGAATATAAAGAAGGGGCACCGATTTACCAACGCGTAGAAAAACATAGTGCCGACGAGAAGGACGCTTATCGCATCGTATATTACGACAAAGAACCTATTTATGCACAAAACATGGTGTTCCCGCGTATGTATTCCGACCGCCCCGAGCACGTCAGAGCTTACGAAGACTGGATGGGCGGCGTAGAAGGCAAGCAAGTACCTTACGACCAATGCGGACAAATGGTAATGGTAAAGGTACCGACGCAAGCCGAAAACCTGCGCTTCTTCTTCAGTTACCAGATTAACTTCATGTACTGGCGGTATTTCATGTGGAATTTTGCCGGCCGCCAGAACGACATACAGGGTAATGGCGAATTGGAACACGGTAACTGGCTGACCGGAATTCCGTTCATCGACAATGCCCGTCTGGGCGACCAAAGCAAACTGCCTACCGAACTGAAAGAAAACAAGGGACATAATGTATTCTACTGTCTGCCCCTGCTGTTGGGTCTCATCGGACTCTTCTGGCAGGCTTATAAGAACCAAGAAGGCGTACGCCAGTTCTGGGTCGTCTTCTTCCTGTTCTTCATGACCGGTCTGGCCATTGTGGTCTACCTCAACCAGACACCATTGCAGCCGCGTGAACGCGATTATGCTTACGCCGGTTCGTTCTATGCCTTCGCCATTTGGGTAGGTATGGGCGTAGCCGCCATCGTAGACGGACTGAAACGTCTCAAAGTGCCGGAAACCGCAGCCTCCTTAGTCAGTCTGCTCGCCTTGCTTGTCCCCATACAAATGGCCGGACAGACGTGGGACGACCACGACCGCAGCGGACGCTACACCTGCCGTGACTTCGGACAGAACTACCTGAACTCCATGGACGCCAAGGGCAATCCGGTGATCTTCACCAACGGTGACAACGACACCTTCCCGTTGTGGTATAACCAAGAAACGGAAGGCGTGCGTACCGATGCCCGTGTCTGCAACTTGAGTTACCTGCAAACCGACTGGTATATCGACCAGATGCGCCGTCCGGCCTACGACTCGCCGTCGTTGCCCATCAGTTGGACCCGTCTGCAATACGTCACCGGCACGCGCGAAGGCATCCCCGTGCAGCCTGATGCCCTCCAGCAAGTCATCGACTATTACAAAGACAGTCCGGAAGACCTGAAACAGATGTTGGGCGACAACCCGTACGAGTTGAAGAACATCATCCGGCACTGGGTCTTGAACGACAACCCGGACTTGCAAATCTTCCCGACCGACAGTATCGTAGTGACAGTGGACAAAGAAGCCGTGAAACGCTCCGGCATGATGATCGCCGCCGATTCCATTCCCGACGTGATGCACATCTCTCTCAAAGGCAAACGCGCCGTCTACAAGAGCGAAATGATGATGCTGGAAATGATTTCGCAAGCCAACTGGGAACGCCCGCTCTACATGTCTACGACAGTAGGTCCCGACAATTACGGACATCTGGGCGACAACTTCGTACAGGAAGGCCTTGCCTGCCGCATCACGCCGTTCGACACCAAGCAGAGCGGCCGCACCATTGACAGCGAGAGAATGTACAACAACATGATGAACAAGTTCAAATACGGCGGATTGAAAGAGAACCCGGACATTTACCTCGACGAGACCGTGATACGCATGTGCTACACACACCGTCGCCTCTTCAACCAACTGGCCCAACAGTTGTTAAAAGAAGGACAGAAAGATAAGGCATTGAAAGTGTTGCAACGGGCCGAAGAAGAAATCCCGGGCAGCATCGTCCCGCACGAAGCCTTTTACGGCCATTCGCTCGAACTGGCTGACGCCTGGCTGGCATTAGGCCATAAGGCCGAAGCCGAGAAACTGCTTAACGCTGTAGGACAGAATGCAAGGGAATATATAGAATGGTATTTAAGCCTGAATACCCAGCGCCTGTTACAATCGTCGAGAGAGTGTCTGATGCAGATATACATACTGAACGATATCGCCAAGACATGGGAACCTATAGACAAGAAAAAAGCGGAGACCTATCGCATGGAAGTGAACAACTATGCTTCACGTTGCCACCAGAGAGGCATGAGCTTGTAATCCTGTCTGAAACCCGAAGAGACCCATGTTCATAGAACAACCCGCAGTCTTTCTCCGATGGCTCTATCCGACCGCGATATGGCGGATGAGCCGCAAGAAGAAAGTTGTCTATCTGACATTCGATGACGGACCGATACCCGAAGCCACCCCGTTTGTGCTGGACACATTGGACAGGTTCGGTATCAAGGCCACTTTCTTCATGGTGGGAGACAACGTGCGCAAGTATCCCGACATCTACCGTATGGTCGTCGAACGCGGGCACCGCGTCGGCAACCATACGTTCAACCACATCGGCGGCTTCCGCCATTCGAGCGAAGAATATCTGGAGAATGCCGACAAGGCCAACCGCCTGCTGCATACCAACCTCTTCCGCCCGCCTCACGGTTGGATGCGATTGCTGCAATTCAAACTGCTGCGCAAGCACTACCGCATCATCATGTGGGATTTGGTCACGCGCGACTACAGTAAAAGGGTGACGGCGGAGGACGTGGTAAACAACGTGAAACGCTATGCGCGCAACGGTTCCATCATCACGTTCCACGACTCGCTGAAAAGCATCGACAAGCTGCAAACAGCTTTGCCCGAAGCCCTGCAATGGCTGAAAGACCAGGGATATGCTTTCAAGGTGATAGAAAATCGCGAGTAAGTATATCTAATGACAAAAATGCGATTAAGTGAGTGTAGACCGAACTTGTTCGGTGTCTGCCGAGCGTGAGCGATTTATGCAAAAACGGATGGTAAAAACAGAAAACATACTTTCTGCCACTCAAATAAAAGCCGAGGCCGCACGCCTCGGCTTTTCTGCTTGCGGACTGGCCCCAGCCGGACCGGTCGCCCCTCAGCACGCCGCCTTCTTCAAACGTTGGCTCGGCGAAGGACGGCAGGCCGGTATGGCTTACATGGAAGGGCATGAAGCCAAACGGCTCGACCCTCGCCTCCTCGTGGAAGGATGCCGGACAGTGGTCAGCGTGGCCCTGAACTACCGCCCGTCCACGCCCATCCCGGACCATAAACTGCAAATCGCCTGGTATGCTTACGGGCAAGACTACCACGACATCATGCGGCAGAAGCTGAACAACCTGATCGAGGCCCTGCGGCACAGTACGCCGGAAGGCACCTTGCAAGGCCGCGCCTTCTGCGACACGGCACCGGTACTGGAACGTTATTGGGCCTGGCGGTGCGGTTTGGGGTGGATAGGCCGTCACACCCAACTCGTCATCCCCCGGGCGGGCAGTGCATTCTTCCTCGGTGAACTAATGCTCAACCTGCCTGCGGATGCCTACGATGCGCCTTTCCCCACCGACCGTTGCGGCACTTGCCGCCGTTGTATCGAAGCCTGCCCCACACAGGCCTTGGAAGAAGGACGCGGACTGGATGTCCGCCGCTGCCTGAGCTACCTGACCATCGAGAACCGGGGCGGGATTCCCGAAGAGGCGGCTGCTCGGATGTATCCTTATTTCTACGGTTGCGACCGTTGCCTGCGTGCCTGTCCTCACTTGCGCTCCGCACCTCCCACCACGGAACCGGCCTTCACTCCCCGTCCCGAACTGCTGCAAATGGAGGAGGAGGACTGGATGGCATTGGACGTGGAGCGTTATCGGATGCTCTTCAAAGGCTCTGCCGTGAAACGGGCAAAATACGAGGGCCTCATCCGCAACCTGAAAGCACTGCGCGGCAACGGGGATAGATGAAAATGTATTCTGGGTTCGACAAAAGAATAAAGGAATACAAGTATTAATGGCGTGAGCGGAGGAAAATCTGGTTTCTGGATTGGACATAAGAACAAAAGTTTTAATGGTGTGCAGGAGTGAAAAAAGTTTGTTCTTATGTTCTTATGTCTAAAATTATAAATCTGTTTTTGAATTGGACAGAAGAACAGAAGAACAGAAGTTTTAATGGCGGGCAGAATTGAAAAAATTTGTTCTTTTGTTCTTCTGTCTAAAAACAAATCTGCAAACGCCATTCTGACAATCTGTCAATCCAACACCCTTAGGATTCCATTTTTGGGTACAGCGATACACACGGACGAAAAAACACGATTCTCGCGTGCCTTGCAAAATCCTTTATGTCGCTCGTTTCCCTCCTTACGCTTACTTCCTGCATACAAAGCCATCATCCCGTGCGCAAGCCGTTACACACCACGTAAGCTCGGAGCCTTCCCGGCCAATCATCTTGTCACAAGGATTTGGATAGGAACAGGCTTCCATCTAAAAGAAAAACAAGCCCTCGGAGCACACCTACGTACTGCCCGATGCCGATTTTTCCAACAACATGCGGACAAATACAAAAAGTCCTGCGCAAATAAAAAGTGTTTTTTCAGCCGAACGAAAAATCTTTCGGCTGAGACTGATTCCTAAAAATACTTTAGATACATGAAAAACGAGGCCAGAATGTGAATATATGTATTCAAAATAGCCTAAAAAACACACGGAACGTACTTTTTAGACTACTTTTATCCCTCCAAAAATCGTCATATCGCTTACATTCTGTCGGCATAAAGAGAGATTCCGACATCAAATGTCCAAAATCGGAAAAGACGTACCAATCCTAAATGCTTCCCAATCATCCCCCAACGTTAGGACGACATGTTCCCCAAAATCTTAAAGACAAAACAAATAGCCCACAGTCACCATGAGCGAACGGTTCGTGAAGTCATCCACTTTCTTATAGCAAGAATTCAGTCCCAACATATAACGCAAGCCGACGTTCACCCCACTGCGGGATTCCCATCCTCCCCCGAACACAAGCCCGACATCTACCGGCTGCCTCTCGCCTAAAAGGGAAGAAGGTTGGCGGCTGTTACCGTACTTCAACGTCCGCCCCACCAAAAAACCGACTTGCATGCCTGCATCCAAATGCACACCAAGGCCGGGATAAAACTTGGCCACCACAGGGATGTCGATATACTTGCTCTCCACTGCCACATCTTCCACCCTGTCCTTTATGATTTCATCACCGGGAATTATGACTCCATCGGATACGTTGTATCCCCTCGTCGTGTACATCAGATTGGCCTGCAAGCCCCACCGCTCACTCCAACGGTACATCCCCACCGCACCGATATTAAAACCGGTCATGCGCTTACCGCCCATCTCATACGAAGGAAACTTTACCGTGGACCAGTTTGCCCCCACTTCACAACCCACATGCCATTGGGCAGAAACCATTCCGCTCAAACATAAACAAATTCCTATTATAAAAAGTCGTTTCATTCCATACTTTTTGATATAAAACAAACGATAATTGTACGCAAATATTGTGGAGAAACAGCCAATCATCCCCAAGCCATACAATCTAACAGACTTCTAAAAGTTTTATCCCCAACTTTTAGAAGCCTGTTCGATTTCATTTGGTTCCGGCCTTTATCTCCAGTCCGGCCATACCGTTTTTCTAAAAAGCAGAAGTCAATCCACCACGACTTTACATAATTTGCTCACGCTCGGCAGACTTCGAGCGAGTTCGGTCTGCGCTCACTTAATCGCAAATTTGCATAATTTGCTCACGCTCGGCAGACTTCGAGCAAGCTCGGTCTGCGCTCACTTAATCGCAAATTTCCGCGTACCCACGATATAAATCCCGCGCGGAAGTCCGTTCACGGCTTCATGCGGCATGACCGCACTGCGCACTTTCACGCCGCTCACGGTGTACACATCTACCGGAACCGCAGCCGAGCCCGTCACTTCGCGTATGGCAGTCGGTTTGGCGACATACAACAATTTGAAGTTGTCGAAACAGTTCCAGTCGTGGTACCTATACTCGGTCTTGTCCAGACCGACCCGCAAATCCCCTTTCGCCAATAGCTCGTATTCCACTTCATTGGCGCGGTATTCCCCGTCGCGGTTGAAAGCATTGTCAGCCGACCGCACATCGTCCGGATAGGTATAGGGATTATACGTATAGGGAACGGAACCGTCGAACAAAGACATGAACGTCTGGCGGCTGCTATTGAGATACAGTCCGGCCAAAAGCTGTTCCGAACCGTCCTGATGCGCGTTATAGGCTTCCGCCTTGTCGCCATAGCGATAAAAGCCTTGGGCGCGAAGACGGTATGTACCGGCCGGCATACGTTCCAACACCTGATAAGTGTCGTAAGTCTTGTCGTAAAACTCAGCCACGCCGGAAGAAGCCGCCGTAAAAGACGTGCCTTCCCATCCCTTGCTGCCTTCCGAAAAATCGGGATTGACTAAAAGCCAGGTAAGGTCTACTTCCTCTCCGGGTGTCCAACCGGCACACAGGTCCTCCGTATAGGTTTCCATCGCCGCTTTCAGGGCTTCATAGGCCGCAGGCAAAGCCATTGACAGTTCGGACACGGAGGTCAGGTCCAACGCTTCTTCGGCTTGCCGGATGGCGGCATCGAACACTTGGCTGCCGCTCTCCTCCTTCAGATCCTCCACACGTGGCAGATACAAACGCACGTCGCTCCATGCCTGCAACAGGCGGTACTCTTCTTCCGTCACCGTCATGACGGAACCGTGCTGGAACGCTCCGGTCCCTTCCACATTGGAGGAATGCGTCACGTTCAATCCCAGATGGTCTGTCTCGCAATACTTGTAGGCACTGCCGCCGGAGTAGCGCATATAATACAGGTTGTACACGTCCTCATTGATGCGGCGCACCGTACTCGAACCTTCCACCTGCTCCGAACCTTCGTTCGTCACGTGCATCACTTCCGTCCAGGTACCTCCCACCAACGTCTTGCTCGTAGCCTCATAAATGCCCCGTTCCGTGCCCGAAGCCCCTTCACGTTTGTAATACATGTGGTAGAGGCTGTCGTAGGGATTATACACGATGTCCGCGTCGATTACCGAGATTCCGGGGTCGAAAAAGACACGGGGTTGGGTCAGCGTCTTGAACTCCCGGTCGGCATAGGAATAAAAAATACGGTCATGGTCGTCGCCTTCGTTGGTGGACAGTATAGAATAGTACACCAGATAGGCACCTTCTCCCCCGTTATAGTCCTTGTCCCAAATGAACTGCGGCGCCCATACGCGGTTGATGCGGGCATATTCCTCGTCGGTGTCATATACGCCCGTCGTGACATTGGGGTCGGAGAATATGGATTTTCCCCGGTTGAAATCGAACGTCGTACCCTCCCAATGTATCAAATCCCGGGAACGTACCAAGTTGATGCCATGGTTGTTCCACACGCCGGAAGCATGCTGTTTCATGTCGGTGGTCGTGATGAAATAGCCGTCCGACGCTTCACCGCGCCCGATATAGGCGTCACGCGTACCGTGTTCTATCTCCGCAATCTTCTCCGTGTCGAAAATCTCGTCCCCGTCCAACAATACGTTGAACACGCGGCCTTTGTCTTCCTTCGTGCCGAGGGCGAAGTTGGTGATTTCCTGTCCGGAATTCATGAAGCAGTACAAGTAACCGTAGCGGTTGTCGTCGGGTGCCAGCATCACCGGATACTCCACTTCCACCGTATCGGCTTCGCAGCTCAGCTTGGCAGACAACATCCCGGCACGGACCGCCTCATCCCCTTGCGGCAAGCGGTGTACCACCAGTTTCTCGTTTTCTAAGGCGATGGCATCCTCATAACCCTGATTCACAGAAAAGAACCATCTTACGCCCACCCTATCGGAAATCTTTTCGGGCAAATCCTTCGTGGCATGCAAGCAGTTGAACTTCTTCATAAACCGTGCCAGTTCTTCACGTGCGGCACTCATGTCCACTTCCCGCGACTTCACCGCACGGCCTTGCACCCGGGCGTAGAGTTCCTTCATCTGCCCTCCGTCCAAGGCCACATCGTATATCTGGAAGTCATCGAAGAACGCCTCCGTCATCAAGGCATCAGCGGCAAAAGGCGAACGCCCGATGCAAGCCTCCGTCAACTCCTGCGCCATGTCGGCCGGCCTTTGGGTCACTTGCTGCTCACTGGCCATGCGCCCGTCCACGTAGAGCCGCCCCATGTTCCCTTCTTGCACGTATGCAATGTGGTGCCACTCGCCGTAAGACAATCCCCCATGCGATGGGGTATCCGCGCTCTCCCCGTCCTTGATGGTGTAATACCAGTCCGTGTTGTTCGGACTGTTGACCAAGCCGACGTACTGCTCCGTACCGTTAGAAAACCCATACGCCCAGCAATATTGGTCCAAGCCACCTACGCCGGGCAAGGCGATACCGACCGACATGGTATAATCGGCATCCAGTCCGGAAAAAGTTTGGCGTGCCATGTCCACGCCTAAATCAAAAAAACCTTGCTCTCCGTTACTGCCGGTATAAAGTGCCTTGTTTCCGTCGTCCATCGCCACGATGGCTGCCCCGCCGTGCAACTTTCCCGGGAATTTTCCCTCGTCGTCAGCCTCCTGCCCTCCATCGAAAGAATACTGTACGAGCGGCTCCGGAAGCTCTGCTTTTTCCTCCGCCACGATTTCCACGTCCCGCACGTCCAGACGGAGAATATTCAACGAATAGGCGGGCAGTTCGTAGGTGAACTGTTGTCCCGACACATCCAACGCACGCTCCTTCGGCGACACGCGGTCGGGGTTTTCCAGATTGTTTTCGTCCGTGCCGTCAGCCGAAGTCAGTACGACCACGGAACCTCCCGTCACTGTCGCATGGGCCAGATTGACGGTTGCGGTCTGTGCAGAAGCCCCGGGGTTTACCAACTTCACGTACAGCACGCCTGCCTCGTCGTCGATATTGGAAGAAACGTATATCTTACGGCTCACCGGCAAAATGAAATCATGCAAGAGCGCACCGTCCAGATAGCACTTCACGTGCGTGCCGTTCACTTCGACTTTGATACGGTAGGCATGTCCTGTTTCCAAAGACCCTTTTACGGAAGCCGCCGTAGTCTTCGACCCGTTGGTGCAAACCTCCACGCCGTGTTGCGTATTGCCCCATCCGCCGAGGTTCCACCAACAATAATTGTCTCCGTCTCCGCAATTAAAGGCGATGAGGAAACCCTCCGCCCCACCGGTCTTCGTGGCTTCCACTTCATACGTATAGTTCTGCCCTGGCTGCACATCGCAGACATAGAGTTTGCCTTGCATACCCTTATCCGTCTGTTTCAGCACGCCGCCCGAAGTGGTCCACGTGCCTCCGTCGGCCTTCCATTCAGGTTTTACGGACGAGAAATCGTCGTGGAAGACCACCGTCCCGTCGCCTGCCGTGACTTTCACATTGTCGAAAGTGGCACTCGTGCCCCACGTGCTCAGGCCGATGGCCCCGGAGCGCAACAGTTGGTTGTTTTCTTCCGTCCACTTCACATTCTGTTTTCCTACATTGTTCGGGAAAAGCTGCTGCACGTAGTACGAAGGCGTACCGTAACTGGTATAACTGTTGAAACGGATCATGTCCGGACGCCAGTTGTAATTGTTTTCGTTGACGAATATCGGGGCATAGCTGTTCATGATGCAGACATCGGAGTTGTTTTCCATCCCCTGCATGAAAACGGCCTCTCCCAACGCCGCATTCAAATGGCCGTTGATACCATAGTCCTGCGTCACGGCATACTCTCCTACGTAGATTTTATGGCTTGCCCGGCTGTATGTGTCATATTTATTGTATTGGCTGACGAACCATGAAGGATTCCGGTAGTAATGCTCGTCCACTGCGTCTACCGGATACGGGTTCCGCCAACTGGGATTGTCCGTGCCCCATGATTCCACATTGCCTATCAGCGTCACTTCGGGATACTTGGCCTTAATGGCCTTGCGGAACTGTTCGTAACGCTCGGCATAGTGGTCACTCTGGTCGTTATTGTTTTCCGAACTGAAGTTATAGTTCTCGTTCCCGATTTCCAATAAACGGAGATTGAAAGGTTCGGGATGGCCGTTCTTGGCCCGCAACGCGCCCCATTTCGTAGTTTTGGCATCGCCGTTGCAATACTCTATCGCATCGAGAGCCTCTTGGATGTATTCGTCTATCCGGGTATAGTCCTCCACCCAAGCGTGCCCCATACCCATGTTCACCACGAACAGCGGCTCGGCTCCCAAATCCTCGGTGAGCTGCAACATTTCATGGAACCCGAAACCGTCCGACACCCTATATCCCCAATTCTGGTTCATGTGTCCGGGACGTTCCTCGATAGGACCGATGGTGTTTTTCCACTCGAAACGATTGGTTTTTCCATTGGCATAATGCCCTTCCACGTAGCAACCGCCGGGGAAACGTACGAACGACGGTTTCATGGCTTCCAGTTTTTCCGCCAAGTCGATGCGGCAACCGTTGTCGCGGCCTTTGTAAGTGGGCGGAAAAAGACTTACCATATCCAACATGACCGTGCCGGGCACGGAGCCTTTCAGGGCGAACCAACCGTCGCGGGCCTCTCCCATAGCCGTGATTTCCGCCGTCAGCTTCGTCCACTCCGAACCGACATCCACCGTGAGTTCGCGGCTACCCAGGCTCTGACCGCCTTCAGTCTGCAACTCGGCCGTGAGGACACCCTTGTAAGCCGGACTTCCTTTTATCCAGAAAGACAGCTTGTAAGTCTGCCCGTTCACCACATGAATGCCCCAGAAACCCTCGTTGCGCACACCGTCGCCCGCGCCTTTGAATTCCAATTCGAGCGCATGCTCCTGCGCCTCGTTCAGCATCCCGTCGGTAACCACGGCCATACGGGCGTTCCCCACGGCCCACCATTTGTCCGGGTTCGACGCATTGTCCTCGAAAGAACGGTTGTGAATCAGCTCGGCGTAAAGCCCGCCGTCGCCGGCATGGTTGATTTCCTCAAAGAAAATACCATAATGGCGCTCGCCGATGGAAGCCCCCCGCTGTCCGGCATCGATATTCAATGTAACTTGTGCCATGGAAGAGGCCATACACATTCCGCAAAATGCCACGGAAACAAGCCTCTTGAAAAAAGTTCTGTCCTTCATTTCATGAAAAATATAGAGGTTAATGTTTTTAATTTACAAGACGTTGACATCTTTGCCCAAAAGTAATTAAATCCACGCTTCAAACCTAATAAAAATCTAAATAAATGTGGAAGACACATCATTTTCTCCTTTTTTCTCCTTAACTTTGCAGCCGTAAATACAAATGTGGATAGATTTGGGCGGCTTGCAACCACGGTAAAAAATGCTAAATACAGTTTTGGAACTGCACGCATACCTTCCCAATGAAACCCCATTCTTATTATTAATTTTTTAATTTAACTACGTAGAAATGGGTTACTTATTTACTTCCGAATCGGTGTCTGAAGGACACCCGGACAAAGTGGCGGACCAGATTTCCGACGCTGTATTGGACGAATTATTGGCTTTCGACCCTAACTCGAAAGTCGCATGTGAAACATTGGTGACAACGGGTCAGGTTGTCGTGGCCGGAGAGGTAAAATCAGAAGCTTACGTCGACCTGCAAGAAATAGCCCGCCGTACGATCCGCCGTATCGGCTATACCAAAGCGGAATACAAGTTCGAGGCAGAAAGTTGCGGCGTATTCTCTGCCATCCATGAACAAAGCGCCGACATCAACCGCGGCGTGGAACGCCAAGACCCGATGGAACAAGGGGCAGGCGACCAAGGCATGATGTTCGGTTATGCCACCAATGAAACGGAAAACTATATGCCGCTATCCCTCGACCTCAGCCACAAAATCCTGCGTGTATTGGCCGAAATACGGCGCGAGGGCAAGGAAATGACTTATTTGCGTCCCGACGCCAAAAGCCAAGTGACGATTGAATATGACGACAACGGGAAACCGGTCCGCGTGGACACGATTGTGGTTTCCACACAACATGACGAATTTATCCAACCGACCGACGGCAAGCAGGAAGAGGCCGACCGGAAGATGTTAGACAAGATACGCCAGGATGTCATTACGATTCTGATGCCGCGTGTCATTGCCGAGATTCACGATCCGGCCATACTCCGGCTGTTTGATGAACATATCACTTACCACGTGAACCCCACCGGCAAATTCGTGATAGGCGGTCCTCATGGCGATACCGGACTGACCGGCCGTAAAATCATCGTGGACACTTACGGAGGCAAAGGTGCCCACGGCGGAGGCGCCTTCTCCGGGAAAGACCCTTCCAAAGTAGACCGTTCGGCCGCATACGCCGCACGCCACATCGCCAAGAACATGGTGGCAGCCGGGGTAGCCGACGAAATGTTGGTGCAAATCAGCTATGCCATCGGTGTGGCACGGCCGGTGAACATCTACGTCAATACTTACGGACGCAGCCATGTCAGCCTGAGCGACGGAAAGATTGCGCAAAAGATAGACGCGTTGTTCGACCTGCGGCCGAAAGCCATCGAAGACCGCCTGAAACTCCGTAATCCCATTTATGAAGAGACTGCCGCTTACGGCCACATGGGACGCCAACCGCAGACCGTGACCAAGGAGTTCCACAGCCGCTATATGCCTACCAAGACCCTCGAAGTGGAACTCTTCACGTGGGAAAAGTTGGATTATGTAACTCAAATCAAAGAAGCATTCGGACTATAAGATGAACACGATTCAATCAGTGTGTGTATACTCGGCCTCCAGTACGAAAATAGCCGATTGCTATTTCCGGGCAGCACGGGAGTTGGGTGAACTCTTGGCCCATCATGGTATCCGTCTGGTGAACGGTGCCGGAAACCTCGGGCTGATGAGAGCCTGTGCCGATGCCTGTCTGGAAGCCGGAGGGCAAGTGACCGGCGTGATTCCCCGTTTCATGGTGGAACAAGGCTGGCAACACCCCGGACTCACGGAACTGATTGAAACGGAAGACATGCACACCCGCAAGCAGACAATGGCCCGCCTGTCGGACGGTGTCATTGCCTTGCCGGGCGGATGCGGTACGTTGGAAGAATTGCTCGAAATCATTACGTGGAAACAACTCGGGTTATACCTCAATCCCATTGTGGTGTTGAACACGGAAGGATTCTATAATCCGTTACTGAAAATGCTCGAACATGCCGCCGAAGAACATTTCATGCGCCCGGCCCATCTGGACATCTGGAAAGTGGCTTCCAGTCCAGCCGAAGCCCTCGACTTGTTGTACTCCACTCCACTTTGGGACAAAGAAGTCCGTAAATTTGCAGCCATTTGAACATGAAAGACTCACTTCAAACGGCTCTTCCGGCGCACGAGAAGGCTTCGTATCCCATCCGACAGAAATTCAATCCGAAAAAAATTATTGAAAGTCTGCCCGCCGATGCCACACCGGCCCAACAGGATTCCGCCATTCAGGCGATGCTGCCTCCACGTCCGACCGTGCGCTCGGCACGTCCCGACACCCTGAACCTTCCGGGATGGCAGATACCGTCGGCCAAGACTGCTCTTTCCGTACAAAACATCCGATACGATGAAAACTTCTTCAGCACTTCTCCCTATTACCATGCTGAAATAAACATCCGTCCCACCGGCATGGATGCCGACCCGTTACCCTATTTGTTACGCCACGATGATTGGGTCACAGGTATCTTGCTCTGCTGTTTTCTGGTGGTCATGACCATCTTCGCCAACAGCAAGAAGTTTATCAAACAACGCTTACAGGACTTTTTCCTCAACCGCATGGACAAGGAGAAACTTTTCTCGATAGAGACGGGTCGCGAAATGCGCCACGCCATTTTTCTTTATTTGCAAAGCGGATTGCTCGTCAGCCTGTTTTTCTTCGATTACACACAAACCACCCGGGATCTCTTCATGTCCCCCGTTTCCTCCCATATCCTATTGGGCATTTATGTTTTGATTTGCTGGATTTACTTAGGACTCAAGCAACTGTTTTACGCGTTTGTCAATTGGATCTTTTTTGACAAAGAACGCAGAAGTACCTGGCTTAAATCATATTCATTTCTCGTTTCGGCCGAAGGGGTACTGCTTTTTCCGCTTGCTTTAATCACAGTCTTTTTCAATCTTCCGACCCACAGTGTGATATTATGTTTGTGCCTGTTACTGGGTTTCATCAGACTTCTACTCTTTTATAAAACTTTTTGTATATTTTTCCCAAAAATTCATGGTTTCTTGCATTTAATTGTGTACTTTTGTGCCCTTGAAATGCTGCCTCTTTGCGGCTTATGGCAAGCACTTACATATACAAACGACATACTATTGTAAAATATTGAACACTTATGATAAAGAAGATTCTGGTTTCACAACCCAAACCAACCTCCGAGAAGTCTCCTTATTTCGAGATTGCCTCCAAGTATGGTGTGGAAGTAGTTTTCAGACCATTTATCAAGATTGAAGGTTTGTCTGCTAAAGAATTCCGCCAACAGAAAGTCTCTATATTGGATTACACCGCCGTGGTATTCACTTCACGTAATGCCATCGATCATTTTTTCCTGTTGTGCAAAGAATTACGCGTGACGATACCCGAAGATATGAAGTATTTCTGCATTACGGAAACCATTGCACTGTATATCCAAAAATATGTGCAGTACCGCAAACGCAAGGTCTTCTTCGGCTCTACGGGCAAAGTGGACGATCTGCTCCCGTCTATGGTCAAGCATAAAACGGAAAAATATCTGGTTCCGTTGTCGGATGTACACAACGACGAAATCACGAACCTGTTGGATTCCAAGAAGCTTATCCACAAGGAAGTGGTAATGTACCGCACCGTGAGCAACGATTTCAAGAGCGACGAGAAGTTCGATTACGACATGCTGATATTCTTCAGCCCCTCGGGTATACAGGCTTTGCTGAAAAACTTCCCTGATTTCGAGCAGAAAGAGATTGCCATCGGTACGTTCGGGCCGGCCACAGCCCAGGCCGTCAAAGATGCAGGACTACGATTGGACATGGAAGCTCCCACTTCGCAATACCCGTCCATCACGGCCGCATTGGACGATTTCGTAAAGAAGCACAACTGTTGATGCTCATCAAATAAGAAAGGGTGCCGGAAAAGCACCCTTTCTCCTTTATCCTACAACACCGTACCTTATGGAACAGAAACCGGACTTTTCATTTCATAAATCGGAGCGCTTGTGTAGCAAACGCATCATAGACGCCCTGTTCGCCGGAGGCAGCAAATCCATGTCGGCCTTTCCGCTCCGCGTAGTCTTCATGCCGGTTCCCGTAGAAGCCCCGGCTCCTCTTGTATCCATACTGGTGTCCGTGTCGAAACGACGTTTCAAAAGGGCTGTAAAACGAAACCGGGTGAAACGGCAGATTCGCGAAGCTTACCGCAAACAAAAACACATCTTGACATCCGTTTTGCCCACGTCATCCGGGCAGGGTCTGGTAGTGGCTTTCCTCTGGCTTTCCGACCGCCTGTACGCTTCGGCCGAAGTGGACGATTGCGTGAGACGCCTGTTGGTGCGTATCTCCGAACAACTTCCGGCATCCCCGGACGAACACACCGATGATGCATCCACCCTATGACCGTTTCCGCCATTTGTTATCCGCCGCGTTGATTGCTCCCATTCAGTTCTATCGCCGTGTGATTTCCCCCATGACTCCCCCATCGTGCAGGTTCACACCGACTTGTTCGCAATACGCTATTGAAGCCATCCGCAAGCATGGCCCCTTTAAAGGCATGTACTTGGCCGTGCGTCGCATCCTGCGTTGCCATCCCTGGGGAGGAAGCGGTTATGACCCCGTCCCTTAAGCCTATGGAAACATTTCTGAACCTCCATGCCCATCGACCGGCCGCATCTTCGTCGGAAACTGTCATCCGCAACTATATCCTTCCTTTGCCTCCTGCCGGACACGAAGAACCCGAATACGGCCAAGCCTTTTCCGCCGGTATCCATCCTTGGTATATCCCCGCACATCCGGAAGAAACCCTGAAAGAACTAGACCGTCTGGCCGCCTCCCCCTTCTGTAAAGCCATAGGTGAAGCCGGACTGGACAAATTCGTATCGACCTCACTTTCCCTCCAGCGTGAACTTTTCGTACGTCAGGCAGAACTGGCTGCCGTCCACCGGCTTCCCGTCATCGTCCACTGCGTCAAAGCATGGGACGAACTGCTCTCCGCACGAAAAGACATTCCGGCTGCCGCCGTTTGCATCATCCACGGTTTCAGAGGCAAACCCCAACTGGCCGAAAGCCTTTTAGGCAAAGGATTTTACCTCAGTTTCGGTTTCCGTTTCCATCCGCAAAGCCTGACGCTCTGCCCGTCCGACCGTCTCTTCTTCGAAAGCGACGAAGACCCGCGTCCCGTAGATACACTATACCGTACGGCTGCCGAACTACGCTCTTGTACTCCGGAAGAACTGCGCACACAATGTTGGGAAAATCTCGTCCGAATCGGCCCGTCGTCTAAAAAATAGGAATATAGTTGCAAGTCTCATTGAAAGGTCGTACTTTTGTACGACTCAATTTTTATTAAACAAAATAAATTCATACGATGAACTTTGTAGAAGAACTGAAATGGAGAGGCATGATTCACACCATGATGCCGGGCACCGAGGATTTACTTGAAAAAGAACAGGTCACCGCCTATCTGGGCATCGACCCCACGGCGGACTCCCTGCACATAGGCCATCTTTGCGGCGTGATGATGCTCAAGCATTTCCAACGTTGCGGGCACAAGCCGCTGGCCCTTATCGGAGGCGCCACCGGAATGATAGGCGACCCTTCGGGTAAAAGCCAGGAACGCAACTTGCTCGACGAAGAAACGTTGCGCCACAACGTGGCCTGCATCAAACAGCAACTGGCCCGATTCCTGGATTTCGACAGCGACGCTCCCAACCATGCCGAGCTGGTGAACAATTACGACTGGATGAAGGACTTCACGTTCCTCGACTTCGCCCGCGAAGTCGGCAAGCACATCACCGTGAACTACATGATGGCCAAAGACAGCGTGCAAAAGCGTCTGAACGGCGAGGCCCGCGACGGCCTGTCGTTCACCGAGTTCACTTACCAACTTCTTCAGGGTTACGACTTCTTATATTTATACGAACATAAAGGCTGCCGCCTCCAGTTGGGCGGAAGCGACCAATGGGGCAACATCACGACCGGTGCCGAACTGATACGCCGCACCAACGGCGGCGAAGTGTTCGCTTTGGTATGCCCGTTGGTAACAAAAGCCGACGGAACCAAGTTCGGCAAGACCGAAAAGGGCAACATCTGGCTGAACCGCGACTATACCAGCCCGTATGCCTTCTACCAATTCTGGCTCAACGTGGCCGACGACGACGCCAAACGCTATATCCGTATCTTCACCACGTTGGACAAAGAAGAGATAGACGGCCTCATCGCCCAACACGATGAAGACCCGGGACAGCGCATCCTGCAAAAACGCCTGGCCAAGGAAATCACCATCATGGTGCACAGCGAGGAAGACTACAATATGGCAGTGGAGGCCAGCAACATTCTGTTTGGAAAGGCGACTAAAGAAAGTCTGACGAAGCTGGACGAACAAACGCTGCTCGACGTGTTTGCAGGCGTGCCACAGTTCGAAGTCAGCCGCGAAGTTTTGTCGGCCGGTATCAAAGCCGTAGACCTAACAGCCGAAATGACGCAATGCTTCCCCAGCAAGGGCGAGATGCGCAAGATGGTACAAGGTGGTGGCGTTTCGCTGAACAAAGAAAAACTGACGGCCTTTGACCGCATCGTAACTGCCGATGATTTGCTCAACGGCAAATATTTATTGGTGCAACGCGGCAAGAAAAATTATTTCCTGCTCATCGCCAAATAAAATTTCAAGGAAAAAATTTGTAGGATAGCGATTTTCTCGCTATCTTTGCACCGCTTTCGAGAGAAAGACATAAGGATTGGGATATGGTGTAATGGTAGCACAAGACATTTTGGTCGTCTTAGTCTTGGTTCGAACCCAGGTATCCCAACCAAAGACAGCCCCTGAAAATCATTTCAGGGGCTGTCTTTATTTTACGACTATCAGGACTCTTTCCGTCTATCTAGGGTCAACGTACATTCGATGTGGACATATTTATACACCCTCACGTCACGAAATAAAAAGACATACCACACTCCGCCAAACCCGCCTCATTTTGCCCTTGTTTTTTTCTGCGGCAAACGATTTTTCAATCTCAGGCGAATGATTTTCCAATCTGCGGCAAACGATTTTCCGTTCTGTACCGACCTTTTTCGTCCCTCGCCCGAGCAGAATTGCAACCAAGTTGCACGCCAAATAGTTGTGTGCTTGGCATTTTTCCCCTATCTTTGCTCTCACGAAAACGAGAACCGCCGAAACGATGAAGAAACAACTCCATGCCATCATCTTGTTATGGCTCTGCATGTTGATGCAGGCCGTTTCGGTCTATCCCCATCACCATCATGCCCATACCCTCTGTCTGGGACAGGAGATGGAATCCACCCGTCCGGTCAAGAGTACACATGCCTGTACGTCGGAATGTATCACGCATTTCCAGTTGACGATACCTTCGTCCGGCTCTTGTTTTTCCTATAAAAAAGCCGTATCCCACCCGCCTTTCATACTTTGGGCGGCATGCGACCTTTCAGCTATTCATACTTTACAAATATCGCGCAGGCCTTACAACGCTTACCGGCCTGATTTGTATCTTTCCCGACCCATCGGCGGAAAAGGCATGAGGGCTCCTCCCCGCGCCTGAACGGAAACCAGACAACTTTTTATTTTATTCATTTCAAATTTTAATATCCCTATGAAGAAAATATATTTCTTGATGGGTGCTTTAGCCGTAAGCATGCTGAGCGCCTGCCATAACCATGACCACGAAGAGGAACATACACACGGAACGGAAGAAACCGCCCGGGAAGACAACCACGAAGAACATGCGGACGAAATCATCCTGACGGCCGAGAAAGCCAAGGCGGCAGGTATCGCCACCGAAACCGTGAAACGCGACACATTCCGCCAAATCATTAAAACCGGCGGACAGATACTGGCTGCCCAAGGAGAAGAAACGACGGTGGTGGCCGGTACGTCCGGCGTAGTAAGGTTCGCACGGACACTGACCGCCGGCGCTCCGGTGGGACGCGGCACCGTGTTGTTCCATTTATCCTCGGACAAAATACAAGGCGGAGACCCGGTGGAACGCGCATACGTGGCCTACCAAAACGCCAAGGCCGAGTACGAACGCGCCAAACCGTTGGCTGAAAAACAAATCGTGACGCGCAAAGACCTGGAGAACCTGAAAGCGGCTTACGAAGACGCACGTATCAGTTACGAGGCACTGGACCCTCATCATACGCGAAAAGGAGTGGCCGTCACAACTTCAACGGGCGGATATGTGAAGAACGTGGCGGTGAAAGAAGGCGACTACGTGACGACAGGACAACCGTTGATGACCCTGACCCAGAACCGGCGCCTGCAACTGCGTGCCGATGTGTCGGAACGTTATTACGGAGCACTGAAACAAATCGCTTCGGCCCACTTCAAGACCCCGTATGAGGATACGGTCTATGCCTTGGAGAACCTGCACGGGCGTGTCTTGTCCTACGGGAAGGCTTCGGACGAGAATGCTTTCTACATCCCCGTTTTGTTTGAATTCGACAATACAGGCGACATCGTGCCGGGAAGCTTTGTGGAAACCTATCTGACCGGAGCCGCGCGTACCGGAGTAATCACTCTCCCCGTCTCGGCACTGACAGAGGAACAAGGACTGTACTTCGTCTACTTACAGGAAAGCAAGGAAGTGTACCGCAAGCAGGAAGTAAAAACAGGAGCCGAAGACGGACTGCGTGTGGAAATCCTCTCGGGTCTGAAACCCGGTGACCGCGTAGTCACGCAAGGAGCTTACCACGTGAAACTGGCTTCGGCTTCAAATGCCATCCCAGCCCACAACCATTCCCATTAATCCATAAGGAGAAAATATTATGCTGAACAAAATCATACAGTTCTCCCTGCAGAACCGTTTATTTATATTGATAGCCTCCGTCCTGCTGATGATAGGAGGCCTCTACCAAGCCTACCATACGGAAGTAGACGTCTTTCCCGACCTGAACGCGCCTACGGTTGTCGTCATGACAGAAGCCGGGGGCATGGCAGCCGAAGAGGTGGAACAGTTGGTCACTTTCCCGATAGAGACAGCCGTCAACGGTGCCACCAGCGTACGCCGCGTACGCTCCTCGTCCACCACGGGCTTCTCTGTCGTATGGGTGGAATTCGACTGGGACACGGACATATACCTGGCCCGTCAAATCGTATCGGAAAAGCTGGCCACAGTGGCGGAAAGCCTGCCCGACAATGTGGGTAACCCGACTCTGGGACCGCAGTCTTCCATTCTGGGAGAATTGCTTATCGTAGGACTGACAGCCGACAGCACGTCTATGCTCGACTTGCGCACATTGGCCGATTGGGTGATTCGCCCGCGCCTGATGTCCACCGGAGGAGTAGCCCAAGTAGCCGTATTGGGCGGCGACATCAAAGAATACCAGATTCTGTTGCACCCCGAACGGATGAAACACTACGGAGTGACGTTGGGCGAGGTAATGGATGTCACGCGGAACATGAATACCAACACCAACGGCGGAGTGGTTTACCAATACGGCAACGAATACATCGTACGTGGAGTCGTCTCGACCGACGACGTGCGGAAAATGGGCCGGGCGGTCATCAAAACCGTAGGAGGCTCGCCTGTCATGTTGGAAGACATTGCTGACGTAAAAACTGGCAGCCAACAACCCAAACTGGGTCTGGCCTCTGAAAAAGGCAAGCCCGCCGTATTGCTCACCGTGACCAAGCAACCGAACACGGGTACCATAGAACTGACCGGAAAGTTGGAAGAAGCCTTGCAAGACCTGCAAAAGAGCCTTCCGGCCGACGTGCGTATGTCCACCGACGTGTTCCGCCAGTCCCGCTTTATCGAAAGCTCCATCGGTAACGTCCAGGATTCGCTGCTCGAAGGTGCCATCTTCGTGGTTATCGTCTTATTCCTCTTTCTGGGCAACGTGCGCACTACGGTCATCTCGCTGGTCACCCTCCCTCTTTCGCTGCTGGTCACCATTTTGGTGCTTCACTACATGGGGCTGACCATCAACACGATGAGCTTGGGCGGTATGGCCATCGCCATCGGTTCGTTGGTGGACGATGCCATCGTGGACGTGGAAAACGTATGGAAACATCTGCGCGAAAACCGCATGTTGCCGGAAAGCGAACGGTTACGTGTACGCGATGTCGTATTCAACGCCTCCCGGGAAGTGCGCATGCCCATCCTGAACTCTACGCTCATCATTATCGTCAGTTTCGTCCCGCTGTTCTTCCTGAGCGGCATGGAAGGACGCATGCTCGTGCCGTTGGGCGTGGCTTTCATCGTATCGCTGTTCGCCTCCACCATTGTAGCCCTGACGTTGACGCCCGTACTTTGCAGCTATCTGTTGGGACACAAAGCCAAAACTGGCGGACTGCCTAAGGAAGCGTTCCTAGCCGTATATCTAAAGAAGCATTACCAGAACGGACTGTCTTGGGCTTTGGCGCACAAGAAAATCGTATTGGGTACCACGCTTACGCTTTTCGTCGCAGCCTTGGGGAGCTTCCTCACGTTGGGACGCAGCTTCTTACCGCCATTCAACGAAGGTTCGTTTACCATAAATATCAGTTCCCTTCCGGGCATCTCCTTGGAGGAATCGGATAAAATCGGACGGCAGGCCGAGGAACTGTTGCTCTCCATCCCCGAAATCAAAACCGTGGCACGCAAGACGGGACGGGCGGAACTGGACGAGCATGCTCTCGGCGTGAACGTATCGGAAATAGAAGCACCATTTGAATTGGAAGACCGTAGCCACACCGAAGTTTTAGAGGATGTGCGACGTAAATTGTCCGTCATATCGGGAGCGAACATCGAGATAGGACAACCCATCAGCCATCGTATAGATGCCATGCTGAGCGGTACGCAGGCCGGCATCGCCATCAAACTGTTCGGCGACGACCTGAACAAAATGTATCAAATCGGCAACCAAATCAAATCGGCCGTCAGCGACGTGAAGGGCATAGCCGACCTGAATGTGGAACAACAAATCGAACGTCCGGAACTGAAAATCGAACCGAAACGGGAAATGCTGGCCCGATACGGCATCTCATTACCGCAATTCAACGAGTTTGTCACGGTGAACATGGGAGGAGAAGTCGTATCGCAAGTGTACGAGAAAGGGCGCTCGTTCAACCTCATCGTCCGTTCGGCAGAAGACAACCGCAGCACAATGGAGCGTATCCGTAATCTGATGATCGACGATGCGCAAGGTAACAAAGTGCCCTTCTCGTATGTGGCCGACATCCGGTCGTCCATGGGGCCGAACACCATCAACCGCGAAAACGTGAAACGCAAAATCGTCATCTCGGCCAATGCCAGCGGGCGAGACATGCGCAGCGTGGTGAACGACATCCGCAGCCGGATAGACGAAAAAGTGAAACTGCCCGAAGGTTACCATATCGAATACGGCGGCCAGTTCGAAAGCGAAGAGTCGGCCAGCCGGGTGTTGTTGCTCACATCGTTCATCAGCATCGTGGTCATCTTCCTGTTGCTTTACTTCCAATTCCGTAATGCAGCGCAGAGCGGAGTCATCCTGCTCAATCTGCCCCTGGCATTAATCGGCGGTGTGTTCGCCCTGTTGCTGACCACCGGGGAAATCAGCATTCCGGCCATCATCGGATTCATTTCCCTCTTCGGCATTGCGACACGCAACGGAATGTTGCTCATCAGTCACTACAACACATTGCGCGAAGAAGGATTGTCGTTGCGGGAAAGCATCCTGCACGGGTCGCTCGACCGTTTGAACCCCATCCTGATGACCGCACTTTCATCGGCTCTTGCCCTTATTCCGCTGGCCCTTCGGGGGGATCTTCCGGGCAACGAAATCCAGAGTCCGATGGCCAAGGTGATATTGGGCGGCCTGCTGACCTCAACTTTCCTGAATGCCTTTATTATTCCTATTATATATGAATGGATGAACCGTAAAAGTGTCCGTTCCTGAACAAAAACGATAGTCATGAAAAGAATCATTCTTATCACAACCGTTTGCGCCTGTGGCTTGCTCCCTTTGCAGGCCCAGAGCGTGGACGAAGTGCTGCAGAGTGTGGCACAACATAACAAATCCATCCAGGCACAACAAAAAAACGGAGAAGCTGAAAAGATAGGTATTGAAGCCGAAAACAGCTTGGAGGACCCTACGGTGGAATATAGTTCTTTCTTTAGCAAAGGAGTCAACGGACAGTCCGGCTCCGAATTGGTCGTATCACAAGGATTCGACTTTCCCACGGTATATAACAGCCGTAACCGTGCCGGACGAGACAAGAAAGAAGCCGTAGACTACCGTGCCGAAGCCTTGCGCCGCAACGTGCTGCTCGAAGCCAAAACCCTTTGCCTGGACATGATACGGCTGAACCGGCAAAGAGACCTGCTGGACAAACGCATGCAAAATGCCGACGAGCTGTTGGCCTTGTATGAAGAGCGGTTGAGAGCCGGTGATGCCACAGTCATCGAAGTGAACAAGATTAAGATGGAACGTATGAGCATACAGACAGAAGTCCTACAGAACCATACCGACCACCGCACGGCCTTGCAGTCGTTGCTGGCTCTGAACGGCAACATGCCGCTCACTTTCGAAGGACGGGAATATCCCACAGTCCCGACAACCCTCGATTTCGAGACTTTATGCGATGAAGTCCTCGGCCAAGATGCCGAACTCAAAGCCGCCGAGGCCGACACACGGGCAGCCGAACGCAACCTTACGGTCAACCGTCAAAAATGGTTACCTAAACTGGAAATCGGTTACCGCCGGAACACGGGAGAAGGCAGCAAAGAGCACGGTTTCCTCGTAGGAGGCTCCATCCCGTTGTTTTCCAACCGCAGACAGGTGAGAATGGCACAGGCACAATCTATCGGCACACGTTTACAAGCGGACGAAATACGCCTGAAAGCAGAAGCCGCCTTGCATTCCGGTTTCAACGAACTTCAACAACTGGGACGAGCCATGTCGGTATACGACCAGCCCCTGATGACACAGACTCTCGAACTGCTGAAAGAAAGCGTAAAAGGCGGCGAACTGTCCGTGACGGACTACTTTGTGGAAGCCGACCAGATTTACCGCAACCTGCAAGCCTACATGGAACTGGAATGCCAATATCAGAAAGTGGCAGCCACGCTGTATAAGAACAGGTTATAGATGCAAACATTCTGCCGGAAAAAGAAAAAGGAAAAAGATTCTCGTCAAATTGTGTGCGTATGTCAGTTACTTTTTCTAACTTTGCCGGAAAGGAAAACGCATTATTAAATCATCAAGAACATGGAAAAGAATTTTTTGCAGAATTTCTCTTTGGAAGGTAAAGTTGCTTTGGTTACCGGAGCATCTTACGGAATCGGTTTCGGCATCGCTACGGCTTTCGCACAATGCGGCGCTACCATCGTATTCAACGACATCAAGCAGGAATTAGTGGACAAAGGACTGGCCGCATATAAGGAAAAAGGTATAGAAGCCCATGGTTACGTGTGCGACGTGACGGACGAAGCTGCCGTCAATGCCTTGGTTGCCCGTATCGAAAAAGAAGTCGGCGTGATAGACATCCTTGTCAACAATGCAGGTATCATCAAGCGTATCCCGATGACGGAAATGTCGGCCGCAGAGTTCCGCCAAGTCATCGATGTGGATTTGAACGCTCCGTTCATCGTATCGAAAGCCGTTATTCCCGGCATGATCAAGAAAGGACACGGCAAAATCATCAACATCTGTTCCATGATGTCAGAACTGGGTCGTGAAACCGTATCAGCCTACGCAGCAGCCAAAGGCGGTCTGAAGATGCTGACGCGCAATATTTGCTCGGAATACGGCGAATACAACATCCAATGCAACGGTATCGGTCCGGGCTACATCGCTACTCCTCAAACCGCTCCGTTGCGTGAACGTCAACCGGACGGCAGCCGCCATCCTTTCGACAGTTTCATCGTGGCCAAGACTCCTGCTGCCCGTTGGGGTACTCCTGAAGACCTGCAAGGTCCGGCCGTGTTCTTGGCTTCGGACGCTTCCAACTTCGTCAACGGTCTGGTATTATACGTAGACGGTGGTATTTTGGCTTACATCGGTAAACAACCGAAATAAAAGTTATTTCCCCCTTTTTTAAATCCGGTGTCTTGAATTCACGACATCGGATTTTTATTATGATGAATTCCTCTCTTCTTATCTCATTTGCGGCAAAACCTACAAGAAATCCGATTTTTATGCCAAAATGATAATTATTGAATCAAAAACTCAATCTTCATTGTTTGTAACGAACTATCTTTATCTCGACTAATTCTAATGTTATATACAAAATGTTATCATGAGAAACTTTACATTGAAGCCTTTGCTATTCTGCACCGCGCTGGCAGGAATGGCATTACAAGGCACGATTAAAGCGCAAGACATTACATTTCGTGCAGCAGAAAACGAAGAAGCCGAGGCCATCGGAGTCAATACGAGCGATGGAGTACCAGTCGTAGCCGACTTCGACAACAATGGTTTTATGGATCTTTGGGCACCGGGACAAACCTATGAATGGCGCCCAACCTCGGAAGTAAACGAAGACGGTAGCGTAAAATGGGATTGGACATGGTATGACGATACCAAGCTCTCGTTCAACAACGGTGACGGCACATGGAACGTCAAAAACCGCGACAGTGGCACAGGCCTGCCCTTTGCCTATGGTGGCATCAGCAACAAGGCTTTCGACTTCAACCAGGATGGCTTGGTGGATTTCATCTATCCGAGTGTCAATGTGGGTTGGACATTCGAAGCCAAAAAAGCTCTGCTTTTGGCCATCAACAACGGTGACGGTACTTTCACTATGAAAGAAGATGCCGCGCTCTCAGAAATCAATCCCTCCCTCCAAAACAACAAATGGAACCAACAAATACAGAATACCACAATCTCTATCGCCGACTATAACAAAGACGGCTACCCGGACTTGCTGATACAGTTTGAGAATGAAAACCCGTGGGAACGTGCCGTATGGCTATTCAAGAACGTGGAGGGCGACCATTTTGAACGGGTTACCGACCCATTCATTCCTGAATTTGGCAAACCCTTTGTTCCCCAATGCGCCGGCAGCATATCCTTCGGCGATTTCAACAACGACGGATGGCCGGACATTGTATCCACCGGATGGGGAGACGGTAATGAAGAATTAGGTATCAATGGGGGAGGACAAGTACATTTTTACCGTAATATGAAAGATGGTACATTCCAGCTCGCCGACACCGATTTCGGAGAAATCAACGCCATTTCCGAGAAACTAAACTTCCCTTATGGTGAGGAACATTTCATCACCGTCGTAGACTATGACCAAGACGGCAAACAGGACATCCTTGTTTTCGGACAGACAGGTTTCCAAGGAGAAGCCATATACGCTCAAAATGGCAAAGTAGCCTTGATGCTGCGTAATGTCTCAACTGATGAGAAGTTTGCTTTTGAAGAAGTTGAAACCCAACTTTATCCTTTGTCGGGCGCAAATGTCCGTTTGGCTTCATTAGCTGATTTCAACGGAGACGGTTGGATAGATTTCGTAGCCAGAGGATGGAACGGAGATTGGCATACGGCTATCTCAAGCAGTACCGGCTCATACGACGGTTACTACATCACGGAGGATGTTCCTGACGCGGAAGACAACACCGATCCTATCCGTATTAAAGAAGCCTACATGGCACACGGCGACCTGAACAACGATGGTCTGCTCGATTTGTTTACGCAAGAAAATTGTGACCGTTTGTCTTGGACTATTAATACCACCGAACCTGATTACGGTATACAAATCCCCGGAGCACCCGAGGATGTGAAAGCCGAATACAATTCGGATACGAAACAACTCACCGTAACTTGGGCTGAAAGTTACACTCCCGACACAGAGAGCAAAGCTTTCTACAATCTATATTTAAAAAATAAAGCTACGGGCAAAACCTTTATGATAGCCCCGGCCAACCCTGAAAACGGCAAACAACTTACATACACCGCATTTTCCGGTTATGTGAACCCTACTTCCTATACCTTTGAGGGAGTGGAAGAAGGCAACTACACCGTCGGAGTACAGGCCGTGACTTATTCTTGGCAAGCTTCCGAGTTCTCCACCACAGATGTCAACCTGAACGAAAACCCGACTTCCGCTTTCACCGTAGTGTCTACCGACCCGTCTGGGCGGAAAGAAATCGAATCGCTCTCCCACATCACGTTGAACTTCAATGAGGAAGCATACCCCAATGCCATGGAAGACGCACCGGCCATTACCCTGACCAACGGCGCATCGGAAGCTTTGGACATCACCCTGAAGAAAGTAAGCGGACAGGCCAAGCAGATACAAATCATACTGCCGCCCACGATTGAAGCCGGTACATACACGCTCACCGTACCCGAGAAAGCCGTCTGCCGCACCAACGGAGACTGGAACACGACCTTTACAAAGACGTTTACCACCACCGGAATAACGGCATATATACCTACTGGCATCGAAGGAGACGAAGGCAATTATGGCTCTTTGAAAGACTTTACCCTTACTTTCCCGGAACAGACAAACGCACTGGTAAATCCCGAAGCAACCACATTGGCTTATATGGTGAACAACGATAACGATTACCAAGTTCCGGCCACGCTCTCACAAGGCAACAGACCCAACCAGATCAAACTCACGTTGGACGAAGAACTGAAAACAGAAGGTTCTTATACCCTCATTATCCCGGAAGGCATGATTCAACGCGTCATCTTCACGGAAACAACGGAAGAAAACGCAGAAAACACCACGGTATTGCTCACTTCGCCCGAAATCAAGTACGACTATACCATCGGACTCGACTTCGCCCCCACTGGCATCACGCCTGCCGCAGGAAAAGTATTCTCCTTGAAAGACTTCACCATAAAGTTTGCCGAGGGGACAGTACCGCAGCTCAACGAAGAATCCGCAAGCCAGGCCTACTTGCTCAACAGCAAAAACGGCAACCAAGTAGCCGCCACGCTGGCTATCGGTACGAACACGACCGAAGTCATTGCGACATTGGCCGAAGAGGTCAGCGCAGAAGGCAACTATACTCTGGTCATCCCGGCCCGCATGATACAGCAGACGAGCATGGATGAAGGCGACGGCACAGCCGAGCCTACGGTAAAAACAGAGTATGCCCCCAACTTAAAGTATGACTACACGATTGGGCATGACTACGAACCCGTATCCATCACGCCTGCTGAAGGCACGGTGAGCTCACTGCATGAATTCGTCCTCCAATTTGTGGCAGACACCACCTATGCTACAATCAATACCGAGAATGAAGACAAGGCCTACCTTGCCGACAACAACGGGGAAAGCGTAGAGGAAGCCACATTGGCCGCCGGTGACAATCCCAACGAAATAAAAGTCACCTTGGCAAATGAAGTAAACACGAAAGGTACTTACACGTTGGTTATCCCGGCCAAGATGATCCAACAATCAGCCGGAGAAGAAAATCCGACTATCGTAGACTATGCTCCGCAACTGGAATTCATTTTCACCGTTACGGACGGACAAAGCATAGAAAGTACCCTGAATGGAGCAAGCACGGCAGAAGTCTATACCATCAGCGGAATACTGATAAAGAAAAATGCCACACGTGAAGACCTGAAAGGCTTGAAGAAAGGCATTTATATCATCAACGGAAAGAACATGCTTGTGAAATAAGAGCTACAAGCCGGTTTAAATAAACCGACAGAAACGACAAAGGGCTGCCCCGCCACCTGCACGGGACAGCCCTTTTTCCATCCTTTCGGAGAACATAGTATCCTCAAAAATATTTTCCTATCCTACAATGAAACCTCACCGGTCCGCCAACGATGCCAACAGTTCACGGAATGTTTTCTTCAGTATCGGGTGTACCACATCCGGCGCCACTTCGGCCAAAGGCTCCATGACAAAACACCGCTCATGCATCAACGGATGGGGTAAGGACAAATGCACTTTCCTGCCTTCCGTTCCAGGAACATCGAAATCCTCCTCTACTACCGCATCGCCATAAAGCAACAAGTCAATATCAATCGGTCGGTCGACATACGTCCCACCCACACTCTTGCTACGCCGCCCCAATTCACGTTCGGCCGCCTGCGTAATACGGAGAATCTCTTCCGGCGTCTTCTCTGTACACAATACTGCCACGGCATTCAGAAAAGGGTGGTCAGAACAGAACCCCCAAGGTTCCGTTTCATAAAAAGCGGACAGGCTTTTCAATCCGCCTATCCGCTCAACCAATATCTCTACAGCCCGGTACAACAACCGTTCACGATCGCCCAAATTGCTGCCCAAACCTAAATATAAGTCTGTCATCAATCGTTCAATATAAGCATGGCATCACCGTACGTCCCGAAACGATAACCTTCTTTCAACGCTTCTTTATACCCTTGCATCACCAGATCGTAACCGCCGTAGGCTGCCGTCAGCATGAGCAACGTGCTGTAAGGCATATAGAAATTAGCCACCATGCAGTCTGCCACATTGAACTCATACGGAGGGAAAATAAACTTGTTGGTCCAGCCCGTAAATTCCTTTAAATGTCCGTCCGTACCTACCGCCGTTTCTATCACGCGCTGCACTGTGGTACCCACGGCACATACGCGATGCCCGCCGTCCTTTGCCGCATTGACGATGCGACAGGCATCCGCCTCCACAAACATTTCCTCGCTGTCCATCTTGTGCTTGGTCAGGTCTTCCACGTCGATATCACGGAAATTACCCAACCCGCAGTGCATCGTGACGTAAGCAAAATCCACGCCCTTGATTTCAAGCCGCTTCATCAGCTCCCGCGAGAAATGAAGTCCGGACGAAGGGGCTGTCACTGCTCCCTCGTTACGGGCAAAAATACATTGAAAACGTTCCATATCCTCGGGTTCGGCCGGACGCTTCACAATATGTTTGGGCAGCGGAGCCTCGCCGAGCGCATATAAGGCTGCCTTGAACTCATCGTGCGGTCCGTCGTACAGAAAACGAAGCGTACGCCCGCGCGAAGTCGTATTGTCGATGACTTCTGCCACCATGGAATCATCTTCACCGAAGTACAACTTGTTGCCGATACGAATCTTACGAGCCGGGTCGACCAACACATCCCAAAGACGCAAATCCTCGTTCAGTTCTCTCAACAAGAACACTTCGATACGGGCACCCGTCTTTTCCTTGTTGCCGTACAGGCGGGCCGGGAACACCTTGGTATCGTTGAAGATAAATACATCCTTATCGTCAAAATAGTCGAGAATGTCTTTAAAATACTGGCGATGCTCGATATCTCCACTCTTCTTATGCAACACCATCAAACGGGATTCGTCACGATGGTGCGCGGGATACTGAGCAATCTGTTCTTCAGGTAACTTGAATTTGAATTGTGACAGCTTCATATAGAATAGTTCTCTTATATTGATTAATTATCTTCTGTTATCTCTATCGTCTGGCGATTCAACCATTCGGCAAAATCATCCAGTTTCAGGCAGTCTTCCACTCTGACCGCTCCGATTCGCGTACGGCGTAAGGCCGTCAGGTGGGCACCGCTCTGCAAGGCCGCCCCGATGTCGCGGGCCAACGCCCGGATGTAAGTACCTTTGCTGCACACCACCCGGATGACGATTTCCGGCAGTTCGCACCGCAACAGTTCCAGTTCGTCGATGACCAAGGTCTTGGCTTTCAGTTCCACCTCTTCCCCTTTACGGGCCAAATCGTACGCACGGCTTCCGTTCACTTTGCAAGCCGAGAAGACGGGCGGCACCTGTTCTATCGTACCAACGAAACGATTCAGCGTTTCCTCCACCATTTCACGGGTGATATGTTCCGTGGGATACTCCGCGTCCACAGGCTTCTCTAAGTCGAACGAGGGCGTGGTAGCCCCCAGACGGAGCGTCGCCACATACTCTTTCGTATGAGCCTGAAGTTCCTCTATCCGTTTCGTTGCCTTACCGGTACAGACAAGCAGGACTCCGGTAGCCAAAGGATCGAGCGTACCGGCGTGCCCCACTTTCAATTTCTTCACTCCTAACCTCTTGCACAACAGGTAACGTACCTTGGCCACCAATCCGAACGACGTCCACTCGTAGGGCTTGTCAAAAGCCAATATTTCTCCTTTCTTGAAATCCACTCAGGCGAATTTTAACGGTTAGAGGCAATGATGTACGATGAGCGCGACACCCACTACGGCACAGTAAACGGCAAAATATACCAACTTGCCTTTCTTGACTATATTGATCATCCATTTGCAAGCCAGGCATCCCGACACAAAGGCCGCCACGAATCCCACGGCAAGCGGCCACATCCCAATACCCGCAGAAGCAGCCTCGACCCCATGGGTCACTCCCTTTGCCACATCGAGTATGGCTTCTCCTAAAATAGGAGGCATTACCATCAGGAAAGAAAACTGGGCCAACTTGGCTTTGTTGTTTCCCAACAGCAAGCCCGTAGCGATGGTCGTACCGGAACGGGACAAGCCGGGCAACACGGCACAAGCCTGGGAAAGCCCGATGATGAAGGCGTCACGAAGAGATATATTTTCTTTCTGACGGGGGCGGGCATAGTATGAAAACGTCAGCAGCAAAGCCGTCAGCAGCAAACAAATCCCCACTATCAGCAGACCGCTACCGAATATCATTTCCACATAGTCCTTAAAGAAAACTCCGACAATGCCTACGGGTATCATAGAGACTAAAATATTCAAGGCATAACGTTGGGATTCGTTCATCCCCGGACCTTTGAAGTCAAACAATCCCTTGAATATCCACACGATATCTTTCCAAAGAATCACCAACGTGCTGAACACCGTAGCCACATGGACGGCCACAGTAAACGTCAGATTGGCTTCTCCTTCTATTCCGAAAAAATGGGAAGCGATGGCCAGATGCCCGCTACTGCTTACCGGCAAATATTCCGTCAGGCCCTGCAAGAGGCCCATCAACAACGCGTCTATTACATCCATGCTTAATCCCTATTGATCGTGGCGTCCGCACCGGACATTTCGTCTTTCTTTTCTCCGACACCCTCATTCTCTTCCTCCAACGGCGTGTATGCAGGCTTTCGCAAAATGGCATAAATGATGAACAAAAAGCCAAACAGACAGACTATTGGAGCCACTTTAATGCGACGTACGCTGAATACGTCCGGATTGAATACCGTTTCCGAACTCCCGGAACCGGACATAAGGATGAACCCGATGATTACAATCGCCATCCCGACGGCCAACAAAATAAAATTCACCTTGTCGAAAGCAAAATTTCTTTTATCCATAAACCTCTATTTATTATATGTTTCCTATTTAATATAAATCACCGACCTTCATCCGCAAGTACTTGTTGACGGAAACGTACGTACAGCCCAACGTAAGCAAGAGGCCGAACAACAGCACCGCCGCCCCGACGACGAGCAACATATCGACATGGATATATTGGGAAAGCGAAGGGTCGTACTGCAAAAGGGTATGCACGCCTCCCCACAACACGGCATCGGCCAACAGACCGGACAGGAACCCGAGATTGAAACTCCGTGCCATAAACGGCCTCCGGATAAATCCCCAACTCGCCCCTACCAATTTCATCGTACGGATAACGAAACGGCCGGAATAGATGCTCAGCCGCACGGTATTGTTGATGAGTGCAAAAGAGACCAAGGCCAAAAGCACGGCTAAGCCCAAAAGCACATAGCTGATACGTCGCAAATTGTCATTCACCGTGTCTACCAGCTCTTTTTGATACATCACATCCTCCACCAAAGGATTCTTTTTCAGCTTTGCGGTGATCCACGCCAAACTGTCGGAATTGGCATAAAGGGCGTTCATACGCAATTCAAACGAGGCCGTGAACGGATTGGCTCCGAGAAACTCGGACGGATCGCTGCCCATGGCCTTTACCTGTTCTTTCAACGCCTGCTCTTTGGACACATAATCCAAAGCATACACATAACGTTCTCCCTTCAATGCCGTCCGGAATTCATGGATGTCCGAACGGCTTGCCTCACCGTCGAGCAACACGGTCACCGTCAGATTTTCTTTCACGGAATCGGACAAACGCTGGGCAAACAGTATAAAAAAGGATACGATTCCCAGCAGTATCAACACCAACGTGGTACTGACACCGGTCGTAAACCACTGCATACCCAAAGAACCTTTTGCTTTTTTCTTTCCCATGACCTCTATCTGTCCGTATTAGCGTAGGATACAAAAATACAACGAAACACGGGGATTGATTCTTTCTTTAACAGCATTTAACTTGATTGTCAGTCTTCTACCACCTCTCCCTTCAGCGTAGCCGAAGAACTTCCGTTAACTCTCACCTTTACAAAATCACCGACATGATACTTTCCCCGGTCGAACACGACCACCTTATTCTGCTCTGTACGTCCGAACAACTGCTCTTTGGAACGTTTGCTCACACCCTCTACCAGCACTTCATAAACCCGGCCTTCACAGCGGCGGTTGCTCTCTGCCGAGAGTTCATTCTGCAAAGCGATCAATTCGTTCAAACGCCGTACCTTCACGTCCTCCGGCACGTCGTCGGGCAAATGCTTGGAGGCATACGTTCCCGGCCGCTCCGAATACTTGAACATAAAAGCGCTGTCGTAGGCACATTCCCGCATCAACGACAAAGACATTTCATGATCCTCTTCGGTCTCGGAACAGTAACCCGAAAAAATGTCTGTGGACAAACCGCAATCCGGCACAATCCGGCGAATGGCCGCCACGCGGTCCAAATACCATTCACGGGTGTACTTGCGGTTCATCAATTTCAAGATACGGTTGCTTCCGCTCTGCACCGGCAAATGGATATGCCGGCACACATTGGGTTCTTCCGCAATGACACGCAACGTGTCGTCGCTCATGTCCTTCGGATGGGAAGTGGTGAAACGCACGCGCATCCCGTCGGCCTCGTGTGCCACCAACCGCAAAAGTTCCGGAAAAGAAACAGTCTTTCCGTCGGCCCCCTCATGGAGGTAAGAATTCACATTCTGCCCCAAAAGCGTGACTTCCTTATACCCGCGCTTTTTCAAATCCCGCACCTCATTCAGGATGCTTTCCACATCCCGGCTGCGTTCCCGTCCACGCGTGTAAGGCACAATACAATAATGGCAAAAATTGTTGCAGCCGCGCATGATACTGACAAAACCGGAAATATGCGAGCCGCACACACGTTGCGGAATCACATCCTTATAAGTTTCCGTCACGGACAGTTCCACGTTGATGGCCTTATGCCCCAGCTCCACTTGGGCTATCAGGTCGGGCAGGGACAAATAAGCGTCGGGGCCTGCCACTACATCCACATGGTGATTCTCTATCAACTCTTCCTTCACCCGTTCGGCCATACAGCCCAACACGCCGATAATCAAATGCCGGCCCTTCCGTCTCAAAGCATGCAAAGCCTCCAGCCGGTTGATGATTTTCTGTTCGGCATTATCCCGTACGGAACAAGTATTCAGGAAAACGGCATCCGCCTCATCCAAGGTTTCGCACGTCTCGTATCCAGCCATACGCATCACCGAAGCCACTACTTCGCTGTCGGCCACGTTCATCTGGCAACCGTAAGTCTCTATAAAAAGCTTTTTCATGCTGTTCTTTCAAATTCAGGCTGCAAAGATAGTGAAAGGCGAGCGCAGAGACAAGCGAAAACGTAGTTTTCTGGCTTGGCTATGCCGAGCCGCATCCTATCTTCGTGAAACAAAGATAACGAAAGGCGAGCGCAGTTGCAAGCCAAAAGCTTGCTTTTGAGCGAAAAACTGCCGAGCCGCATCCTACCTTCGTAAAACAAAGATAGTCAAAATCACACATATATATACCATTTACTTCTGCAAAGAAACAAAAGAAGGCACAGACCTTCTTAAAAAAGACTAAAAACAAAGTTAAATTAGCGCACAAGCCATTATTATCACAGAGATAATTCCGATATTTGTCTTCGAATGAAAACATTAGATTTTTTCATAGTTAAGGTTTAGTTGAGTAAGCGGGAGTTGTGAAACCCCCGCTTATTTTTTTAGACTGCCGTTTGGCAAAAAGACAACCATTTCCGAATTTTCATAGCAAACAGCAAGGAAAAAGTTCTTTTTAGGGATGTACGGATTCCGCTAAAAGCACAAAACAGAGGTAAACAAAAGCATCTTTGGATACACTTTTTTAAGGTTTTGCCCGTTTTTTCAGTCCCATTAACCCGGATTTAAGCCCGATTAAGGATTGCTCTCATGAGAAAAATTTTCCGTTTGGCTGAAAAAACACTTTTTTTCTCAGCAGAAAAAAAGATGAACGACCGCAGGCTACCGGAAAAACGGCCTGAAAGCGGAAAAACAGACTGCTGAAAACACCGTTTTTTCTCTATTTGGCAAGAAAAGGTATGCAAGGATACGCTGTCCTTTTGCAAAAGGTATGCGTTCCCGGACTTACGCCTCCTTCGCCAACCAGCGCAGGATGCACCTTTCCGGCAGGCCTTTGGAAAGCAAAATCCCTTTTCCACTGACATTCCGCTTCCTCCCGACGGCGCGAGACTCGCGTATTTGCAATGACGGCTCGGTAAAGGCACGAATACGCGAACCATGCAGGATCGGGATTAACATTTTGACAGTATGCACCATAAATTTTACCCAATGCTCCTTGCCTAAAGTCTTCTTTCCCTACCTTTGAAGTGTATAATAACTTAAAACATATCATCATGAACATCACAAGAATCATGGGACTTTGCCTGATTTTCTCTCTGGCATCCCCCGGCAGCATTCATGCACAAGAGAACAAAAGCAAGAAAGCAAAAATCGGCTCCTTCCTTCGTAAAGTAGGTGAACAAACTACGGGTATCAACATGAGCAACGAGTTCTTTATCGTCAATCCGGCCAAGTCTGACGTAGACATACAGTTGGTGGGATGCTACGGCAACAGCGGCACACGCACCGCGACTTTGATTTTTACGGCAAAGGCCTTACACCAGGAATACCCCAACGCCGTATTCGGCGGTAGCACGAAAGCCTACGATGCGAAAGGCAAGCTGTACGACAAATGCCAAAAAGCAGGCTATAACATCACGCTGCCCTCCGGCATCGCCGTGCGCTACGGCATAGAAGGTATCAAGAACGTGTCACCGGAACTGAAACAATTTGAAATCATATGCCTGTCGTGGTATCTGGACAGCGAGAACCATTTTATAAAAGACAATCCATTGGAGTTCCGCAACGTTCCCATACAATGGGACGTGGACCCGGAAGAATAAGGGTGAAAAAACAATGTCCTTTATGATATTTTTCATAACTTTGACTGCCGAAGAGGTTTAATACCTTTTTTTCTTTCCGGCAGCAAAATGGACGGCAATATTGTTTATATACAACTCATGCAGTACACGGCAGGAGCAAGCTTCATGTTCCTGCTGTGGCTGTGCGTGTACTTCCTCCGAAACGGAAGCGGTAACCGGCTCCGCCAAATCACTGGTTGGGTCCTGCTCGTATGGGTCATACAGTCGGTCAAGGATATGGCATTGATATGGTATCCCACCGTCCGGTTCGAGTTCCTGCACCATGTTTTCGTACTCATCGACATGACAGCCGTCCCCACCTGCGCCTTCCTGCTGTTTGAACTCACGCGTCCCGGTTCCATGACGCTCCCACGGGCCGTGCTGCATGAAATACCGTTCCTTCTCTTTATACTCGTCTACGTGCTCCATCCCATGGAAACGCTATACGAAAGTGCCATCGCCTGCGCCGTGGCATACGGTACGGTCGTGATGCTTTATGTCTTGTTCGAAATACCGGCTTATCACAAGCGGCTGAAACAAAGTTATTCTTACCACGAACGCATCGACCTGCGGTGGTTGTATATCATACTTCTCTCTTTCGTGGCGTTCCTGGCGGTATGGAGCCTGTCTTCCACCTACTATTCCGAACTCAACGACACGTTATACTACCTGCTCACTTGTGTCATTTGGTCACTCATCAGCTACTTCATCAACCGGCAGGAGCAAGTGCTCGGTTCATTGACGACCCGTTCGCACCAGGACGTTGAGACGGCCCCGGAAAACGAAGAGAATCCACATCAATTCACCCTCCAACTGCATCGGATCTTCGAGGAGGAGCATCTCTACCTCAATCCCAAGCTGACCATCATGGACTTGGCCCAAGCCATCGGCACGAACCGCACCTATATTTCTAATTATCTGAACAATGTACTGGGCACAACGTTCTTCGATTACGTCAACCAGTACCGCCTGTCATACGCCGAACAACTTCTTCGCCAAACCAAAATGTCTATCGAAGAAATAGCTGACCGTTCCGGCTTTAACTCACGAAGTACCTTCCGGCGTGCCTTCCTCAAAAGGTTCGGTTGCACCCCGAGCCATTACCGCCTTCAACACTTACCAAAAGAAATAGAAAAGGAAATAAGCCTGACACAGTAACACCTTTCAAAAAAAACAGCTAACTTTGCGCCATATTAATTAAGGTATAACTATTAAGCAATCAACTCTATGGGATTCAACAAAATCACAGCAGCCGAAGCTGCTGCTCTCATCCAAAACGGAGATACCATCGGACTGAGCGGTTTCACACCGGCTGGCGTACCTAAAAGCGTACCGGCTGAAATAGCCCGAAAAGCCGAGAAAGAACACGCGGAGGGCAAAGAATTTAAGATCAACATCCTTACCGGAGCATCCACAGGACAAAGTTGCGACGGCATGCTGGCCAACGCTCATGCCATTAAATTCCGCGCCCCTTACACCACGAACAAAGACTTCCGTACGCATGTCAACAATAATGAGATTTCGTATTCCGACCTCAACCTTTCCAACATGGCCACTCAAATCCGCCAAGGTTATCTCGGACAAGTAGACTGGGCCATCATCGAGGCGTGCGAAGTCGAACAAACAGGCGGTAAGGCACGTATTTACCTGACGGCCGCAGGAGGTATCAGCCCCACCGTCTGCCGTCTGGCACGCAAAGGCATCATCATCGAAGTCAACGCTTTCCACAGCAAAAAGTGCATGGGCATCCATGACGTGTACGAAATAGAAGACCATCCCTATCGCACGCCCATCATGATCATGAAGGCAAGCGACCGCATCGGTAAACCCTATGTGGAAGTGGACGCCGACCGCATCAAAGGCATCATCGAATGCAACATCCCCGACGAGGCACGTGCATTCAAAGCCCCCGACGCCATCACCACACAAATCGGAAACAATGTGGCCGATTTCCTGTTAGCCAATCTGAAAAGTGGAAAAATACCGCCTACTTTCCTTAATTTACAAAGCGGTGTAGGCAGCGGAGCCAACGCCGTATTGGGCGCATTAGGCCAATGTCCGGACGTCCCGAATTTCAGTATTTACACCGAAGTGCTTCAAGATGCCCCCGTACAACTGATGCGCGAAGGCCGCGTACTCTCGGCATCAGCCTGTTCGCTCACCGTGACGAACGAATGTCTGCAAGGCATTTACAACGACATGGACTTCTTCAAAGACAAGCTCGTGCTCCGTCCTTCCGAAATTTCAAACAGCCCCGAAGTCATCGCCCGCATCGGCGTATGCTCTCTGAATACGGCCATCGAGGTGGACATCTACGGACATGTAAACTCTACCAAGATCTGCGGTACGAAGATGATGAACGGTATCGGCGGTTCGGCAGACTTCACCAACAATGCTTATTTGAGCATTTTCACTTGCGGTTCCACCACCAAAGGCGGAGCCATCAGCAGCATCGTGCCGTTCTGTTCCCATATCGACCATACGAGCCATTTCGTAGACGCCGTCATCACGGAATACGGCGTGGCCGACCTGCGTGGAAAATGCGCCATGGAGAAAGCAGCAGAGCTTGTCAAGGTGGCCCATCCCGACTATCGTCCGCTTTTGCTCGACTACATGAAGTACGCAGCCCAAAACGGAGGACATACCCACCACTGCCTGTCGGCAGCATTCGCCATGCACGACACTTATCTGCGCAAGGGAGACATGCGACTGACCGACTGGGCCGAATACGTAAAATAACACCAGGAATTTATGAAAAAAACATCATTATTATTATATCTGACCTTTTCGTTCTGCGGCAGCATTTCTTTCGCCCAACAGGCACTCACCCCCGAAGTCCTGCAGACCTTGAAAGAGAGCTACTCGCACGACGATGCCCACAAAGCCATCCGGAATGCCGTAAATGCCAACTCCATCAAAAAGCTCACGGCCAACAGTGAACAGGCGGCTACGCCCGACACGTGGTTCAGTCACAAGGTGAAAAGCTCCGGCATCAGCGACCAGAAAAGCAGCGGGCGCTGCTGGCTGTTTACGGGTACCAACGTGATTCGTGCACAAGTCATGGCCCGCACGGGAATGAAAAATTTCTTTTTCTCGCAGGCCTACAACTTCTTCTACGACCAACTGGAAAAGAGCAACCTTTTTCTTCAAGGCATCATCGACACGCGCAAAAAGCCCATCGACGACAAAATGGTGGAATGGTTGTTCCGTAACCCGCTGAGCGACGGTGGGCAATTCACCGGTGTTTCGGATCTGATTGAAAAATATGGGCTTGTACCCAAAGAGGTCATGGCCGAAACTTACAGCAGCGACAACACCAATGAATTTTCAGCCCTCTTGAAAAGAAAATTGCGCGAAGACGGCATGTTACTGCGCGAAGCATCCGAGAAGGGCGCCTCCGAAAAGGAATTGGAACAACAGAAGATAGACATGATGAAAACGGTTTACCGTATGTTGGTCTATGCCTACGGAGAGCCTCCGACTTCTTTTACTTGGGCACCGAAAATCGACGGGAAATATACCGAGAAGCCCAAGACTTACACGCCCCAAAGTTTCTACAAGGAAGTATGCGGCGGAGAAGACTTGAACGCCAATTACGTCATGCTGATGAACGACCCTTCGCGTCCGTTCAACCAAGTATACGAAATTGATTATGACCGTCACACTTACGACGGACACAATTGGCTGTACATCAATCTGCCTATCGAGGACATCAAAGAAATGGCCATTGCCAGCCTGAAAGACAGCACCATGATGTACTTCAGTTGCGACGTGGGTAAGTTCCTGGATTCCAAGAAAGGTACGCTCGACTTGAACAACTACGACTACGGCAGTCTCTTCGGCACGACGTTCGGCATGAACAAGAAACAACGCATCCAGAGCTTCGACAGCGGCAGCACCCACGCCATGACGCTGATGGCCGTCGACCTCGACGATAACGGCAAGCCCAAGAAATGGATGGTGGAAAACAGTTGGGGCAAAGATGCCGGCTATCAGGGCCATCTCATCATGACGGACGAGTGGTTCGACGAATACATGTTCCGTGTGGTCGTCAACAAGAAGTACTGCCCGCAAAACGTTCTGGACATGCTGAAACAAAAGCCCGTCCGTTTGCCGGCATGGGATCCCATGTTCCAAAATGAACAATAACATACACACAAACCCAATAATAAGACAACGAAAATGAAAAAGATCAGAGCAGCCGTAGTAGGTTACGGCAACATAGGACACTATGCCTTACAGGCTCTCGAAGCCGCACCCGACTTCGAAGTGGCAGGCATCGTACGCCGGAACGGAGCTGAAAACAAGCCCGAAGAACTGGCACGTTATGACGTAGTCAAGGATATCCGCGAATTGCAGGACGTAGACGTAGCCATTCTGGCTACCCCGACCCGCAGCGTGGAGAAGTACGCCAAAGAAATTCTTGCACTCGGCATCAATACAGTGGACAGTTTCGACATCCACACCCAAATCACTTCCCTTCGCCGCTCGCTCGACAAAAGCGCAAAAGCGGGAAAAGCCGTATCCGTCATCTCCGCAGGGTGGGATCCGGGTAGCGACTCCGTCGTACGCGCCATGTTACAGGCCATTGCCCCCAAAGGCATCACCTACACGAATTTCGGACCGGGCATGAGCATGGGACATACCGTAGCCGTAAAAGCCGTGGAAGGAGTGAAAGCCGCGCTCTCCATGACCATCCCCACCGGTACGGGTATTCACCGCCGCATGGTATATATAGAGGTAAAGGAAGGATACGAGTTTTCGAAAGTAGCCGCAGCCATCAAAGCCGATCCCTATTTCGTCAACGATGAAACCCACGTCATAGAAGTACCTTGTGTAGACGAGCTGCTGGACATGGGACACGGCGTCAACCTGACACGCAAAGGCGTATCCGGAAAAACCCAGAACCAGTTGTTCGAGTTCAACATGCATATCAACAATCCGGCGCTGACGGGACAAGTATTGGTTTGCGTGGCCCGTGCCTCGATGAAACAACAACCCGGTTGCTACACGATGATAGAAATACCTGTCATCGACCTGCTTCCGGGCGAGCGCGAAGAACTGATTGCCCATTTAGTATAAGTTTGTTTCTTGCGAAAATCCTTGTATTTTTAGGAAATAGAATAAAAAGAGGCCGAAAAAGCCTCTTTTTTAATTTTAATAACATAAAAACACAGACAAGATTACCAAATATGCGTATCTTTGTCATAGTATGTATGAACATATTTATTAATTTCAATTAAAACGATTATGAAAAAGTCTCTACTGTTATTAGCGGGTGCATTAAGCTTGGGAAGCTTAAACGCTCAAACGACTGAGGAACAAACTACAAAGTTCCGTGACAATTGGTCAATTGGTTTGAATGGTGGTATTGTGACTCCGCTCAGCCATAGTGCATTCTTCAAAAATGCCCGTGCCACCGTGGGCATCGACCTCAACAAGCAACTCTCACCGATTTATGGCTTGACATTTGAAAATATGTGGAGCATCAATACGTTCGAGAGCAGTGCAGCTTTTGATGCAAGCAATCTGATGTTGTTGCACCGCATCAATTTAAATAATGTATTCTGCCGTTACAAAGGCAAACCCAGCTTGTTTGAAGTAGAAGCATTGGCCGGTTTCGGTTGGCTTCACGTGAACGATGCCTATTACACGAACGACGGAGAAAAGGACGGAAACTGGATTTCTTCCAAGGTGGGCTTGAACCTCAACTTCAACCTGGGCGAGAAGAAAGCATGGACCATAGCTGTTAAACCGGCAATCTTATGGAATGTGACCCAGTTTGGAGAAGACAATATCAACTTCCATTCCGACCAAGCAGCTTGGGAAATCACCGCAGGTGTCGTTTATCACTTCAAGAACAGCAACGGTAAGCACTACTATTCCAACGGTTGCAGCCACGCAGACCAGATTGCAGCCCTGAACGCCACCATCAGTTCGATGGAAGCCGAAGCCGCAGGCAAGGATCGTGCACTGCAAAACGCACAGAAGACCATCAGCGACTTGCAGAAGGATTTGAACGACTGCAAGAATAAGAAAGTGCCCACCACGACTACACAGGCTGTAGAGAAGAGTGAATATGTAGTCATCTTCCGCCAGAGCAGCAGCAAGGTAGACGCTCTCCAGATGCCGAACATCGACCGTCTGGCAAGTTATTTGAAGAAGAATAGCAGTGCCAAGGTTTCCATTTCAGGTTACGCTTCTCCGGAAGGCAACGCCAAATTCAACCAGAAGTTGTCTGAGAAACGTGCAGAAGCCGTGAAGAACATTCTGGTGAAAGAATACGGCATCAGTGCCAACAGAATCGAAACTCAAGGTAAGGGTGTGGGTAACATCTTCGGCAAACCGGCTTATAACCGTGCAAGCATTTGCGTGACCGAGTAATCACACAACAATCCTTAATTACATCACAAAAAGAGGGCAACCGGAGAGGTTGTCCTCTTTATATTTACTAAAAAAGGTTACTTTCAAATAATATTACCGTTATTATTTTGAAACCAATATAAATTTTACTACATTTGTAATGTATTACTAAACGAATAAATTATGAAAAAGTCTTTAATTGTATTATTAAGCGCTTTATGTGTAAGCGGCTTAAATGCCCAAGATTATAATTTGGGTGGAAACAAATTCGGTGACAACTGGTCGATAGGCCTGAACGGTGGTATAGCCACTCCCCTCACCCATAGTACATTCTTTAAAAACTCGCGCGCAGTCATCGGTCTTGACATTAATAAACAGTTAAGCCCCATTTACGGTTTGACATTGGAAAGCAACTGGACCATCAACACCCAGAGCCGAATGGCCGCCCAAAAGAGCGGTACGGCATTCGATGCCTTCAACCTGATGTTGTTGAACCGCTTGAACCTGAACAACATGTTTGCAGGATACAACGGTCAGCCACGCTTGTTTGAAGTAGAGGCAGTAGGCGGATTCGGTTGGTTGCGTCTGAACGATTTCTATGAGACGGGCGAAGGTGCCAATCACTTGGCATCAAAAGCCGGAGTAAACTTCAACTTCAATTTGGGCGAGAAGAAAGCATGGACCGTAGCCATCAAACCGGCTATCCTATGGGATATGAGCATGTGGGATGCCGACAGGGCTCACTCTCACCCCAACTTTAATGCCAACTATGCCAACTGGGAAATTACAGCCGGAGTGGTTTATCACTTCAAGAACAGCAACGGCAAGCACCACATGACGAAAGTCAGAGCCTACGACGCATCGGAAGTCAGCGCATTGAATGCTACCATCAACAACTTACGTCAAGACGTAAACTCCAAGGATGAAAGCATGAGAAATACGGCAAACAAACTCCGCAACGAGGAACAGAAATCCGCCGATTTGGAAAGAGCACTGAAAGAATGCCAGAACCAGGGTCCGAAAGTGATTACGAACAATAAGAAAACATTGGAGTCTGTCGTAACTTTCCGTCAAGGCAAGATTGTCATCGACGCGTCGCAGCAACCCAACGTAGAACGTATCGCCACTTATCTGAAGAACCATAAAGAAGCTAAGGTGAACATCTTAGGATATGCTTCTCCTGAAGGAAGTTCCGAAGTGAACGAACGTATCGCCAACCAACGTGCAGAAGCCGTGAAGAATATGCTGGTAAACAAATACAGAATCGACGCCCGCCGTATCACAGCTAAGGGACAAGGCGTAGGCTACATGTTCGAGGAACCGGATTGGAACCGCGTCAGCATCTGTACGATTGTTGAAGATTAATCATCATTAGACTGATATAAAAAAGACCGCTTTTCGCAAGCGGTCTTTTTTATACCCTTTGTCGTCCGAGAATCCTAAAACACTGTGATTCTGCAATCTACATATCACTCCATCAGGTTCCTCGTTTTAACATTTTTTTCTCAGCCAAACGATTTTTCAATCTCATGAGATTGATTTTTCATTCTGCGCCAAACGATTTCCCGTTTGCCTCATATCGGCAAAACGCCTTCGGCAAAGGCATTTATCCTCCTGCAAAAACAGTCCCTTTTATCAAAATTATGGAAAACATCAACAGACAGCCCCTGCTTCAAGAGCCAACTCCCGGCAAGCCTTACGGTCTATTTTCCCGTTCCCGGCCACCGGTACGACGGCCACACGCAAAATATGCCGGGGGACATGGTAGCGGGGCAGAAGCGCCTTCATCGCGTCAAACAGGCCGACATCATCCATCGGGAAATCACGGATAACCAACAACACCAAAGCCTCGCCCAACCACCTGTCCGGTACGGAAGTCAAGGCAAAAGGCACGTCGATAAGCTCTTTCAGCCGCCGCTCTTCCTCCTCTATCTGAATTTTCACGCCCCCGCTGTTTACCACATTGTCCGCACGCCCCACGATCGTGAACGTGCCGTCGGCATGCAGGCGCGCCACGTCGTTCGTCTCCAAATCGGAGGAGCACAATTCCGGTGCATGAATCACCAGCGTACCCCGGGCAGACAGCGACAAACTTACCCCCTCGAAAGGACGATAACCTACCGAAGCCTCCGGCCCGTTAAGTGGACGCAAAGCGACATGCGACAACGTTTCGGTCATGCCGTAAGTGGAATACACCCGGCAGGGCAAGTACTCTAAACGCCGTTCCAATGCCTCGTCCACCGCTCCGCCCCCCACGATGACACAACGCACACGCGACAGACGCTCCCGCTCGTCCGCCTGCTCCAACGTGTGGTAAAGTTGCATCGGCACGACAGACAGGAAATCCACCCGCCCCTCCACGTCGGCCAACGGATGCCCCGACGGACGGCGAACCCATAGATGCAGTCCGGCCACCAAAGCACGCACGACCATCATCTTAGCCCCGATATACTTCAAGTCCATGCACAGCAAAGCCGTGTCGCCCGGACGCAAGCCGAGGAACTCACACGTCCGAACGGCACTACGCATCATCCGCGCTTTTTCCACTCTCATCCGCTTGGGGACACCGGTGGAACCGGAAGTCTGCACTTCCACCGTAGACGTCGGCGAGAACCATTCCACCAGAAAGGCATAAACGGCCCGCAAAGCCTCATCTTCCTCTTCAACGGACAACGCGACCAGTTCGTGCAAGTCTGCCGCCGAGAAACGCCGCCCCTCCACGCCGACATGCTGCCGTTCAATCTCCGTCTGCCACATACCACAAACAATCTTTCCGGATCTCCAACGGCATCGGCACGTTGTCGGTGAACAACATCCCCGTGCCCAATCCCTGCGGCATCCGGGTGTGCCATGTGGCACACCATTGCGCAATGGCATTCAAACCGACGTTCGACTCCAATGCCGAGGTAATCCACCATCCGACGTTCCTCTTTTCCGCCTCTTCTATCCACTCCCGGCAACCGGAAAACCCGCCATGCAGCGAGGGTTTCAGCACGATGTACTGCGGATGGAGCGCGTCCAACAGCCTCCGCTTCGCTTCAAGGCTGCAATGTCCTATCAGCTCCTCGTCGAAAGCGACGGGCAAGGGCGAAACCGAAGTCAGTCCGGCCATTTCGTCCCATTGCCCGGCCCGTATGGGCTGCTCGATGGAATGCAAATCGAGTTCGGCCAACCGTTTCAGCTTGTCCAAGGCTTCCGCAGGAGCAAAAGCCCCGTTGGCATCCACCCGGAGTTCCACCTCGCGAGCCGGAAAATGCCGACGGATGAAACGCAACAAGTCCAGTTCCTCCTCGAAACCGATGGCACCGATTTTCAACTTGACACAACGGAAGCCGGCTTCCAACTTTTCCCTGATTTGCCTGTACATGGCATCATGGTCGCCCATCCATATCAACCCGTTGATGCAGATACCCTCTTCACCGCGCGAAAAGGGCGTATCCCACAAGGCATACGTCCCTCGTTCGAGATGGTGCAAAGCCGTCTCCAACCCAAACAGCATGGAGGGGTATTCCCTCCACCGTTCCGTATCGACCTGCCCCGTACGAGCCACCTCCGCGCATATCCCGCGCAACACGCCTTCGTAATCCGGCAAATCGTCTACACTCAACTGCGGCAAGGGAGCGCATTCGCCCCATCCCTCACGTCCCGGACAGGCTTCGGATGCCATCCTGACGTACCACGACCGCCGCTCCGTGTACACTCCCCGCGACGTACCCGCCGGCTTTTTGAAATGGAAAAGCCGGGGGAAAATATCTATACTGTACGACGGAATCATAATTCGCCGACTTCTGCCACGGAAAGTCCCGTAAGTTCGGCTATATCTTCAGCCGACATGCCTTTCCCTTTCATGCGCAGCGCAATCTGCCGTTGCTTTTCCTTTTCGCCTTCGGCACGACCGGCGGCACGTCCCTCGGCAAGCCCTTTCTCAAGCCCCTTGGCAAGTCCTCCATCCCAAGCTTCCTTCATGCGCCTTTTTTCCCGTTCCTTGGCATAAGCCTCCACCGCCAAGTGGTCGCGGTAAATCTTGATGCTCTCGTCATACTTCATCCTGTCCTCCTTGGAAAGAGCCGCAATATCCACAATCTTTTCCAATTTCTCAAACACTGATTTCCTTGCCTTGAACGGCAACCTCTGCAATGTATCCATATTCTTCAACACATATATCCATCGTTCAAAATCCGTCTCACACTCCTGCTCCTCCTTGGTAAAAGAGGGCAATTCCAAAAAGATGAAGCGCAACTTGTCAGAAAACGCCTCATGCGTCTCCCTGTCCGAAAGGACGATATCCGTACGCAACTTGTGTGAACCGGAATCCAAGCAAAAGTTCATGAAAAACACACCATACACGGCCTTGAGCCGGAACTGCCAATCCGCCCCGCGTTCGCCCTGACGCGCCACGGCACGCGACAAATAGTACAACGCCCTTTCGCGAAAATTCACTTGCGGGCGGTTTTGCATTTCCACGATGAACTGCTCGCCCGACTCATTCGTGCAATACACGTCGTAAATCACACCTCGGTCTTGGGCAAAGGCAGGCAGCACTTCCTTGTCCAGAAAACGGATGTCCACAATATGCTTTTCCCCCTCCAACAGGCCGTTCAGGAAGTCTATCAGCAAATCCTTATTGATTTCCTGACCGAAAATACGTTTGAAACCCACGTCCGTAAACGGGTTGATGAACCTTGCCATATCCTGCTATTTTTACAGTCCCTCTTGCAAACTTACGAAAAAAAGCCGTCCATCCATGTCACCGTGCTGCAAAAAGACCTCATTTTAAGAGAAAATATGCAAAAATACAGCCGGGACAAAGGATTCCTTGCCCCGGCTGCCCAAAAGATTTTTTTAGAAAACTAATCTAAACCATGCCATGTGCCCGTCGCCATCATATTCCATGGACACCTTTCCCGTACCTGTCCAACCGTCTTCCGACTCTTCCATACGCATTTCCGCTTTCATTCAGGCACTAAAGGAATGACTCACTCCAATTTCTGGAAAGTAAACAGCAAACCGTCCACCCGTAATTCACCATTAACTAACGTACCGATGGTACCATCCGTGATATACACCTTATTGCCATCAAGCACATAAGTGTAAGTCCTCACATTTTCCGCCACGAAAGACACCGTCTTTCCTGAAATAGTTTCCGTATGAAACGCACCGGACTTATGGCCTATGTAGCAATTCGTCGTAAAACTTTCTACGGTATTAGCATTCAGGAAACGGTATGAAACGGCTCCTCCTGTAAAACCGTCTTCATCGGCATTGTCTTCTTCCACCGCTTCTCTCGCCATATCACGAAGGTCTGTCAACGGCAACCAATATCCTATGACGCCTCCGCCACCTGTTTCATCATCGTCCTTATCGCAAGAAGAAAAAAACACCAACCCCAATAACAGGCACAGCATGAATCCCGGCAACTGCCATAATTTGAAACTTTTCATATCCATCACATTTTATCTTTTAATTAATCATTTATCGGACACCGGGCGTATGGCTCCCCCGAGACAACAGTCCATCCCGTCTGTCGGTCCAGGCTCACCACCAGTTTCTCCCAATCCATAAACCAATAGATTACCATAAGAATACTGCTCAAACGTGCCTGTCCAATAAACGCTAAGCCCATTGGTAAGGACTGTTGACCCTATCCGCCGCCCACACAAGGGGAAAAAGAGCTTGTTCCCGTTGGGAGCAATGAACAGCAGCCCTTCCACATTATTATACAGAACCGTTTTCACGAGACAATCTTCCACCAAGTCATCCATTTCTTTCCGCGTGGGCATGCGCAAGCGGCCTTGCGATTTCACGTAAGCAATGTCCAACTCCGTACCGCTTATCTCTTTCGGAGGATTCACCCCGGCATAATACTCATAACATCCGGGAGCAGGCACATAAAAGTCATAAGTATCAATAATCCCTTGGTACTTGACAGTACCCGTAGGATCGCCCCATCCGCACAAAACGCCGGTCTGCTCCGGTGAAGACGCATCCCAATTACACGAGGCCCATTTCACCCGACCTCCCATATCTACCAATTCGCCAGCCGTAGGCACATCGATACCATCGTCAGCAGGCTTCATCGTGAATGTTTTCGTATTGCCATATTCATAAGCCCCGTCTTTCTCAAAATATGCCCTGTAATAATAGGTCGTATTCGGTGTCAAACCTTCCAGAGTCGTTTTGAAATCTCCTGTCTCCGACATACCTACCTGTACTTTCACCACCCCTTCATTGCCGGCTTCCGGTGATTTCGATGTCCCGTAAACAAAGCCATAAGCATATACCTCAGGCACTGTCCCGGTTATGGTGCACGTCCCGGAAACCTCCACTGTGGTGGAAGATAATCCCGAATACGGTTGCGTCAGGATGGTCACGGAATATGCATCCTTGTCACCGTTGCCGCCACCCGTCCCGCCGTTATCATCGTCGCTACACGATACAAAAAACATCATGCCCAAAATCCACATCCAAACCGGACATTTAAAACATAACTTTTTCATTTTTTTTAATTTAATGTTGTTCTCGAATTCAGTTTACCATGCAAAGATAGGCAAATCGAGAAGATGAAACGGAAATGGATAGTTCCAAGAAGTTGACAGAAATATTGCCATTTGATTAACATCCCTATTCCGTTCCGGAACTAAAAGGAAGGGAAAAATTTACGTCACACTTCATTTCCTGTGAAAGGTCTCCGAAAAAATCATGATGAAGAATACAAGAAATACGCCACAACAAAGAGATATCAATATTTTCTTTGCCGAATATTTTATATACGTTAGGCCGTGTGCAACACAACTGTCTTGCAAACCATGTCACCGTACGTCCTTGCTCGTGAAGCGTGCAAGCTATAAGCTGTCCGATATGCAGCATACCCCTCTTTATTCATCCGGACTCCCAACGGACATGTTAAATCCAACATAAGAACTGCCTGTATATAGAAAAGGCGTAGGAATCTTACCTTTGCCCGTTCCGAGTTCCAAGGCCTTCGCATGCCCACCTGTCAAGAACGAGCAACGCAGAAAGCCCACGCCGATATGTATACGGCATGTCCTTTCCCCGAAAGGAAGGGACAGTACGTAAATATACATACCACGAGGACGTTACCGGTTGCCATCTGTTCTTTCGACAGGTCAAAAGGTGCGAAGTTCTGAAACCCGAAAGCCAGACGCTTGTAAACGTCTTCTCCATATATAATGCACATATCCTTGCCCACCCTTGGGCTTTCTGCGGAAATGTACAAGGCAAATATACGGAAAAATGATGAATACTGATGTTCTCCATTCATTTTTTCTTCTTTTTGCAGTATCCGAACTTATCTAAACCTATTGGCCAGTAAACAGTGATAAACGAGTGATGAAGAAATTCTCCTATTGAAAATCAGAAGAAATACACTACTATGTATTGCATAGTACCAATATAATACATATCTTTGCATAGAACAAAGGGACACACCGGCCGGACGTCTCCTTACTTAAACGTTAAAAGCCTATGAACGTAGACAATGCAAAATCACAAATGCGGAAAGGAATGCTGGAATATTGCGTCATGCTGTTGCTGCGCAAGGAACCGTCATACGCCTCCGACATCATCACACGGCTGAAGGAAGCCGATTTGATTGTCGTGGAAGGCACGCTCTATCCGCTGCTCACCCGCCTGAAAAAGGACGGACTGCTGAGTTATGAATGGCGCGAATCCACTCAGGGACCTCCGCGTAAATATTATGCCCTGACGCTCGACGGCGAAACCTTCCTGGCCGGACTGGACTGTGCCTGGAATGAGCTTTCCGCCACCGTGGGACACCTGAAATCGGAAAGCCCCATAAGGCTGCCTTTACAGGGAAAAGACTGAATCCTTAACTTTTAAATTCGAAAGCTTTATGAAAAAGAATATCACCATCAACCTGTTCGGTTCGCTGTATGCCATCGACGAAGATGCCTACGAACTGCTCAACCAATACCAGAACAACATGCGCCGTTACTTCTCCCGTAAATACTCTTCTCTTTCCTTAGGATGCGACAAAAAATAACAAGATATGGGGCGTATTTTACCAAATGGCATTTTAAGGGTATGCCGGGTATATTTGGGGGACATGACCGGAACGGTGGAAGAGGGACAGCCTTGAGGTTCACCGACATCAGGCGCGGCGTAGCAAAATGACAAAAAGCCAACCACGCAGAAGCATGGCTGGCTTATCCGCGTCCTTCACGGACGGCCACGGCAAATACGCGATTCTCGCGGCGTTTGCAGGAAGCAGGGTGCAAGCTGCCACGGACATCCTGCTGCCTTTTTGGCAGCAGACGAATGGATGCCCAGTGCAGACGGACAGGAAATACGTAAGCCCAGAGAGCGTTCCACCTTACAAAAAGACATTACGGTTTTGTACCCCTTTTCTTTCTAAATAGTGAAAACGGAGGCGTTTCCCGCGGGCATCGTCTCCGTTTTCAAACGCTTTTTTCTTCGGCAAGCGCATGCCGTCCGCACGCCTTGCGGAGAAAAAATATGTTTTCTCAGCCAAACGATTTACGTCTCTAAGCCAAACGATTCGCCTTTTCGCTTAACAATCGTGAAAAATCGGCCTTGAAAGCTAAAAAATGTATCCGAAAACGCCCCTGTTCGCTCCTGTTTCCGCTTTTTACACGGAAGCCCGTGCCTCCCCGCATCGGCCTTTTCCTTTCATTTTGCACATAAAACGAGGGGAAAGGATACCAAAACGGCAAAAGGGAGAAAACATGCAACCTTCAACGTTCCTGTCAAGGAAACGGCCTTCAAAGGTTCCACTCCGGTTTACGCTTTTCCAAGAAAGCCCGTCCGCCCTCCTGAGCCTCATCGGTCATATAGTAAAGCATCGTGGCATCCCCGGCCAGTTCCTGGATACCGGCCTGGCCGTCCAGTTCGGCATTCAGACCCACCTTTATCATACGCAGAGCCAACGGACTGAGCTGCATCATTTCCTCCGCCCACGCCACATATTCGTCTTCCAATTCGGCCAAGGGCACCACCTTGTTGACCAGTCCCATGTCGAGGGCCTCCTGAGCATTATACTTCCGGCACAGGAACCATATCTCACGGGCTTTCTTCTGACCTACGACACGAGCCAGATAAGAGGAACCGAAACCGGCGTCAAAACTCCCCACGCGCGGACCGGTCTGTCCGAAAACGGCATTGTCCGAAACTATCGTCAGGTCGCACACCACATGGAGCACGTGGCCTCCGCCGATGGCAAAGCCATTGACCGCCGCAATCACGGGCTTGGGCAACGAACGGATTTGTTTTTGCACCTCCAACACATTCAAACGGGGCACACCGTCGTCCCCGACATATCCCCCGTGCCCTTTCACGTGCATGTCGCCTCCGGAACAAAAGGCCTTGTCGCCCGCTCCGGTCAACACGACCACACGGACATCACGCCGCTCACGGCAAATATAAAGCGCGTCGCTCATCTCCGACACCGTGCGCGGCGTAAAAGCGTTGCGCACCTGCGGGCGGTTGATGGTGATACGGGCAATACCGTTATAAAATTCAAAAAGAATATCCTCGTATTCTTTCAAAGTCATCCATTCTCTGTTCATATCTTTTATCTTAAAAAATTCTTCCATTCTTCCTTTATCACATGATAGTAATTCCGCTGCTCTTCGGCATCGGTCTCCGCATCGGTAAACACTTCCAACAAGACAGGTGCCGTGGCAGCTTCGTCCAACAAATCATCAAGGGCGGCCAGAAGGGACACGGCATCCGTGGCACGCAAATAGGTGAATCCCTGCGATTCGGCCCAACCTGCCGCCGATGCACCATGAGAAGCCGTCACGAAACGCCGCGTATCTCCCGCCATGTCCAACCCGGGCAAGGCATGGAAAATGGCCCCACCGCCGTTGTTCAACACCACGATGCGGAGGTTGGAACGTACATGGCCGTTCCATAACGCATTCATATCATAAAAGAAACTCAAATCGCCTACAAGCAAGAAATTCAGGCGGTCGGACACTGCCGCATAACCCACCGCAGCCGACACGGAACCCTCAATGCCGTTCACTCCCCGGTTGCACTGCACTTCCACACCTTCGGGCAGGCGGCACAATTCCGCCAGACGCACGGCCGAACTGTTGGCCAAATGGAGCACTGCATGGGGTGGCAATGCCTCCAACACGCGCCGCACGGCATACATCTCGGAATATCCGGTTTCCGGAGAAGCCAACCGAGCACAACTTTCATGCCACAACTGCGCATACGCCCCAGACGACAAAGCCTCCGACCGGAAAAACAAACGGAAGAAATCAGCAGGAGAAGCCTCCACAACCGTGGTCAACGCACAAAACAAATCTGCCGGAAGGCCGTCCGGCGAAACATGCCAGTGCACCAACGAAGGCGTACGCCTCAGGAACTGTTTCAAACGTTTCGACACGACATGCCCGCCTACGGTAATCACCAAGTCCGGGCGCAACGCCTGCAAGTCTTCCTCACGGGCTGCATATAACAACGCATCGAAACCCCGTACCGCATCCGAAGCCGACGGACAATTCCCCAGCACTTCTGTCAACCAGGCCACACGGCCGCCGGACAGACAGGCCGCTACACCCACCGCCTCGTCCGAAGACATCTGCCCCGACACGACCAGTACCCGCCGATACTTGGGAAGCTCTTCTTTCAGGAAGAAAGCCAAAGTCCGTCCCTCATCGGACATATCCCGCCGTACCATACGCCGGACGGAAGGCAAAGCTTCCGCCGTAAAATGAAACAACGGTTCGGAAAGGGGCACATTGATATGCACCGGCCCGTAACCGTGGTGGTCCACTTCGAGCAAAGCTTCATTGACAAGCCGGTTGGCATACCATTCATCTTCCTCGGTACGTACCTCGGGCAGGTTGACCGCCTTCCGCACCAAACCACCGAAAACACCCGGCTGCGGCAAAGTCTGCCCGTCCATCTGTCCTATCCAAGCCGCCGGACGGTCAGCGGAAACGACTACCAAAGGCACCCGCCGGTAGAACGCCTCGCATACCGCCGGATGGAGGTTGAGCAAAGCCGAACCGGAGGTGCAACAGACCACCACAGGAGCCTGCACGTGCAACGCCAATCCGATGGCGAAGAAACCGGCACTGCGCTCGTCCGTCACCGAAAAGCATTCAAAACCGCCGCACGTGGCAAAAGCCTGTACCAACGGCACATTGCGGCTTCCGGGACACAACACCGCCCGGCGTACCCCATGCGCACGCAGCAAGGCCACAAGCTGCAACACGTTTTTCTTATCCGAATACATCAGTCCCTCCTTTCGAGATTACATATTTCATGGTCTGCAACTTACGTTCCGTCTCCATCCATTCTTCTTCGCACACGGAAGCCGGCAAGATCCCGCCCCCGGCATACAGGCGGATTTTTTCCGCCCCTTCGCCACATTGCATGCATCGCAAATTCACATACAAAGCCGTCTTCCCTTCCGGCTCCCACCGTCCGAGGAAACCGGCATAATAGCTGCGGTCATATCCTTCATGCGACAGGATGAAGCGGAAAGCCTCTTCCTTGGGCAACCCGCATACGGCAGGCGTAGGATGCAAAGCCTGCAAGATGTCCCCCAAGGCTTCGACCGAAGAGAGACGTAAACGAATATCGGTTTTCAAATGAGCCAGTTCTCCGGCCGTAGCCGTATAAGGCCCTTCCAAAGTGAACCGAACACCTCGTTCGCGCAAGCAACCGCCGATATATTCCGTCACGAAAGCTTGTTCGCGGATGTTCTTTTCCGACCACGGAGTTGTCAACTTCCCCTCCTGCAGGAATTGCGTACCGGCCAAAGCCACCGTACGATATTCCCCTTTGCCTCCGGCCAAAAGGACTTCGGGCGTAGCCCCCAACCAGAAACCAGTCTGCGGTGTATGGAACAAATACACATAAGAATGTACATAACGGCGACAGGCCGCCGTGAAAGCCCGTGCCCATGAAAAGCCATGGGGAAAAGCATCCGTACAACCACGCGAAAGTACCAACTTCTGAAAATCTCCGGCACGAAGCGCACCGGAAAAAGCACGAAAAGCTTCACGATACTCCTTCGACGGCTGCTCCTCCAACCGTCCGCAAAAGGGCATCGGCGCAGGTGCCTCTACCTCATCAAAACATACAGCCCGGGATATACCGACCTCTATTTCTTCCTCCAAGGGAAGCAACCATAAAGGATGCCCCTCTCCGAACCGAAAAGGGGCAAATACAAAACCAGTCTTCCCGTCGTTGGACGGGAAGACTTCAAAAGATTGCAGGGAAGACCGTGCCGCCCGTATGCCGTGGCAAACCCTTTCCCCCGGTTCACGGTAGAACACGAAGGCTTCTCCCCCCTTAATCCATTCATCTATTACCGCCTCGTCGTTCCGCATGCGGCTCATTTCCGTTTCATCACGCTATTCATCACCCGGATGGATGAGACCAACTTCTCTGTAGAGGTAAACACATCCACATTCCACACGTGTGAAGAGCGCCCTTTATGCACAATCGTGGCCACAGCCCTCACCGTATCTCCCTCGTGAGCCGAAGAGATATGGTTACCACTCACTTGCATTCCCACTACGAATTCATCGGGATTGCATATCACCATTGAGCCTAATCCGGCTACCGTCTCTGCCAAAGCCAGCGTAGCACCGCCATGCAAGATGCCGAAAGGCTGGCGCGTGCGGTGGTCCACCGGCATGGTGGCTTCTATCCGCTCATGGGAAGCATACGTATATTGTATGCCCAAGTTCCCCATCAACGTAGTCTGCGCCTGCGCATTCAAGGCATCGAGCGGAATCTCGCTTTCACGCACTTCGGCCAGAAAAGCGTTTTCCACAGCCACAGCCACACCGTCTTCATTGTTGGAAAGGGTCACATAGTCGGCACAACGTTTCACCGAATCCGGGGCATTCCCCATGGCAATACCCAAATCAGCCAATTGCAACATGGTCACATCGGCCACGCCGTCACCGAACACCACAATCTCGTCCGTCTTGATGCCCTCCATTTCCATGATGACGCCCAACGTATTGGCTTTGTCCACCCGGCTGCCCACCACTTCCAGAAAATACGGTTCGGAACGGAACACATCCAAGACACCGTTCAAACGACGTTTCCAATGGTTCTCCAGCCCCACCAAAGCCTCCTCATCATCACTCACCAACATACATTTACAAGGCGGGTAATCTATCGCCGCAGAGAAAAACTCCTGATGTTCCACTTTCATTCCGTTCAGAGCCGCCTCGGCTTGCACATGCGGGTCATTCGGGTTATTCGTCACGACCGTATCTCCGTTATAAGTAAGGATCGAAAAACCGTTTTTCTCGGCTTTCTTCTCCAAATAAGTGATATGTTCCGGATTGATGCGGCGTTCAAATACCACTTCTCCGTTGGAAGCGTTAATCACCTGACCTCCGTTATAAGAGAGGATATACCCGTTATATGTACCCAATTCAAGTTTCTTGGCCAATGGCAGCAAACCGTAAGTGGGGCGTCCCGATGCCAACATGATACGCACGCCCATCTGCTGTACTTTGAGCAAAGTAGTCAGCGTCCGCTTACTAATCTCTTTCTCGTCGTTCAACAGTGTCCCGTCTACGTCGAGCACTAACATTTTGTACTTCATACTCCCACGTTTTTTATTCATGTACACAAATATAGTGAAAGCCTTTCAGAAAAGAAGACAGAAGAAGTAGTTTATCGCAAAGCTTCACGTTTTTTAGGGAACGACACCAATAAAAAAAGCTGCCCCGCGCCTCATTTTCCGGCGCAGGACAGCCACTCCTAATAAATAGTCTTTAGCAAAACATTATTTAACTAATACCTTAACCGCCTTTTTCGTACCATCACTCATCAAGTCCTGACGGATGTAGATACCGCGCTGCTTCGGTCCATCCACACGTACACCGTTGATGGTGTACCATACGGAACTTACCACCGTAACCGCACCGTCGGCTGACACACCGTCAATGCCATCCACGAAACCATCCGGCCTGTTGGCATCGCCATCCCCGTAGTAGTAGAGACGGAAGTTATCGAAGCATGACCAGTCGTTCGTCAGCATACCCGTCTTGCGGACACCCAATACCGGCTCTTCACCTTCGCCCACGTAGAAATACGTGTCGCACTCATACTCTCCGTCTTCGAAAGCCAATGCAGCTCCTGCCGGTTGGTCCACAATGAAATGGTACAGCATGTCGGATTTCGGGAACAGGGAATCGGGCAAAGCCACATCACTGCCGTCATACTTCAATTCACTGACGTGCTCAAAAATGGAAGGTAACTTCTCGCTCCAATTACCGTCACCGCATTTAACGAACAATTCCGCATTTTGGGCATCCGCGCTGTCGCGACGTGCCACGCCTGCATCGATAAATCCACCCGCACGATAGAAACCGTTCATGACGACACGATAATATCCGGCAGGAGCATTATACAAAGGTTGATAAACTTCGCTACTGTCGCTGAAGATTTCATAGACTTTAGCATCCTTCACACCGGATCCCCCTTTCAATGACTCTACTAACCATCCATCAGCCGATGCGGCATCCACGATTTCCCCCTTGTCGTTCTCCGTCTTGGTCTGGAAACTCGGGTTGACAATCAATCCCGTGGCATCCACAGGTTCGTCCTTGTTAGCCGTGGTGAAGTCGATATGACCGCTTAGCATCTTGGAATAAGCTTTGTCCAGACGGACGGAATAATCGTTGATTTCGTCCAAAGTGGCGAATATACCCTCTCCGCCAATCTTATTATCAAGGATTTCTCCAACCAAACGTTCCAATTCATCATAGCCTTCGGTACCGACATACTCTTCATAGCTGCCTTCACCCACACCACTCATCTTGTCCTTATGGTTCGTGACCTTTATATTCAATGCGGCAGCGGCCGATATCGCCTCTTGGTCTAACTTGATAGCTGCATTCAGAGCTACCGTATGCTCTTCATAAAGCTCGGGAGTCAGGTCCGCAACGGCATTGGCAGCTTCTATGGCTTTGGTCAAGGCATCCTTGGCCTCCTGCGTAGTCAGAGTATCAGACGAAAGCATGGCATTGGCATCCCGCAAGAGAGCATCCAAAGCCGTATATGCTCCATCCATGTTGTCGGCCCCCAGGTATTCCACTTGGAAATTGTCATATACCACCCAGGCAGCATCCCAAGTCACGCCCGACATCCTGAGGCCTAAGCGGAGCTTGCCGTCTTCGCCTACATAACAAGTCACCGCATTGAGATAGTTGTCCGGCGACTGGTCAAAGACAGCACGTGCGGCAGCCGTTCCATAGCAAAACCATTTCCCATCCAAAGAAGCGTCAGTGGGGAATGATATTTGCTCACAGTTTTCGGCCACATTCTCTTCTTGCGGGCAAGCTGTCACATGGAGAAGCGGTTCGGAAGCATCGTTACCGAAAAGGTAAGCCAATATGTCGTTCGTCTTGTCGCCTTCCTGGCCCCATCCTTCATGCCACGAGTTATTATTGGTAGAACTAGGGGAATAATAGCCTTGCATTGTAATCCGGTAAGACCCCTGAGGCAAATTGGTAATTTCCTGATAAACTTCCCAATCCTTTCCGCTCCATACTTCCGACAGTGAATTGTTTTGGTTGTAACTGCCATCACCTGTCTTGGTCCATCCGTCCGCATTGGCATCCCAACCGGGGTTCACCATTATCCCGGTCACATTATTGGTCTCGCCATTTATCAACGCATTCTTCACACAAGATATCCACAGCCTGTCGGCACGGGGCTGAATGCTGTCCAGTTCCAAAGGATTAAATGTCCTATTTTCATAAGCATCTTCCAGACCGCTCAAATATTCCTCATACTCCGGGAAAGCCTGATCTGCATAGGCTGATTCATCCCATGCCTCAGAAAGTTCGACCGTTTTAGCTGTCAATGCGTCATAGGCTTCCACATCGGCTTTCAACGTATCCATGCCGGCCTGCAACGACTTGACCATAACCCCCACAGCCTCTTCATCGATGTCCGGGTTTGATGCCGCCTGCTTTACCGTCTCGAGCAATTCGTTGTACTTGGCTTCACCGGCTGCGGAATATTTCTTCTTTTGAAGGTCGTAACCGTTCTTCAATTCTTCGGCCTGTGTAAGGACATTCTCCAGGATTCCGGCCACGCCGCCTTCTCCTTTCCCCAAGTATTCCAACTTGAAATTATCGACTGCCACCCAGTTGCAATTCGTATTGGCAACCTTGAATCCTATTTTGATGGTCCCATCCATGGCTAAGAATTCCAACACCGTGTTACGTGGCTGGGGGTCGGCCTCAGAGACGACCCCGTCTTTTAAACCACCGAACTCCAAGCTATGGGCTTCCGCACGTGACTCGATGCCGCTGTTTTCTGCATAAAGATATACACCATATGGACGTATCTTGTTATCATTCTGTTGGTAACCAATCGTGTTGGCCGTCAATCGGTAATTCCCGACTGGCATATTTTCCAGCACCTGCGACAATTCGGTGTCTGCCAAAGAACTTCCCCACCCGTTCCATCAGTGGCCAAATTCGGCTCTACAAATTGCAACTCCGGGCCGTCCCATGCGGCCCATAAAGGTAAGGTGGATGATGTCGCACCACACAGTGCCATGATGGCAAGTAATCTGTTTTTCATCTCAATGAAATTTAAGTTAATTAATTGATATTCTCATGCTCTCCAGCCTTTCGGTCGGGAAAGTCGATGCTTATCCACTGGTAGAACCTCAAGACATTGCAAATGTAACGAGTAATCCTTTTCCTTTCATTGGACTATTTAAACTTAAATTAGGATTATATCAGCAAAAAGGTATTTTTCTCATATTTGTCAAGGAAAAGCACTCCATAAAATCAATCTGCGCCAAATGAAAAATCGTTTGCAGCAGATTGAAAAATCACTTGGCGCAGAACGATTTTTCGTTCTGCGCCAAGTGATTTTATCATTTCAACCTACTGATTTTATGCAAATTAGAACAAAATAGCCCGAAGTCGGATTGTTAATCCTTTTTAGACAAAAAGGATTCCTACAACATCTGGGCCCAATGCATCAGGCCTTCGTAGACGAAACTCATCACGCCCAACAGGCAGACACCCGCCGTGCAGAGCGCCAACGTGAGGCGCACGCCCGGATGGCTGCGCAAGGGAGCCACCACCGGAAGGCCGTCCGCCGTAAGGGGCTCGGAGATGTACATGGCCTTGACCACCAACAGGTAGTAGAAAAGGGAGACGATGGTGTTCACCAACGCGAGGAACACAACCAAATACCACCCTTGGGCAAAGGCCGCCGCGAAAATAAAGAACTTGGAGAAGAAACCGGCAAACGGGGGGATGCCGCCCAACGAGAACAGGGCCAGCGTCAGCACCAACGTCAGGCGAGGGTTCGTGCGGTAAAGCCCGCGGTAGGCGTCGCGGTCGGTCCGGCCGGCGGCGTGCTGCTCGACGGTGCCGATAACGGCAAAGACGGCCACGTTGGCCGCCACATACACGGCCACATAGAACACCAGCGAGGCCATGCCCTGCGCCGTGCCTGCGAGCACGCCTAAAAGGATATAACCGGCCTGCGAGATGCTACTAAAAGCCATAAAACGCTTCATGTCGCTCTGCAGGATGGCCATCAGGTTGGCCACGGTGATACTGACAACGGAAAGCAGGGCCACGGCGAGCGTCCAGTCTTCTTTCATCAAAGGGAACACGAAACGCAGGACGATGGCCAAGGCCACGGCGGCGGCTCCCTTGGAAATGACACTGAGGTAGGCCGTCACGCCGGTAGGCGCCCCTTCGTAGACGTCGGCCGTCCACAAATGGAACGGCACGAGGCTCATCTTGAAGCCCATCCCGGCCAGGAAGAGCACCAGGGCAAACTGCTGCAACGCGCCGCCTTGGAGCATGGCCGGAAGGTCGGCAAAATAGAGCGTGCCGGAAGTGCCGTAGATGAACGACAGGCCGTAGAGCAGCAGGGCGGAAGAGAACATCGTGCTCAGGATAAACTTGGCTCCGGCTTCCGCACTGTGGTGGCGGTATTTGTCGAGAGCCACGAGGCAGGCCATGGGGATGCTGGCCATTTCCAATCCGATGTAGAATATCAGGAAATGCCCGGCGGACACCATGAAGAACATGCCCAGCAAGGTGGAGAGCGTCAGCACGTAGAACTCACCTTGTTTATAATGCGTGTCTTTCCGCCCCAGCCATTCGCCGCTTTGGAGGAAGATAAGCAACGTACCGGCCGAAAGGATGGACTTGACGATGGACGTGAACGGGGTGTTGACGTACATGCCGCCGAAGAGTGCGCGGGTGTCGGGCGTAAGGTTCAATCCTATCTGGAGTGCCATCAACACGCAAATGACCGGATGAAACCAACGCTGGCGATGGCGACCCATGAAAAGGTCGGCCAAGAGAGCCACCAACAGAATCAACACCAGCGACAGCTCGGCATGCAAGGACAATATAGCAGATAAATTACTGTTCATAACTTGGATCAGGGAAGATTAAAATGTGAAACAATAGGCTCTACACTGAAACTGATGGTGTCGCTCACCCACCACGGAGCAAGTCCCAGTCCTGCCACACACACAATCAGGCAAATGACGGCAAAACGCTCGTCCCACGTGGCATCCGTCAACTTCAGATGCTCGGGGTTACGGCACGTGCCATAAAGAATCTTGCCCACCACACGCAGGATATACACTGCCGTGATGACGATACTCATCGTGGCGATGACGGTACAGGCGCGATGGAACACGTCGGGATGTTCGAAAGAACCCACGAATACCGTCATCTCGGCCACAAAACCGCTCAGACCGGGCAGGCCGAGATTGGCCAGGCCGGCAATGACGTACCCCACAGCCAGGAAAGGCATGACCTTCATCAATCCGTTCAACTCGCGCACGTCACGGGTGTGCGTCCGGCCGTATATCATGCCGATAAGGGCAAAGAACAAGGCCGTCATCAGCCCGTGACTCAGCATTTGCAGGATGGCGCCCGTGCAGCTCGTGCGGGTCGCCATCAGCAAGGCGAAAAGCACCAGGCCGCAATGGCTTACGGAAGAATAGGCATTGATGTATTTCAAATCGGTCTGCACCACGGCGCTGAAAGCCCCGTAAACCACAGAAACCGTAGTCAGTATCAGGAAGAAGTCGCCCCACTGGGCCAGTCCTTCAGGCATCAGGTACATGGCAATGCGGAAACACCCGTAGCCACCCAGTTTCATCAACACGCCGGCATGCAGCATGGACACCGCCGTAGGGGCGGAAGCATGGCCGTCGGGACTCCATGTATGGAACGGGAACAAGGCACCCAATACGCCGAAACCCAAGAACACCGCCGGAAAGAACAGGTGCTGCATCTCTTCGGGGATATTATGCAAGCTGGCTATCTCCAACACATTCATCGTCTGCGCCCCGGCTCCGTAATAGATGCCCAGGATACCGATGAGCAGGAAAGCCGACCCGCCCATCAGCATCAGCGTCAGTTTCATGGCGGCATATTCCTTACGCCCGCTGCCCCATACGCCGATGAGCAGGTACATCGGGATGAGGGCCACCTCGTAAAACATGAACATGGTGAAAAGGTCGGTGGAGATGAAGAAACCGAATACGCCCGTGGAGAGCAAGGTAAACCACAGGAAATATTCTTTCGTGAGGGGTTTCAGTTTCCATGAGGCGAAAGTGCCCGTGAACACGATGATGGCGCTCAGCAGCAGCATGACCACGGAAATGCCGTCCACCCCGACGGAATAACAGATATGCAAGGGAGCGTACCACACGACACTGTCCGTGTAGAGCATCTCCGGCTGCGGAAAAGGCAGATTGGCAATCAACGCACGAAGCCGGAGATAATCCACGGCAAGCCAGACCGCCAGCACCAACAACGCGGAAGAACCGGCTACCATCACTCCCCGTACTTGGTTGATGCCCCGGGCCATCCACAGCCCGAGCATCATCAACAGGGGAATCAATACGAAAAGACTTAATATATTCATATCGTTTTTACTTTTTTACCTCGTTAAAGAATTATCAGACGGCCAGCAAAACCAAAGTCAAAAGGATAATGCCGCTCAGGAACCAAATCACGTAAGCCTGTATCCGTCCGCTCTGCATGGGTTGTACCTCCTCCGCCGAAGCACGGGTGGCCCAAGCCAGAAAGTTCATGAAACCGTCTATCACATGGCGGTCGAACCACGCCAACGGGGCAGACACGCAGCGGAAAATAATCCGTTTGGTGACGAACAGCCAGGCTTCGTCCATATAAAAACGGCGGTAGGCCGCACGGTGCAGTTTCGGGAAACGCCGGGCCAAGGCATCGGCCACCGGCTGCTCGCTACGGGCATACATGAAAGTGGCCAAAGCTATGGCCAGCACGGCCACCACGCAACTCGTGGCTGCCACGCCACCGTCCAAGTGAATGTCGTAAGACAAACCGTCGCCCGTGACGAAATGCCCGAAGGGAATGAAACCGGCCAAACAGGTCACAGCGGCCAGCACCATCAACGGAAAGGTCATCGTAAGCGGACTTTCATGCGGCACGTGTTCGGCATGCAGTTCTTTATTTTCATGCCCCCAGAAAATACAGTAATACAGACGGAACATGTAGAAAGCCGTCATCCCGGCAATGAAAGTCATGACATAACCCATCACCGGACTGAAAGCAAAGCAAGCCGTCAGAATCTCGTCCTTGGAAAAGAAACCGGAAAACGGCGGAATACCGGCAATAGCCAGGCAGGCGATGAGGAACGTGACATGCGTCACCGGCATATACTTGCGCAAACCGCCCATCACGGACATCTCGTTATTATGCACGGCATGGATGATGCAGCCCGCGCCGAGGAAGAGCAAAGCCTTGAACATGGCATGGGTGAAAAGATGGAACATGGAAGCCATGTAACCCAGACCGCCTTCATGGCTCGGCATACCCGTGCAGACTCCCAAAGCCACCATCATGAACCCGATTTGGGAAATGGTGGAAAAGGCCAGCACCCGCTTGATGTCGCTTTGCACGCAAGCCACGGAAGCGGCATAGAAAGCCGTGAAAGCCCCGACGTAGGCCACAATGTGCAACGTTTCCGGCGCGTATGCGATATAAAGCGGGAACATCCGTGCCACCTGGTACACTCCGGCCACGACCATCGTGGCCGCATGAATCAACGCACTGACCGGCGTAGGGCCTTCCATAGCGTCGGGCAACCAGATGTGAAGCGGGAACATGGCGCTCTTACCGGCACCGCCCACAAACATCAACCCCAATGCCCACGGCAGCATCAATGCGCCTTGCATAAGGTTCTCCTCGGCAGGCGCAAAGGTGAACGTACCCATATAATAACCGTAAATCAGGATACCGATAAGGAATCCGAGGTCGGCAAAACGTGTCACGATAAAAGCTTTCTTGGAAGCGGCAATGGCCTCTGGCTTGGTGTAATAGAAACCTATGAGCAGGTAAGAGGACACGCCCACCAATTCCCAAAACACATACATCTGGAAAATGTTCGTGGCTACCACCAGCCCGAGCATCGAAAAGGTGAACAAGCTCAGGAAAGCGTAATAACGCTGAAAACCCTTCTCCCCCTTCATATACCCGAAAGAATAGATGTGCACCATGAGCGAAACGGTGGAAATAACCACCAGCATCATCACCGAAATAGGATCGAGCAAAATACCCATGTCGATATGCAGGCCGGCCGCAAAAGGAAGCCATACAAAATTATAAGGTATCAGGGTTCCAAACGTCCCGTCGGCCAAGCGCGGCAAGGTGAAATAACCGTATGCCGTGACATAACTCAACACGGCTACCGCTCCCAATGACAACGAACCAATCAGACCGGCTGCGCGGTGGGACATCTTCATACCTGCCAAAGCCAACACCAGAAAGCTCAGTACGGGCAGGAGGAGTATCAATATCGTATATTCCATATTATTCTTTTTTTATCAGTTTCCGACGTCAACCCTTCAGGTCGCTGACGTCATCCGTCTGGATATTTCGGATATTACGGTACACATTTATCATAATGGCAATAGCCACAGCCGTTTCCGCCGCCGAGATGGCTATGCCGAAGAGCGTGAAGAAATGGCCTTCAAGTGCACCCGGATAAAAATAACGGTTGAACACGGCAAAGTTGATGTTCGTGGCATTCAGCATCAGCTCCACGGAGATGAGCGTGGCCAACAGGTTACGGCGCGTGAAAAAGCCGTAAATACCGGCAAACATCATCACCGTACTCAGTATCAGATAATAAAAAACATCTATTTCCATAACTTTGTTTGTTTAATCAACGTTTACGTGCAATCATGATGGCGCCGATCATGCAGGCCAACAACAACACACTGACTACCTCGAAAGGCAGGACGAACTGGTATTTCTCCATTCCGATAAGCGCGTTGCCGACTTTCACCGGATCCAGTTCCACCAACGGAGGAACGGAGAAATGTGCAAAACCGTAAGACGACAGCAGGAATACCGTCAATCCGAAACCGACCAATACCGTCAATATGGCTGCAAACCAACGTCCCCGCGGGACACGTTCGTTCATGTTTTTGTCCGAACGGGTCAGCAAGATGGAGAAGACATAAAGCACTACGATACCTCCGGCATAAACCGACAACTGCACCGCTCCCAAATAGGTATAGCCCAACATAAAATAAAGACCGGCCGTCCCGAAAAGCACAAACAGCAAAGCCGTAGCCGCACGTAAAATACGACCCGACGTCACAGCCAACACCGAACAGACCGCCATCATCAGTGCGACAACTCCAAAAACTACTTGCCCAAGAGTGATTCCTTCCATATTACATTATGCTTTTATAGGTTTGTTTTTCTCGGGAGCCGGTGCCAGCACCGAACCTTCCCGGTTCAACGTGAGCAGCAACTTGTCACGCTCGAAAACCGAATTCTCAAAATCGTTGGAAAAACGTATGGCATCATGCGGACAGGCATTGACACAAAGCTGGCAAAACATGCAGGAACCCAAATCATACTCATACTTCACCAAATACTTCTTCTTCTTTCCTTCTGCATCCTCCCTCACCTCGGATACCACACGAATCGTATCGTTGGGACAGGCCATCTGGCACAATCCGCAGGCCACACAATGATGCTGGTTCTGGTCGTTATGAATCATTTCCAACTGTGCCCGATGACGTTCCGGTATGTAAAGCGTCGTATGCCGGTTTTCCGGATACTGCTCCGTCACTTTCTTCCGGAAGAACACCTTGATGGACGTATTCAGTCCTCCCGCCAGACTCTCCGTGCTACGCCAATATCTCTTTATATATTTCGTGAATTTACTCATTTCATTACTATCGTTTTAAAAAACCAATCCGAAAACCTTCATCACCACCATGGCCAACATGACTACGAGCGACAAGGGCATGAGGTATTTCCATTCCAGCGTCAGCACCTGGTCGATACGCAAACGGGGGAAGGTCCACCGGATCCACATCAACAGGAATATGACGAAAAACGTCTTGCCCAGGAACCACACAATGCCGGGAATATAGTCCATCACGGCATTGAACCCGTCGAGCCCGGCCACATGCAAAGGCATCCACCCCCCTAAGAAAAGCGTAGTGGCAATACCGGCCGTAATGAAAAGGTTCAGATACTCGGCCAGGTAGAAAAAGCCGAAATGCATACCGGAATATTCCGTATGGTAACCGGCTGTCAGCTCTTGCTCGGCTTCAGCCAGGTCGAACGGGCCACGGTTGGCTTCGGCATTACCGGAAATAAGGTAAATGACAAAAGCCACCAGTGTCAGGATATGTCCTTTGAAAATGTTCCATCCTCCGGCCTGGCTCTCCACAATGCCGCTGATGCTCATCGTCCCGCTCAGGATAACCATCGTAAGTACCGTAATACCCAAAGACAGCTCATAGCTGATAATCATGGCACCGCTGCGGACGGCACCGATAATCGTGTACTTGCTGTTACTACTCCATCCGGCCAACAAAATACCGATCACCCCGATACTCGAAGCGGCCAACACGAAAAATATTCCTATTTGCATATCCAAAATCTCTGCTCCCTTGTGCCAGGGCAGGCAAGAAAACGAGATGACGGAAGCCAGAATCACCAGATAAGGCGCCAGTTCATAAAGCACATGGTCGGACTTCCTGAGGCGTATGATTTCCTTGGTCAGTATCTTCAACACGTCGGCAGGCACTTGCAACAATCCGCCTTTGCCTCCCACGCGGTTCGGTCCGATACGGCACTGGAAAGCACCGCAAACACGGCGTTCCATGTAAATGAGCACCACGGCCAGCACAGCGTATGCCAGCAAAATGACTATGCCCAGCGCCAACCCTTCGATAAAAACAGCCCAGTCCTCAGGCATCACACCGCACAACGTACGGTGTATCCACTGCGTAAACGGTTCCAGACTGTAATAATCCAAAAATGCTTGATTCATATGTTTAAATGTGTCTGTATGTTATCTGTCAATATCCGGTATCACGAAGTCCATCGTACCGCCGATGGCAATCAGGTCGGCTATCTTCCCGCCCCGACACACGGTGTCCATGGCATGCACCAAGGGCAGCCCCGTGCTTCGGTAATGCAAACGGTAAGGCGTCTTGTCCCCCCGGCTGATGAGGAACACGCCGAACTCGCCGCGGCTGGCCTCGACGGAAGCCGTGAACACGCCTTCGGGCAATTTGAGAATGGGCTTCGTCTTCACCCGGAACTCCCCTTCGGGTACATTATCTATCAACTGTTCTATAATTCTGCAGGATTCCATGATTTCATCCATGCGCACCATATAGCGGTCGAAAGCGTCCCCATGCGTATAGGTGATTTCCTTAAAGTCCACCTTGCCGTACATCGCGTAGGGATGATGTTTGCGCACGTCGTTGGCCCATCCGGAAGCACGGCCCGTCCCGCCGGTACAGCCCAACGAGATAGCATCCTCACGCGAAAGCAAGCCGACCCCCTTCAGACGGGTGCGGGCAATGACGCTCTTGGTAAAGATATCGTGGTACTCATGGATGATACTCCGCAAGTACACGATAAACTCTTTCGTCTTCCGCACGAAATCGGGATGCAGGTCGGCCTGCACGCCGCCAATCACATTGTAGTTCTGAATCAACCGTCCTCCGGTGGTATCCTCGAAAATGTCGAGAATCATCTCACGCTCCCGGAAGCCATAGAAGAAAGGCGTCAGCGCTCCCATGTCCATGGCCAGACAGGAATAAAACAGGAGGTGGGAATCGATACGTTGCAATTCGTCCATTATCGTGCGGATATATTGCGCACGTTCGGAAACCTTGATACCCGCGGCTTGCTCGATACACATGCACAGGGCATGGCGGCTCTGGTGGGCGCTCAGGTAGTCCAGACGGTCGGTCAGCGCCAGCGTCTGCGGATAAGTCAGGCTCTCGTTCATCTTTTCGATACCCCGGTGGATATATCCCAATATGGGGTCTATCTTCTTGACCATCTCGCCGTCCAACGACGTACGCATACGCAATACGCCATGTGTGGAAGGATGCTGCGGGCCGATATTGACAATGAAGTCATCCGGGCGGAACACCACGTTCTCGCGCCGTTCGATGGTCCCGTCCGCACGCAAGTCATATTCTTCCGTCACGTCGGCGTTTTCTTCATTCTCCATGTTGAGCGGGTTGCTGTCCATGTCATAATCCTTGCGGAGCGGATAACCCGCCCAATCCTCACGCAGGTAGAGGCGGCGCATGTCGGGATGCCCCGTGAAGCGTATGCCGAAGAAATCGTATGCCTCGCGTTCCTTGATTTCCGCCGTCTTCCATATCCGGCACACCGAGGGCAGGAAAGGATCCTCGCGCCCGTCCGTGTCCGTTCGCAACGTCACGCGGCCGCCCGTCCGCGTCGACTCCAACTGGTAGAACACGCTCAGACGGCCGTCTCCGTCCGCCGCCACAAGGTCCCGCATGAAGTCCATCGGTTCTTCCGCGTCGTCGTGCAGCCGGCGGCATACCTCCGCCACGTCCCGATCCGGGACCACTACCACTCTCTCGCCGGCCTCTTCCACCGTGGCGGCCGCACACCACTGCCTTATCTTTTCTTCTATCATACTCCGGCCTCCTTTCTTTCCCCGGCTTCGTCCGGTTTCTCCTTGTGGTTGCGCCCTCCGAGGAAACGCTCCATCTTGATTTTACGTTGCAACTGCATCATCCCGTAGAAAAAGGCTTCCGGCCGCGGCGGACATCCGGGAATGTACACGTCCACCGGGATGATGCGGTCTATCCCGTTCACCACGTGGTAACTCCGACGGAACGGCCCTCCGCTGATGGTACATCCCCCCACGGCCACCACGTATTTCGGTTCGGCCATCTGGTCGTACAACCGCTTCAGTACCGGGGCCATGCGGTAGGTTATCGTACCCAACACCATGATCATGTCCGCCTGGCGCGGCGAGTTGCGCGTCACCTCGAAGCCGAAACGCGCCATGTCATAACGCGCCGCCCCCAGGGCCATGAACTCTATGGCGCAACAGCTCGTGCCGAAAGTAAGCGACCAAAGCGAATTGCTGCGACCCCAGTTGATCAGATCATCCAGCGTGCCCAATACGATACCCGCCCCGTCGCGGTTCAGTTTCTCAGCCATGCGCAACAGGTAATCGTTATTCTTGAAATCGCCCGGCTCCATATCCTTTATCTTGGGCAACCCGTGTTTCATTTCCATTCCAACGCTCCTTTCCTCCAGGCGTAAGCCAGGCCCAGAATCAATACTGCAATAAAAAATACGATGCTCAACAGCCCTTGCATGCCGATACGACCTACCACCGCCGCCCACGGAAACAGGAACACTGTCTCGATGTCGAATATCAGGAACAGGATGGCATACAGGTAATAACCGGCATGGAACTGAAACCAAGCTTCCCCCCGCGTGGGCACACCGCACTCGTATGGCTCACCTTTTTGAGGATTGAACGTACGGGGAGCCGCAAGGCGCGCTATCAGCAAGGCTGCCGTCACCAAGGCAATTGCCGTAAGCACCACGACCGTTAACAATGTGAAATCCGTCATTCTTAAAGTTATATTTAATTTAACAACCAAAGATTATTTCGCTGTAAAAGGCATATCCTTTGTTTTCTTTTCCGAGGGGAAAAGGACCATAAGATATGGCACTCTGAAATGATACCTATTTATATAATATAGGCTTCCGTAGGGGTCACATCCTGATCCGTCTCAAGGTAAAGACATAATAATCCCTGCCGGGTCCGGAATCATAAGAATAGTATAATGACCTGCAAGGAGATAAAAAACAGCCTATGGAAGCATAAAGAAAACCTGATAATCTTTCCGAGACCGCCATGTACTTGAAACACGACGTTTCAGACCCTTCATCCAAAGCTAAAGACAACGGGGCTATGTAATCGGAAGTAAAAAAGAAATAAGGAGTATCGGATGTCCAATATGTAACTTCTTGTCCAAGACTTTCCACTGACGGGGAACTTGCCTCAGCACAAAACGCCGATGAACCATGTTTTTCCATCGTGGCAAAAGCCATTAAGAAAGACATGGAAAACAGTAGCCACATACAGAGTTTATGCTTCATTTCCTCGTCTCTTTAATGGGCGCAAAGGTACATATATTATTTTAAAGCTTATTTTATAGAGGATTAAAATATCTAAATTAGAACGATTTAAGTGCTACTTTAAAAACTACCGACATAACCATTCACAAACTTTGTCTTGAAAGTCTTGTGCAGCCGCCACACGTTCCACACCTTGATTCATAATACAAAAGGCCAGCAAATGGTTATTCCCCGACCGTGCATAACCGGCCAATGTGGATACTCCTTCCAAAGTCCCGGTCTTAGCTCTTACGTTTCCGTAGGCTTTTCCCTTCCTCATACGTTTTTTCAGCGTACCGTCAACTCCGGCTATCGGTAAAGAAATATAAAGAGGTGAAAAAACAGCCTCATCACGATAAGCGTATCTCAGAAAAGCAATCTCAAGTTCCGGTGTCAAGTAATTATATAAAGAAACCCCGCTCCCATCGGCCACTATATATTTTCCGGGATCATAGCCCAACCGCCCTATCAACCGCTCAATGTAGTACATAGCTTCTTTTCTTGAAGCGTATGGTTTTCCTGTACGGGCTGCCAACTGATAAAACAAGGCTTCGGCACATAAATTATCACTCTCTTTCATCATCGGATGCAAAACGTCTGCCAACTGGCGTGTCCGTCCGGCTAACAATACGCCATTTTGGGGACAACGGGCTTGTCCTCCAAAAACAAGTCGGATACCCAAACCATGCAACACCTCGCTGAATGCCCTTATGAAAATATTCTTCTTTCCATATAATAAAGGAGTCAGCACCGGCATGTCATCGTCCCAACACCAACCCCATCCCCATTGCAAGGTATCTTTCATCGACACGTCTGCATACAGTCTCCCTGTTATGGAATCCACATCCGATTCTTTCAAAGCCTTGCCGAAAGAAAGCAAATCTTCTTTCCCGAAACAAGGGTCAAAACCTCCTACGGCATACAAGTCCCCATACAAAACACGCCCCCGGATTTCGCCCGTGTAAAACAAACGGGTTGCCAAACGATAATCACTCCCCAATTCGGAAAGCGCAGTGACAGCCGTTACCAATTTTTCGGTGGAAGCCGGACGCATACGCTGTTTGGCCTGGTAAGCATACAACAAAGTATCGTCGGTCAAATCATACACACACAAACCTAATTGCGAAGTAAGCAATAGCTCATCTTGTAGCAAGCTATCCAGTCCGTCCTGCAAACACACCGACCACGAAGCCTCCTCCTCAAGCGGTTCACAAGAAATTCTCTCGGAAGAAAACAAGGGATTACCAACTCCCCCAACAAACCAAAAGAACCCAAAAAGTACTCTAAAAAGCCTCATATTCATAAGCCATCTGTCTTTTCAAGAAAATCTTCCTGTTTTCGTTTGAAATACCGGCAAAACTCTTCAGCCGGAAAAGGTGTGATAAATTTAATCGAACCGTCGTAAAACGTCAACATGACAGTATCCTTATTCTTTAAAAAGGACAATGAAGACGGCCTTACGATATCCACCTTTTCTATGTCGGACAAAGAATGCCTGCTGACTTTGGAAAACCGTCCTTGATGAATGAATAAGCAACCTTCATCGGTAAAAACATAATACGTATGAATCAAACGTTCCACCACGAAAACCAAAAAGACCATACAACACAATGCAGCCAAAGGCAATTTTACCCAAAAGAAATATATGGCCAACACTGTAGCAGGCAACAAACTGAAAAACAATATCTTCTTATTAATTTTTGCATGAAATGTCCGTATCATAAAACTAAAATTTAGTGCAAGTTACACTTTTTACGGATTAAATCCACAGAAAGCAAAAAAATATCCTGTATTTTTTGTTTATTTAAAAAAAGACATATACCTTTGAGACGATAGCAGAAAAACAAACTAAAACCTATATATTATGAGAGCATTATTTGTTTTTTTTAGCTTGTTGCTTCACCTTTCCGCTTTCTCTCAGAATGCGATAAGGTTTGCGTATGATGCGTTAGGCAACCGCGTAAAGAGGGAAATCGTGTTGCAAAATTCAGATGTTGCCAAACGAAACCTGTCATCGGAAGAAAAAAAAGAGGATAATTTCTATTCCGACATGCTCTCTGAAAAACAGATCCGTATTTGGCCCAACCCAACGGAAGGACACCTGAAAGTGGAAATCCAAGGACTCGCCCCTGAAGAAAAAGCCTGTTTGCGCATCACATCGATGAGCGGAGCGGTTGTGGACGTAAAAGAAACAACCTCCCCCGTTTCCGAACTTGACCTAAGCCATTGCACGAATGGAATTTACCTGCTACATATCGCAACGGGCGGACAAGAAACCACTTGGAAAATCATCAAAAAATAACGCTTATGAAACGGTTTCTGCTTTCTTTCTTCCTTTGTGCGTGCTGCCTCCTTTCCGCCCTCGGACAAGAGGGGTACCCGGCTATTGACAACGATTACGTACCTATCACTTACAAGATAGACACAAGAAATGAAGTGGGACAAATAGATATCACTTCAGGAGTATCTCCCACCGGTGCACGTACCTATACTGTCCCTATATCTGCTTATAAAGGAATACGGGGATTTAATCCGGAATTATCCTTTGTTTATAATAGCCAACAAGGCAAAGGTTTATTAGGAATGGGATGGTCTCTTTCCGGATTGTCCGTCATTTGCCGCACAGTACAAACACCTTATTATGATGGGAAAATCGCTCCCATAGCTTTCAACCGTGAAGATGTTTTTATGCTCGATGGTATGCGGTTGGTCAAGGTGGATTCCGTCACTTATTTGAGCGAGCGCGGCTATATACGTGTCAAAGCGAACTATGCAGGTAATTCCTTACAGTATTTTGACGTGGCTTTCCCCAATGGCCGAACGGCCATATTCGGTTATAAAACCAATACCAACAATAACCTGTATTACCCTCTCACGGAACTGAGTGATTTGTGGGGCAATACCATTACATACCATTATACTTCACAAGGGGACCATTACCGGATAAACAAAATTACATACAACGGAGCTTCCATAGAATTCTCGTTTGTCGGTTCACGGACAGACCCAGTATCCTTTTATCTTTCAGGACAGAAAGTAACAGAAAACTCTTTGCTGAAAACCATAACCTGTAAGTTTGGTAATACCATATTGGGAACTTATAAACTCAATTATAGGAATGAGAATCAAACGACGCTTAAACAATCCCTATTGGAAGAAATTGAGTATCTGAGTGGTGTGAAAAGCTTTCCTCCCTTGCATTTCTACTATGGTAAGGGAAATAAGGCAACAGGTTATGACACCCATTCTTTCGTCTGCAAAGGTTATGTAGGGACACATTCTCCAAAACGTTTTGTCGTAGCGCGGAATGCTGACCACGGTAAAGCTGACTTAATTGTAGCAATACCCGATTATCAAGATACTCATCAAATATGCTATTAATGAAACAAGGCCCTATTGTCATAGGACTATATTTCCAAAAGGTATATGATGATTATCGTCCCATATTCATCAGTTATCCATTATGGAAAGACTCGTTAAAAGATTGCATGCAGTTCTACATATTCCATCACGAATTTCGGAACAATAAAAATCTCCAATTAAATGTACCTATATTAAACCATCAAAGTAAATTATTAAAATATCAAAGTAATTTTACAGAAGCTGTAAAGTGTGTACAGTCACAGTCATCCAATTTGTTACAAGAAAATGTCTATGTAAAAGATATTTTCAACTATTTGGATTATCTGAGGGAACATGATCTTCTCATTAAACTCCAAAGATTTGATGGAAAACGTGAATTATTGGTTTATAGTATGATGATAGCTCTTTACACGAACAATGAAGACTTGCTTCAATGGGTTTGCAATAAAACCAAAAAGCAAATCCAAACTTGGGATAAAGAATACTTTAAACAATGTTATGGTTACGATTTAGAAACATGGGAGGCAGAACTTTATCAACTAATAGACCAACGAGAAGAAATCATGGAACGGATTCGAATCAATTCCATGGACAAAAGGATTGCCAAACTGAAAGAATCTCATCTTATTATATAAAAAGGCGTATGGCAAAAAGAACAGAAAATAAAAAAGAGAATGGTTGTTACGCAATAGGAAAATGGTTTGCATGGGCCGTGGCCTTGCTCGTTACAGGCTGTAGTCCGAAAGTGGCCACGGAAATCTATCATTCTTATCCCGCTACGCAAGCTGACGACGTACAAGTATTCAAAACCGGAACGAACCGGCCTTACTCTGCCGAACTCCTGGGCAAAGTGGCTGTAAAAGGAAACGGATATACCGCACATTTCAGTTATGACCAGGTCGTAGCACTGGCCAAGGCTGAAACGGCCAAAGCGGGAGGAAACGCCTTGGCTATCACCGAACATAAAGAACCTACCATTCTCGTTTCCTGCCACCAGATAAAAGGGGAAATGCTACGCATGAAAACCCAACAAAGGGAACAAATAAGGAAAGCAGACAGTTTGGAATTGGCCGGACGGAAAAGCATAAAGCCACGTAAGCTCCCGCCCCCACTTCCTATCCATATCTACGGGAACGGAGGTTTTGGCCATGTGTTCAGCAAAGCTTACCATGACATTCCAGGCGGCCTCAGCGGTACGTTCAAAAACGGGGTGGATTTCCAGGGAGGAATCGACTGGGTGGGGAAAAAGTTCATGGGTGTAGGCATTCTCTATTCCGGTTACCGCTCCGGGGCATATCATACCAACTTCGTACGCAATCCCGATTACCCCAAGGAACAAACCGCCAATCCCAAAAGCCAGATGCACATGGATTACATAGGCCCGGAATTTGTTATGAGGGCAGCCAACAAACATTGGTCATTACGATACGGCATCGGAGTAGGCGCCTTCATCCTGAATGTCGAGGAGGAGATGGATTTCAGTATGGGAAAAACTGTAAAAGGGATGGGATTGCATTACCAACTCAGTGCGGACTACCTGCTGAGCAAACACGTCGGCATAGGAGTGAACGCAGGAGTGATTTATGGAAATGTCTATGACAAAAATGGAGTGATTCCCGGCTCCATGGACCAATCCGTAGAGTTCTACCGTATCTTTATAAACGGAGGACTGCACTTTTATTTTTAAAAGAAATCCAGCGGCGAACGCACAACCAACCGAGTTTTTAAGTAGTTTTGCAACGTCTAACATCAACAGCATGAACTGACGGCATGATACGCAAATTTGATTTTTTAGTGATAGGTTCGGGAGTAGCCGGAATGAGTTACGCCCTGAAAGTGGCCGATGCGGGCAAAGGCAAGGTGGCCATCGTATGTAAAACCACATTGGAAGAGGCCAACACGGCCAAGGCACAAGGGGGAATAGCCTCAGTGACCAATCTGGAAGTGGACAACTTCGAGAAACATATCAAAGACACCATGATTGCAGGGGATTTCATCAGCGACCCTGCAGCCGTGGAACAAGTAGTGAAAAACGCACCGCAGGGCATACGAGACCTCGTGAAATGGGGCGTAAACTTCGACAAAAACGAAAAGGGAGACTTCGACCTGCACCGCGAAGGCGGACATTCGGAGTTCCGCATCCTGCACCATGCTGACGACACAGGTTTTGAAATCCAGCGCGGACTGATGGAAGCCGTACGCCGCCATCCGAACATCACGATTCTGGAAAACCACTTTGCCGTGGAAATCATCACCCAACACCATTTGGGCATCGAGGTGACGCGCCGCACGCCGGACATCGAATGTTACGGGGCTTACGTCTTAGACCCAGATACCCAAAAGATAGATACTTTCCTTTCCAAAGTCACCCTGATGGCCACCGGTGGTACGGGAGCCGTCTACGCCACTACAACCAACCCCAACATTGCTACGGGCGACGGCATCGCCATGGTCTACCGTGCCAAAGGTACGGTGGAAGGCATGGAGTTCGTGCAGTTCCACCCCACGGCCCTCTTCCATCCGGGCGAGACGCATCCGGCTTACCTCATCACAGAGGCCATGCGTGGATACGGCGGCATCCTGCGGTTGCCCAACGGCGAGGAATTCATGCAGAAATACGACAAGCGGCTCAGCCTCGCCCCACGCGACATCGTAGCCCGTGCCATCGACAAGGAAATGAAAATACATGGCTTGGACCACGTGTGCTTAGACGTGACGCACAAGGACGCGGAAGAAACCAAACACCACTTCCCGAACATTTATGCCAAATGTCTCTCCATTGGCATCGACATGACCAAGCAATATATTCCCGTCGTGCCTTGTGCCCACTACATGTGTGGCGGCATTAAGGTGGACCTCAACGCTTGCTCCAGTATCCGGCGGCTTTATGCCGTGGGCGAATGTTCCTGCACCGGACTGCACGGCGGCAACCGGTTGGCCAGCAATTCACTTATCGAAGCCGTGGTGTATGCCGACGCGGCAGCCCGCCACAGCTTGGAGGTCATAGACCAATATGCTTTCAATGATAAAATACCCGAATGGAACGATGAGGGTACGATGAGCAACGAAGAAAAAGTACTCATCGCGCAGGATATGAAGGAAGTGGGACAAATCATGAGCAACTACGTGGGCATCGTGCGGAGCGACCTGCGCCTGAAACGGGCATGGACACGTCTGGACTTATTGTACGAAGAGACCGAAGAGCTGTTTAAGCGTGTCAAGGCGACCAAAGACATTTGCGAATTACGTAATATGATTAACGTGGGTTACCTTATCACGCGACAGGCCATCGAACGTAAGGAAAGCCGCGGATTGCATTATACGATAGACTACCCCAAACATGCTTACGACCAGAAATAGAAAATAAAGTAGTAATTACCATAATATAATTTTCCCCACTACATATCTATGATTATTCGTAAAAGACCTATCGTATCATGGTTATTAAACCATGAAGATGAAAATAAACTGGAAATACCCATAAATAATAAGATACATTTCAAGTATTTATTTAAAGGAATGGAATTTCTTTCAGACGTATGTGGTACAAAACCTGATTGGGGACTTCCCGAACTTATTATGCCATCATTCGAAAAAGTCATGGAGAAAAGCGCAAAGTCATTTTTCAATATTGACCATCAACTTTTCCAAGAATTTTATAATGATAATGTATGCGGTATCCTTATTGAAGAGGGAGCAACTATAATATATGGCTTTGAAGAAGATACATTATACGTTTGGTTATTCAAAGAGGAAATAGGAAAAAGCACTTTGCTTCTTTATTTCTATATAAAATCATCCACAGATAACAAACGACAAATTTATACATGTCCAACCCTTATAGATGATGACCAACTTTTTAGTGGTGATAAAGAAGAAAGAAAACAAATCTATAAAAATTTGGCTGATAAACTTATCATTTATCTTGCAGTAAAGAAGTATGTACAAGTTGAGAAGGTCATCATACCTCTTGGAACAAGTACTTTAATTGACGATACTATCAAAGATTACAGAAAAAAGGAAAAGATAAAAAATGAAAGTGGACAAGAAGTTATTGTAATGGATTCCCGATGGTTTAGAAAAATAGTAAATGACAACGATATTTTTGTTCGAGGCTTCTTTAGACTACAAAATAAAAAGAATGAAATGGGAGAATGGTACAAAGAACTCATTTTTGTAGACTCTTTCGTTCGGCACGGATATCATCGTAACGCCATAATTGAAGACAAAGATAATTCATAATATTGATGGTGTAAATACAGTACTTTATTGGGAGCGCAATACAATCCTTAGTTTTTAATAAGATTACAAGATCATAAATTTATATAGAATAGAATAAATAGCATATTTTCATTCTATCCTTTTCTTTATATCCTGATTTTCCGTAATTTTGCACCCGCAAAAGAATGTGTTTTTCAGGAAAAAAGGATATTCGCCATGACGAAAGAAATGACTGAGGGTTCACCCCTGCGGTTGATATTCAACTTCTCGCTCCCGCTCATTTTGGGAAGTCTGCTCCAACAGACTTATAGTCTGATAGACGCAGCCATCGTAGGAAAATATTTAGGCATCAACGATTTGGCAGCCGTGGGTGCCAGCACGTCGGTCGTATTCCTCATCATCGGATTCTGCACCGGCTGCTGTTGCGGTTTCGGTATTCCCGTGGCCCAGGCGTTCGGTGCACGTTCATACAGCGACTTGCGGCGTTATGTGGCCAACAGTCTTTGGGTTTCCCTCATCATTTCCGTCGTGTTGGCTGTCGTCACTTCCCTGCTTTGCGAGAGAATCCTGTTCATGATGCAGACGCCGCACGACATCCTTCACCATGCCTATCTCTATCTTTTGGTTACTTTTATCGGTATTCCTTTCACTTTCCTGTACAACCTGCTCTCCAGCCTCATCCGGGCATTAGGCGACAGCAAGACCCCGTTTTATTTCCTTCTCATGGCCGCCATCCTCAACATCGTATTGGATTTGTTTTGCATCCTCATACTACATTGGAGCGTGGCCGGAGCCGCCATCGCCACGGTCTTCTCGCAAGCCGTCTCCGCCCTGCTTTGCCTGTATTATATGTTCAGGAAATTCGACATCCTGAAAATGGAAAAGGGAGAAACCGCCTTGGACAAACACTACATAAAGGGACTGTTGGACATGGGCGTACCGATGGGACTGCAATTTTCTATCACCGCCATCGGAAGCATCATGCTCCAAAGCGCAAACAACGCCTTGGGTACGTCGTGCGTGGCCGCCTTTACCGCCGGCATGCGCATCAAAATGTTCTTCATGTGTCCGTTGGAAAGCATGGGTATCGCCATGGCCACATATTGCGGACAAAACTACGGGGCGGAAAAAACGGAACGTATCAACATGGGGCTGCGCGCCAGCTTTTTCATGGTTTGCCTCTACTGCATCTTTTGTTTCATCGTGTTGCATCTTTTCGCCCGTCACATCATCTACCTGTTTGTGGATTTCCATGAATATGAAATCATAGAAAAGGCCAACCAGTTCATCGTCACCTCCTGCACCTATTTCATTCCATTAGGACTACTGTGCCTGCTCAGGTACAGCATCCAAGGATTAGGATACAGTAAACTGGCCATAATGTCTGGCGTGTTCGAAATGGTAGACCGCACGGCTGTCAGCCTGTTCCTGGTCCCTATTTTAGGATATACGGGAGTTTGTTACGGTGACCCTTCGGCTTGGTTTGCCGCAGACCTCTTCCTCATCCCGGCTTACCTTTACGTACACAAACGTTTGTCTCGGAAGAGATGTTATGCGCAAGCCTACTGAATTTTAAAGGAAAGTTACATACAAAAATCATTCTAAGGAGAACGAATTTCCGTTCTCAGCCAAACGATTTTTCAATCTGCGCCAAATGATTTTCCGTTTGGCGCAGATTGATTTATAAACGACAAACATTTGAATATCAAATATATAAGAAACAACAAACATCCTTACAGATATTCATTCCCATACAGGCCTTCCTGTCGATAATATATGGAAAATACGACTATGCGGTCCGTAGACCGCCCACAGCGCTTCTCAATAAGAGACGGAAACCTCCAATCCCTCTTGCCGGATGCGTCCGGCAATGCGGTCCAATTCTTCACGTGTGGCCTTTTTCAACTCATGGTCGGGCGTTTCGCGGTCTATGGTATAAATCATGACTTGGGAAGGTGATATTTCTTTCACGGCACGCAACCACGGTTCCACAAAACGGTCGGAAGTATTGTCCACATCCGCACCCTCCGACATGCCTTTCATGAACATCGTCTGTATAATAACTTTGCCTCGGAAATCTTTCAGGCGTTCCACCACCCGACTTATTTCATAACGCCCCGTAGGACGGTCTACCCGGCGAATGTAACCTTCGTCCACCGTATCCAATTTCAGGATATTGTTGTCCACTTTCCTCAAAGCCTCAAAAACTTCCGGCCGGAATATCTGGGTGGCATTGCTCAACACGCTGATCTTAGCCTTCGGGAAATACCGGTCGCGCAAGGCGCGGGTGTCTTCTATGATTTCCGCAAAATGCGGATGAAGCGTGGGTTCCCCGTTTCCGGCAAACGTCAGCACATCCGGCACAGGCCCGTTCGCGGACATGTTTTTCAGCCGTTCTTCCAAAGCCATGTACACTTCTTCACGTGTGGGCAACGGCTTCTTGGGACGAAAATCCTTGTTGAATCCACACTCACAATACACACAATCGAACGTACACCATTTCCCGTCTTCCGGAAGCAGGTTGATGCCCAAAGAAACACCCAACCGACGGCTGTGCACCGGTCCGAATATGGGAGAAGGATAAATCACTGTAGCCATAACTTCGTTTTTAATTCACAAATCCATGCAAAGGTAACATAATCCTCATCAAAACTTGTAACGCAACAAGAAAGAAAGGTCGTTTTTCCATCGCCCTCCGATACGTTGCAACCCGTCGCCTATTTCCTTACGGTCGAAATATCCGGTAATCCCGTATTTCCACATCAGCATCCAGCGGCGCGCCACGTTCCACCGGGCATTCACCGCCGCCCTCATCCCTTGTCCGTACATCGTCATGAAAGAAAATGCATACAATAAGGATGGCTCATAAAAAGACATCGGTGCCTTGTAGTCCTCGCTGTCGAAATACACACACGACCCGGCTACATTCAACCGGTTTTTCCGGTCCTTCCATTTCAGGATGCTCCCTCCCATGTATCCTCCGACATGCCGTCCATACACGTCCCTCACCCTTGTGTATCTTACCACCCCACGCCATTCCCAAAATTTTGAAGGCATGCACTGCGCCTGCACCTTCAATTTATGATACAGGTAAGGCTGTCCATAGCGTTCCTTACGCTTCAGTTGGTAACGCCCGGACAGTTCCCACTTTCCGGAAACAACCCAATCGACCTGAAATACCCCTTCCACCCCTTCGGAGGTATGAGGTATCCCGAACTTGGCCCACGGAAAATAAAAATAATCCACATAAGCGGACAACTTCAACTCATTCAACGGAGAGGCCTCCACTCCCGTATAAAATCCGCTTTCGTTCCTGACTGCCCCGCCTTCGGAAAAGCTATTGGCACGCAATCCCACATATTGGTAAGTAAACAACCGCTGCAAAGCCACCATGCTGTACCGGTGATTGAAACGGTAAATGGCTTTGTTCAGCGTGGCCCAACCGCCATACACACTGCTGAATGCCGTCTCGCCGGAAAACGAAAACCTGTCACGATGCCAACGATAGTGCAGGCCGGCATTCAGGAAATCCTTTCCATCCGGATAATATTGCCGGTAAAGTTCCGTGCCTTTTGAGAAAGAACGGCTGAAATGCTGGTAAAACACAGTCGCACCCAAAGAAAAATATCCCGTATTCCAAGTCACGTCAGTTCCGACAGACTGCTCCGTGACATTATGCTTTTTAGACAGCTCCAACAAAGTACGATGCAAACCGTCGGTTTTCAACGAAGATATCGTACCGTCTTTCCTTAAAGTGGCATCGGTGGGCAAATAGGAATAGAAAGCCGACATGTCCACCCTTCCGAAACGGAAAGCAGCCGCTATTCCCCTGAAAAAAGAAGTTTCTGACGTGGAAGAGAATTTCTTGATGGACGGTCTCGTGTCACCCATATTGAACAAAGTGGATTTTCCCAAAGAAAAATCACTGTTCACCACCAAGCCTTCGCCGAACCCCAAACGATAGTCTCCCAATGCCAATGCAGTGAGTTTTCCACAATCTTTCAACAAAAAATGGAAAGAATAAGCATCGTATGCCTTATTGCCATAACTGCCAAACGGTTCTCCTGCGTCTTTCTCTGCCGTGAATCCCCAAAACAGCCTGTTCCTGTATTGATAAGTATAGCGTATGTTGTGGTACAACGGATTACCAAGATACACCTTATTGGGGTTTTTCAACAACACCTCATCTTCGGGTATTTTATATCCATCACGTTTATACAGAGGCACATCCAACCGGCTCGTCACCTCATGTCGCCCTCCTTTCAACAAGGTTTTCAACCGTAACTTCTCTTTTTCTTCCACAGGATTTTCCACATAGACGAACAAAGTAAGAAACTGGCGGGTCTGATAGTCCAGTTCCTCTATCAACATCAATTCTCCCAACGATTGCATCGGACCGTAACGGTATACGTATGCCAAGATTTCCTCTATTTCATCTCCGTCCAGAAAAGGTAATTGCTCCAAATCGTCTTTCGTAGCCGTATTCAGGTTGAAAGGATGTTCGTGCAATGCGGCCAACTCTTCCAAAAGAGGACTCAAATCTTCTCCGTCTTCATATTCATCCACAGAAATCTTCTCTACAAATTCTTCCCAGGAATAATGCTGTGCGCCGACTTTATCCACAGGATATATTTGTAGAACACAAAACATTAACACGCTTATCCACAACCGGTGTAGATAAATAAACTTACAGTGTTTTTCTGTCATGCTTCAAATATAAGCAACTATTTTTAGTATAACAAATTATATTCTTTGTAAAAAGCATGCGATGAAAGTATTTAATTTATATTTTTGCAGCGGATATGGGAATATACAGGCTTATCATATTGTTCTTATTAGGTGCTCTTACTTTGCAAGTGGAAGCCCAGGACGAGTTTGTTCCTATTGATGGAGAACCGAGAATAAAAGTCGTATTTTACAAAAAAGTACAGAAGGAGTTCTATCAAGGCGACTCCATCACCGTGATTATCATGCCCGAACTACCGGTATATCCCCCACTGAAGTTTAAGAACAAAAGGGAAGCCATGCGGTATAACAAATTGGTTTATAACGTAAAAAAAACACTTCCCATTGCCAAAATGGTTAATCAGACCATATCCGAGACTTATGAGTATCTGGAAAAACTACCTACTAAAAAAGAAAAAGACGCTCACATACGAGCCGTAGAGAAAGGTATAAAAAAGCAATATACCCCACAAATGAAAAAACTGACTTATTCACAGGGGAAACTGCTCATCAAGTTAGTGGACCGCGAATGCAACCAAAGTTCTTTCGAAATAGTGAAAGCCTTTTTCGGCCCTTTCAAAGCCGGATTCTACCAAACGTTTGCCAGCATATTCGGAGCCAGCCTGAAAAAAGACTATGACCCTGAAGCCGACGACCGGCTGACGGAACGCGTAGTAAGAATGGTGGAAGCCGGTACATTATAATGTTCACAACTTCATCTTACGGGCAAACTCCCACACCAGTATTCCGGCCGTAACAGAAACATTCAGAGAATGTTTCGTCCCGAATTGAGGTATTTCTATACACCCGTCGCACTGGTCGACAACTTCTTGTTGCACACCTTTCACTTCATTTCCTAATATAATGGCATATTTTTTTGCTTTATCCGGGCGGAAGTCCTGCAACATAATGCTACCTTCCACCTGTTCCACAGCCCAAACTTCATAACCTTCGGCCTTAAGATGCTCCACCGCATCTTGCGTACGCTCATAATATACCCAATTCACGGAATCTTCCGCCCCCAATGCCGTCTTATGGATTTCCACTTGCGGCGGAGTGGCTGTAATTCCGCACAGATACACGGATGCTACCCTAAAAGCATCGGACGAACGGAATACGGAACCTACATTATATAAGCTTCTTACATGGTCCAGTACCACAATCAAAGGAAGTTTTTCAGCCGTCTTGAATTCTTCGGTAGAGATTCTATTCAGTTCCGTTATTTTAAGTTTTCTCATTGCTTTCAACATATTTGTTCACAAAGATAATAAAACCCATAAAAACTACTTGATAACTCGTTCACAAATCGTAAACAGATTATTGAAAAGAAACTTTGGATTTAGAAATTCAGTAGTGTTACAGGAATATTTCAAACCACCAAATAAATTAGTAAAAGATAGAAATGAACTTTAAACCGTATTTTCATCAGGTTTATGCAGCCTTTTTCCCCTAAAGTTTTTAACTTTGTAGGTTATGAACAACTCGTTAAAAACGATAAAGAACATACGATAATGCATTCAGTTTAAAGAATAAGAGACCCAAGGCTCATGTTGAAAAGTGATATATTACCCGATACCCCGCTTTGATAACTTAAAAAACAAGTTTCAGGCTTCTTTTTTATCGACACTATCAACAGCCTATCATCATTTACATTAGGTTTTTTCAAAAAATAGAAATAAGAATTAATAATATATATATGGTTAAGAAAGAGTGGATAGACAAGGGGTTTGTGGATGAACCCATAGCAAAGGAGCTTGATTTGAAAAATGAGATCAGGGAACTTTGCCGGAAGAAGAATGCAGTCATCATGGCGCATTACTATACGGAAGGAATCATCCAGGATTTGGCTGACTTCGTGGGAGACAGTCTGGCACTGGCTCAAAAAGCTGCCAAGACCGAAGCGGATATCATCGTCATGTGCGGTGTGCATTTCATGGGAGAGACCAATAAGATTCTTTGTCCTGACAAAAAGGTCTTGGTTCCGGATTTGAATGCCACCTGTTCGTTGGCCGAAAGTTGTCCGGCAGATGAATTCTCCCGGTTTGTTTCAGCTCATCCCGGCCATACAGTCATATCGTACGTCAATACTACGGCTGCCACCAAGGCTGTCACGGATGTGGTGGTCACTTCGAGCAACGCCCGCCAGATTGTAGAAAGTTTCCCTTCTGATGAAAAGATCATTTTCGGTCCGGACCGGAATCTTGGCAACTATATCAATTCAGTTACCGGACGTGACATGCTGCTTTGGGACGGAGCTTGCCACGTGCATGAAAAATTCTCCGTGGAGAAAATATTGGAACTTAAAAAATCCCATCCCGAGGCCAAGGTGCTGGCTCATCCGGAATGTAAAGGAGCTGTGTTGAAACTGGCAGATGTGGTCGGTTCTACCGCAGCATTGCTGAAATATGCCATCCGTCATGAAGGAAAGGAATTTATTGTGGCTACGGAAAGCGGCATATTACACGAGATGCAGAAGGCTTGTCCGGAGAAAACTTTCATTCCGGCTCCTCCGGACGACAGTACGTGTGCCTGCAACGAATGTAATTACATGAGGTTGATTACGTTGGAAAAACTCTATAATACCTTGAAATATGAGTGGCCGGAAATCGTAGTGGATGCGGAAGTGGCGGAAAAGGCTGTCAAACCGATTCACAGAATGTTGGAAATCTCCGAGAAGTTAGGATTGTAATGAAGCGTTTGAAGACTTTTACCGATGAACGTGGCAGCCTTACCGTGGCTGAAACCGGAAAGGATTTGCCTTTTGAAGTAAAGCGGGCATACTGGATTTACGGTGTACCCGAGGGGCATGAACGCGGCAAGCACGCTAACCGTATCACCTATCAGTACTTGGTGGCCGTGAGAGGATGCGTGACAATCACCTTGGAAGACAAGGACGGACGGCGGACGTATGTGCTCGACGCACCGGACAAGGGGCTGCTCATTCCGCCGCTGACGTGGAACGAGCTGCTGCATTTCTCTGAAGATGCCGTGTTGTTGGTCTTGTCTTCCCAGCCTTACCGGCCTGAGATGTATATCAACTCTTACGAAGAGTTTCTGCGTATGATTCATGAATAGATGGAGGTGTGGAGATGGAAAGCAGATGGGAAATAAAGCGGTATAGCGATGGCTGTAAGGATGAATGGGACGATTTCGTACGGGATTCCCGTAACGGGACTTTCCTTTTCATGCGCGGTTATATGGATTATCATGCCGACCGTTTTGCGGACTTCTCCCTTATGGCTTACAGGGACGGACGGTTGCATGCTTTGCTACCCGCACACTGTACGGCGACGGAGTTTTGCAGTCATCGTGGACTGACGTATGGCGGAGTGGTGACGGATGAGAAGATGACGGTTGCGCTCATGTTGGAGTTGTTTGGGGAAATCCTTCGCTATTTACGGACGTATACATCGGTTGGCAAATGGATTTACTCACCCGTACCTTATATATATGCCCGTTATCCCAGCGAAGAGGATTTGTATGCGTTGTACCGCTTCGGGGCACGCCTGTCAGGCCGTAAAGTTTCCACGGTCGTTCCCTCTGCAACGGCTTGGGGATTCAGTACGCTTCGGCGACGTAAGATGAAGCACGCCGTACGTGAGGGATTGTCCATCAGCCGTGATGAAGATTTTTCGGCCTTTTGGAAAGTATTGGAAGGGAATCTGATGGAACGCCACCAGTCGCGTCCCGTGCATACCTTGGAAGAAATCATGTTGTTACATCACCGGTTTCCACAACAGATATTGCTGTACAGGGTTTGTCGTGCGGAGGGGCGTACGGTGGCCGGTTGCGTGTTGTACGTGACGAAAAGGGTGGTTCATGTACAATATATCGGTTCTACTCCCGAAGGAAGGGCGTGCGGAGCTGTGGATTTGTTGTTTCACCATTTGATTCACGAGGAATACAAGGATGTTCCTTACTTTGATATGGGTACTTCCGTGGAGGAAGGTGGCCGTGTATTGAATGAAGGGTTGATATTCCAAAAAGAAGGTTTCGGCGGCCGGGCAGTGGTGTATGATACGTACGAAATGGAGGTGTGAAAAGTCGTGTTATTTTGTGCGGCAAACGATTTTTCAATCTCTTGTGAATGATTTTCAGATCTGCTGAGAATGATTTTACGATATGCTGAGGGCTTTATGAATACCTCTCCTAATAGTTTTGGGAATTATACGCATTAGTACCTAACAAAACTTTGGCTGGAAAACTTCCATAACAAAGAATTTTTCTTGCCAAAGTTATATATACCAAACGCATTATTGTTTGGTGTATGAATTTTGCTAAATTTACTTCGCTTTTCAGTCTATCGCAAGCCTTTCCGACAGAAGAAAGTTGCTTGACCTATCTTGAGCAACACTTTTGGAAGAATGGTGTCGTTTCTCCTTTTGACCCAACTTCTAAGGTATATAACTATGGTAATCATAAATACCGCTGCAAGAATACGGGCAAGAATTTCACTGTAAGAACAAACACGTTGTTTCATGGTTCAAAAGTGTCTTTGCAAAAGTGGTTTATGGCTATATGGTTAATAGCAAACTACAAGAAAGGCATATCATCTTGTCAGTTAGCAAAAGAAATAGGAGTAAGACAGGCTACAGCGTGGCATATGCTTCACCGTATTCGTGAATGCTTCTTTTGCGAGAATGATTATAAACTTGACGGTGAAGTAGAACTGGATGAAACTTTCGTAGGTGGTAAGAATAAAAACCGCCATAAGAACAAGAAAGTAAGGCATTCTCAGGGCAGAAGTTTTAAGGATAAGACACCTGTACTGGGTATGTTACAAAGAGGTGGCAAGGTTGTTTGCCGTGTGGTCAAAAGCACCTCCAAGAAACATCTTACTGCTCCGATACTCAGAACGGTTAAACGTACCGCAAAGTTATTTACCGATGAATGGTGTGGTTATGATACAGTCGGCAAAATATACGAAAGAAAGATTGTTGACCACGGCAAAGGACAATATGTATGCGGTGACGCTTACACTAATACAATAGAAGGATTTTGGAGTGGACTTAAACGTGGCATTATAGGAATTTACCACAAAGTCAGCCGAAAACACCTTTGTAGGTATGTTAATGAGTTCGTTTTTCGTTATAATACCAGGAAAATTAGCAACGTTGAGCGATTTAATTTGTTACTTTGCAATACCAATTATCGTACCACTTACCAAGATTTGATAAAATGAGCAAGAAGAAACATGATTTATCGGTTGAAGAAATGAAAAAAGTATTAGAAATCAAGATAACTCCAAGAGAACAAAAGGAGTTACAAAAGATGTCTTGGGAAGATATGATAAGTAAGGCTATGAAATTTAATCCCAATAGTAAGCCTAAAAAGAAAGGCAAGAAATAAATCCTGCCCAGTTTTCAATCTTCTTCTGAATAAACATATCCTTGCAATTCGACATTAAACGTCTTCGCAAGTATATAGTTTAAGAAGTTAAGATTTTCAGCGTCAAGCTGACTTTGAAGTTCACTTGTTTCCATATTTCTGTGCATTAAGTTATACCTAAATTTTACCAATACAAAGATACAAAGAGAATATGGAAACTAAAAATGGGAGCAATCCGTGAGGACACTCCCATTTTCAATATTCCCAAGTGAAATAAGGCGTTTTCTTTATTGTGTTAAAAAATATAAATTCTTCAATCCAGTCCTAAATCTCTCAGCATTTGCTCTGCTTCCTCCTTGCTGATATTTTCGTTTTGCTGGATGATATCAATATTTCTTTGGTTTATAGTTTGCTCAGTGCGCATATCCTCCAATACTTTCCTTGTTAATTCCTCATCTTCCCGCTTTTTGGGTAGAACAATTATGCAGTACATTATGACTATGATAATAGGGATGAAGAATATAGTCCATAAGACTTTCGACATAGTATCACTTTCCTTGTATTCCCCTTGGTTGATAGTACGGGAACAAACCAAGAGAAGAAAACCTAATATACCATAGAAACATGATAAGAAAAACCAATTCCAAGCATTTCTGCCACGTCTTGTAGCCAGTACAGCGGAAAGTATAGCCCACAGCAGATTAAACACAGCGAAAAGCAACCAAACCAATGTAAGGCTAATACCACCTATGCCCAATAGGGCTAAAATACCTTTGATAATTTCCATCTTTGGCGAATTTTACAAGAGTTCTCCGCAGGCAACCAATCGAAGAGTTTAACAATGTTAGTTATAGAAAGTGGGCTACCTTCCATGCACTCTTGTAGGCATCGCCAAACGCCTGAATATACGCACGGATAGGCAGCCCACGTATATGAGCTGTCTCCGTGCCTCGCATATCCTTTGGTGAGATTTGGCGATTTCACAAGAAGTGAGGCACTTTCTCTGTAATTTTCAAATGTTTGTCTCGAAAGACAATGCAAAGTTACAAAAATTATCCGTATCTTTGCACAGATAAACAATATAAGTCATGGATGAAATTATTGTTAGATGTCCTTATTGCGGAACAGATAATCATTTCTTTCCGACAAGAATAGTTGAGATAGGTTATTTTAGCTGCATTAAGTGCGGAAAATCACTACCTCTTGTGTTTTACGATGAACAACTACCTCATGACCGTCAACAACATAATGAGAAGGAAGACCAAGAGTGAAGCCGTCTGGTTGAGACAGTAGGAAGTCAACCCATTCTTTAAGTCTGCAACCTTCTGGCTCATTTCGGAAAAAATCTTCTATTTCCGTGCGTCCGTGCAATTCTAATGAACGTACCATATCAAAAGTAATTTTGTGATTTATCTCAATGATGATAATCTCAATATATCGTCTTTTCGGTTATCTTCTTCCGTAGGGCGGTATATTTTCTGAAGAATTATGGGAATACATGCTTGACAATCTGAGGGAGCGAATTTCTCAAGATACTCTTTTAATTCATCTTCTTTGATTGAAAATTTCTCCGCATTTTCCCTTACTTTGTATATTGGGGTAATTGCTTCTTCATTGACCGTGATTACTTCTGAAACACGGAACATTTCTTGAATACGTTTTGCTAATTTGGAGTTCATATTTACAAAGTTTATAGTCTATGAATAATTAAACTTTGTAAATGAATAACTACGCATTTATACTACTTTGTTAGCAAAAACATGGTTAGGTACTAATGCGTATAATTCCCATAGTTTTTTGCTTGAAAAAAGGCTTCACTCGTTCATACTGTTTGGATGACAAGCGGTTAAGGTGAACTTTGTGGGACAGAAGGTTTCACCGTGCATTCACCGGCTTTCGCCGGAAATACAGTGCCTGAATGATATAAAAAGTGTTAAGCCTTCGTGAATGATAATTTCCTTGTGATTCCGGAAGGCGAATTGGGATTTGTGAGTAGGGAAATTAAAAGCTTGAAAAATTTCTCTGAAAGAAAAATAGTCGTAAATTAGCTTCCTGAAATGTTTGAAGTAAAGTCATGGTAAAATATTTGGATTTAAAGAAAATCAATGATTCTTTCGAACCGGAATTGTCGGAGGCTGTAGCACGGGTGGTACGTTCCGGATGGTATCTGTTCGGGAAAGAGGTGGAGACTTTCGAGCAGCGGTTTGCTTGTTATTGCGGGGTCGGGTATTGTGTGGGGACAGGGAACGGACTGGATGCCCTTACGCTTATCTTTATGGCTTATGTCAGTATGGGGAGGATGAAGGCGGGAGACGAAGTTATCGTGCCGGCAAATACCTACATAGCTTCCATATTGGCGGTCATGCGTGCCGGACTCAAACCGGTATTTTGCGAGCCTGAATGGGATACTTGCAACATAGACCCCGTGAAGGTGGAAAATTTGATTTCTGAGCGCACAAAAGCGGTCATGGTGGTGCATCTCTATGGCAGGGTGTGCCGGATGGATGAGATAAGCCGTACGGCCCGTAAAAACGGTTTGTTGGTGGTAGAGGACTGTGCGCAGGCTCATGGAGCGGTGTATCAAGGTGTGAAAGCCGGTGCTTTGGGGAATGCCGCAGGATTCAGTTTCTATCCCGGTAAGAATCTGGGAGCTTTAGGAGATGCCGGGGCTGTCACGACTGGTGATAAGGATTTGGCCGAACGGGTACGCATGTTGGCCAATTACGGTTCTTCGGTCAAATATGTACATCCATACGTGGGTATAAACAGCCGTCTGGACGAGTTGCAGGCAGCGGTTTTGAATGTGAAGCTCGGGCGGTTGGACGAAGATAACGAACGCCGTCGCCGGGTGGCTTGCAGATACATGAAGGAAATAAAGAATCCGGAAGTGATTTTGCCACAAATGGCAACCGAAGCAGATGCGCATGTATTCCATATTTTTACGATATTCACTCCCGGACGTGATAGGCTGCGTGAACATTTGGAGCATCATGGCGTGCAATCCCTGATACACTACCCTATCCCACCTCACCGGCAAGGCGCATTATCAGCGTACGCTTCGCTGTCATTGCCGGTGACAGAGCGTATTCATCGTGAGGAATTGAGCCTGCCGATGTCTCCTTTATTAATAGACGAGGAAATCAATTCGGTGGTAACCGCCATAAATACTTTTAATGGATGAAAGTGACGCGGTTCACGATGGCTTTTTTTCCTTCTGCATTGGTGGAGATGATATTGTAGACTCCTGAAGAGACTCTTTTGCCGCTTTGGTTCCGTCCGTCCCAAGTGAACAGACCGCCGTTGGCACGACCGGAATATACCAATTGTCCCGTGACGGTAGTGATTTTGACTTCAGCATTGAGGGTCAGCCCGTCTACCGCGATAACTCCGTTGTAGTCCGGTTTTACGGGATTGGGATACACACGCACGTTGCTTTTATCCAATTCTGTGGCAGGAGTATTGGCATCGCTCATATACGATACGAGCCCTAAAAAGGTACCTATCATGACTTCTCCGGTTTGCGGATTGACGGCTATGCTCTGTATTTCATCGGATATGAGTGGAGAGTTGTCCGTAGTGAAATGCTGTAATATTTCCTGTCCGTCTGCACTTACCAGGTAAACACCGTCCGCAACCGTCCCTATCCATTTCCGGTTGGCTGCGTCAATGGCTATGCTGCTGATATTTACCTTGTTGAGCAAATAGTCGGCATAGTTCGTTCCGTCATTACGGGCGATTTTGATTTGGGTAAACCTGAAGTCGTCGTTTTGGATGAAGTCGTCCGGGTCTTCTATGACGAAGAGTCCTTCATTCGTGCCCACCCATATTTGATTGTTGAGGTCTTGTGCCATGCAATTGAAATACCACGGTTCGTACTTGACGCCGTCTTGGTTGATGATGATATTTCTTTTTATATGGATGTCATCGGAAGTATCTTCCAATGTCCCGTTGTAGTCCAGAGCAAAAAATCCTCCTTGTCCTTTTTCGTATCGTTTGGAATTAGTCCAAAGTCTTCCTTTTGAATCAAAAAGAATATGGGTGAAATTCGTGCCCATATTTAATTCTTGGTAGTATAATTTGGTCCACGTACGGTCGGGTTTAAGAACGACTAATATGGTATCCACTTCTGTATTGACCATCCAAAGATTACCTTCGGAGTCATATTGTAAGGCATCGCATCGCACATAGTTTTGCGGATCTGTTATTTTATCATTGATGACAGGTTTGAGTGGGCTGTTTGTCTCATCGTAATTTTTTATAAATTTCAAATCTTTAAATTCATAAAGTCCGTGCCCGGCGGAGGAAACATAATGATGTGTAGGGTCTTTCGGGTCTTGTGCAATGCTGGATGTGTTAGTATATTGATGTTTTGTTTGTTCCGCAATATTGTCTGCATTGAAGTTGTACCATGTGTCGTTTTCGTAGTACATCAAAGTTCCTTCTCTTTCTATATTATTATAATTTTGGTCTCCACCGGCGATAAGCAAACGATTGCCGTTGTAGTGCATGTTGCAAAAATAGTCGCGGATGGGGCTGTTAGGCTGGATGGCAGATTGCGTGGCAGAGAGTGTCTTGCCTGAAAGAACATAAGGTTGCAATCCTTTTATGCCTTGGCTTGCCCAATATGTACCGTTGTTATAAACTAAATAATTGAATGGATTGTCTTGTTTGATTTCCTGTTTGTCTGTGACGTTGTTGAACAGATAAATATGGGAAGAGTTTCCGGTGAGCATGACGTCTTCGGAGCAAGAAAAAAATGAATAGCCTCCTTTTACCAAGGCTGTGGTTGTATAATATTGTTGGTCAATGGTGAATAACCCTGTACTCTTGTTATACCCAATCAGTTTACCTTTGAAGAATGTAAGTTCGTGGAAGAAGTTAGTGCTAGTGTGCTTCCAATTGTTCTTATCCAATAAATTAAGGTTCAAGTCGCCTATGTTGAAACCGTTTTCCGAACAACAAAGGTAGATGTAATGTGCATCTGCCGTACAACTGTATACGTTCAAGTTTAAGTCGTATGTAGCTTCGAATTCTTCTTTATCCGTATTCACTACGACTATGCCGAAGTTCGTGCATATATATGCTTTTTCGTTTACTACGGAAACATTATTGATGATGAGGTTAGAATAGTTTTTGTCTTTTAATTGCTTCATGTTGACCACCTCGTTGTCCGGATAGATTAAGTCTATGTTTCCGTTTTCATATACAAGAATAAGCTTTTGGCTTGCGTTGCTATATCGTATGAATTGTATTTTGGTGTCGTGCAATCCGTTAAGTCTATCAAACACGTAGACTTCCGTATCTTCGGTGTTGTAACTGAAAAGATTTCCATTACAAAGAGAATATGCTTTATGGCCTACCGGTATGTTATAAGTGGATATTTGCAATGCCGGATAAGCTTTCCAAGAACCGATAGCCTGTCCGAATGAAATGCTCGTGCAGCCTATAAAGACGATAAGCCATAAAATATATTTCTTCATAAAATCCGATTTTTAAGTTTAAGATTCTTTTGTAAGATAATCACAAAGGGCAGCTACTGCACGTGCACGGTGGCTGATGCGGTTCTTGATGTCGCTACCCAATTCGGCGAATGTGGTTTCATAACCGTCGGGTTGAAAGATAGGATCGTAGCCGAATCCGGATTCTCCTCTTTTTTCTCTGGTAATTTGTCCCTTTACAATTCCTTCGAACTGCCTTTCTTCTCCTTTTTCTATTAACGAGATAATGGTGCGAAATTGTGCTTTTCGATCATTTTTTTCTTCCATTTCTTTCAGGAGTTTATTCATGTTGGCTTGAGAGTCATGTCCTTGTCCGTCGGCATAACGTGCGGAATGCACGCCCGGTGCCCCTCCAAGGCTTTCTACTTCCAGTCCGGTATCATCGGCAAAACAATCTAACCCATAATGTTCGTATACGTACCGTGACTTTTGTCGGGCATTGCCTTCAAGAGTATCGGCTGTTTCGGGAATGTCGGCATGACAATGGATGTCGGCAAGACTTAATATTTCGATACTGTTACCTAAGATAGCTCTTATTTCTTCCAATTTATGAGCGTTGTTTGTGGCAAAAACAAGTCGTTTTTTCATGTTCCGTTATTTTATTTTTAATTTATCGAATCCTTCTCCATAGACACCTACTACATTACTTTGCGAAACAAAGGCTTTGGGGTCAATACGGTGAATGAGGCGGAATATTTCTATACCTTCACGTCGTTTTGCCAAAACAACCAATACCTTCCTCGGTTCCTTGCTGTACCAGCCTTCCCCGTTAAGAATGGTGACTCCTCGGTCGAGTTGTTTGCCTATGGCTTCCGCTATCTCGTCATATTTGTTGGAAAAAATAAGAAACTGTACGGATTGGCGTGCACTGTTCATATAATAGTCCAACATAATCATGGAAATGATGAGTACGCAAAATCCGAATACTACTTTTTGCGATTCGTGAAATACAAAGTAGCTGGAAGATACGATGGCAATATCGCAAAACATAAGTGCGCGTCCTAAACTGATGTCGCGGTATTTGTTGACAATGGCAGCTATGATATCAGTTCCTCCTGTACTACCATTACTTAAAAAGACAATAGCAAGCCCTACTCCTTCGCAGCAGGCTCCAAGTACACAGGCCATAAAAGTCTGATCTCCCAGAATCATAGGAAGTTGTCCGCTTTCGTCAGACAAAAGTTTTTGGAAAAGGTCGAATTCGAATGTCAGGGCCAATGTACCTACAATCGTTTTTAAACAGAAACGGAAGCCTAAAATTTTGATGGCAGCGATAAGTAAGGCCGCGTTAACCAAGAAATAAGTATATTGTACAGGAAAACCTGTGGCATAATATATGATAGCGGATACACCGGATAATCCACCGGTTGTAATTTGGTAAGGTAAGATAAAAGCGGTGAATCCTAACGCGTAAATAGTAAGTCCTATAAAAAGACTAATGTAATCTTTGGTTTCTTGCCAAATATCTTCTTTTGAGTATTTCATATTTATTGAATACAAAGATTTTTATGTAGGAGACTACTTGAAAAACAAGTAGTCTCCAAAAGGTTTGACACTATTTTAATACTATATTTACGATGCGCTTCGGTACGATAATGACCTTGACGATTTGCTTGCCTTCCGTGTACTTTTGGGTTTGTTCGTCATTCAGTACCGTCTTTTCGATGGAAGCATTGTCGGCATCTGCAGGAAAGTCCAATGTGAAACGGGTTTTCCCGTTGAAGGAAATGCTCAGTTTCATGCTGTCTTCCGTCAGGTACTCTTCCTTCCATTCCGGCCATTCGGCATCGCATACGCTATTTGCTTCTTCCAGAGCATGCCACAATTCTTCTGCGATATGCGGAGCAAAGGGAGCCATGAGGATGACCAACGTGCGAAGAATGTCCCGGTTATGGCATTTCTGTTGAGAAAGTTCATTCACGCAAATCATGAATGCACTGATAGAAGTGTTATAAGAAAAAGCTTCGATGTCCGCCGTGACTTTTTTGATAAGCTTGTGCAACGATTTCAGTGCTTCCTTGTTAGCTTCCCCTTCTGTGGGCAGGAAATTACCTGTGCGGTCGTAGAACAAGGCCCAGAACTTCTTCAGAAAACGATGACAGCCGTCGATGCCGTTGGTGTCCCAAGGTTTGCTTTGTTCCACCGGACCGAGGAACATTTCATACAGGCGGAGCGTGTCGGCTCCGAACTTCTCTACTATCATATCCGGATTGACCACATTGAACATACTCTTACTCATTTTTTCAATGGCCCATCCGCAAATGTATTTTCCGTCTTCCAGAATAAATTCCGCATCGTGATACTCCGGCCGCCAGTTACGGAAAGCTTCGATGTCCAGCACGTCGCCCGATACGATATTGACATCCACATGCAGGGGCGTAGTGTCGTATTGGTCTTTCATATTTAGTGAGACGAACGTGTTGGTGTCTTTGATACGATACACAAAGTTACTCCGTCCCTGTATCATGCCTTGGTTGATGAGCTTTTGGAACGGTTCTTCTTTGCAACTGTAACCCAAGTCATGCAGGAATTTGTTCCAAAAACGACTGTAAATCAGATGGCCGGTAGCGTGTTCCGTACCGCCTACGTACAAGTCTACGTTTTGCCAGTAAGCATCCACGTCCTTGTCTACCAGTGCATGGTCGTTTTTCGGGTCCATGTACCGGAGATAATAGGCAGAACTACCTGCAAATCCCGGCATGGTGTTCAGTTCCAACGGGAAAATCGTTTGGTGGTCGATGCGTGAGTTTTCCGTCACGCAACAGTTCACGGTATCCCATGCCCATTTCGTGGCATGTCCCAATGGCGGTTCCCCGCTTTCCGTGGGGAGGAATTTGCTGACTTCCGGTAATTCCAACGGCAGGCAATCTTCGGGAATCATGTAAGGCATTTGATTTTTGTAATATACAGGGAACGGTTCGCCCCAGTAGCGTTGGCGACTGAAAATGGCATCGCGCAAGCGGTAGTTTACCTTTACCCTACCCAATCCATGCGTTTTGACATACTCTTTTGTGGCTGCAATGGCTTCCTTGACGGTCAGTCCGTTGAGCGAGAAATCAATATAGGGAGTCACCCCGGTGCGTGGCGAATTGGTTACGATTCCTTCTTTGGCATCGAAACTTTCTTTACTTACGTCGCAACCTTCCACTAACGGGATGATAGGCAAGTTGAAATGTTTGGCAAAGGCATAGTCACGGCTGTCATGTGCCGGTACGGCCATGATGGCTCCTGTCCCGTAGCCGGCCAACACGTAATCGCTTATCCAAATGGGGATGTTTTCGCCCGTGAAAGGGTTGACGGCGTACGAACCCGAGAACACGCCGGTCACGCGGCGGTCGGCGATACGTTCGCGTTCCGTACGTTTTTTGGTGGCATCGAGATAAGCTTCCACTTCTGCCTTCTGGGCTTCGGTCGTAACTTCCGGTACCCATTCGCTTTCGGGAGCCAATACCATGAACGTGACGCCGAACATGGTGTCGGCCCGTGTGGTAAAGATCGTGAATTCCTTATCGCTGTCTTTTATTTTAAATTGCACTTCTGTGCCTTCAGAGCGTCCTATCCAGTTGCGTTGCGTTTCTTTCAATGAATCCGTCCACTCCACCGTGTCCAATCCGTCCAATAAGCGTTGGGCGTATGCACTGACACGCAGGCACCATTGGCGCATCTTTTTCTGAATGACGGGATAACCTCCGCGTTCGCTCACGCCGTCCACTACCTCGTCGTTGGCCAGTACCGTACCGAGTTTCGGACACCAGTTCACCATCGTTTCGCCCAAATAGGCGATGCGGTAATTCATGAGCGTCTCCTGCTGTTTCTTTTCGTCCATGGCTTTCCATTCGTCGGCAGTGAACCGCAGTTCCTCGCTACAAGCCACGTTCAAGCCTTCCGTACCATTTTTATCAAATGCCTTTATCAGTTCTTCAATAGGGCGTGCTTGCTGCCTGTCATTGCAATAATAACTGTCGAACATCTTTTGGAAAGCCCATTGCGTCCAGTGGTAATAGGCCGGGTCGCAAGTACGTACTTCCCTATCCCAGTCGAAGCAAAAACCAATCTTGTCCAACTGTTCACGGTAGCGGTTGATATTGGCCGCCGTGGTAACGGCCGGGTGTTGCCCCGTCTGTATGGCATATTGCTCGGCCGGAAGTCCGTAAGCATCGTATCCCATGGGATTCAACACGTTAAATCCTTGCAGACGTTTGTAACGTGCGTAAATATCCGAAGCAATGTAACCTAACGGATGTCCTACATGAAGTCCTGCACCACTGGGGTAAGGAAACATGTTGAGTACGTAGAACTTCTCCTTGTCTTTGTTTTCCACAACCTTGTAAGTCTGATGCTCTACCCAATATTTCTGCCATTTCGGCTCTATTTCTCTAAAATTGTATTCCATGTTATATGTTGATATTTTTATTTTAATCCGTTTATAGAGTGATGCACGTTTATCCATGCGCCGGTGATTTCTACAATATACATTTTGTGATAACCGCCTTGTTTACCGTACCATCTTTCGTTGAGCGACGGGTCGAGGAAAGCTTCGGGAGCCAGATTGTCGGCATACAACTTCCTGCAGGCCAAAGCGAGCCGTGCCTGTTCAAAAGTCACGCATTTGCCGTCTTCAAGGGGATATGGCGTGAGTCCGCTTTCGAGTGTCTTGTCTATATCCCGTCCGGATTTTGAACCGCATAAGTTATATACTTCACGCGCCTTGGGCGATTTCCCCAAGAAAGAGAGCGTCATGAAGTCGTTGTTTTCCGTAAATTCAAAAGTATAGCGTTCGGGACGAATGAATACGAAAGCTACAGGTTTGTTCCATAACCACCCTATTCCGCCCCATGATGCGGTCATCATGTTATATCGGTTGGCATCGCCAGCACAGACTAACATCCATTCTTTGCTGATCGTTTCGAAAAAATTCTCCGTAAGTTCAGAGACTTCTATCTTTTTCATGCTCTTTTCTTTTTATAATAAGGTGCAAAGATAGTGAAAGGCGAGCGCAGAGACAAATGAAAACGCAGTTTTCTGATTTGTCTTTGCCGAGCCGCCTCCTATTTTCGTGGAAACAAAGATACGGATTTTACAGGTCGCAGCGAATATTTTCAGGATATTCCTTGACGTAAATCAAGAAAAAAAGGTTTTATGGGAATATTACGTCTGAAAGTATGCATCTTTCAGGAATATCGTGTAACTTTGCATTGTCTTAAAACAAGAGACGATATTGAAAGCATCGTGAGATGCAATAGATTAGGTATTAGATTGAGGTAAAAAAGATTGTTACAGTATAATGTTAAGCATAGGACTGCGTGAAGCAGTAGTTTAATAGGAAAAGCAAACGAATAGTTCGTTTATTGTTTATGAGAAAAATTTTGAGAGATTAAAGATTTGTTTGTCGGGGCTTTCCTCTTGTGATCTGAGGGTTGTCCCGTTTTTTGTATCTTGTAGAAAAACAGAATCATCCGTTTCAAATCAGAAAAAATAATCGTATTTTTGTGGTTGATTCTAAAAAGTTAACGATTATGGCAAAAGAAGGGTTGACCCCGATGATGAAGCAATTTTATGATTTGAAAGCGAAACACCCCGATGCGATCATGTTGTTCCGCTGTGGGGATTTCTATGAAACTTATTGTGAGGATGCTGTCGTTGCTTCTGAAATATTGGGTATTACCTTGACAAAACGTAGCAATGGCGGAAGGAACGGCGAACCGGTGGAAATGGCCGGCTTCCCTTACCATGCTTTGGATACGTATTTGCCTAAACTCATCCGGGCAGGGCGGCGTGTGGCCATTTGCGACCAGTTGGAAGACCCTAAGCTGACCAAGACATTGGTGAAGCGGGGGATTACGGAGTTGGTGACTCCCGGAGTTTCAATGAATGACAATGTATTGAGTTACAAGGAAAACAATTTCCTTGCTGCCGTACATTTCAATAAGAATGTTTGCGGCGTAGCCTTTTTGGATATCAGCACGGGAGAGTTTCTCACGGCAGAGGGTACGTCTGAATATGTAGACAAACTCTTGGGGAATTTTTCACCGAAAGAAGTGCTTTTCGAGCGTGGAAAACGGAATATGTTTGAGGGTAATTTCGGAACAAAGTTTTTTACGTTCGAGTTGGACGACTGGGTCTTTTCCGAACGTTCGGCTACGGAAAAGCTGCTGAAACACTTCGAAGTGAAAAATCTGAAAGGCTTCGGCATCGACCATTTGAAATGCGGCATCGTGGCATCAGGCGTGATTCTGCAATATTTAGAAATGACCCAGCACAGCCAGATCGGGCATATCACGTCCATTTCGCGTATCGAAGAAGAACGTTACGTCCGTTTGGATAAATTCACGGTGCGCAATCTGGAGTTGTTGAATTCCATGGTAGACGGTGGTAATTCTCTGTTGGGCGTGATAGACCGCACGATTACCCCGATGGGCGCCCGCTTGATGCGCCGTTGGATATTGTTTCCGTTGAAAGACGAAAAACCGGTCAACGAGCGTTTGGATGTGGTGGATTACTTTTTCCGCGAACCGGAGTTTAAGGAACTGATTAGCGACCAGTTGCATCTGATGGGCGATTTGGAACGCATCATTTCCAAGGTTTCCGTAGGACGGGTGTCGCCGCGCGATGTGGTGCAACTGAAAGTGGCCTTACAAGCCATCGAACCGATTAAGATAGCTTGCGAGCATGCTTCGGACGAGACTTTGAAGAGGATAGGAGAGCAGTTGAACCTATGTGCTTCCATCCGCGACCGCATAGCCCGCGAAATACAGAACGACCCACCTTTGTTGGTCAACAAGGGGGGAGTAATAGCCGAAGGAGTAGACCGGGAATTGGATGAGCTTCGCCATATAGCTTTTGAAGGTAAGGATTATCTGCTGAAGATACAGCAAAGGGAAACGGAACTCACCGGAATCCCGAGCCTGAAGATTTCCTATAACAATGTCTTCGGGTATTATTTGGAAGTGCGGAATACGCATAAGGACAAAGTGCCTGCCGATTGGATACGCAAGCAGACGCTGGTGAATGCCGAGCGTTACATTACCCAGGAACTTAAGGAATACGAGGAAAAGATTATGGGCGCACAGGATAAAATCCTGGTGCTCGAGACGAAATTGTATAATGACCTGGTGTTGGCCTTGGCCGAATTCACACCGGCCATTCAGATTAACGCCAATTTACTGGCACGGTTGGACTGCTTGCTGTCTTTTGCCCAAGTGGCACAAGACAACCGTTATATCCGTCCGGTGATTCAAGACGACGATGTGCTGGACATCAAACAAGGGCGTCATCCGGTGATTGAAAAGGAGTTGCCGGTAGGAGAACAATATATTGCCAACGATGTCTATCTGGACACGGAGAAACAACAAATCATTATCATTACGGGTCCGAACATGGCCGGTAAGTCAGCCCTGTTGCGCCAGACGGCCTTGATTACGCTTATGGCTCAGATAGGTTGCTTCGTTCCGGCCGAATCTGCCCATATCGGATTGGTGGACAAGATATTCACCCGTGTGGGAGCAAGCGACAATATTTCCATGGGCGAGAGTACGTTCATGGTGGAAATGAACGAGGCAGCCAATATCCTGAATAACATATCCTCGCGCAGCTTGGTGCTTTTCGACGAATTAGGGCGTGGCACGTCTACGTACGATGGTATCAGCATCGCGTGGGCTATCGTGGAATACATCCATGAAAATAAAAAAGGGAGGGCAAGGACGCTCTTCGCCACGCATTACCATGAGCTGAACGAGATGGAGAAGTTGTATCCCCGCGTGAAGAACTATAACGTGTCGGTGCGCGAAGTGGACCAGAAAGTCATCTTCCTGCGTAAGTTGGAACGGGGCGGAAGCGAGCACTCCTTCGGTATCCACGTGGCCAAGTTGGCCGGCATGCCGAAGAGCATCGTGTCGCGGGCGAATACCATATTGAAGGAACTGGAATCTGCCAACAGCAAGGATGTGATGAAAAACAGCCGTGGGGCAAAGCAGGTCATGCAGGCGGACAACGGCGTGCAGCTCAGCTTCTTCCAACTGGACGACCCAGTGCTGTGCCAAATCCGGGACGAGATATTGCATCTCGACATCAATAACTTAACTCCTATGGAGGCTTTGAATAAGTTGGATGGCATTAAGAAGATTGTGGGTGGAAAATAGTTTTTTGTGTGATTGTTTGCAGCAGGGCGTGGCGTAGTTTCTTTTCGGGAGGAATTTGTAATTTTCTGCGTATGTTGGAGCGTTGGCAATTGACATTAGATTCCTTTTTGTCGGTCAGGCTACAGATTTCTTTAAGTTGGTATCCTTTTAGTATCAAAGTAGCGATTTCCTGTTCAGAAGGAGACAATTCCGGAAAGAAGGATTTGATGTTCTGATAGTCTATTCGGGTTTGTTCGTGCCATTTTGCTATATGGTTTTCTATACTTTTTTGTCTTGGTGTGCCTTGGTTTTCTAATAAGATTTTCAGATATTGGTTGGTTTGCTGTTCTGTCAATCCTTGTGTGTGTGATTGCCGGATATAATGATTGATATGATTCTTGTCAATATTGAATAGGGATATCATTTCCTTTTGTATCTGCTCCAAGTTGTTGTTTATTTGTGTGATGGATGTGAGTTTTCTAGTCAGGTGGTATCCTAAAAATCCGGAAAGAATAAAAGTTATTACCAATACGCCATAAGTACGAGGCTGGATAGAGTCGTTCAGGGTAAAGCAACAGATGGTATAAACAATTAGCGATATCAGGGTTTGTATCGAAATGATAGACGGTTTTAAATGGCTGAGAGTAGAGAGAAAGATAATGCCTATGAGCAGAATCATGTTACCTATAATAAGTATGGCATAGTTTTGTAGAGTAAAAGTTATAAATAGCATTTCTGATATGCAAAACAGTTGGCATACTGACATAAGGCCGATAACAGCGTTTTCCAAATTTATGTATTTGCGTAGAAAAGCCAATAGTAAAAAGGTTATGAAGAACAAATTGATACTGTTAGCTATGAAATAATATTTTCCCATGGGGCCTGATAGTCCTATAAGGTTTAGTATCAGTAATAACCCTCCTCCTATACTCACATATATATATATGAGCAGTCTTTGCTTCTCGATGAATGAATCACCTACATGGTGTCTGAGACTTACGAAGAGTTGGCGATGCAGTTTATTGTTTTTTTGTTTCTCCATATCGGTTTAATGAAAGTTATTAAATTCTCTTCTGTATTCGTTCCTGTAATACGGTTTTCAGGTTCTCTTCTTTTTTTAAATGGAGTTTGGCGCGTATTTTGGAACGTTGGCATGTGATGTTTGACGGGCTTTTACCTAATGTTTTGGCAATGTTTCCGGTTGAATGGTTTTCTAAAATAAGGCGGCATATTTCTTGCTGGGTTTCAGATAACATGGGTAACTTTTGGGCAATGATATTTTTCTTGTTTTGGGAGTGGGTGTACCATTCCGAGATATGCTGTTTGATGTCCGGCATGTTTTTCTTATCTATTAATCCATCCATCAGGCCGTTTATTTCTTCGGAGGACAGTTTCTTGTTTTCAGCCAGTTCCAACAAGCTGGTTAGTGCGGATTTGTCTAAGTCCAAAAGCGAGAATACTTCATATTGGGTTGCAACAAGTTGTTTATTGGTATGGCTGAGTTCATTTATGAGCTTGACAAGCCTGTTGCCTAAAAGGACTATAATAATAAGAAATACCGCTATGATCCAGAATATGTCGTTCAATGTAGGAATGTCAGTAATTATACAACATATCCAGAGGGATATTATAGTGGATGAAGCGATGAACAAAGGATAGAATTTTAAATAAGAAATCAGTGAGAGAAAGAGTAGTACGGTTTGTATGACCGTATGCACAACCACAAAGGGAAGGTTATCTTCATTGTTGTATGCCAAGAAAATCATTTGGAAAATATTGAAAGAATTACATAATACTAAGTGAGTGCATAAGGCTTGCTTCAGTGTGAATTTATGTGTTAGGAACAGTATGAATATTAATAATGAAGGGATACAAACCCCCATCTGTATGTAGGCCGAGAAGGCCGTTTTTGCACTAAACCCCTTGAATAAGGTGAAAAATATAAGTAGATACGTCGTTATCACGAAGTATACATATACTAATAGGCGTTGGTAGTCTATATGATTGTGTTCTATATATCCTCCAAAAAAACTCTTAATTTTCCGATGAAATCGATTAAAAAGAGAAAAAGTAGCCATAGTTATTAG